>JADMIO010796492.1_pt1 | contig 79492 bp, 72 predicted proteins | sample 8958161 | NCBI WGS metagenome assembly JADMIO01 (sample SAMN16585339, study PRJNA669376) | soil metagenome | isolation source: Crop rotation soil | place: USA: Cullars Rotation, Alabama | collected 2011 | reverse complement strand
CTTTCCCAGCGCCGCGGCCGCCCGATAGCTCGAGCGCTCGCCGGCTGAGACGTCGAGCGCTTGCACTCCCTCCCCCGCGCCGCGCTCCTGCAGCGCCACCACGCCCGTCAGCGCCCCCGCCCCATAAGGGCCCGCGCCTGCGCCGCGGACAACGGTCGCGCCGGCGAGTGAGGCCGGGGGGAGCGCGCTCCAGATCACCCATCCGCCGAACGGGTCGTTCTGCGGCGCGCCGTCCAGGGTGACGAGCGCGCGACCGGCCCCGGACGGGGCGATCGCCCGCAAGGACAGGCCCTGGGTGGTCGGATTGGCCGCCAGGCTCGAGGTGCGGCGGAACAGGGAGACTCCGGGAACCGTGATCAGGGCCTCGTCCAGCCGGGGGTTCACGCGCAGCACCTGCGGCGAGACGGGGGTCGCGTCGAACGCGGCTTCGCCCGCCATCGGCGCGAGCCGGGGCGCGTAGACCACCACCTCTTCCGAGCAGGGCGGCGGGACGATCATGGGCATTGGAGGCCTCCAGAGTAGGAGGCTCTTAGACCATGACCGGATCACTGTGCAGCTATGGAACGCGCCTCAGGCGGAGCGGGCCGCCCGCCGGGCCTCCTGCGCCGTCACGTCGGCGGACTCGGCCGTGAGCTTGGTGAAGCCCTCGTTCAGAGCCTTTTGGTAGTCGTCGACCAGCTGCGTCCAGTAGTTGAACTGCAGCGCCATCAGCTCGGTCGGCTCGCGGACCTCAGCGCAGCTGCGCCAGAAATCGGCGATCGCGGAGGAGCGGCGGCTCACCAGAGACAGACCGACATTCATCGTCGTCGCCGGCATGTCGTGGAGAAAGGTGCGCGGTATCGGCGGGATCTTGCTCGTGTCGACCATGGCGTCTCCTCCTGCGCCCCAAGCCCGGGCGGAGGTTAAGCCCGCCGCCACGAGTTGCAGCAGCAATTCGGTGAAAGCCGCTCACAAACCCGCGAGCGCGGCGGCGCTAGATTGCAGAGCGCGCGTTCTGATCGCATGACCCGACCCGCTTCTGCGGAACGCGCTCAGGGTCAGGGCCCCTGCTCGCCCAGGTCCTGGTCACAGCGTTGGTCGCGCGTGCGGCCCTCCACCACGGTCGCGTTGAGCACCGGCGAGGCGCCGGGCCTGGCGGTCTCCACGACGACGTTCAAGACCCGGCGGCCGGGGGCGTTGCAGAGCGCCTCGCGGGCGGCCCAGGTCCCCGGCGTCCAGGCGGACTTGGCGGGCGCGAACCGCTCCGGCCGGGCCGAGATCACGCCCATCACCGCCCGCCTCACCTCGGCGGGATCGCCGCCGGTCACGGTCACGACGCACAGGTTGGGCGAGGTCTCGCGGTGGAGGGCGACGTCCTGGCCCTTGCCGTCGGCGACCGGCGCCTTGTCGATCACTGCGGCGAGGCAGGCGCCGACGGCGGTGCGCGCCTCGTAAGCCGGATCGGCCATGGCCCGCGACGACGCCGTCAAGGCCGCCAGGGCGGCGAAGGGGAAAAGCACGGCCGCGCGCATGCAGGCTCCGATCTGCGACAGGGTGCGGGATGACGCGCCAATGCGGCGCATCGGTGGCGCCGATTGGAGACATCGTCCGCCGCAGGCGCAAGTCACGCTGGACGGCGCCGTCGTTTACCTACAAAGATTAACTATTACAGCAGCTTATGATGCACGCGACGCCTCCCCCAGCTTGACCGCGCCAAGGTATCGGTGGTACCAAAGGTTAAGGGGAATGGGCGAATGGTCACGGCTGCAAGAGTCTTGCCGATCCAGAAGGCGTTCGTGAGCCTTCAAGGCCGTACGGTCTGCTACGAGGACATCCTGAACGAGGACATCCTCAGCCGGGCCTCTGAGCTGCGCGCGAGGTTCCTGGGCGCCGAGCCTTTCCCGCATATCGTGCTGGACGACCTGTTCTCGCCGGAACTCCTGCAGATCATCTGGGAGGACTTCGGTACGATCGGCCCCGACGTGCTGACAGCCCGACGCAGCGAGCGCGAGGTCACCTTCCGCTCGCGCCCAGACGCGGAGCTGCCGGCCTCGGCCCAGGTCTATTTCGACGCGGCCAACTCCGCTCGCTTCCTCAAGTTCCTGACAGAACTGACTGGAATTTCAGGCCTTATCACCGACCCCTTCCTGCAGCGCGGCGGCCTGCACGAGAGCCGGGACGGCGGCAAGTTCCAACTGCACGTCGACTTCAACAAGCACCCGGTGACCAAGCTCGACAACCGCCTCGTGCTGCTGACCTACCTGAACCGCAACTGGCGCGACGAGTTCGGCGGGTCCCTGGAGCTCTGGGCCGGCCCGAAGGAAGGGTGCGTCGTCCGCGTCTCGCCCGAATTCGGGCGCTCCATCATCCTCAAGCATTCGGACGTCAGTTGGCACGGCCACCCGACGCCCATCAGGACGCCGGACAATCGTCCCCGCCGGTCGCTGGCGGCCTATTACTACTCCAACGGCCTCGACGACCACGCCGCGGACGCCCGCTACAAGACCCAGTTCATGGCCGATCCCGACGGCACGGCCTGGGGTCGGACGAAGCGGGCGGTGAAATATGTGACGCCGCCGATCCTGATGGACGCCGGCCGTCTGCTGAAGAACGCGGCGCGTCCGAAGAGGGACTGAACCCTGCCCGGCTGGCCTGGGCCACGCTCAAACGACCGCACGAGAAGTCGCTTTTCCAACGCGCGTTTCCGGGCATGATTTTCCATGGCGAGGCTGACGATTCGGCCCGCCGCGTGTGCGTGAGTTCAGCAGCCGAGAAGACGCACATGCGCATTGCGGTCATTACGCCCTACTACAAGGAACCCACCGAGATGCTGCAGCGATGCTCGCGCAGCGTCGCAGGTCAGACGCTGGGCAAGATCGACCACATCTTCGTCTCCGACGGCTTTCCGAACGAGGACGTGGAGGCCCTGCCCGGCGCGGTTCACATCCGGGTGCCGAACCACGCCGACTATGGCGACACCCCGCGCGCCATCGGAGCGCTGCACGCGGTGAACCGTGGCTACGACGCCATAGCCTTCCTGGACGCGGACAACTGGTACGAGCCGCAGCACCTGGAACTCCTGCTGCGCAACGCGCAAGCGGCGGGCGCCCCGGTGTCGACGGCCAGCCGCACCCTGTGGAGCGAGGACGGCCAGGCGCTCGGGCCCTGCACGGAATCCGACGGCGTCAATCACGTCGACACCAACTGCTTCCTGATCTTGCAACCAGCCTACAAGCTGCTCGGCGCCTGGGGCTTCAAAGATCCCAACCAGAGCATCCACGGCGACCTGGTTTTCTGGCGCGCGGTGAAGGCCGCCGGCGTCGGCCACGTCCACTGCCAGACGCCTACGGTGAACTACACCACCAACTTCGCGGCCCACTGGCTGCGCCTGGGCGCCACGCCGCCGGCGAGCTCCAAGGTCAACGTGCGGCTCCCGGACGGCACGGCCACCCAGATCAGCTACGCGCTCTGGACCAAGCTGCAGGAGATCGCGTGACGGCCCGAAACGCCGCGCGATCATTACAATTAGGCCGAACGCCTTAACTTCCGTTGACTTCTAGCGGTCAGGACGGCTGAATCCCTGCGATCAGGGAGGACGACATGACTGCAGCGGACATCGTGCAGGCGCCGAAGACCCCGGGCGCGGGGGCGCCGCGGTTCCGGTTGGAGCGCGTGACCGGGGTGCTCGGCGCCGAGATCTCCGGTCTGGACCTGCGCCAGCCGCTGAGCGACGACGACGTCGCCGCGATCTCCGATGCGCTCGTGGAGCACAGGGTGCTGTTCTTCCGCGACCAGGACATCACCACCGAGCAGCACCTGGCCTTCGCGCGCCGCTTCGGGCCGTTGGAGATTCACCCCTTTCCGGAGGGCTCGCCCACCCTGGCCAACTCGCCCGTCCACCCCGAGGTGATCATCCTCGAGAGCACCGCCGAAAAGCGGGCCGCGGCCGAGATCTGGCACAGTGACGTGACCTGGCGCGCCGAGCCGTCGCTGGGCTCCATACTCCGCTGCCGCATCGCCCCGGCCTATGGCGGCGACACGCTCTGGGCCGACATGGCGGCCGCCTACAGCGGCCTCGATGACGCCACCCAGGCGCACATCTCCGGGCTCATCGCGGTGCACGACTGGCACGGCTTCCGCAACGGGCTTCGCAGGAGCGGCGTGCCTGAGGCGAAGATCGCCGAACTGCAGGCGAAGCACCCGCCGCCGGAGCATCCGGTGGTGCGGACCCATCCGGTGTCGGGCGAGAAGATCCTCTACGTGAACCGGGCGTTCACCACCCACATCAAGGGCATGGAGAAGGGCGAAAGCGACGCCCTGCTCGAGCGCCTCTACCGTCAGGCGACCGCGGCGGAATACCAGGTACGGTTCCGCTGGCGCGCCAACTCGATCGCCTTCTGGGACAACCGCACGACCCAACACAGCGTCGTCGCGGACTTCTACCCGCAGCATCGGCTGATGGAGCGTGTCACCGTCGCCGGCGACCGTCCGTTCTGACGCGCCGCTCCGGCGCGCACCCACCGGGCGCCATGTCAGAGCCGTCGCTGCTCCGGCTGGAGCGGCGACGGCATGCTGACGACCGTTTAGCCGACCTTCACGCCCGCGGGCATGGCGTCCAGGATCACCGTCTTGGCCTCGAGGAAGGGGTGCAGGCCTTCCACGCCGCCCTCGCGCCCGATGCCCGATTGCTTGAAGCCGCCGAAGGCGACGCTGAAGTCGGTGCGCATCACATTGTGCCCGACGGTGCCCGAGCGCAGGCGGCGGGCGGCCGCGTAGGCGCGGTCGGCGTCGTTGGTGAAGACGGAGTTGTTGAGGCCGTAGATGGTGTCGTTGGCGATGTCGATCGCCTGCGCGTCGCTGTCGGCGGCGATGACCGACAGCACGGGTCCGAAGATCTCCTCGCGGGCGATGGTCGAGCTGTTGTCGACATTGCCGAACACCGTCGGCTCGATGAAGTAGCCGCGGTTGAGGTGGGACGGGCGCCCGCCGCCAGCCGCCAGCTTGGCGCCTTCGGCCTTGCCCTTGGCGATGTAGCTCTCGACGCGGTCGCGCTGGCGGGCGGCCACCAGCGGCCCCATCTGGGTCGCCTTGTCGAAGGGGTCTCCGACCTTGACCTTCGCGAACTCGGCGGCGAGCGCCTCGACCATGGCGTCATGCCGCTTGCGCGGCACGATGATGCGCGTGAGCGAGGAGCAGATCTGACCCGTCAGTTGTGGCGCGCGCGAGGCGATGTCCGCGGCGGCCACGCCGATGTCGTAGTCTTCGAGGATCACGGCCGCGGACTTGCCGCCCAGCTCCAGCGTGCAGCGCGCGATGCGGTCGCCGCAGATCGCCGCGATCTTCCGGCCGGCGGCGGTCGAGCCGGTGAAGGTGATCTTGTCGACGCCGGGGTGACGGACGAGCAGCTCGGAGACTTCGCGATCGGCGGTCAGGATGTTGAACACCCCAGGCGGCAGCCCGACTTTCTCGCAGATTTCAGCGAAGATGTAGGCCGAGCTCGGCGCTTCGGGCGAGGCCTTCACGATCACGGTGCATCCGGCCAGCAGGGCGGGCGCGGCCTTGTAGCTGATCAGCGACGGCGGGGCGTTCCAGGGGATGATCGCCCCCACGACCCCGACCGGCTCGCGCACCAGCAGGCCCACCTCGCCGCCCAGCGCCGGCTTGTGGCGTTCGACGAAGGGGAAGGTCTCCGCCAGGCCGGCGTAGTAGTCCCAGATTGCGCCCATGAACCCAGCGCTGGGGGCGGACATGGTGTGGAGAATGCCCGACTCCATGGTCCAGGTCCGGGCGATGTCGTCGGCGCGCGCACGGATTTCCTGGCCGATCGCCTTCATGTACTTGGCCCGCTCGGCGTGCGAGAGCTGGGGCCAGGGGCCTCGGTCGAAGGCCTCGCGGGCGGCGGCGACGGCGGCGTTGACGTCCTCAGCCTGGGCTTCGGCCACGCTGATGAACCGCTCCTCGGTCCCGGAGTCGAACACGTCGATCTTGGCCGAGCTCGAGGGCGCAACCCATTTTCCGCCGATGAAGAACTTGTCGGGATGCGCGATGTGGCCCTGGGGTTGCACGGACATGGGGCTGTTCCTTCGAAGGGAGTGGGCAGTTTCGAGCGACTGTATCAAAACACGTAAGGCGGCTCGCGCCAGTTCCAATGGGCCCGGGCGAGGCGAATTAAGGTGCCGACCTTAGTAGATGAGCGCCGCCGCGGCGTCCATCCGGATCCACGCCTGCCGAACGTTTGCGTAGCCTCAGAGCGCCGCTCCTCAAGCAGCCCTTCGGAAGTTCCGTTAGGGGTGGAAGTCGGACGTTGCGACCGATTGTCGGCAGAGCAGCAGTCTCGGCCCACAGGCTTGGCGAGCACTCGCGGAAGGCACAGAGAGCGCTAACAGCCAGAACGACATCGAGCCGGAGCTTAGCTCCTATCTTTGCGTTGATGCGCTTCCATGGCCCGGCGAACCGCTCGAAGGGAACCGATAGCAGTTCGCACGGCGTCCGCGTCGATCTGGTCGCGTAGGGCCTCCGCGATCGCCTCGGCACGGAAGTTCATCTCCCGTTTCAATTCACGCGCCTCTGCAGTAGGCAGCAGCAACGCAGCGCGCTTATGGTCAGGGTTCCCTTGCTGTTCGATAAGACCTTGTTTGATCAGAGAATTTGCCGCGCGCTGAATGAACTGCCGGGAATGCCCCACTGAACGAGCGATCTGAGACATGGTTGGCGGCCGTTCCGCCTCCAGCACCGCGTTAAGAACCGTAAGCTCTGATTCATTGAGGCCGCTGTCGCGACGAAAATCCGCGAACGTGCTCTTGAAGCGCCCGTGGAGCCGAAGGATCTCGTCAAGCAAGTCGACGGGCCACGGACGGCTTGCTCGCTCCCCACTCATCGTTCCGTTGCTGGCGGAGCGATACCATCCTGTCAATAGTACCGGGCATGCTGTGCATTCGTGACGTCGATGCCTGCTCGGCTGCGACCCGCCCTTGGTCATGCGTCACCTCCATCGCCGCAACAAACGGTTCGATCTGAGCCTCAAGCTGCGGGCGCCGCCGGCCGCTGAAGGAGAGGCTGGTCTCGCTGCAGCCGCTGAGGCCCGGAGTTCCTAATTTGTCGCCGAATTGACAACAAATGCGACATCTTGTAAACGATCGGGACAATGTCCGCGGCCGCGTTTCGCCTCGCGCATGAATGGGTAGGGCGCCGCTCGGCCATGAAGCGCCGGTTCTATGGGCATGCCTGGATCGCAAGCCGCGCGCCGGCTCGCGGCCGCGACTACTGAGGTGGATGCAGAAATGGCCAAGCACGTGCTGATGGCTTTCACTAGTCCGGTCGAAGGAAAAGAGACCGAATATAACATCTGGTACGACGAGATTCATTTCCCAGAGATACCGAGCGTTCCGGGTATAATAAGTGCTCGCCGTTTTCGCACTCAAGTCGTGAATGTCTATGGAGCTCCCGCGTGGAAATATGTCGCCATCTATGAAGTCGAAACCGATAACCTCGGCGCGACGCTGAAAGCTCTGGGCGAAACGACGAGCGAAGTGATCGCGGCTCTTGATCAAAGCGCGTCTGGCATGATCGTGGCGAAGGAGATCTTCTCGCTGCGAGAGGAAAGCATATCGTCGTGAGCGCCCCCTGTAACTCAGTCGCAATCTCTGATGCATGCCAATGCTTTTTGTCGGCAGTCTGATTATAAACTTCAAGGGTGATGGAGAATAAGGTGGCGGTTCAGCATGTGATGGAGCGGGTCGGGGAGACTCGGAGTCTTGGTTATCCCGTTTACGACGCCGACGGGCATTATTATGAAACCGTCGATGCTTTCCGGCGACACCTTCCCAAGAAATTCCACAAGGACTTCCAGTACGTCCAAATCGAGGGGCGCACAAAGCTTGCGATCAACGGGCATCTCAGCGATTACATTCCTAACCCCACCTTCGAGGTCGTGGCGGGTCCGGGTACGCACGAGCTGTGGTACCGCGGCGCCAACAAGGAAGGGAAAACGCTTCGCGAACTGACCGGCGACCCTCTGGCGGCCCAGCCGGAGTTCTCCGAGCCGGTTTCGCGACTGAAGCTGCTGGACGAGCAGAAGGTCCAGGCGCAGCTCATCTTCCCAACGCTCGCCTCCGTGATCGAAGGGCATATGGGGACCAACATCGAGCTTGCGGCGGCCTGCGTCCACTCGCTCAACGCCTGGGTCGCCGACGAGTGGACCTACAGCTACAAGGATCGCCTCTTCCCTTGCGCCTACATCTCGCTGGCTGATGTCGATCGGGCTTGCGAGGAGCTGGAATGGGCGCTCAAGCAGGGCGCGCGCCACATCCTGATCCGGCCCGCGCCGGTGCCGGGCCGGTTCGGCTCGCGTTCGCCGGGCTCGCGGGAGTTCGACAAGTTCTGGGCGCGGGTCAACGAGTCCAACATCTTCGTCGTGCTGCACGTCTCCGATTCCGGCTATGAGCAGATCTACCGCTGGTGGGGCAGCAAGGGGAACGAGGCGCTCGCATTCGACCGCTCCGACCCGCTGAAGGCCTGCATGGACACCCAGGGCCGTGCGATCTCCGACATGCTCTCGGCGCTGATCGCGCACGGGGTGATGGAGCGCTTCCCCAACATCCGTTGGGTGTCGGCCGAGAATGGCTCGATCTGGGTTCCGCATCTCATGAAGATGCTGCACCGGGCCTATGGCCAGATGCCGAAGAACTTCAAGAAAGACCCCGTCGAGACCTTCAAGGAGTGCGTCTACGTCGCGCCCTACTACGAGGAAGACCTCAACGAGCTGAAGCAGCACGTCCCGGCCGATCGCCTGCTGTTCGGCAGCGACTGGCCGCACGCCGAAGGCCTCAAGCTGCCGATCGACTTCATCAACGAGGTGCAGGACTTCACGCCTGCCGAGCAGCAGATGTTCATGAGCTCCAACCTCAAAGACCTGCTGGTAGGCAAGCGCTAGCTCGATCATCCGCGCCCGCTTCATCGGAGCGGGCGCGGATCCTTCGCTTTGCAATCCACTCCGAACGGCAGGAAGTCATGGTGACGAACACACAAATCGACCCCAACTGGGGGCCCGGCTACAATGAGCGCTTCGACTATCGGGTCGACATCCTGCGCCGCCGCAACCCGATCACCGCGGTCACCCGCGACGGCGTCCAGTTGGCGCGCACCGAGCGGGCGCTCCTCGTTGATGAGCAGAACCACGGGCTCGTCTTCTACTTCCCCCGCAACGACGTCGACATGTCGAAGCTCGAAAAGATCGAGCGGGTGAGCCATTGCCCGTACAAGGGCGTGGCGTCCTATTGGGCGCTCGCCGGCGGCGACAGGGAGACGCCGGTCGCCTGGGCCTATGAGACGCCTTATCCGCAAGTCGGCCAGATCGCCGACCACATCGCCTTCTATCAGGATCGCGTCACCGTCTCGATCGGCGTGGCCATCTACCCCGTCCCGAAGGCGGTTTGAGGCCTATGTCCGCGCTGTCCGCCAACGACACCTATGACAAGCACTGGGGCGATCTGGCCGACCTGATCCGGCTGCTCGACGTCCAGCCCACCGCAGAAGGCGTCTTCACGGCGCCGCCGCACTTGAATGCGCCGCGCAACGTGGTGGAAGGCAGCCAGATGCTGGCCCAGGCGATCGTGGCCGCATCCAAGGCCGCCCCCGGCAAGCGTGCGATCTCCGCCCACGCGGTGTTCTCCCGCGTCGCGGGTTTCCATCTCCCGTTGAATTTTCACACCTCGATATTGCAGTCGGGGCGGACCTTCGTATCCGTCTCGGTCAATGCCGAGCAGGAGGGCAAGCTGCGCTGCCCTGCCCTGATCCTGATGGACGTCGGCGCCAAGGACCTGATCACTCATCAGGTGGCGATGCCCGCCGTTCCGGGTCCCGCAGACTGTCCGGACTACGACTTCGGCATGACCGGCCGCGACGTGCGGTTCGTCAATGGCGACTACACGCCGCACGAGGACCGGATGGGGCCACCGATCCTGCATTGCTGGATGCGTTGTCGAGACAAGCCGCAAACCGAGTTGCTGCATCAGGCGCTGCTCACCCAGTGCGTCGGGCACATGACGATCGGCGCGTCGATGCTGCCGCACGACGGGGTCAAGGAGGGCGACGCCCACGTGACCTTGTCCACCGGCATTATGTCGGTCGCCATCAACTACCATGCCGATGCGGACGTGTCGGACTGGATCCTCTATTCCAACCCGTCGATCTATGCCGGGCGGGGCCTGGCGCAGGGCCTGGGGACCGTCTTCTCCCAAGGCGGCGCCTTGTTGGCGTCCTACACCGTCGCGGCGATGATCCGGAATTTCAACGCGTCAGTCGACACGAGCGGCATTCCTTCCAACCAGCTGATGTGACGATCGACGCTTTCGCGCGAGCCGCCGGGCAACGGGCGGCGCAACACCTACCGCCACAGGAGTGGAATCGGCATGGATTTCGGTTTGTCTGGAAAGGTCGCGCTCGTTGCGGGGGGGAGCCGAGGTTGCGGCCTGGCCATCTCCCAGGAACTGGCACGTGAAGGCGCCGCTGTTGTCCTCACCGGGCGGCAGAAGCAGATCGTCGACGACGCTGTAGAGAGCATCAAGGCTGCGGGCGGGAAGGTTCACGGCGTCGTCGGCGACATGGTCAGCCAGCAAAACGCTGAGCACATCGTCGGAGAGGCGAGAGAGGTGTTCGGCAGCCCTGACATTCTCGTCGTCAATCCGCCGACGCCAGGAAACGTAGAAGGGTTTCTGAATAATACGGACGAACAATATCTGCTCGCCCACGAAAACTACACCATGTCCCTGGTGCGCCTTGCTCGGCAGGTCATCCCTGCCATGAGCGAGCGAAAATGGGGCCGGATCATCGCCATGGCCTCCATTGGCGTGAAGACCCCGCACCTGCGCTTCGCGCTATACGCCCAGAACACCCGAGTCGCTTCGGTAGCGATCGCCAAGACGCTGTCTTATGAGTTCGCCAAAGACAACATTACGGTGAATTCGATCGCCACCGGACCGTTTCCTTCAGCGCTCGCCGACGAATACAACAAGAGCGCCGGCCATGCGCCCGACTGGATCGCTAAGTCGACGCCAATGGGCCGGCTCGGACAGACGAAGGAGATGGCGGCTATCGTGGCGTTCCTTTGTTCCAACCGGGCGAGCTTTGTTTCCGGCGAGACGATCCGGGTCGATGGCGCATCGACGTTGAATCTATTCTGACGTTGGAGCGATCGAATGTTCTCGTTCCGGAGAGGGGCACCGCCGGCCGATTGTCTCCTGAGCCGACCGGTCGAACGTCCGACTAGGGTCGCGACCTGCCGCCGGTCCGCCTACGGCATGCGGACCTTGGGACTGACCGCTTGGGGTGGTGAGCAGACAAGCGCACGCTCATGCAGGACCCGCTTTCGATTTCCGGAGAAGCTTCCAACCTGCGCGCGTGATCCATAGCCAGAATGAAGTGAAGAGGATCATTACGAACGGCGGACCGACGTTCCAACACTCAGACCGCGACGAACAGTCGGCAGCCCAGTACCAGACGAACAGCGGTACGAGCAGGAGCGCCCCCGCGCCGACTGCCACCAGTCCAGCGCCTACGCTCCAACTGACTATGCGGCGAGTTCGCGGAGAGACGTCTAACCACATAAGGCAAAGGTAGCACGAACATCCCGCAGCGGCCCGATGGTGACCTTGCGATCGTCGGCCAAGGGTGGCGAGCGGACATTGACGTGGTTCATCGACCGCCTGACAATCTCAGGATGTGGAGATCAACGTCTATCGTGTTCATTGCGCTTGGGATGTTGGTCGTGACGCCCGCGCCTAGTGCAAGAGCGGCCGCCAATCCGAGCGAATGGTCGGAAGAGCGGGGACCTGCCACTTCATCACGGCTTATCCGTGCGTGCTTGGAGGAAGTGCAGGCGCAGCGGGCGGCGCGTCACACCACGCCGCCCGTTCGAACCTTCAGTGTAGCGTTTCTCCAGCCCGCAGTGACCTGAAGCCCGCTCGTATCTCCTGCACGAGCAAGTCCGGCTGTTCCCAAGCGGCGAAGTGGCCGCCTTTGGGAACTTCGTTGAAATGAATGAGATTGCGGTAGCCGCGCTCCGACCAACTCCGCGGACCTTGATAGATCTCCTCAGGGAAAATACTCACGGCAGCCGGCAAAGTGATGCTCAAGTCCTGGAAAAAGCCGTCCTTGAATTCCGTGTAGAGCCGAGCCGAAGACACTCCGGTGTTCGTCAACCAGGACAGCGTGATATTGTCGAGGATGTCGTCCCGCGTAAGGTCGCCATACGACTCCCTGTCGACGAAGAGTTTCGCGATGTGCCCGTAGCTCGCGACGTCGTGGTCGATCATCCAGGCAGCTAAAGCAATCGGTGAGTCCGCCAATCCGTACAGGGTCTGCGGATGTGCGAGCATCATGAATTGCGTAGGCAGGTGTTGGAAAGCGAACGCGAGTTGATCATACGCGCGCTTCTCTTCAGCCGACAGTCCCGCCGGCGCGGGCCCGCCAGACTGAAGCGCCTTGGTAACGTCGGAGGGGATCGTACCGGGGAAGTTCACGTGGATGCCGATCAACTCCGGAGGAGCTTGCTGGGCCAAGGCATTGGTGACGAATGCGCCCCAATCGCCCCCCTGGGCGACGAAGCGGTCGTATCCGAGGCGTTTCATCAGCACGGTCCAGGCACTGGCCATCCGAGCCGGCCCCCAACCGGACGTCGTGGGCTTGCCTGAAAATCCGTAGCCGGCCCCGGACGGGATCACGACATGAAACGCATCCGACTCGCTGCCGCCGTGAGCCGTGGGGTTGGTCAGCGGATCGATGATCTTCAGTTGCTCGATTGGCGAGCCCGGCCAGCCGTGCGTTACGATAATCGGCAATGCGTCTACATGCTTCGAGCGGACATGAATGAAATGCACGTCCAACCCGTCGATCTCGGTGATGAAGTTCGGTAGCGCGTTCAGTTGAACCTCGCACCGGCGCCAGTCGTAATCACTCGCCCAGTAGTCGGCGAGCTTCTGCATCAGGTCCAGTTGAACGCCCTGGGCCCCATCATCGACGAGTTCTCGTTCCGGCCAGCGGGTTGCTTCGATCCGCCGCTTGAGGTCAGCAAGCTGCTCGTCCGTGGCATGAAACTCGAACGGCCGGATAGCCGCGCCTTCGGCTTGCATTGCTTGGTCGGGCATCATCAAGGGCTTCGTGGCCCCGACATCACCGTGGGACGTTTGCTGCGCCATCATCGTCCTCCTCGTCCCCGAGGCATGCGTCATGCGTCCTGCCCGAGAACGGCAAGGGTTGCCGACCGTCAGGGTCGGCGCTGCGGTCCAAAAATGGGGCCGGTGGCGGCCTGAACTCGCCCGTCGACGTTCCGGCCTCGTGTCGAGCCAGCTCGGTGGCGACGACCGCAAGGTTTTAGACCCTTAGCACGTCACGGTCTTCAGTTCCGTTCTCACATGTCCGCTACGGGTCGAGGCTGTGTAAAAACGCGAAGCAGTTCAGACTCCTGACATCGCCGTGTCGGGGCTTCGGATGGGTCGTTTCGTCGAGGGTTGAAGATCGCCGGCAGCCGACACTCTTGCCGAGCTGCCTGGATGACTACGTCAGCGAAGACAATCCAGCGCGGGTGATCGACGTCTTCGTTGACGAGCTCGATCTTGGGGGCCTGGGCTTCGAGGTGGCGCCGGCGGCGACCGGCCGGCCAGCGTACCATCCGGCGACGCTGTTGAAGCTGTACGTCTACGGATACCTGAACCGCGTGCCGTCGAGCCGGCGGCTGGAGCGCGAAACCCAGCGCAACGTCGAGCTGATGTGGCTGACGGGTAAGCTCGCGCCCGACCACAAGACCATCGCTAACTTCCGCAAGGATCATGGCCCGGCGATCCAGGCGTCGTGCGCGCACTTCGTGGCGCTGTGCCGCCAGATCGGGCTCTTCACCCAGGCGCTGGCGGCGGTGGACGGCAGCAAGTTCAAGGCGGTCAACACGCGCGACAAGAACTTCACCGCGACCAAGCTGAAGAAGCGGATGGAGCAGGTCGCCGAGCACATTGCCGGCTACCTGGCCGACCTCGACACCGCCGACCGGCAGGAGGGCGCGGCCGCCGAGGCGCGGGCGGGGAAGCTGAAGGACAAGATCGCCACGCTTCGAGCGCAGATGCAGGCGCTGAAGGCGATGGAAGCGGAGGTGGCGGCCTCACCCGATGGCCAGGTCTCGCTGACCGATCCCGACGCCCGCTCGATGGCCACCAGCGGCCGGGGCAGCGGGATCGTCGGCTACAACGTCCAGTCCGTCGTCGAGGCCGAGCACCACCTGATCGTCGCCCACGACGTAGTCATGACCGGCAGCGACCGCCAGCAGCTCACCGCCATGAGCGCGAAGGGCAAGGCGGCGATGGGCGTGGAAACGCTCGAAGTGCTGGCCGACCGCGGCTACTTCTCCGGCGAGGAGATCGTGGCCTGCGAGGCGATCGGGGTGACGCCCAACGTGCCGAAGCCGCTCACCTCCAACGCCAAGGCCGAGGGCCGCTTCGGCAAGCAGGACTTTACCTACCTTCCCGACCAGGACGTCTGCCGCTGCCCGGGCGGAGCGCTCCTGCGCCACCACATGACCACCGTCGAGCGAGGGCTGACGCTGCACCGCTACTGGGACCGCGCCAGCTGCCAGGCCTGCCCGCTGAAGCCGCAGTGCACGCCCAGCGTGGAGCGGCGCATCACCCGCTGGGAGCACGAGGCAACGCTCGAAGCCATGCAGCGGCGGCTGGACCTGGCGCCACAGAGCCTGATGAAGCTGAGACGCCAGATCGTCGAGCATCCCTTCGGCACGATCAAAGCCTGGATGGGCTCGACCCACTTCCTGATGAAGCGGCTGAAGAACGTGCAGACCGAAATCAGCCTCCACGTCTTGGCCTACAACCTGAAACGGGTGATGCAGATCCTCGGAACCGGACCGCTCAGCGCCGCGATGCGGGCCTGAGCGCCGGCGGCGCTAAGCCTTGGGGGCAACCGCTCGGCTGCGAGTTTTTACACAGCCTCGGTCGTGAGCGGAAGGAAGTGTGAAGGCGGGATCCTGACCTTCGTGGCCAAGCTGCTGAATGCCCGAATCCTGGAGCGGTCCTTGGGTCCGCTTCTGGCGCCGCTCAGACCCAGATGAACCACCACGGCTCATCCCGGTTAGGCCCGCCCTGCTATGGGCCATCGCCGGCGCCTCCGCCAGTCGCTCCACCCGTGGCCGAGCCCGCAAGACTGCGGATTTCGCGGCGGAGCAGTTCCAGCGTCTCCCCCTGCCGCTGAACGAGGACTTCCAGCTCGCTCGAGCGCAGGGCGTCCAGTTTGTCGTGCAGGCGCATGATCTCAAGCTCGGCGCGCAGGTTGACCATGTAGTCATGCTCGGCCTGCAGCCGGTCCTTCGCCGAGGCGCGATTCTGGCTCATCATGATCACCGGGGCCTGGATGGCGGCCAGCATCGACAGCACCAGGTTGAGGAAGATGAAGGGATAGGGATCGAACGCCCTGTGCCAGAGGGGACCGAGCAGCACGACGTTTCCGACAATCCAGGCCGCCAGGAACAGGAAGAAGCCGAGAATGAAGCCCCATGATCCGCCGACGGCCGCGACCTGGTCGGCGAGTTTTTGCAGAGGCGTGCGGTCGTCGAGTTTAAGGTGGGAGGCGATATCGGAAGGCGCCTCTGCGCAGATCAGGTCGATGACACTTCTCTGCAACGGCGTCAGCGCCGCATAGGGCCGGTCGAGTAGCTCCCGCGCCAGATCGTCCGTGGGGTTCGCGTTGGACAAGCACCGCTCCTGATATGCGCCTGCACGAGCCTCCGGTCAGGCGAGGCGTTTCGCGAGGAAGCTGGCGCCCAGCTGGAGGCCCATTTCATCGACGCTGTGCCCAAGGTTCGGTGAGACATGCGCCGCCACCTCAAGGCCCAGAGCCTCGAGCCGGGTCTTCGCCTGATGCATCGCCGTCACCGGCAGGACCTCGTCTGCATCGCCGTGTACGAGCAGGACCGGCGGCTTCGTGACCGCCTCCTGGGCCAGGGCGTCGGGATCGGCGAGCATCCCTGAATAGCCGACGATTCCGGCAATGGGTTTTGCCCGACGCGGGCCCACGTGCAGCGCCATCATGGTTCCCTGGCTGAATCCCACGAGCGCTAACCGGTCCTCGCTCAGACCGTGCGCGGCGAGGTGGCTGTCGATGTAGGTGTTTAAATCCGGCGCCGCGACGCGCACCCCGGCTGCACGCGCTTCCGGCGATAGGCTGGTCAGTGGCCACCACTGTCGGCCGCCCGGCGCGCCTGGGCAGGCCTGCGGCGCGTTGGGCGCCAGAAAGAGCGTGTCCGGCAGCACCGTGCGCCAATAAGGAACTAGTCCGATCAAGTCGGCGCCGTTGGAGCCATAGCCATGGAGCAGGATCACAAGCGACCGCGGCGAAGCGCCCGTGGCCTGGGCCGACGTCGGGCCGTCGAGAAGGGTGGGGCCGATCATGTAGCTGTCCTGCTGGAGGCGCGCGCAGCGGTCAACTGATCACCTCGGCCGCACATCGGACGGCGCCGCCACGCTTGCGGTCGAAGGCGCGCTTCCAGGTGAGTCCGAAGGTCTTCTTCCTGGAGCAGCTGCAATGTCCGGAAGTGGCGCGAAGCGGCAACTTTTAGCTGAACTCCGCCTTACGTACGACGGGGGAAGAACATTTCTTTAGTCATGCTGCTTAAGGCGGCGTTGGGCGGACGTGCCCATGATCGCTGCCATGGAAACGCTTGAAGAGCGCGCAGCCGCGGCACTCGCCCCGTTCCTCAAGACCGGCGCTGACGCGAAGGCCGCAGCAGATGCCGCCCCGGCCGCCGCCGGCGCCTTCGACACGCTGCACCTCATGCAAACGAGCGACGGGCTCGTGCTCCTCGAGGCACGTAAAGCGCTCACGCCGTCGCTCGCCCTCATGGTCCGATGCATGATCTTGGCCGACGAGGAGATGAGGGCGAACCCTGAGGCGTACGAGGATGAGGACGACGTAAGGGAGCTGATGCTGCGACTATCGCCCACCCTCAGGCGCTTCGGAAGCACGCACTAGCTTCCCCAGCACGTGTCTGCCCGCCCTGACCGGCGGCGGCCTTCCTGTGTCGCTGCCTCTGGGCTGCTCCCGGCCTACAGTTTCGCCGAGTAGGCACCCCGACAAGCGCACCGCTTGTTGAGCGCCAGGTCCACTGGGCGACTACGCGCCAACGGCGACACACAAGCGCAATTCCGCCGCTATCGCCCCAACACAACCATCACATTAGTCTTTCAAAATCGCTACTTTTGTGGGCTGCACCTTGTACGCGAGGCAACACGAAGATGATCCACATCATGCGGAAACCATTTCGGCGAGGCAACTTTAATAATTGCCGCCGCTCAAGCTACACGTCTCGTATATGCGTTGGCGCAACAGTTGTAGCCTGTGTAATATTGGGAGCTAGTTCTCAGCACAACCCTCAATCACTTATCAAGTTGAACTCGTACGATCTTACACAATTACTTCGTGGCGGTGTTCGCTTTCGAATTCTTCCGTTGAACTCATGGCCTGGAGAGGCCAGACGAGAATATTTCTGAACACATGGACAATACGACGGCTGCTCAGACCGGGTTGAAACCTTTTGGTCGTACACAGTCAGGGAGGCGACGATTTGCACAAAAAGTCGCAATGGCGCAGCGTGCCGAGAAATTTTCCGCTCTCCTACAGGTGAATATTTTGAGCGGTTTGGTGATGCTCGCGGCTATGCGCCAGTCGAAATCACAAAATCCGCAGGCGAGACTTGCAGAACCGTAGGAGTGACGCCATGACCTGGACGACTGTATCCGCCGCTCTGGAGTTCAATCCTAGCAACTGGACCAGCCGATCAGGTTGGACCGAGCAAGCTCTTAGCGGTAGCGAGCAAACCCAGATTATCAATGCCCTTTCTGGGCTCTACAGCAGCTTTGCTACCGCACAATCGATGCTCGACGACCTCGCAAGGTTCAGCTCAATGATTCGCGAAAGTTGCAGGTCAGGCGACGGGTTGGTACAAAGGAGTGGCTGGTGGAGATCCATTTTTTGTCTCGGCGACATTAGTGGACCCGATGCCTACTATATTTCGGACCACGGAAAGTGGATCTTGCGCCATCCGATTTGGAATTACATATAGTCAACGCACGTATTATAGAATCCGATCCCGTGTCGGGTGATTGGGGGATAGGTGAAGCTGTTATTGTTATAAAAACGACCGGCGAGTCTTTAGATGTCGGCGTCACAGAGTATTACACCGACCCTTATGTCGCATTCGACGAGGACATTGGGTGGGGAAAATTTGCCGGTGATGGTTGGTATGACAACGATTCACCACTAAATAGCATTGCACAAAGCGGTGGCCTTATCTTCGATTGAGTCGATACGCGCGCGAGCGGACTAACATCCGCTCGCAGAAACCCGACATTCACGCCGGCTTGACACCCGGCGTCCCGCACGTCGCGAAAATACCCCTTCGCGTCGCGGCACTTGCCCGTGGTCGGCGCGCGGCGGGGCTTTTCGGGGCTTTCCGCTGTGAGCACAACCTCACTGTCACTGACCATACGGCTGTTGATGGGCTGACTTGTCTCTTAAATCCGGGCCGTGATCGCCCCGGCGGTAATGTCCGCTTGTCGCTCCCGCTCGCGACAGCGCTAAGCGGTCGCACCCTAGTGATGTCTCAGCCGCTCCGCGGCGGCGGCGAGCGCCTTGCGATTGTTGCCATGCTTCGCGATTAGGTCGCGCGCCTCCTGCACGCTGATGTGGTGCTTCTTGGCGAAGTGGCGGAGCTCGTAGTCCTCCGAACTGGACACCCGGCTGCGGTCGGCCTCGCCAATGTGCTGCTTATTGTCAGTCATCTCGTCCTCCCTATCGAGAGGGAAGGGGCTGTCGCCATGAAGGTTCCGCACTAGGCGAGCGGCGGCGCGGGGTCGTGAGCGGGGCTCATCCGTGGTCCTCAGGGAAAGTACCACTTAGCGGCCGAAAGTCCGGTTCGCGGGCGGGTCCGTCTCCTTCTGGCGCGGCCAGCCCTGGAATAGAACAAGAGAAGGGCCGGGGTGCACTTGGAGGTGACGCGATCAACGCCACGCACGACCGCCCTGGCGGACCTGGTCGCGGACGTCCGCAACGTCGCCCGAGTCGTCGGGGCCGCGGGCGCGAATGTCTGGTTCCCGGAGCGGTCCGAGGGTCTCCTTCTGGCGGCTCGGATGATAGCCGAGCGGTCGCCCCAGCTTCTCAGAAGGTCCGGAAGCGCTGCATTGGTGCGCCGGGCAGAATCGCCACGCTGACCGGAACCTTGAACGTGCGCCAGCTGGTACTGATAACCGAAAGACCTTGCTAGGCGGTGTCAGGCGTCGCCCATGTCCGTGTTTATTCCCACCATCCCGAGGAACTGGCCGTTAGGGGCGAATCTCGGCTCGGCTCGCGTCTTCAGCATTCGGATCACACCATCGGCGCGCCGGTAACGCGCCTGAACCTCAAAGGGCTTCTGCTCCGCCATGGCGATCGAGAAGACCTCGAATAGCGATTTCGCGTCTTCCTCGACAAGAGTAGAGGCCCAGGTGAAACGCGGGATGTCCGAGGCCTGCAAACCCCAGAATTCACGCAGTTGCTTGTTCAGATAGACACACTTCCCCTCGGTGTCCCCGATCCACAGCATGATCGGCAGGGACTCAGCGATTGGCACAAAAGGTCCGGCCGCGAACTCCGCCAACTTGAGCGGTTCAGTCTCTGAGGCGGGTCCTGGATCGGTCATAATCAGGGGAAATATCACTCCGTTAACGATGAATACAGACCCGTGGCAACCCGGTAGGCGCGGCTTTGCGCACCTACTCCACTATGTGTCGTCAACGTCAGCTATCTGAAACAGGCCGAGGTCCGCATTTGGCGCCGCTCACTCCTTAAAGGGCACGCCGCTTCGGGGGCGGGCGCTCCGCGGATCAGCTGCGACGGCCGCGCCAGATGAGCGGTCCGACGAACGCGAACGGCAGCACGAACAGAATGACGTGACGGCCGCTCAGAAAGTACAGCGCCACGCCTAGCGCCACCGCGCCGCCGAGAACAAGGAGCATGGTCGCCAGCCGCATGCTGCTCCAGTTCGTGGCTGGTGGCGCGGTTCCCCGTGAACGAAAATCAGCCATTCCGGAGAGTGCACCCTCCCCCGCGTGGGATCTGGGTCAAGGCATCGGCTCTGGTGGACCTATGCGCCCTTCAAGGCGATCGCCACGAAGGCGCCGTCATCCTCTCCAAACTCACGCCATTCGCACCTGACGATGGAGCCCGGCGCGAATGTCCAGACTTCGTCGTCGGGGACTTCGCCCCGCACCCTGTAGTGACCGTCGGGCGTCGGATCGGCCTCGACGGGGCGCCACACCTCAGTCCCCTCGTCGCGAAGGGGCATATAGATCGTCGTCATCGCCATGCCCTGTCTGAAAGGGGGAGCAACCATCGATTAAACCAAGTATGACGCGTTCCAGGCGCCCTGTCCGTCGGGACGGGCGGAGTCCATCGGATCGCAACCTAGCTCGTCTTGGCGCGAAGGTCAGGATTCCGAACGCGGTCGAACGTCAGCGCTTGCCGTTAATCCGAAGCTGGCCGTGGGCTGGCTCCGCGAAGCTGCGGAAGGGCAGAGCGCCCCTTCACGCCGTATTATGCCGACCTTCCGATCAGCTAGCCACCTTCCCTCCTCTCCCGGAGCGGCCTCGCGTCTTGCTCCCCAAGCCAATCGCTTTGGCGAACTGGCTGCGCTTCTGGGCATAATCTGGCGCGGTCATGGGGTAGTCGGCTGGCAGGCCCCATTTCGCGCGGTACTGTTCTGGCGTCAGGTCGAGCGTCCGCAGGTGCCGCTTCAGGAGGCGGTAGGCTTTCACGTCTTCAAAGCTGATCAGGGCCTCGGGCCTGATCGAGCGCCTGATTTGGGTAGGCGTCGCTTTCCGCTGCTCTTCGATGGCCGCGGGCTGTTCATCACCCACGTGGAGATCGCCTGATGGACCGAGCCGATCAGGTCGGGCAGGTCGCTGGCGGCGACCTTGTTGCGCTCCACGAAGCTCGCTGATCCCGGCGGTGAGTTGTAATGCGTTGCTGGTGGGCATCGGACCTCCTGATCCTTAGACTGCCTGAACGCGTGAGTCGGGCTGCTGAGCCAGTAAGGCGCTCGGGCGGATACTGTTCAAAGCGCGCCTCGACATCCGACGCGGGGCGCGCCACAAACTCTCGGCTCTGCCCGACGGGAGATCGCCCGTTGACATTTGTGCGGTTCGCCGGCTTTCGGGCCGAGACCGTTTCCCTAAAGCTCCATTATGGATCCTGCGTGCCTCAGAACCTTGCTCTTCAAAATGTCGTCGCCGATATCGCAGCTGCCTATTTTAGGAAAAACCATGTCGCGCCGACTGAAATATCGACGGTCATAGCTCAGATCGCGATCAGTCTGTCGGAGGTGGGCGCTCGCCCGGTTGCACTTGCGCCTGAACCGCCAAAACAGGCGAAGCCCAGCTCAGTGCAGATCCGCAAGTCCATCACGCGAGATGCGCTGATCAGCTTCGAAGACAACAAGCCCTATAAATCGCTGCGGCGGCATCTTGCAGCAAGGGACCTGTCCCCTCAGGAGTATCGCATCAAGTGGGGCCTTCCTGAGGACTACCCGATGGCGGCGCCTTCCTATCGCGAGGCGCGCGCGAGCTTGGCGAAGGCTCATGGGTTTGGCGGTCGGCGGGCTTCGAGCGCTGAGCCGGGGGACTCTGCGCCGAGCACACCGCCGCCGGGGCCCGCATCGAGCACCTTACCAGCGGCGCCAGCAGCTAACGCCACCGCGGCGGGGCTGCTCTCCGCGACCGCGCGTCCAGATCCGGCGACGAAGCCAGCACCCCGTGGTCTGAGCCTCCAACGTAAGCCCCCGTCCACGCCCACCGCATTTCGTCCAAGGGACGCCATCAACGACCCCGCCATCAGCACCCGGCACAAAAACTGGCTCGCCATGCTGACCGAGGCGGATTGGGCGCGGGTCCGGGCCATTGCACGACAGGTCAATCATGCGCAGGTCTCGGCCGCTGTGACCGGCCTGAGCGCACCCTTGCGCATTCGTGCGTGCCTGGTTGGGCAGGAAGCTCGATTTTCCGGAGAAACCGTGGGGACGCTGCGCGGCGGCCAGGTCGCCGTACTGATTTCAGAACACGGCGAGCACTGAGCGCCTCGCGAGAGGCGCGGGGCTGACGGGTCCCCGCCTTTATCTCTTCCTGAGCCTTACGCCGACCCCCTCGCCATTCTCAGGCACAAAGACCACGCCAGCCGCCTCGAGCGCAGCAGCGAGTTTCTGACGGGCGTCGGCCGTTACGGCTGGCCCCTTTCCCCTCTCCAGCCGCTTGATCGTGGGCACCGAGAGTCCAGCCGCCGCGCCGACGTCGGCTTGGCTCAGGCCAAGAAGGGCGCGGGCCGCGCGGAGCTGTTCGGACTTCACCATTCTTTCTTTGACCCAAAAAGATCAGTTAACGCGATCCAAAAGGATCATCTATGCTGATCCCAACGTATCAGCCCCTCGCGAAGCGCTGCAACGGCGCATTTCCGTCCGCCGGCTATCTCGGCGCGTCTGCCGGTGGAGTTCCTCGCCGCGCTCTCGCCTTTGCGCGACCGGGTGTTCGATTCGCCGAGTTCCTGCTGCTGCAGATCTTCGGGGCGACTGGCTGGGCCGTCGGTATCTTCGCCGTTCTCTGCCTGGGGCGGATAGGCGCGCTGATCCTCGCGCCGGCCATCACCGTGTACGCTGTGGCGCTTTCAAGCTTTTTAGTGAGAAGGCTGCACGATCGCGGCAGAAGCGGTTGGTGGCTAATACCGTTTTTGGGTGTCCCCCTCGTCGCCCAGGGCGTCGCCGCGCAACTCTTGCAATCGCATTCTTCAGTCGCTTCCTGGAGCGCGCTCGCGCTAACGCTCTTGGCGCTGTGCGGGAACATTTGGGTCTTCGTGGAGATCGGCCTGCGGAAAGCAGCAATTGGAACTCATTCGCCCATTACGCCCGACTGAGGCGCTAGCTGAGCCGGTTCGTCGTGAAGGCCTCCCATCCACCGGCGGGCCGACGTGCGCCAGGAGCGGACACAGAGATCGCTCCAGGAGACGGACGTTCGCCTACTCGCCCTCGCCCTCGCCCTCGCCCCACCAAACGAACACCCAGGAGCTTGCATAGCCCACGCTTTTCAGCCGGCACTGCCCGCCTCTTGCGCAGTTTTGGTTGGCGGCGAAGGCTTCGCAGTGGACGCCAGCCAGTCCCTCGGCCATGCAGCGGCGAACCACGCTCTCGAACAGCTCACGCAGCAGATCGCTCTCGCGGAAGCGGCCGTGCCAGTTCTTGGAGAAAGGTGGAGTGGTCCGGTACGTCGCCGTCCAGGCCGAGGCGGCAGAACCAGCGGTAGGCCAGGTTGAGGTGAACCTCCTCACACAGCCGCCGCTCCGAACGAATGCCCATGCAGTAGCCGACCAGCAGCATCCGGATCATCAGCTCGGGATCGATCGAGGGACGACCGATCGGGCTGTAGAACGAGGCAAAGTGCACGCGGAGTCCGTCGAGATCCACAAACGGTCGATGGCCCGCAGCAGGTGACCGTCAGGAACATGCCGGTCCAGGCAGAACTCGTAGAACAGCGCGCCTTGCTCGACCCGACGCTCTCCGATCATCGTCCGCGCCCTCCCGCCCAGCAGGAGTGAATCAGGCCGGGGTCACCGCTCGCGACCCGCTCATAACTCGGTGCGCGCGTCCGCAACCTGCACCTGCCCGACGTAGTCCTGGCCTGCGGAGCCAATGCGCCGGATGTCGACTGGGATCGCCGACATGCGGGGCATGGCGGTGATGCGCCCCACCTTGCGTCCAACCTCGATCAGCCGGTTCACGTTCGCCCCGGTTTCGTCGCGGGCCGTGCCGTGGAGCATGGCGACCACGCCGGCGCGCATGTCCTCGTCCGGCTCCGTGCGGGCCAACACCGCGCCGTAGGCTGAGGCGACCTCCACCAGGTCGTTCGCGGCTATGCCCAGGTCCGCCATGTCCGCAGGATTGACGTAGACGGGGTTGAATGGCACTCGCGATCGGGCCTCCGCAAGCTGGTTCAGTGTGCTGTTGTAGAGGAAACGCGAGCGGCGGCTGGTCAGCAGAAAGCGGAACTGCCGCCCGTCGTCGAGGTGACGGCCCGGTTCGTCGCGCTGGCCAAGGAAATCCGCGAGCTCCTCGGCGACGTCCGCCGGCATGACGTCGAAGGCTCCGTCGCAGCCTTCGCGCGCTTCGGCCACGACGCCGTCGGAATGGTCGAATTCCCGGCCGCTCGGGTGGGGCCTCAGCGCCTCCAGGCCGACTCGACCGCGGGCCGCGCGGAGGCGTAGCAACTCCTCGGATTCCGGCGGGTGCGACATGTCGAGCGGCGCCCCGAGATAGCGGATCGTCAGGCCGAGCCGCGCGGCGATGCGCCAGAGGACATACCAGTCGTCGACCAGGTCCGCACCCGGGGGCGGCCGCGCGATAGCGGGCGTGTACTGGGCGAAGGTCTTGGTGAGCAGGTCCCACCCTGGCGCCGAGAAGCTCAAGTCGGGGCGTTCGAACATCATCTTCGGGGCAAGGACATAATGCGACAGCCTCGCGGTCGCGGTGAGCCAGGGATCCACCGTCACAAGCAGCTCGAGCGACCGCAGGGCGCGCGTGATCAGCGGCTGGTCGGGTACGATGGTCGCCGGGTTACCACCGACCACCAGGAGGCATCGGACCTGGCCGTCGCCCGGCTCCAGGATCTCCTCGGCGAGGGTCGCGGTGAGCTTTTGACCGTAGAAGGTTCCGGCGCCCCGGATCCGGCTGGGCGGCGCGGATTCCCATGAGCGCGTGGGCGCCGTCACCTCCGCACGGATAGGTCCTGGCGGCGCCAACATGTCGACGGCGATGCGATCGCCAGGACGCTTGAGCCGCCCGCAGACCACGTTCAGCACGTCCATCAGGTGCTGCGCCAAGTCCGCATAGGGCGCGAAGCTTCCGCCCGTGGTCATGGACGCGGAGCCCGAGCTGTGGTCTCGCGCGAACAGGGCCGCCGCCTGCACGATCTGCTCCGGTGCAAGGCCAGCGCGCCGCGCCACCAGTGCGGGCGTGAAAGCGTCAACCGCCGCCCGCAGCCGCGCCATCTGCTCCGCGCCGACGTAGCGGGCGCAAAACGCCTTGTCTTCCCAGCCCGAGCTCAGCACCTCCCTGAGGAGGCCGGCGAGAATCGCGGCGTCCTGGCCGGGGATGGGCTGCAGGTGCAGGTCGGCGTGCCTAGCCGTCTCGGTGCGCCTCGGGTCGATGCAGATCAACTTCAGGCCGCGAGCCTTGGCGGCCTTGAGAACACGCGGAGCATCCGCCAGCAGCACCCCGAAGCCTTCGTGCGACACCAGCGGATTCGTGCCGAGCAGGAGGATGACCTCCGAATGTTCCAGGTCGTGAGCGCCGGGGGGCCAGGCTCCGAGTCGCTCCTTGGACACGATCTTGTTCGGCTGATCGATCGTCGCCGGCGTGAAGATCATGTCCGAGCCGATCGCTTCCATGAACGCCGGCAGCATCCCCCGCGTCGCCGCCGAAAAGCTGGCCCCGCCTCCGGCGTAGAGGGCGACGGCTTTGGGCCCGTGGCGCTCGCGGATGGCGGCCAAGCGGCCGGCGATCTCCTCGATCGCCTTTTCGGACGGAATCGGGGCCAAGATCTCCGGCCCCTCACGTCGCAAGGCGCCCAGAAGGCGCTCGGGACCATTGTGCGCGGCGACAGCCTGCATCGCCTTGTAGCAGGCGTAGCCGCGCGACAGGGCGCTGTCCTTGTCGCCTCGGATCGACGTGAGACGACCTTCGTCGTCGAGCGTCAGATGGACTCCGCATCCGGCATGGCAGATGCGGCAGAAGGATTTCGCCTCTCGCACGGTCACAGACTCCGCATCTCGCCAGAGTCGGCCATATCAGCGATCGGCGGAACTCAAATTCACGACGCCGCCGTACAGAACTACCCCGGCTCCGGGACGACCATGAACCGAGCAAAGCGCCGCCTAATCGGCGTCGCCAGGCTTTCCACGCCTCAAGGCCAGCCGGCGCCCGGCGTGTCGACCCTGGCCGTGTCTATCCAAGCCCGGTGTCCAGGCAGGTCCACAGACTCCATGCTGACCATGTAGAGGGTGCGCCGATCCGCCCCGCCAAGCGCCACCGCGACCGCCCATCGGCCGTGGGTCGGGATTTGGTGCGTAATTCGCCCACCCTCGAGCACGCGGAGGAACGAACTCGTGGCTACGCACGCCACCCAGACCGCCCCTTCGGCGTCGATGCAGATGCCGTCGGGGTGGCGCCCCGGCAGTTCCGCCCAGATCCGCGGGCGTGTCAGCCCGCCATCCGCCGTTATGTCGAAGGCGATGAGCTTGCACTCGTGCGAGACGCTGACGATCAGGGTTCCGCAGTCCGGGGTGACGGCCAATCCGTTGGGGTAGTTGATATCCTCGGCCACGCGGCGGGCGCGGCCGTCCGCCGTGACCAAGGCGATGTCGCCGCGGAGGCTCGGGGACATACCCAGGCCGTTGACGTAGTAGCGCTCAACGTCCGCCGCGTCGGCCTGGGGCTCGCTGTTCGGTCCGGCGAGCGGGGTGAAGGCAGGGCCCCGCCGATAACAGTCCACATAGGCGCGCCCGTCGGGAAGAACCACCATATCATTCAGGACCGACCCGAAGGCGCTCAGATCGACCGCGTCGACGGCTCGTCCCTCCCGCACTCTGAACAGCGTGCGCCTGTTCATGCTTGTGACGAGAAGCGTCCCGTCGGGGAGGAAGCCAAGCCCGGACGGACACTCGATCTCCGCCATGGTGTGCAGCACGCCCGCCGCGTCGACCCTCATCACCTTGTTCTGCTCGATGTCGGAGAACCAGAGAGATCCATCCCGCCACCGGGGGCCTTCGGCGAAATGAAGCCCCTCGACCAGCGGGCTCACCTCGAAAGTGCTCAGCATCGTGACCGTCCCACCCTGCCCCCGAACCGCAAAGCCGTGGCTTTGTGCGCCGGAGCTGGACAATCGTGCAGAGGCACGTCGCCGCCACCAGGCGCACGCCCAGCGTAATCGCCTTGGCGCCCCGCCCTCAAGCGAGTGGCGCCGTCGGCGGCGCGCCGCAAGCGCGGCGGAGCTAGGACTTAGGCGGATCGAAAGCGATCACGCGGACTTCAATGCTCTTTCGAGCAAGCGCCTGGGGACTGCTGGACGGATCTTCGAAGGCGGTATGCGGCACGATCCGCGGCTTGGCGGCGCCACTTTCACATTGTTTGAAAATCAGAACCTCATCCGGCGTCATATCGGGAAAATAACACCACCGATGCGTCGGCGAGTGGAGCAGATGAAAATAGTGGATCTCAAGCGGAATGTAGTCGTCGCTTTCGCGTTGTACGACCTCGCCGTTCGAAAGCGCCGGCAATAAGTCCCCGTCCATCAGGCTGGACGCATCGCAAACCGCCAAGGGTGTTCGCCGGACCGGCTCCATGGGACGCCAGACATTATAGACCTCCAGGCGGGCCGTGCGGCATTTGTCCCGGTGCCTTGGTCCCAGAAGCGTGGAGGCCCACTTCCTGTAGGTGGCCTCGTCCGCGTCGACATGAGCGGCGAAAGCGTAATTGCCGATGCGCCGCGCATAATCCGGAAGATCTTTCCGTACGCCTTCGTTGGCGCGAACATGCGTCTGGATTACAAGCAGGTCGCTTGTCCCGGTCTCCTCCGCGATGAGTTCCAGCGTTTCCGGAACGGCCTTCCGACGCACTTCCGCGATATCAAAAAAATTCGACACCGAACTGGGACGATTTCGCAGTACGAAGCCATTTGTCGATGTCGACAATGAAGCCGCCGCCGCCCGACAGTCCTCGACAAACTTCTCCCTGATATCGAGATGATCAGCCCAGCCCGGATCGGAAGGGCGCCACTCCGTTGGTCCGCCTGTGCGCCTCGCATATGTGATTTTGGCGTTGACACCGCGAGCGGGCGACTGTGCCGATGACATGAGCGGCCTCCCTGAAACAGGTCCTCGCCGAAACCGCCGTTGTGCTTCCGCGCAGGCGCCGCGCTAAGCTGAAAAGTTGACCACGATCTTGCCGCCGCCCGTATCCGCCGCCATGGCTCGGAAGGCGTCGGGAACGGCGCGAATACCTTCAAACTCCTGGGAAACGCGGACCGGCAGCGAGCCTTCCTCAACCCCACGCAGCGTCGCACGCACGGCCCTGGCCAATCCCTCCGGCCGCCCGGGATGGCCAAGCGCCTCCACGCCCGAATATTGACTGAGCGAATACAGCGTCAGCCGTGGCGTCTTGGTTCGAAACCAGTCGACGAAATTGATCAGCACAGGTGTTGGATCCAACAATCCGAACTGCACCCAATGCCCGTCGGGGGCGATGCATTCGATGATCTCGTTCGCGAGCTGGCCGCCAGCGCCGTCATAGACCAACTCGCAGCCGCGCCCGCCGGTAATCTCCGCAACGCGCTGCGCCAGGCTTTCGCTCTCCGTCGCGATCGCGTGGTGGGCGCCAGCTTCGATCAGCATCCGTTTGCGATCCGCCTTGCGCGTCGTCGCGATCACCGTGGCCCCCGCCTTCCGGGCGACAGCGATCGCCGCGATCCCGTTGGCGCTCGTCGCGGCCGTGATCAACACGTCCTGCCACGGCTTGATCTCGCCGGTTTCGACAAGACCGCAATAGCTTGTGAGATAAGTGGCTGCGAAGGAAGCGCCCTGCGCATTCGACAAGTTGTCGGGCGTCGAAGCGAGATACTTCGCCGGCAGGACTGCGAAATCGGCGAAATTCTGGTGATCGCCGCCAAAGAAGAACGGCATGCTGCTGAGGCGTTGCCCGACCTGGAACTGTTCCACGCCAGGACCGAGCTTATCCACGACGCCGCAGATTTCCCGCCCCACCTTCGAAGGCAGTTCCGGCACGAACAGCAGGCCAGTGAGCCGCATCAGATCGGAGCGATTCAAGCCGCCCGCCAGGATGCGCAGGCGCACCTCGCCCGCGCCCGGCTCGGGCATGGGGAGGTCGTCGAGCCGGAGGCCGTCCGGCCCCGTGAGCGCGTGAAGGCGCCAAGTCCGGTTGGCGGTCGTCATGGCCGCGCTCCGCCCCCCGCGCAAGTTGCTCTGTTCTCCATCTCAATCCAACTCATCGAGCCCGCTTCCTTCTGCCGATGTCGCCCCCGAGAAGCCGCACAGGAAGCTTCCCGGGAGCGCCAAGGCCGCTTCGATCTATTCCCGTGAATAGCTGTCGGCGCCGATCGGCACCCTCAACTCGACGCCGAACATCCGAGGCTCCCCGACATTGATCGGGCCGTAGCCAGTGCTTGCGATCGTATTGTTCAGATAGGGCACATAATACTTGTCGGCGACGTTGTTCACATAAGCTGCAAGATCGAACCCCTTTCTGAACACGTTGTGCCAATCGAGTCGGACGTTGGCGATGGAATAGCCCTTGAGCTTCCCAAGACCACCCAGGCACCCCGTATACTGACCATTCGGCCCACAGTTGCTGGTCGTGATCTCCGTTGTTTGGAAGCCGGAACGCCAAGCATAGTTCAAACCAAAAGTAAAACCTCCGATCGAGGTGGGAACCGGAAGCTTATAGCTGACGGTCACGGCGCCCATATAGTGCGGCACAAAAGAAAGGTCGCTATCCGAAACATCTACGGGCGTCGGCACTCCATTTACCGTGTAGAAGTCCACGAATTCATCGTATTTCGGCTTGATGATTGACCCGCCAGCGCTGATCGTCAGGGCGTCGGTCGGGTTAATCGTGAGCTCCGCTTCGCCACCATAGACGTGCTCCGAAGCGGCGTTCACCACGCGCGCGACAAATATGGTGGTGTTGTTCGGCCCAGGGGCCGTGGCGTTCAGCTGACGCTGGGTATTCGACAGCTTATCGTAGTATGCCGCCGCGTTGAACCGGACCGGCATGTTCGCGATCGTGAACCGCGACTTTAGACCAAGTTCGAATTCATCATTTGTTTCCGGTTGGAAAATGAACGCCGGTATGAGAGCCACGCTCGTTGGCGATGTACTGAAACTGCCCGGGCGGTAGCCCCGGCGGAAAGCTCCATAGAGCAGCACGTTCGGATCCAGCTGCCAGTTGAGGGTGCCGTCGAACGTAAACTTCTTGAAGCTCGTGGACGCCGGCGTCGAGCACGCCGAACGATCGTTGGAAGGGATAATGACCCCTGTTACGGAACAGCGGAAAGGCCCCGCCAATCCCAAGCTCGGCGTGGTTGAGGCCCGGTTGTGAAAAACGATGCTCCGGTCATCCTTCGTGTAGCGCGCTCCAGCAGACAAAGATAGCTGATCAGTAAGCTGATAATCGACATGGCCAAATAGGGCGTAGCTGTCAGTCTTGAAATCGACATCAGTGTAGGAATATACTGGGAAAGTCGTAGGTGCAACGCTAAATAAATCGACAAACGTGGGAAGTAGCGTCGTATCTTCACCCTTCAAGTGATAATAATAAAGGCCGCCAAGGAATTGCAGGCTTCCGGCCCTCCCATGGACTTGGAACTCCTCGCTGAACATTTTTGGCGTACTTCTAGTTCTCGAGCTCAGAATGTTAGACGCCGTTCCGTCCACGTCGTACAAGGCGTCCTGCTGAGTATCGCGATACCCAATTATGTTCTTTACATCCAGATCGTCAAGGGATGAGTCTATGTTATATTGAGTAATGTTTTGTAATCCAAATCCTTTTGACCGAGAGAATTCTTTGTCGTTACTTTCGTACTGATACCGACCAAGATTGGCGATTCGGGCCTGCGCCGCGGCAAGTAACGGCAGCGCCGCCGCAGTGACGCGCACAGGAACCAGCACGGCAAGCCGCGAAGCGCCCGTCCGGGTATCATCGGCATAGGACATAATTGTGGTTGTTTCGAACTTGGCGTTCGGATTCCAGCGCAGCGAAAAGCGCTCCGCGTCGGAATGGATGCCCATCCCATCACGGCCGTTGAACACATTGTGCATATACCCGTCTCTGCGCGTCGATTTCGCCGCGATGCGCAGGGATAGGCCATCGCCGAGCGGGGCGTTGATAACGCCTTCCAGATCCCGCAGTTGGCGGTTGCCGCCGGTAATCTGGCCATAACCTTCGAACTCATCCGTCGGCGCGTTGGGCGTCAGAAGAATCGCACCACCTGTCGCGTTTCTACCAAAGAGCGTGCCCACCGGTCCTTTGATGACCTGCACTGAGGCAAGGTCGAACAACGCGGAATTACTTCCACCCGAGAAAGATTGGCCGACCTCTCCGAAATAGATGACGACCGCGGGGTCGTTCGGCAGACCTGACAGGGTCGTGCGCTGCCCCCGGATCATCGGCGTCGGACTACCGGCGCCGCGCGAGCTCGCAACGAACGTGAAGGCGGGCGAAACGCGTTCCAGTGAGGAAATGTCCCTGAGGTTCAGCTCTCGGATCTGAGCGGTATCGACGACCGTGATCGAGGCCGGGACCTTCTGCAGACTCTCGTTCACGCGTCGCGCCGTGACGATGATGTCACTCACCGTCGTAGCTTGCTCAGGCGGGGCCACGTGCGCCGCCGGTGCGGCCTCTTGCGCTAGTGCGGGTCGATGAACCACGGCCGCCGCCAGCAATGCGAATAATGAAACGCGCGAGAATTTGTCCAATTCATCCCTCCCCAATTTTGCATTGTATTCTTCGGTCCTGGCGAAGCAGGACCTCAAGCTCCCGATGAATTCGGGCAAAGAAGATCAGTACGATATTGCTACCGTCCCCCGAGGGAGGCCGAAACATCATCCCGTGGTCCAGTTCAAGGTCACCTCATCACCGACGAGGGGGCGCGCGAATTTCCGGTAAGGTCGCAGAGAAAACCCGTAGGCGATCGCGGCGCCCAGCATCATCGCGAGTATCGATACGGATAAGGATAAGTAGAGCTTGTTAGGATCCGCGAAAACTAGGTCCGTCATCCAAGCAACGATGGAGGGACCGAGACTTCCAATGAGACTTATGACAAGGAAAAGCACAGCCGAGACCCGGCCTCGCAATGGCGAGGGCGTGATTTCCTGGAGCGCGGCGGTGGCGATCCCCAACGGCATTGATGAACATGCGACGATGATCGCGATCGCGATCGTGGCGCCTTCGATACTCGAGATGAGAGGAATCGATGTCCCCACCGCCGCAGCCGCCAAGGCGGCGCCTGCGCAGACACGAAGCCGCATGTCCGATCCGAAACGCAGGAGCCAATCACTAAGGAGACCCCCGCCGACCAGGCCCGGGATGCCGCCAAACAGGTAGGCCGACCCCACAGCGCCCCCTGCGGTTGCGATGTCGGCATGCAAAGTACGTATGATGTAAGACGGCGCCCAACTCCCGACGGAGTGCGCCACGAGAGTTTGCAGGCTAACCGCGATGAAGAGCGGAACGAGGACTTGCCGGCGCTCCCTCATAAATGGGAGCGCGCCTGTCGCGACGTTTGTGCGGTGATTGCGCGCCGGCTCGGGCAGCGCCAGCAAGGCCAAAGTCAGCAAAATGCCGGGAAGCATCAGCAGCACGAACAGCATCTGCCAGGGCAGCAATTCACCGTAGATGGGAAAGGTGAAAGCGCCGTGGGCCAGCAACTGCGCGTAGAGCATGCCGCCGCCGCCCAGCGCCACCGAAACGCCGACGATCCCGCCGCAATTGAATAGGCCGAGGGCCAGGCCCAACCGCTCCTTGGGATATGCGTCGCTGAGCAGCGAGTAGGCGGCCGGCGCCAGCGCGGATTCGCCGGCGCCCACGCCAGCGCGCGCCAGAAACAGGGTGGCGAAGGACCGCGACAGACCGCAAAGAGAGGTCATCGCGCTCCAGAACGCGATCGCGCCCGCCAGCACACGGAGCCGCCTGTAGCGATCAACCAGTATCCCCGCCGGCACACCCATCAGAGCGTACACCAGCATGAAGGCAAACCCCTGGAGATAGCTTATCTGGCTGTCGGTCAGACCTAGCGATTGCTTGATCGGCTCGATCATCAGGACGATGATCGTCCGGTCGATTGAAGAACACGCGTAGGAAAGCACAAGGACGACGAGCAGCCCCCAGGAGCGCTTGGCAGCCTTGCGATCCAAATCGGCGGTCATTCAGGCAGCCCAACGGTGTTGCTTGGTCCCCGGCGAATGACGTCGAACACATGCTTGGTATCGTTAAATTCCAATACCTCCGCGATCTGCCCATTACGTATTTTATATAAATTATGATACATCTGATTGTAGGTAAGTCCGTCGCGTGTGACGGCAAATCCTCTCGCCACAACCGCGACTCGGTCTTCCTCGGCGGTGATCACCTCGACTTCCACTCTCAGTGGCTCGCGGAACAATCCTGCGCCGAGGCCTGAAACGCGCTCCACCTCCATGAATTTTTCCTTCGTCCACCACTCGCGGGTGGACAAAAGAAAACGGCGATGATCGTCAGTAAGCAGATCTTCCACGGCGTGGAGGTCTCCGCGATTTATGCAATCGTAGTACCGCCGGACGACGTCTTTGTTCGATTCCATTGAGCTGGACGACGGACCTGCCGGCATCAATCTACCCCTTGCTTCAGACGCGAGCCGTTGGAGCGCACCTAGACACCTCGGAAGGCCGAGATAACTTCGCGCCCGTAGAGCCGCATCATTTCGGCGATCTCTTGGAAGCCGCCGATCGAGGCCTGCTGGACGCCTTCGGCGGGCAGGCCGATCCCGAAGGCGACGTGAATGTGGTCGGCCCCGGTCAGCTCACGGAAGCGCTGGATCTGGGTGATCGCGTCCTCGGGCGAGCCCCATATGAGGCGATCCTGGGCGATCTCGGCGGGCGTCACGTTCTCGCCCCGCTCGATGCGCTCGACCAGGGCCGCGACATCCGGCGTGCGAAGACTGGGATCGCGAGATGACTCGGTCCAGTGGCCGATGAGGCCCTTCACATATTGCGGCAGGACGCCTTCTTCGACCTCCCTGCGCGTCGGCTTGATCCAACCGAAGCGGCGCAGCACCCAGTCCCCTTTCTTGCCGAGCCCCGCGCAAGCGTCGCGGTAGTGTCTGAGGAGTCGCACGCAGTCCGGCATGGCCTCCACGGGGCCGCATAACCAGGCGTCCCCCAGACGGGCCGCGCGCTCCACCGACACCTTCTTGACGCCGGCGACCCACAGTTGCGGGCTCGGCTTCTGGATCGGACGGGGGAAGACGGTCAATTCGGGGAACTTGTAGTAGCGCCCGTCGAAGGCGGTTTTCTCCTGGGTCCAGACGAGCTTGAGGATCTTGAGCGCCTCCTCCATCCGTCCTCCCCGTTCCTTGAATGGGACGCCGAGCGCCTCGTACTCGAAGGCGTTCCAGCCGGTGCCGACGCCCAGCGAAATCCGCCCGCCGGAGAGCTGGTCGATGGTCGCGATCTGCTCCGCCACCTGGATGGGGTCGTGCATCGGCAGGATGAAGATGCCTGTGCCCACGCGGATCGTGTTCGTCCGCGTCGCCACGCTGCCCATGATCGTCAGCGGGTCCGATGGATCGCCCTGCCGGAAATGGTGCTGACCGATGGTCAGGGTGTCGAAGCCCACCTCCTCGGCCACGTTCGCAAGCGCGAAGGTCTCTTTGTACGGGTCGCTGCTGGTCAGGTCGCGCAGCAGGGGAAGCGAAGCTGAGAACTTCATCAATATCTCCGAGCGGTTATCTATCGAACCGGCCGAGCGGGCAGATCGAGAATTGAGTATTTGCCGCCGCTGAAGCGTTCACGCGTTTCCTGCTTGGCGAGCAGGTCATGCGGATAGCTGAGCGGTATTGCACTCGCGCTATCCAACCTGACGATCTGTTCCTGGCTGAGCCGCACCTCCAGAGCGCCGAGATTGTCCTCGAGCTGCGCGAAGGTGCGCGGTCCGATCACCGGCAGCGGTCCCTTCGCCAACACCCAAGCGAGGGCGACGCGGCCTGGGTTAGACCCGCTCTCCGCAGCGATCGCGTCCAGCGCATCGAGGATGGCGGATTTTCGGTCGCTCTCTGCGCCATGCGGCGACAGGTTCGGCGTCGAGGTGTACCGACCCTGCCCCCCTTGGCGATATTTGCCGGTGAGCATGCCGCCGCCCAGCGGCGACCACGCCGTCGTGGCGAGGCCGTAGGCGCCGGCCATGGGCAGCAGCTCCTGCTCCGGCGAGCGTTCGAGCAGATTGTATTCGATCGTCTGCGCCGCAATCGGCGCCCAGCCGCGCAGCTCCGCGACGACGGCGGCGCCGGCCGTGCGCCAGGCGGGAAAGTTCGACAGACCGCCGTAGAGGATCTTGCCGGCGCGGGAGAGATCTTCGAAACCGCGGGCGATCTCCTCGACCGGCGTCATGCCGTCGGGCATGTGGGCCCAGTACAGATCGATCCGGTCGGTCTTGAGGCGCCTGAGGCTGCCCTCGACCGCGCTCACCATCGCCTTGCGGCTGTTCCCGGTCCTGCCCAGGCTGGCGCCGGATTGCGCGCCGTGGGTGAACTTGCTCGCCAGGACGACGTCGTCTCGCACGGCCGGCAGCATCTCGCCGAGAAAGGATTCAGCCTGGCCGGATTGATAGCTTTCGGACACGTCGATGAAGTTGCCCCCGGCTTCGAGGTAATAATCGAACATCCGGCGCGCCTCAGGCAGATCGGCGCCCTGTCCGTGCTGGGCGCCGAAGCGGCCGGCCCCGAGCACCATCTCAGACACCCGGATACCGGTATGCTCGCCCAGAAGCTGGTAACGCATGGGAACTAGCACCTGCGCAGGGCCCGGAGATGCAGTTCGTTGTTCTCGCGCGAGAGCACCGTCACCTTCCCCTACGCGACAGAGCCCCTCGGGCGCTGCGCGATATCAATCGTGATGAAGGCCGCGGCAATGGAACCCGGCAAATGGTTTCGTGAACGCGCGCGTACAAAGCAGTCAGCCGCCCCCTGATCTGTGGAATGCGAACAGCCTTCGGCAAGCGACCTTTGTGGTGGCCTTCCGCATCATCCCTGTATTGTCCGCAGGTCCGACTGCCTCGCGCTTCTTGAGACGACGCCTTCCCCGGGCTCGCGTGCGTGCTCGGGCCCATCGTGCAGGCCGACGCGCGACACATCAGCAAAGGCGGCGAAAGCGGGGCCGCCCTCCGCCATGGCGCGGGCCGCCTCCAGATAGACCTTGCGCGCCTGAATGATCGCGGAGTCGGCGCCACACAGCCGCTCCTTGGTCCGATCGGGAATCGCCCCCATGCTCTCGCACATGGCGACGTCCTCCATGAACACGCTGTAGGGCTGATATCCGAGGCCCAGGCCTGTGAAGCTGCGCCGCTCCCGCATCGCCTTGCGGTCTTGCATCCAGTCCCTGGCGGCGACGTAACCGGCCGGAACCCAATTGTCCGGATCCGGCGCGGTATCGACATAGACCGAGCCGAAGGCCCCCAGCGGCTGTTCGGGATTGAAGGCGATGATCCACTGCATCGTCGTCTCGTCATCCACGGGCACGTGGCCGATGACGATCCGATCGTGCGGCGAGCCGTCTCCGCTCGCTCCGCGCGCGAACCGCCAGGCCGGCATCACCGTGGCGGACCACACGTCCATGTTGGTGCCGGCATAGTCGTGGGCGACGCGGGTGCGGAAGCCGAAATTCACCTGTTCGAATTCGATCCGCGTCGGTGGGACTGCGCGCTTCGGCGGCGTGTTGGCGGCCTCGTACACCGGCGAGCCGATGTCGAAGGCCGGGTGGTCCTTGAAGGCGGCGTAGGCGTCTCGGTGGCCGGGCGCGTGCAGGATGGCCGCATGCAGCGGGTCGAGCAGGTTTTCGATGAGCTGCGTCCAGTTCGACTTCACGTATCCGACCGTCGTGCGCACGTGCGAACCGGCCGGAAGCGTGTTGAACAGGAATTCCGGAAAGGGCGTCGGCTCGCCTTGGCCGAACCAGGCCCAGATCATCCCGCCGGCCTCGCGCACTGGCGCGCGGCGAACCGGGATCATCTCGGGATGGGGATAGGTCGGGTCGTTCGGCGTCTCGGTCACGACCCCGTCGGCGTTGACGGCCCAGCCGTGGTAGACGCAGCGCAGCACGCAATCCTCGTTGCGTCCAAGCACCAGCGACGCGCCTCGATGGGGACAGGCTTCGTCGAGCACGCCGACCCGACCGTCAGCGCCCCTGAAGGCGGCGTAGTTTTCGCCGAAAACCCGCACCCTCTGCGGATCGCCGTCAGCTTCGAGCGCGGAACTGCGCAGGACCGGGACCCAGAATTGCCGCCACCAGGACCCCATCGGCGTCCCCGGCCCCACGCGGCAATACAGTTCATTGTTCTCATGCGACAGCATCGGGAACCTCATCGCCGAGCCCCCCGGCGAGCGGGGGCGACTTCGAATTTCCCAGCGATCAGGGCAGCCGAGGGTTGGCTAGGCAAACCCATTCGTGAACGGGAGCGTACAATGGAGGCGCGAGGAGGCGCGCCGCGGCCGGGCTCGTATCAATGTGAACCGTCGGCCCCGCCGTTTCTCCTGATGAGCAGCACGATGGCGTCGAGCACAGATTCACGCCACTCGGTCATTTGGTCGTGGATCTCGTGGGGCGTAGAGGAATCCGCCCATATCTTCGCCCATGCGAAAAGGCCTCTCAGCATCATCGAGGCGAGGGCGAAGCATTTCCTCGGTTCGATCTGCGGGGACAAGACGCCCGTCGCCACGCCGCGTTCGACGATCTCTTCAAAGACCCGATAGGTCTTGCGTTGTCGCGCGGTCCGGCGCGCCATCAGTGGGTGCCGCAGCTTGCATTCGTAGATCAGCACTTCGACCGGGGTCGCGTTCTGAACGTCGAAGACGATCCCGAAAAGGTGTCGGATGGCCTCGATAGGTTCAAGACGAGAGAAGTCGGTGGCGGCCAGCCGGTCGGCGGCGCCCGCCGAATATCTTTCTATGACCGCCTCGTACAAACCTTGGCGGCCGCCGAAATTGTAATAGATCACCTGCTTCGATACTGCGGCGTTTCGGGCGATGGTCTCCAGACTGACATTGTCGACGCCCGCCCGGGCGAATTCGCCCAGTGCGCAGTCAAGGATCTTCTCGAGGGCTTCGTCGCGCCTCCGCGAGCGGGCTGAAGAGATGTTCGATAGGGCAACCTGCATATTCGCCTCCCCAGAACGTCTTTATGTTTCACATCGACAGTATATTATCCGCCCCATATTCGCAACAAATTCGCCGACCAGAATACAATGAAGTGCTTTTCGACGTATTCACATCCTATAATTGCAATATAAACCCATATTTTCCCGTCTAATTTCTTATCACTTCACGCCGTTGGTCTGCTCATTCCACGGGGGATGAAGGCCGCGCTTCAGCGCGAGCTCCTGGGCGACGACAGTCTCGCCGATCAGGCTTTCCCCCTCCGGACTCGTAACGAGCCAGGCCACCGCGGCGCCGACCACCGAGGGCGGCGCCATGCCGCCGGCCCTGGCGACGCCGTAGTTTGTGGAGGTGGCGATCTTCCTCTCGGTCAGCACGGCCCCGGGATCGACGTTGAACGCCAAGACGCCTCGGTCCCCGAACTCCGCATTGAGCGTACCGACCAGCACGTGCCCTGAAGCCTTCCCCACGGCATAGCCAAGTCCCCAGCCGCCGCTGCCAGCGGGCGCAGGCGGAGCGGTGTATCCGGCCGCCGAAGTGATGGTCACGACGTAGCCTAAGCCGCGCTCCAGCATCCCAGGCAACAAGAGCTTGGTCAGGGCGATTGGGGCGACGCAATGCGCTTCGTAGAATTTGTCGTAGGCGGTCGTCGGCGTGTCCAGGAACCGATCCATCAATCCGGCGCCGAGGTGCCTTCCGTTGTGCACCAGGACGTCGACGCCGCCCCAGCGGTCCAGAACCAGCTGTCCTGCAGCGCCCACCGAGGCGCGATCCGTCAGGTCCAGGGGGACCGCCAGACCTTGGCCCCCGCGCGCGTCGATCTCCCGGACTGTTTCGCTCAAGCTGCCGGGCAACGGCCTGGAGTCGCCCGGATCCTCTCCGTTGGGGTGGATTTCGCCCGCATTGATGGTGCGAGCCGAGACCGCGACCCTGTAGCCCTTCTCCGCGAGCGCAAGCGCGATCGCCTTGCCGATCCCGCGGCTCGCCCCGGTCACCAAGGCCCGCCTGCCAAACATTTGTTTCCTCCGGGCTTGTTATGGCTTAACGATCGTAGCCAGGATCGGCCCGGTGTTCCAGCGCGGACTTGAAGCAAAGGAGCGATGGTCGGCTAGGATTCCGGACAAGCGCCCGCCCCCTCCCCTTGAACGCCGCGGAGACCGCGTTGAATGGAGACGAACATGAAGGCCCGCTTCCCGACCTTCGACTTCACGAATGTGCGCCCCCACTGGGCGCGCAACCCTGAGTTCGCTCAGCGCGTGAACGCCGCCTCGCTTATTCCCGCATATGTCGAGCCTTATCTCGTCAAGGTAATGCGAAAAGCGCGAAAGCAGATCGATCAAAAAAATCTCCAGTTACTGGAGAAATTAGACATCTTCGTCAAACAGGAGATGCAGCATTGCAAGCATCACATCAGCTTCAATAACCACCTGCGCGCGTGCGGCTACCCGGAAATCGCCAAGCTCGAAGCAGCGATCCAGGCGGACTATGACCATTTCCTTGAGAACAAGTCTCTACGCTTCAACCTGGCCTATTGCGAAGGTTTCGAATCGCTAAGCGCGAGCGGTTGCGAGGCCTGGTTTGAGCGCTACGGCGATCTGCTTGCAGGCGCAGATCCGGAGCCTTCCGACCTTTGGCGCTGGCACCTTGCCGAGGAGTTCGAACATCGGGTGGTGTGCTCCGACATCTATCACGAACTGAGCGGTCTCGATCCGCTGTCGCGATACTTCTACCGGCTCTACGGATACTTTTACGCGGTCGTCCACCTCGGCCGTTTCGTAAAGACGGTGACTGGGGTCCTGCTGCAGAAAGATCGCTCACGGATGTCGGCCGAGCAGCTCGCAGCTTCGATCCAGCGGGAGAAGGTGGCGAAGACGATCATGGCCAAGGGCGTCCTTTCCATGATGTTAAAGATCGCATCGCCCTTCTACGATCCGGCCAAACGTCGTCCGCCACGCGGATACCTCGAATATCTGCAGAATTTCGAGCAGCGCAGGGCACCGCCAACGGTAACAAACGTCGCTTTATCCTAGAGCCGCATGCTTTCCCAATGAGTATTTAGCTGGATCAAACATGAAGGGGGATGGCGGCTATGAAGATTGGGGTGATGCTGCCGTATCTCGACGACACCATGACGCGTGACGAGTTTGTCAATTGGTGTGAGGTCGTCGATGAGGGACCCTTTTCCACCCTCGCGGCCGGCGAGCGAATTGTATTCTCGAATTTTGATCAGATGAGCATTCTGGCGGCCGCGGCGGTTCAGACCAGGCGCGTGAAGGTTCTGACCCTGGTGGCCGTGCTACCGCTACATGCCTCGGCTCAGTTCGCGAAAACGACCGCGAGCATTGATCGGCTCTCCGGTGGACGTCTATCGCTCGGCCTGGGCACGGGTGGACGCGAGGAGGACTATCAGGCCTCTGAGCGCAGCATGGCGAGACGATTTGAGAGGCTGGACGCCCAGGTGGACGCCCTCCGGAATTACTGGGCCGGCGAAGTCTTTCAGAACAAGTGGCCGATCGGCCCGGCGCCCGCGCAACCCGGCGGGCCGCCCCTGCTTGCCGGAGCCTACGGGCCGAAGTCGCTCGCGCGCGTGTCCCGATGGTGTTCGGGTTACGTGGGTGGATCCGCCTGGGAGAATGGCAAGCTCCAGCTCATGGGCCAGACCCGTCACTCCCTGACCACGGAAAACTGGCTGGAGGCTTGGCAGGCCGCCGGCCGCGAAGGCCGGCCGCGCATGATCGGGCAGGCATGGTATACACTTGCGGACGACGGACCCCGCGTCATGAAGGCCTTCGGCGATCGATACTTTTCCACCAAGGACAGCACGAAGTTTGTTTTTTCGCCGGAGATGGCGCCCAACGTCGACGCCGATCATGTGAACCGCGCGATCGACGAGTTCGCGGCGGCTGGATTCGACGAACTGGTTCTCCTGCCGGTGAGCGCCCGGTTGCTCGAGATAGAAAGGCTGCGCGATATCGTCGAGAAGCGCGGCATCGGTCAGATTCACCGTGTCGGTGACCAATCATAGATTCGGCTGCACGCTCCGCCCATCAGCATGGCGCGATCACTGTCAGTCAGCCGCTCGGCGTTTCGAAAGCTTTCGACGCCCTGCTCATAGCTCAGCAGCGAGATCGCACGCGTCCAATCGGTTCCCCAGAGGCACCGCTCCAGGCCAAAGGCGTCGAAAATGCGAGCGAGCGGATCCCAGACGTCTCGATACGGAAACGGCTCATGTGACAGCGTGCAGCCGCCCGTGATCTTGATGGCGACATTGGGGTAGGCTGCGAGCGCCAGCACCTGGGGCAGTTCGGCCCAGGGCTGCTCAGGGGCCGGCGGGACCCACGGCTGCCTGAGGCCGAGGTGATCGATCACGATCTGTGTGTCCGGGTGACGCGCGGCCAGATCGTTAGTCTTGTCCAAACAGCCCCAGCACATGAGGTTGACCGGCATTGCGTGCTTCGCCGCCGCCGCCAGCATCCGCTCGAGGCCTGGGTCGACGGGATTGGCCGAGACATGACTGCTTAGAAGGAGACGGATGCCGACCGCGCCCGGTTGCGACTTCCAGTCCGCGATGACCTCGGCGACCGCGGGAGTCCTCGGATCGACGGGCTTGACGATCCCGAAGCGTCCGGGGTGCTTAGCCTGCACCTCGACGGCGTAGCTTGCATCGTAGCCGTAGGTTGAGAATGGCGACACGAGGATTGCGCCGTCCACGCCGAGGGCGTCCATAGCCGCCACCGTTTGGTCGCCCGTCGCCTCCTGCAGCCCAATGGCGGCGCCGACCCACGGCCGACGAGGATGGTTGCGCTCGTAGGCGTGCACCTGGGCGTCGATCGTCTTGAAGGCGTGGGAGCACGCTACGCCCTCCCTGTCGGAATCAGGGCTCGTTCGTGGACTAGCCATCTCCTCAGACCGTCGCAATGGGCGTAAGCGGCGAACCCACGGCGCCGGGAAGCCGTAGCGGGGGGGCGGTCAGCAGAAACGCGGAGCGCTGATGGGCGTGAAGCCAATCAGCGAGTTCTTCCAGATACCAAAGCTCGCCAAGGTGAATGCCGAGCCGGAAGAGGCACAGCTCATGAAGCGGAAGACGAACCGCACATGGCGCATCGCTCAACAACCTGTCGACGCACTCGACCGCAACATTGTCCGAACATAGAGCGACGAGGCCGCTGTCCTCTATCCATCTCTGCGTTCGCTTGTCGCCACCGTCGATGGCCGCGCCTGTCGACAGGAGCTTGGCGCGATCGGGCTGCTTCTTCATATCCAGCAACGTCCGATCGAATCCGGAATAGAGCAGCACGAAGTCACCGGGCCGCACGTCCACCCTCTGCGCTTCTATGGTGCGCATCAGGTCGTCATAGCTGACTGAACGTTTGCCGATACCGAAAGCGCGCCGGAAGTCGATCATCACGCCGCGCCCCTGCACCCCGGCGACGGCGAGGCGCTCGATCCCGAGCGATTTCGCCTCGCTCCGTCCTTCGCCGTCGGGGCCGACGAGATGTTCTCCGGCCCGGAAGCCATTGTAGTAGACGATCTCCGCCACGCCGTCGCCATCGGCGTCGAAATGGCGGCCATGGTGGGCGAGCGAATCCCATTGCGTGGAGTACTGCGTGTGAAGGACGACCTTATCGTCGCAGGTCACCTCGTCACTATCGGTGATTGTTGTGTTGTATACGGGGCCCGTCTGCTCGGAGCGCGAGGGAAATAACATCGGAGGTGACCGGAAGGTGACGAAATCCCCGCCGGGATAGTCCAGCGGCAGGCTGAGCGTGAACGCGATACCTTCCTTCGCCTCCGCCAATCCGCCACGCCGACGCTCGGGCGTGAGCAGATTCATTCGACCGACCTGGTCGTCAGGTCCGAAGTCGCCCCAGTTCGAACCCTCGGGCCTGTGCTTCCATCTCGCCATCGGCGTCTCCCATGCGTCCGCCGCAAAATGCGCTGACTGCGACTTAGCGCCCAGCGACTTGGCTTTGTAGCAGGCGCAGCCGGGTCTAGATCCGGCGAACGGGGTCGAGCACCACGACCGGGATCTGGCGGGAGGTGCGCGTCGTATAGACGTCGTAGTTCGGCCAGGTCTTCACGGCCTCGGCCCAGATGCGCTCACGTTCCGGTGAGGGCGCCGTGCGGGCGACCGCCTCATAGACCTCCCCTTTCACCTGGACCTGAACCCGCGGCTCGTCGAGGAGATTGAAGTACCAGCCTGGATGTTTCGGCGCGCCCCCCTGGGAGCCGATAATGGCCCAACCGTCGCCGTAGGGCGTGAAGATGATCGGGATCGTGCGCGCCTCGCCGCTGCGACGGCCGCGCGTGGTCAGGAGCAAGATCTTCGCGCCGTTCCACTCATAGCCCTGCTCGCCGTTGGTTTCGCGATAAAGCCGGACATGTTCAGGTCCGAATACGGTGAGGTCGACAGGTCTGTAGGGCGGCGCCGAAGGCTGGTCGCTCATCATGGGCCTCGATTTTGTTGATCGGCGAGTTTGGTCTATGCCGGCGGACTTACGCCTCACAAACATCCTTCGCCATAACTGACGACATCATACGACGGGTTGGCAAGAGTCACTCTATTACTTACGCCGGTTACTATATCAGTTACCCACGCCGACGGCCCTCGCAAAATTGCGGACCGGCGCGGAAGCGCTCCGGCCCGCCATTTTCCAGGGAGGAAACTCGCTTAGAATCTGACGCTCACCTCGGCCCCGTACATGCGAGGCTCCGCCCGCCAGGCGGAAAGCAGGCCCACGCCCGGGTCGATCAGGTCGAGCGTCGAGAGATTGTAGTGTCGGTCGAAAACATTCCGCACATACAAGGCTGAGCTCACGCGCGAGCCCATCATCTTGTTCCACTCGGCGCGAGCGTTAGTGACGGTCCACGCTTTGTTGACGGCCAACGGCAACGGCTGAAGCGTTACCTTGGAAAGAGAGCCGTCTTGCGAATAGACCTTTGACTGTGCGTAAACATTGGCGTTGAAGACGAACTCGCCCGTATTCCCCGCGTCGAAGGTGTACTGGATCGAGGCGCCGCCCGAGTACTTGGGAGCGCCGGCGAAGGGCGAATTGCTGACGTCTAGGACGGCGCCGTTCGACTGCGTCTCGAGATATTTCTTATACTTCGGATCCGAGTAGCTGAAGAACGCACTCAGCTCCAAGCCGGGCAGCGGGGACACGACTCCGTCAACCTCGACGCCGTCGATCTTCGCACTGGCCGCATTGCCGATGATCGAGCCGGCGAAGACCCCGTTGATGATCAGCGATTGTTGACGCTGAATGTTGCGGTAGTCCTGGTGGTAGGCGGCGATGTTGAACGTCCCGTGGATATCGCCGTAGCGCCAGATGGTCTTCGCGCCGACTTCGAAATCCTTGACGTTCTCCGGGAGGAACGGCACCGACTGCGCCGGCGTGTTCGACCGGAGATTGAAGCCCCCCGCCCGATATCCGCGGCGATGCGCGGCATAGAGCAAGATGTCGGTAGTCGGGTGCCAGTCGAGACTGACGGTATAGGTCGGCTTGGAGAAGTCGACCGAGCTGTACCGCGAGCACGGATTGATCCGCACCCCCGCGTCCGTCGTCAACGCGCACACATAGGGTCCGCCGAACGGCCCGCTGAAGTTATGCCAGGTGATCTCCCGCTTGTCCCAGGTTTGCCGCGCGCCAGCGGTCAACGAAAGGTTTGGGCGGATCTTGTAGTCGAACTGCGCGAAAATGGACTTGCTGATGTTGCGGATATCGCCGGTGCTGCTGCGCTCTGCGCCGAGAGGCGCGTTGCCGTTCGTGTTGGATCCCTGCTCAAAGAAGTAATAGGCCCCAAGGATGTAATCCAGATGGCCATCAAGAGCGCGACCAAGAAGCTGCACCTCATCGCTATATTGATGCTCGTGCACATAGTCGTAGGCCGGGAACAAGTTGAATGGGCTCCCGTCGATGTCTGCGACGAGCGCCGAACTCAGATAGCGATAGCCAAAGATATTCTTCAGCGTCAGGTCGCCGAGGGAGAACTCGGTGGTGTTCGAGATGAGCGTGCTCTGGATTTTCCCGAGCGAGGCATTGTTACTGTTCGTGGTATACCAACCATCGGCTTGCGTCGCCGCTAGCGAAGCCAGTAATCCGGGGGCCAGTCTGGTGGCCGGCGACGATGCCGCGAGGAGCACCGGCCCGGCGCCGTGCTCGTTGTTCACGTGATAACTGTTGATCACGAAGCTGTTGGTCAGATCATCCGTCGGCTCCGCCCGGATCGAGGCCCGCCAACTATAGGTGTCCTCGTCCTCGAGCTTGCGGCCGTCGAACAGATTGGTCACATAGCCGTCGCGCTTGGATACCTGACCGCCGAGCCTGACTTGAAGCCGCTCAGCCACCGGGATGTTGACCACGCCTTCGACGAAGCGCTGGTTGTAGTTGCCCAGCCGGCCGATCGCGTAGCCCTCGTATTCCATGGTCGGCTGCTGCGGCGTGAGAAGCACGGCGCCGCCGGTGGTGTTGCGGCCAAACAGCGTTCCTTGCGGCCCCTTCAGCACCTGCACGGACGAGAGGTCGAACAGCGCCCCGTTGGCCCCCTGCGAGCGCGCGAGGGTCACGTCGGCGAAATAGACGGCGACCGACAGATCCTGGGTGAGCACCTGTTCGCCTTGGCGCTGCGAACGAATGGTGTAGGCGACGCTGTTCTTGGATTGCGCCTGCGGAATCATCTGGAACGCCGGCACGTTCCTGGCGATATCGATAACCGTCTGAATCGACTTACCCTTCAGGTCGGCGCCGTTCAGCACGCTGACCGCAACCGGCACGTCCAGCGCCCGCTCGTCGCGCCTACGCGCCGTGACGACGACCTCTCCAATCGACGGGGCTTCGGATTGAGCCGACTGACCCGAAGCAGGCGCGGCCGACTCCTGCGCGAGGGCCTGCGAGTAGGTCGCGCAAGCCATGAGACTGATGCCCGCGACCAGCGCAGACCTGTATCCGATTTGTAGCCTCACTGGATCCCCCGTTTTTGATCTTTGTTGTTGCTTGCAAGGTGCCTATGCGCCTGACCAAACAATCAGTTGGTTCGCTGGGCGATATCATGGTTCCAATCGGCCTGCAACATTGGGCGGATGGAATTTGAGAGAGGGAGCACCCCTGTGCGAGATCACGAATGTGTTGTTGCAATCCGCAAGGCGCGCTCTGGCTTCCCCATCGGCGCTCTTGCTCTAACGTTTGGCCAATAATGTAGACCCCGCGGCCTGGCGGGGACGCCGATTCCGCGGCCCCGCCCTAGAACTCGTAGAAAGAACGGAACGGCCGGTCATGACTGAGATGATCGAAACCGCCGCGGCGCCCCCTGCCGAACATGCCGAGACGAAAGCCCCTTCGGCGACCGCGTGGTCGCCGGCTAGGCGGTGGCTCGTCGTGGCGGGGCTGCTCCTTATGTATGTGGTCGCCTACCTGGACCGATCGCTCATCGCGCTGATGGTCGATCCGATCAAGAAGACGCTGTCACTTTCGGAGGTCCAGTTCGGCCTTGTACACGGCGCGGCGTTCGGCATGTTCTATGCTCTGTTCGGCCTGCCGATGGGTTTCCTCGCCGACAAGCTTTCCAAGCGCTGGCTACTGTTCACTGGCATCACCGTTTGGTCGCTGGCGGCAAGCGCCTGCGGTCTGGCGCGGAATTTCGCCGGCTTGGCGCTCGCCCGCTTCGGGGTCGGGGCGGGCGAGGCCACCTTGGTGCCCGTCGCCTACGCGACCATCACCGGAACCTTCCCCAAGAGCCGTGTCGCTTCGGCGATCGCGGTCTTCAGCACCGGCTCGATGATCGGAAGCGCCCTGGCCCTCAGTCTCGGCGGCTTCTTGCTGGCCTTCGCCACACGCCTCGGCGGCGCGACGCTGCCCGTCGTGGGCCACCTGGAACCTTGGCAACTCGTGCTGTTGCTTTCAGGAACGCCCGGCCTATTGCTTAGTCTGTTCTCGTTCCTTCTGCCCGAGGTTCGGGGAGAGACTTCGAAGCCCGCCGGGGGCTCGATCGCCGAGCTCTGGCGACATCTGGCGGACCACAAAGCCTACTTCGTCCTCAGCATCGGCGGACTGAGCTGCACGACCATGCTGGCCTATGCCATCGCCGCCTGGTCGCCCGCCTTCCTCATGCGCCACTATGGCATGCCGGTGGAGTCGGTCGGATCGAGCCTGGGCTTCATGACGCTTTGCGGCGTGGCGGGCGTGATCGTCGCCGGCGCCATAGCTGATGCGCTCTACAAGTCCGGTCGGCGGGACGGCCACCTCATGCCGCCGATCGCCGCGATGCCGCTCGTCACTATCGCGGCGACGTGCGCGTTCGCCGTGGCCAGCGCCCCGATGGTCTCGATCGCGCTGTTGGCGGTGGCTCACCTCTTCCAGATAATGCCGAACACCGTGCCGTCGCATCTGCAGATCACGGCGCCGCCGGCGTTGAGGGGACGCGTGGCGGCGCTCACGGTTTCGATCCAGCACATGTTGGGCTTGACGCTCGGCCCGACGCTGGTCGCCGCCATCACCCAAGGGATCTTCCATGACCCCTCGAAGGTGGGACTGTCCCTCACGATATTGACCGTCGTTCTTGGCCCGCTTGCGATGCTGTCGTACGGCTTGGCGCGCGGACCAGCGCGTCGCGCCGCGCAGCAGGCGGAGGGCGACAATCCGCTGAGCGGCCCGAAACCGTAACGTCCCGAGACCCCGCTTCTCAGAAATTGGTGTCGGCCGGCGCGTCCCAGCCCATCAGTTTGCAGAGCTCTCGCGTGAACAGGTTGTTGTTTGCGTTGGACATGGAGGGTGCGGAATTGCGAAGCGCCGCCTGTCGGACGACCAGAACGGCGCCTCGGACAGCGGCGAAGACCTGGTTCCAATACAGATGTTCAATCGAGCGACTTGTCAGCGACGTCCATAGATCAATCGTCTCCTGGCGCGTGCCGAGCCCATCGAGGCGCTTGACCCCGATCCCTTCGCTGAACATGCGGTCCATGATGAGCCACCACGCGAGATCGAGCAGTCCACCGGCCGTGGACGCCTGCTCCCAGTCGATCATCGCGGCGACCTTGTAGTCCGGACCGAAGATCATGTTGCCGATGCGGGCGTCGCCCCAGGACAGTCCCGTCTCGTAGCGAGCGGGCATATTGGCGTCCAACCACTCGATGGCCTGCTCGATGACCGGCGCAGAGCGCCCCTCGGACGCCCAGTGGTAAGCGGCCTTCCAGTAGGCGAATTCCTGCTGGAACCCGTCGCCCACGTAGCCCTCCCGATCCAGGAACGGAACGCGCTCCAGCGGAACGGCGTGGACTCGCGCCATCTGGCGCATGGCGTCCTCCCAAACGAGCCGCCGGGAGGCCGCCGGCGCGTCATACAGCCAGCCCTGCAGATTATAGACCGGGTGGGACACGGGAACGCGCCCCTCGACCTTCTCCATCACGAAGAAGGGCTGGCCCAGCACGCCGGCGTCCATCTCGTCCCAGTAGATGCGCGGAACCAGCAGGCCCTCCGCCCGCAAACTCCTGATCAACGCGATCTGCCGCTCGAAGCCGGGGTCGAGAAACATCTGGTATGAACCCGGGTGGAGGCGGAGCACGAAGCTTCGCCGAACCGATGTCCCACCCTCGCGCCATGTCGCGTCGAAAAGGATGGTCTCGTTCGACATGCCGGCGCCGAGCGGATAGTTCAGATTCGCCAGCGTCAGGTCGACTGCTTGGGGCATTCGCGCCGACAGCCATCCGGTCAGACGCTTGCCTGTGGCCTCGAAATCGCGGCCGCGATCGGCGATCATGACCCGCGGCTTGTCGGTGTGAAACGTGTCTTCGTCCCGCGTGACCGGCATTTCGTACTCCCTTGAACACGGCGGCCGGGACGATTTCAGTCCGACCTGTAAGTCTATCGCGCCATCTGCGGCCGGCGCCATCGGTCAGGCCCCCAGCAGATCCATGCTCCGATGGTCTGCGACGGCCGTTCCGAGCCGGATGATGAACTGGCGTATGATGGGCGGATCGACCCGCACCGTTATGCTCCAGAGGAACAGGCCGTAGGCGAGAGCTTCTCGGTACCTCGCCCACGCCTCGCTCCAATCCGGGGCCGCCCCGCGGTAAGCGGCATAGCGATCGAGATAGTGGCGCAGCAGTTCCTCCTCGCTCGCGCGCCTATCCTCAACCGTCAGCACGGCCGCCACGTGGTAGGCGACGTCGAGCGACCAGTGCCCGCGCTGGAGGAGCTGCCAGTCCACCAGGCCGATGCCCGCGGCGGTTTCGAAGACGTTCCCGGCGTGCGCGTCGCCATGGATCAGGCACGCCGGAGACGACGCGGACCTCCGCCCGAGCGCCGCCAGCGCCGCATAGATGCGGTCGCCGTCACGGACGGCCTCGGGCAGCCCCTCCCCGCGCTCCGCGGCCATCAGTTCGGTGACGCGCGCGGCCGGCACGTGCTGATACTGCGTCAGCTCTTCGATGCGGGAGCGCACCCAAGGCCAGCGCGCCAAGGTCTCCGAAGTCGAGCTCGTCGCGTGCAGCCGCGCCAGCTGGTCGAGGCTGCCCCGGGCCTGTTCGACCGTGTAAGGTTCGAGCGCAGTCAGAAATCTCGCGCCGGCGGTGATCAGGTCCTTCATGACGATCAGCCCCGCGTTCGTCGCCGGATCGACGCCCGCGTAGGCGCAGTCCGGCACGCGGATGGGCAGATGCGCCGCGCACTCGCGATAGAAGCTCGCTTCCGTCACCTGCACGCCGGACTTGAGATAGCCGAGCGCGTCGCCGCCGAAGAACCCCTTGATGCAATAGGCCTGGTGCAGTCCCGTGGAAGAGGGGCCGAACTCAAGCTCCACGCGCGCTTTGGTGGCGGACGGGCCGAAGATGTCGACCACCCGGACCGACTCCACCGCCGCCGGCGCGCCGTCGCGCGCCAAGGCCGCGCCGAGCCATTCAGGGCTCAGCACCCGATCCAGGTCGATGGGCGCGGGCTCCGCACTCAGCCCCGGGGATTGCATGTTCCAGTCTCCCTCCAAGATTATGTTCTCATGCTGGTCACGACTGCGGCGTCCGGGCCTCAGAACTGCGTCCCGCCATCGCAGTTGATGAGCGCTCCCGTCAGGTAGCCGGCGCGAGAGGAGAGCAGAAAGGCGAGCAACTCGCCGAGCTCATGCGGCCGGCCGACCCGGCCCAGCGCCACGTCCATGTGGTAGTCGAGCAAGAGCGCCTTATCGATCGCCTCGAGCGGCGGCAGGCCGTACTTCTGCGCCGCGACCTCCATCACCGGCCGCGCCGCGTCTGTGGCGACGAAGCCCGGGCAGACCGTGTTCGCGCGGATGCCGTCGCGGCCGTAGGTGACCGCGATGTTCTTGGTGATGCTGGCCACCGCGGACTTCATGGCGGTGTAGGCGATCAGGTAGGGCTTCTGGGCGTGTATCGAGTAGGCCGAGACGTTCACGATCGTTCCGCCTCCGGCGGCCTGGAGCCTGGGAATGGCGGCGCGGCACGCGCGAACTGTCAGTAGGACGTGCGCCTGGAAGTAATCCTGCCAATCCGCGTCGCTCAGTTCCACCAGCGGGCTTTGGCGCAGCATCGGCCCCGCTGTGACGGCGAGACCGTCCAACCCGCCCAGAGCCTCGGCCAAGCCTTCAATCGCCTGCTCGATCGACCCCGGCCGCGCCCCGTCGGCGCTGTACATCACGACACGCGCGCCGAATTCCTCTTTAAGAGAGAGCGCGCGCGCCTCGCCCGCTTCCCGATCCCGGCCAATTAGGCCGATACGCGCGCCCTCCTGCGCGAGGATGCGCGCGCACTCGAAACCCATGCCCGAGGCCCCGCCGACGATGGCGAACACTTTTCCGCGTACGTTCAGATCCATGGCTCCGCCCTCACGCCTTTGAGCTCTGACCGGCCGTTAGCCGGCAGAAAGCCCGCCATCGACCGGCAGGTTGACCCCAGTGATGTTCGACGCGAGGTCCGAGGCGAGGAACAGCGCGGCGTTGGCGCAATCCATGGGATCGATGGGCTTGCCCATCGGATGCATCTTGCCGAATGCCTCGACGCGTTCGGGACTCGGAGGCTCGAACGCCGCGCCCGGATTGATGAAGTTGGTCATCATCCCCGCCGGACAAACCGAGTTCACGCGGATCCCGCTCTTGGCCACTTCGATCGCCAGCGTCCGCGTCAGGGCGACGACGCCCCCCTTGGTCGCGCCGTAGACGACGCCGCCCCAGCCGATCAGCCCGGCGACCGAGGCGGTATTGACGATCGCGCCGCCGCCGCCCTGCCGTTCGAAGGCGCGAATGGCCAGCTTGCAGCCGTTCACCACGCCGCCGAGGTTCACCGCCGTGAGCCGCTCGAACTGGGCCTGGGTGGCCTCCTTGAGCGGCGACGGCCCGCCGGTCACGCCGACGTTGTTGTAGATGATGTCGAGCCGGTCATAGGCCTTGCACGCCGCGTCGATCGCCGCCTGGACCTCATCCTCCCTGACCACGTCGCAGGCTACGGCGATGGCTGCGCCGCCCTCGGCCTGGACGAGCTTCGTCGTCTCGTCCACCCAGGCCTTGTTGATGTCCGCACAGACGAGCCGCGCGCCGTGCTTGGCGAACAGCAGCGAAGCCGCACGGCCAACGCCCGACCCTGCGCCCGTGATGAGCGCGACCTTGCCTTCCAGCAGCCCTGGGATCATCGGCTCACGCTCATGCACTTGGTCTCCTGATAGATGCGAAGGCCTTCGACCCCACGTTCGCGGCCGACGCCGCTGAGGCCGCGGCCGCCGCTCGAGGCGAAGGCGCTCATCGCTCCGCCGTTGATGTTGACCGTTCCGGTGCGGAGCCTGGCCGCGACCTCGTAAGCCTGCCGCATGTTCTTGCCGAACACGTGCCCCGACAGTCCGTAGGGAGAGTCATTCGCCATCTGCACCGCGTGATCGATGTCGCGGTAGCCGATGACGCACACCACCGGGCCGAAGATCTCCTCACGGGCGGCGGGATTTTCGTTGTCGGGAACGTCCAGCACCGTCGGCTCGAAATAGTATCCCTGCGCCAGATGCTGCGGTCGCCGGCCGCCGCACAAGACGCGTCCTCCGGAACGGACGGCCGCCTCGACGAACTGCTCGCAGCGCTCCACCTGAGCCCGGCTGATCAGCGGCCCCATGGTCGTCGCCGGATCGTCGGCCGGGCCGACCACGATCCGCGACAGGGAACTCGCCATCATGTCGAGAACGGCGGCCTTGCGTTCCTCGGGCACGAAGATCCGGGTGCCGAGCACGCAGCCCTGCCCGGAATGGGCCAGGCAAACGCGATCGCCAGCCGCGGCGGCGAGCTCCACCGCGTCGGGGAGATAGATCTGGGCGGATTTACCGCCGAGCTCGAGCTGCAGCCGCTTCATCGTCGTGGCGGCCTGCACCATCACCTGGCGGCCGACGGCGCTGGAGCCGGTGAAAGTGACCATGTCGACGCGCGGGTCGGTGGTCATGACGACGGCGCCCTCCGAACCGTCCTCGACCACGACGTTGAGGACCCCGTTGGGTAGGTCCGCTGCGGCCGCCGCCTCGGCCAACATCGTGACGGCCAACGGCGTCAACGGACTAGGACGCAGGACGACGGTGTTGCCCATGATCAGCGCCGGAAACACCTTCCAGGCGCTGATGAAGAAGGGAAAGTTGTAGGCCGAAATCGCCGAGATGACGCCGACGGGCTCGTACCTGCGGAAACTGTGCACCGCGCCTGACTCGGTGAAGCGCTCCGCAGGCGGAAGCGGATTGTCGTCGATCTCGGGCAAGGTGAGCGCGAGGCCGATGATGTCGTTGGCCTGCTTCAGAGCCACGTCGACCTGGGCCTGCTTGATCGGCGAGCGGCGAACGAGCCCCGCCTCGGCGACGAGAAGGTCGGTCAGGCGCTCCTTGCGGTCGCTGAGCCACTGCACCATCGAGCGCAGGGCCTGCGCGCGCTGGATGAGCGGGACGCCTGACCATCGGCCATCGTCGAAAGCGGCGCGGGCGCCGCCGATGGCGGCTTCGATCTGCGCGGTCGTGGCGCCGCGGACCTCACCGACGACGCTTTCGTCCGAGGGATTGAGCACCGTCAGCAGGGCGCCGTCGCCGCGTTGGAAGCGGCCGTCGAAAAACACGGCGCCATCCTCACGGCCAAAATTGGTGGCGATACTCACGTCCACGCTCCCTATTTTGATGGCTCGCAACCGCCGAAAGAAAAGGCGACCGCTCGCACACCTATTTGAAATGCAGCCGGCGATACCGGCCTCTGAAGTAAAGTAGAGGATCCCTTGGAGGCTCGAATCGCGCCCGGTTCACCCGGCCGACAAAGATCCTGTGGTCGCCGCCTTCATGCATCGCGTGGGTGCTGCATTCGAAGCTGGCGAGCGAACCCTTGAGCACGGGCACGCCGTAGTCCCAGGTCTCCCAATCGACGCCGGCGAAGCGATCGTCGACCGGGCTCGCGAAACGCGCCGAGATCGGCTGCTGGCCGATGTGCAGGACGTTGATCACGAACCGGCCCGCGCTTTCGAAGATGCTGAGGCTGCGCGCGGATTTGGCCAGCGAGAACAAGATCAGCGGCGGATCCAGCGACACCGAGGTGAAAGAGTTCGCTGTCAGGCCGATCGGCGCGCCTTCGCCGTCCACAGTCGTGACCACGTTGATGCCGGTGGCGAAACAGCCGAGCGCATCGCGCAGCACGCGCGGGTCTGATCCTGTCTCGAACGTGGCGGGGATGCGCGGCGCCCGGCGTTCCAGAAATTCGAGCACGGCGGCGTTGAACTGGTCGAACTGGTCGGCGACGACGTAGTGGCCCGCCCCCTTGATCGCCAGCACCTCCACGCCCTGGATACAGTCAGCGAGTTGTCGCAAAGCCTGGTCCGAAACCAGCGGACTGTCCTCCCCACGAACAACCAGCGTCGGCAGTCTCAGCGCCCTGGCTGCGTCGCTCAGCCGTGGGATGATCTCGGCTCTGGCCGACGCGCCGAGCGCGCGTGGATCACAGTCTTGCGTTGCGTCGCTCCGCAGCACACTGAGCGCCTCGGCCGCGGCCTGCGGATCGATCGAAAGGGAGGTGTCGACGAGCACCAGCGCGCGAGCGAGGTGCTCCTCCCCTTCCCCAAGCGCCAGCATCGCCGCCCCGCCCCCCAGGGAGGCGGCGACGATCACCGGACGAGCCGGCAGCGCGCGCAGCACGGCCAGGACGTCCTGGCGGTGGGCTTCGTAGTCATAGCGTCCGTCCGAAGCCCAATCGCTGGCGCCGTGACCCCGAAGGTCGAGCGCTATGGCGTAGCGCCCAGCCTCGGCCAGGGCTCGGGCGACGCCCCGCCAGTCCCTGCTGCTTCGCCCGCCGTTGTGCAGGATGAGTACAGGGGGATCTTCAGCGTCGCCGTACACGGCGGCGCGGAGCCTGATCCCACCGAACCCCTCAAACACCACGCCGGGCGCAATCTCCGTCATGCCAGCCCGAACACCCGCTGCGCGCGTTTCGAGATGATCTCGTCCCGGTCGGCCTGGGGAATGTCGGCGAGGTTCTGGTTGATGACGTCCCAGCTGTTCGGGAAGGTCGTCTCCGAGTGGGGATAGTCCGAGGACCACATGATGTTCTTGGCGCCGGGAAAATGCCGGTTCGCCACGCCCACCGGATCGTTGATGAACGACCCATAGACGTTCTGGTCCATGTAGAAGCTGGGCGGCTCGGTCAGGCCGCTCTTGGTCCAGTAGCGTTGCTTGTTCCAGGTGTTGTCCATGTAGTTGGCCGCGAACGCGAACCAGCCGACGCCGCTTTCGACGCTCACGAAGCGCAGCTTGGGAAAACGCTGGAAGACGCCGCCGAAGACCAAAATGGCGACCGGCTCGGCCATCGAGAACTTTGTCATCAGCAGGTCTGGCATGAAGAAGCGCGGCTGATTGAACCGCGCCATCCGTGCGCCCAGGTGGATCGTGATCGATATGTCGAGGTCGACGGCCGCCGCCCAGAAACGGTCGAACGACGGATCGTCGTACTGCAACTCGCCCATGGGGTTGCCGGTCAGGGCCACGACCTGCGCGCCCCCCGCGTGCGCCGTCTCCTGCAGGGTTTTGGATTGCGGGAAGGCCGGAATATTGACCGCCTTGAAGCCCCGCTTGGCCATGCGCGTGAGCATGTCGACGGACTCGTCCACATCGCGCATCGGCAGGTAAGCCACGCCAATGAGCCGCTTGCGATCATAGTCGCAGAAGTCGGCCAGCCAGCGATTGTAAGCTTCGAAGCTCTCGATGTAGAGCTGATCGTTGACCGTGCCCAAGGGCCCGCCGCCGAACATCACGGCCGCGTCGAGCCCGTCGGTGTCCATGTCCTTCAGCCGCTCCGCCGGCATCCAGCCACCCGAGCGCATGTCGGACATGCGGCCCTCGATCTTGAAGTCCTTTCCCTTGCGGCCGGCCTGGGCGCCAATCAGGTTCAGCTTTTTCCGCTTGCCCTCGAATACGACGTAGTCCGCGTCGTCGCCGTGCTCCACGCGCGGAGCAAGCTCCCGCAGCGATTCAGGCAGGTACTCCTGCCAGAAATCCGGCGGCGGGTTCACATGCGAGTCCGCGCAGACCACCCGATATTCCATGACCATTCTCCCGCTGCGCTCGCCCGATCACCCGAACAAGCGATTGGTAGAATGACATGCACCTCTCGGAAGGGCAACCAAGCTAAATCGACCTCCCGCCGCGCAAACAGCAGAAGGGTGATGGAACGCTGTCATCTTGCGGGATCTGGCCGCAGAGCCAAGCCTAGCAAGTCAACCGAAAGGCTCAGGCCGCGCGCCGCGCCGGATCTGCTGCGGCGTAACCCCGAGTATCCGGGTGAAAGATCGTCGCATCCGTTCGGCGTTGTCGAAGCCAGTCGCCTGCGCCACCGTCTCCAGCCCGGCGTAGCTCGCCTCGATCATCCCCCGCGCCCGCTCCACGCGCATGGTTTCGACGGCCTTGGCCGGAGAGACCCCGCAGGCCGCGCCGAACACACGCGTGAAATGCCGCACGCTCATCGCCGCGCGATCCGCCAATCGCTCGATGGGCAAGGGCTCGTGCAGATGCTCCTGAGCCCAGGCCATCAGGTCCGAGAACCGCTCGTCCAACATCGGCGGAGCTCCGAGCGATGAGCGCTGAGCGTCCGAACTGAACCGCCGGAAAGGTATGAGCATCGCGCGGGCGATGCGCTGCGCCGCGGCCGCGCCGTGGTCCTGCGCGATCAGAGCGAGCGCCACGTCGCTCCCCGTGCCGATGCCGGCCGCGGTCCAGATATTGCGGTCGCGCAGGAACAAGCGGCTCGTGTCGAGTTGCACGGCGGGATATCGACCGTTGAACTCGTCGGCCAATCCCCAGTGGGTTACGACGCGACGCCCATCGAGGATCCCCGCCTCGGCGAGCAGGAAGACGCCGGACGACATAGCCACGATCCGCTTCTCCCGCGCCGCGGCCTTCCGAATGAGCGGCAGAAGTCCCGCGAAGGTGGCCGGATCGCGCGCGCCGGGCGCGCCGGGGATCAGCAGCACGTCGAAATCGGTCTCTTCATCGTAGGCGACTGCGCTGACGGTCAGACCGCTGCTGCTGCGCACCTGCCGCGCCGTGTCGGCGACGGCGACGCAGATGTACGGCGGCAGTCCGCCGCTTATCGCGGCGAACTCGAACGCGCCGCACGCGCCGATGAGGTCGACCATCAGGAACCGGTCGTAAAGCGCGCAAAGAACCCGGACAGCCATGGCTTGATTTGCCGGAAATATGACCTTCTGGCCAGATATTCTGCGTGTTAGCCGTGAAGGCGGCTCAGTCGCGGGCCAATCTCGGACTTGCGCGATGGAGGCTCCCAATGACTGACGTGTCCGTCGAAGACGCTCGTTTGAGGCAGTTCTTCGATGTCAGAAGCGAGATCGTCCACAAGGGCCAGATCGTCGGCGACCTCAACCCCGTGTTCAACAGGCTCCGCAGCGAGGCCCCGGTTCATCCGGGCGCCCTGCGATCGCTGGCCGGGATCTCCGGGCGAGACCATCATTGGACGGTCGAGCGAGAACGCTTCACCTGCTTTTCCTACGAAACCTGCAACGCCGCCTTCCGCGACAACGAGACATTCTCCTCCGAGCTCTATCTCGAAAACTGCGGCATTATTCGTGTTGGCCGCACCCTGCTGCAGATGATCGGCGAGGAGCACAAGCGCTACCGCGCCGTGCTTCAGCCGTCGTTCCTCCTGCCGAAGACACGCACCTGGTGGCGCGAGAACTGGATCGTCGAGATCGTGGAGTCGCTGACGAGCCAGCTCGTTGGCCAGGCTCGCGCCGATTTGAATATGCAGCTGTGCGCCCGCTTGCCGATGGACACCGTGACGCGCGCCTTTGGCATGTCAGGCGAGGATGCGCTCACGTTCCGCGCCAATCTCGTGACAGCGATCGAGGCCACCCAGGTCACCGAGGAAGAGCGGGGGGAGGCGTTCGCCAAGGTGTTCGAAATGCTGAGCGAGGCGGTTCGCAGCCGACGCGCCGCGCCGGGCGACGACGTGATCTCGGAGATCATGGCTCAGGACCTGGTGCTCGAGGACGGCAGCTCACGCAAGCTGACCGATGAGGAGGTGATCGCGCACGCCCGCCTCATCCTGCTGGCCGGCGGCGGCACGACATGGCGCCAGCTGGGGATCACGCTCGTGGCCTTGCTGAACCGTCCCGAGCAGCTCGAGGCGGTGCGCGCCGACCGCACGCTGGTCGAAGCCGCGATCGAGGAATCCCTGCGATGGAACCCGACCGACCCGGTGTTCTCCCGGCTGGTCGCCCGCGACACAAAGCTCGGCGGGGTGGAGATCCCGGCCGGGGCGGCCCTCGACATCTGCCTCGGAGCAGCCAACCGCGACCCGGCGCGGTGGGAGCGGCCCGACGAATACGACCTGCACCGCAAGCCCCACCAGCATCTCGGCTTCTCGATCGGCGCCCATCTGTGCCTGGGGCGCGACGTGGCACGCGCCGAGATGAGCGTCGCGATCAACGCCTTGCTCGACCGCTTCCCCAAGCTGCGCCTCGACCCAGAGCAGCCGACGCCGGAACTGATGGGCGGGCTCGAGCAGCGCGGCATGTCGTCCGTGCCCGTTCTGCTGCAGTGAGCAGGGGAGCGCCCTCCGAGCGCAGGCCGCTCGGCCGCGAAGTCGCCCAGGCAAGAGGCGTCTACCAATGATGGACCACGAGCTTCGAAAATTCGCCGGGTTGCTTCAGGCTCTCGACTTGAGAGACGATGATTTCACCGTCGCGCACACCTTTCTTCCGCCCGAAGACGCAGCTGACGGCATGTTCCCGCTTCGTTACGAAGTCTCCGTAACCAAGGCGGCGACTGCGAAAACGAAGGTCTATATCGGCGGGATCGGCCTCGACTGGGTCGGTGAATTCGAGGAGGATCTGAAGAGCGGGGCGTTTGACACTCCGTAAGTCCGCTCCGGACCGCCTAGGCCCCTTCAGACCGGATCGTTGGTGTAGACGACGACGCCTCCGTAATGCGGGGTCGAATGGCAAGCGAGGCCTGTCGTGAGGTCGGGCCGCTGCCGTTCGCCCGCTCGGCCGGAAAGCTGGAGATAGTTCTCCAGCATCTGCGGAACGCCATGCATCCGTCCGTTGCCAATCGCGCCGCCGCCGGACATCGCCGGCAGGCTGCCCGGCCGGTCGCTGTCGATCCCGCCCGATAGGATGAACGCGTGGGCTTCGCCGGCCCGGCAGAAGCCCAGCGCTTCCAGCCAGATGTAGATGAACGGCGCAAAGCCATCGTAGACCTGAGGAAGATCGATCTCCGCCGGCCCAAGGCCCGCCGACGCCCAAAGTCGCTTGGACAGTAATTCGCCGCCCGCCATCATTTCATCGAGCGTCCAGTGCAGGTTCGAACGGTGCTCTTGGGGAAAGCCGCTCGCAAAGCCGGCCACATAGACAGGCTTGTTCGGTAGATCCTTGGCCCGCTTCGCGCTTGTCAGAATGAAGACGGCGACGCCCTCGACGGGCATATCGGCGTCCAGCCGGCACATCGGCTCGAACACCTGCGGCTCGGCCATGTATTCCTCGATCGTGAGCGGCTTGCCGTACCAGGCGGACCACGGGATGCGCGACCCGTTCTTGCGCGCTTCGACCACCGCCGTCGCAAGCGCCTCGCGCCTCGCGCCATATCTCAGGCAATATTCATTGTAGGCCAGCGCGATGGCGGGCATGGCGCCGAAGAAGCCTTGCGGCGCGACCCACTGGTGCGCTCCCCGCGCCTCGACCATGGCGTTGTCGTTATACTTTCCGACCGGGTTGTGCAGGGCTCGGTGGAACAGCACGTAATCGGCGGCGCCGCTGGCGATGGCGTTGACCGCGAGCGTCAAGGAGCCGGTGATCTGACCGATTCCCTGGAAGCCGACGACATAGGCCGGATCCGCCCCGAGACGCCTGGCGAGCCATGCCGAGGTGACGGTGCTCACGCCGTCCTGGACCTCATGGTTGCCGGTCGTGGGCAGCAACGGGGCTGATATGAAGCCGTCGATCCGGTCCACCGTGAGCCCTGCGTCCGCGATGGCGCGACGCGCGGTCTCCACGGCGGTGGCGCCGAGGGGACGCTCTGGACGGCGCACGACCTGGCTATGGGCGAAGCCGACGATCGCAACCTTGTTTCTGGACAGGAACCGCGCGCTCACGACGCCTGATCCAACCGGAACGCCGGGACGGAGACATCCGGCGCGAGGTCTTCGAAGGCCACCTCGACCTTTGCGCCGAGTTCGAGCGCGGCGGCCGGTCCGTCGAGCAGCCGTCCGACAATGCGCACATGCGGATGATCGTCCAACTGGACGTCCACGAGGACGAAAGGCAGGTCGAAGCCTTGCAGGAACGACTTGTGCATCACGACCCAGCTCCGGACGCGCCCGCACCCTTCGACAGGTTGGAAGGTGAACCGCGGATCCGTGCAGAGGCAGTTCGGGCAAGTGATGTCCGGCGGCAGGGTCATCTTCCCGCAGCTCGAACACCTGGCGAGCGTGAGCACGTGGTTCGCCGCCGCTTTCCAGAACGCCGTCGAGGACTCGTCTGGAACCGGAAGTGGACGCCCGCGCCCCGCCCTCGCCCCGCCCCCCTCGGGAATGGCGGATCGATCGGCGTCACTCATGACCAAGCCTCGACAACATGGATGCATCACGTGGATCAGCGGACCTCAGCTGTCCACGAATGCGCGTCTTGGTCAATCGTTTGTTTGCCCACATGCGAACCAGACGGGGTTCGACCGCCCGCAAGGGGCCGCCCGTACCTGAGCGGCGCGCTAGATCTGAACCGGGTCCGGCAACGGCTCGCCGAGCCTTTCGGGCCGTCGAAGGAAAGCTAGCATGAGCTCCAAATTGAACTTCTCGATCTGCTCGACGCTTCGCTTCGGCTCTCGCCCGACAGGGAATTCGTCGGAATATCGATACCAATCTGCGCAGCTGTTCAGCATTCTGATCAGGGTGGTGACGGCGAGGAATTCATCCATGTTTTCGCGGAATTGCTTTTCCTCGACGCCCTGCTCCACGACTTTTCGCCAGATTTCATACATCTCCCTCTTGTAGTCCTTAACATATTTGAATTGCGGATTTCGGAGGAGATGCTTTCTGTCGTTGTAAAGTATCGTCGAGGCCAGAGGGTCCTCCAGAAGACGCCGCATCACAAGATGAATAAGGGTCGAGAATTTTCTCTCGGGGTCAGTCTGCATATGCAGCACATAGAAAAAGCCATTTCTTAGACTTGTGATCGGCTCACGAATTATTTCGTGAAGTATTTCCTCTTTCGTTCCGAAATGATGATATATGCTTCCAGGCAATATATCCGCATCCTTGGCGATCTCCCGCATGGTTGCGGAGCTGAAGCCGAACTCCGCAAATCGCCGCGCAGCAATCGCTAATATTTCACCGCGGCGATCGACACCGGATCCTTTCGCCGATTTGGTCAGCGAAATAGCGCGAGACGTTTGAGCCGCACTTGGCGCTACGGCGCCTTTTTCCTGTGTTGCACGGTTGCTTCTTCTGGTGGCCGAAGTCGATTTTGCCATGTCGCTCAATCAAATGAATCGAATGTGCCGCTTTATAGGGCCTGTGACGAGACGTGCATAATAAGGGCATCCTGCAGATGGAACCATCGCCCGGACGATTAGCACGTAATCGCTCCGATCGACCGCCAAGCAGCCCGCCGCATTTCCGTCAGAACACGACCCCGGCGATCTTGAGGTCGATGATCGCGTCGTCGTCATAGCCGAGCTCGGCCAGAACCTCGTCGCTGTGCGCGCCCAGGTCGGGAGCGCGGCGCGCGGGTAGCGGCGTGGTGTCGAACTGAAGCGGCGCGCTGACCATTTTGAGGGACCGGCCGTCGCCGTAGTCCACCGTCTGCAGGTAACCGTTGGCCTGCACCTGCGGATCTTCCCGAAGCTCACCGACGTGCTGCACGACGTCCCACTGACCTTCCTGCCGCGCCAAGATCGCGCGCCACTCGGCCAAGGGCCGCGTTTCGAAGACCGCCTGCAGCGCCGCCACGCACGCCGCCCCGTTGCGGGCCCGGTCGGCCTCAGTGGCGAAGCGCGGGTCCGAGACCAGCTCCGGAAGACCGATCGCCTCGCAGAGGCCGGCCCAGTAGCGCTGGCTTTGCAGCATCATGAGGATCAGGAACCGTCCATCCGAGGTGCGGTAGGTGCAGGCCAGCGGGCTGTGGATCCGCTTGCGGCTCTGGGGCGGCAATCGTTGAGCGCCCGTCAGGGCCGTCTCGGTGATGCCGCGCTGCATGGCCCACATCGCCGTGTTGAGCAGCGACGCGTCCACGACGGAGGTGCGCCCGGTCATCAGGCGCTGCGCGATCGCCGCGGCGATTCCGCCTGCCAGGATCGCCGCGCTCATGGTGTCGCCGAAAGCTGCGCCCGGCATCCCCACCGGGTAATCGAGCTCCTCAGGCGTCACCGACGACGCAACCCCGCCTCGAGCCCAGAAGGTGATGGCGTCGAAGCCGCCCTTCTCGGCGTCCGGGCCCTGCCGGCCCGTCCCGCTGCCGACGCCGTAGATCAGGTTCGGATTGACCGCCCTAAGGTCGTCGACGTCGATCTTCATGCGCCGGCGCGCGCGGGGCAGCAGATTGGTCAGGAACACGTCGGCGTCCTTGACGAGCTTGTAGAGCACCTCGACGCCGGCTTCCTGACGAAGGTCCAGCGTCAGACTGCGCTTGCCGCGATTGTAGTTCTCCCAGGATAGGACGAAGCCCTGATCCGCGCCGGGTTCACCCCCGCCAGTGACCAGGCCCCGCAGGGGATCGCCGTCCGGCGGCTCGATCTTCAGGACCTCCGCGCCCATGTCCGCGAGGATGCCGCCGGCGGCAGGCACGAAAGCCCACATGGCGACCTCGACGATCTTCACGCCCTCAAGCGGTCTGTTCATGGCCGTTCCCATCCAACCCGTGTCGAAAAGAAGCGGCGCGTGTTGATCCTCCGCCTCGTCGCGAGGGAACAACAAGCGCCCCGCGTGCTGAGCAAAGGATGCTGCGGAAAATAATGTCACCAAACGGTTGGTTGGTCAAAGTGCGCCGTGGGCCTTCCACACCGGGCGCGCGGTGTTATCCTCACACCGCCTCGATAGGGAGAATGCGCGTGTTTGATCTTGTCGTGCGCGGCGGCCAGGTGGTGGACGGAACCGGCCGCGCGCCCTTCGAAGCAGACATCGCGATTGAAGGCGGCCGCATCGTCGCAATTGGCGAGGTCGCCGCTCGCGGCGCCGAGGAAATCGACGCCCGCGGTCGTATCGTCACGCCCGGTTTCGTAGACATCCACACCCATTACGACGGCCACGCCGTCTGGGCCGAGCGGCTCAACCCCTCCTCCTATCACGGCGTCACGACGTCGGTGATCGGCAACTGCGGCGTCGGCTTCGCCCCGTGCAAGCCGAAGGATCGCGACCGGCTCGTCTCGCTGATGGAGGGCGTCGAGGACATCCCCGAGGTCGTCCTCACCGCAGGCCTCACCTGGGACTGGGAGAGCTTTCCGGACTTCCTCAATCGATTGGCCGAGCGTCGCTACGACATGGATGTCGCAGCCTATCTGCCGCACGCCCCGCTCCGCGTGTTCGTGATGGGCGAGCGCGCGGCCGCGCGCGAGCCCGCCACGCCGGACGACGTCCGACAGATGCGCGCGATCGTCCGCGAAGCCATGAACGCCGGCGCCATGGGTTTTTCCACGTCGCGGACCCTCAATCACCGTGCGCGCGACGGCTGGTTGACGCCGAGCTACGCCGCCGGGGAAGACGAGCTCACCGGCATAGCCCAGGCGCTCCAGCAGTCCGGGACGGGCGCCTTGCAGCTGATTTCCGATTTCGAGGTCGTAGACGTCGAATTCGACATGATCGAGCGGGTCGCCGCAGCCTCGGGCCGGCCGCTCTGGATCTCGCTGATGCAGCACGCCTATGCGCCCCAACGCTGGCGCGCGGTGCTGGGTCGCATCGAACAGGCGAATGCGCGGGGCGTCCAGATCAAGGCGCAGGTCGCGCCGCGTCCGATCGGCGCGCTGCTGGGACTGGAGCTCTTCCAACATCCCTTCTCGCGATGCCCGAGCTACGCCGTCGTCGCCGAGCTGCCGTTCGAGCAGCGGCGGGCGGCGCTCGCCGACCACGAGTTGCGCGCCCGGCTGATCGCCGAGCAACCCGACTCCATCGGCGGGGTCCGCGCCAAGGCCTGGAGCCTGGACAACCTGTTCCCGATGGCGGACCCGCCGAATTACGAGCCGGCGCCTGAGACCAGCATCGCCGCCGTCGCGCGGGCTCGCGGGATCTCACCCGTCGAATACGCCTACGACCTGCTTCTGGAGGACGGGGGCAAGCGCATCATCTACATGCCGACCAGCAACTACGTCGGCTGCAGCTCTGACGCGATGCGCACCATGCTGCGTCACGACCAGACCCTCATCGGGCTCGGAGACGGCGGCGCGCACTGCAGCACCATCTGCGACGCCAGCTTTCCCACCTATCTGATTTCGCGGTGGGTGGGCGACGGGGCCGACGCCTTTTCGGTGGAGCGTGCGGTGCAGATGCTCACCTCCGACAACGCCGCCGCCATGGGGCTGGCCGACCGCGGCGAAATCCGCCTCGGCTCGCGGGCGGACCTCAACGTGATCGACCTGGACCACGTCGGGCTGCACATCCCCGAAATGGTTTACGACCTGCCGCTGGGGCAAGGGCGGCTTCGCCAGCGCTCGCAAGGCTATGACGCCACGATCGTCGCGGGCGCTGTGACCTATCGTGAAGGCGAGGCGACAGGCGCCCTCCCCGGCCGGCTGGTGCGCGGCAGGGCGGGGCTTCATTGATCGGGCGCCGGAAGCCGAGCTGGCCGCTCCCGGTTCGCCAATAGGCATGGACGTCGCACGTGAACTGGCGGACGGCGCAGCAAACGATGAGGAAGGCCTGCGAAATCGCGGGCTACAGCAATTTCGGCGCGGACGATCTGCTCGGACTCACCGAAGCCCTTGAGCAGCAGATTCGGGGGCTGTCACAGCTGCCGTTCTCGCCGGCAGGGCGTGAACGCCAGGAAGGAAAGCTACTCCAGGATCTCGTCAATCGCCTGCGGATCGAGCGGTGGTACGAAACCCATCCCGAGATCGACGATCTTCCGATCGAGGGGTCGGTGCTGGTCTGCGGCCTGCCGCGAACGGGCACCACGGCGGCGATCGCCATGCTGGCGCTCGATCCCCGCTTCCGGTTTTTGCGCAAATGGGAAGGAAACGCGCCGGTTCCACCACCGGTCGCCGGCGCGGAGTTGAACGATCCGCGTCGGCTGGCCGCCGTGAGACAAGCCGCCGACTACAAGCTTTCTGCGCTGCACCTGTCCGATCCTGACGGCCCGGAGGAGGATCTGCTGATCCTCGCGGGTTTGAACATGAGATCCTACCACGGCGGCCTGCCGATGCCGGACGACTTCATCTCCTGGTGGATGGCGGACGACTTCAGCTCCACCTACGCCTATCTCGCGCGTGTGATGAAGCTGCTGCAGTCGCGGCGGCCGCCACATCTGTGGTTGATGAAGTCTCCGCCCCACATTTTCCGTCTCGAAGCCTTCCTCGCCCAATTTCCCGACACCAAGTTCATCTGGACGCACCGGGATCCGGCCCAGACCATTCCTTCGGTCGCAAGCCTCTATCAGGCCGTCTACGGCATCAACGAGATCGTCAAGGAACCGCCGAAACACTGGACCGGCGCCCGCAGCCTTTCGTTCTGGGCCGGGGGGATGCGCCGTGGGCTGGCCGCCCGCGATCGCATCGGCGAGCACCGGTTCATCGACGTCCACAATGACGACGTGGTGCGCGATCCGATCGGGACGTTCGAAAACATCTATGCCCGGCTGGGCATGCAAATCGACGCACCGCTCAAGGCGTCGTTGGAAACTTTCCATCGAACGAACGCCAAGGGTGCGCACGGCGCGCACGCCTACACGCTCGAGGAGTACGGTCTGACCCGCGAGGGCGTCCGCAACGCCTTCAAGGACTATGTGCGCCGTTTCGACCTGTAGAGCGGGCCGTCCCCCCGGGGGGACAATGGATGCGGCCGGCGACGTCCGCTCGCATATGCAGCATTGGATACATATAGACGTAACCAGCTTGAATTCTCGGCCATTTCCAACCGATCCGCAAGTAAACTGGCCCACTCATTCAAGTGGTGCGATTTGACCCGTGGCGCTTGCGGGCCGCCCGCCAAATCGCACAACTAACCGAGCTTGGACATTTCGCCGTGTCGCAGCTGCGCCACCGCGGCTCCGCCGGTAGATCCTCGCGCGTCTGGAGGCGAACATGGAACTTGGCCTGCTCTACGAATTCAATGTCGCCCAGCCTTGGGCGGGCGAACATCCCTGGGGCCAACGGTCGGCTGAGCGCCAAGTCTACCGCGAGTGCATCGAGCAGATCGTCCTCGCGGACAAGATGGGCTTCGAGACGGTCTGGTGCGTGGAGCACCACTTCCGTGAAAACCGTTCGCACATGCCGGCCAACGAGGTGGTGCTGGGGGCGCTCTCGCAGATCACCAAGCGGATCAAGCTAGGCTTCGGCGTGACGCTCGCCCCGCACGAGTTTATTCACCCGGCCCGGCTCGCGGAAAAAGTCGCCACGGTGGACCTCCTGTCCCAGGGCCGGGTGCAGTGGGGCATCGGGCGCTCCACGCCCATGGAGCAGACCGCGTTCGGCGTGGATGTGGCGCGCTCCAAGGAGAAGATGCGCGCCGCGGCGCGCACGGTCGTGGGCATGTGGGAGCAGCAGTACTACGAGGAGCACAGCGAGTTTCTCGACTTCCCCGCGCGGATGGTGACGCCCAAGCCGTATCAATATCCGCATCCGCCCGTTTGGATGGCGGCGGTTTCGGAGGGCAGCGCGGAACAGGCGGGGGCCGACGGCTTGGGCCTGCTCTGCTTCAGCACCCTGACGCCGCTCGGCAAGCTGGCTCCCGTGATCGAGGCCTATCGGTCCGCCCAGGCCGCCGCGACGGAGGACCTGACGCGGATCCGCACCAACAAGGTCGGCGTCTACACGCTCGTGCACTGCACGGAGTCCCGCGACAAGTTCGAGCAGAACCGGCTCTGGGATTCGATGTGGTGGTGGTACCAGGGCCTGGCGGAATTCACTTTGAAGTGGGAATTCGCCCACTTCAGCGATGAACAGAAGCAAGCGGTCTTCCCGTTGCTGGACAAGCGCGCGCGAGGCGAGTTCGACATCACCGAATTCGACAAGGAAGACATGGTGATCGTCGGCACACCGGACGAGTGCCTCGAAAAACTTTTGAAGTACGAGGCGATGGGTGTCGATCAGGTGCTGTGCTACCTGAACTTCGGCTACCTGCCGCAAGAAGCCGTGCTGCGCTGCATCGAGTTGCTTGGCGTCTATGTGATCCCAGAACTGCAGAGGCGGGGCGCCAACCGCCTCGCCCGGGGACTGGCTACCTCCATCCGCAATGCGGAGCGCGCTTCCGACGCCGCGGAATAGCCATCTCCCGCATTCCCTCACTCAACTCCGGAAGATCTGTACATGGATGACATCTTTGGCTTGACCGGCAAGACGGCGATCGTATGGGGCGGCGGCCAGGGAATGGGCGAAGCCTCGGCGGTTCGTCTGGCGAGCGCCGGCTGCGACGTGGCTCTGGTGGACGTGGTTCCGGAGCGCGCCGAGGCAGTGGCGACCCGCATCAAACGCCTAGGCCGCAAGACTGCGGTGATCGGCGCCGACATCACCAAGCGGGCCGAGGTGGAGCGCGCCGTCGCCCAGGCCGAAGCCGCGCTCGCCCCGCTCGACGTCATGGTCAGCGTGGTCGGCATGGCCGGCTGGACCAAGCTCGTCGAGATCGAAGAGTCCGAGTGGGACAGGCTTGTCACCCTGAACCTCAAGGGCTTCTTCCTCGCAGCTCAAGCCGCAGCCCGCTCGATGATCGCGGCGAACCGGCCCGGCGCGATCGTCGGCATCGCCTCGGTCAGCGGCCTCTCGGCGGCGCCGATGCACGCCCCCTACGGGGCGGCGAAGGCGGGCATGGTCAACCTGGTCCGCTCGATGGCTTCGGAATGGAGCCCGCTGATCCGCACCAACGCCATCGCCCCGGGCGGGATCGAGACCGCGCGTGTCGAAGCCACCGAGGCGCGCCTCGCGACCACCCGCAAACGCGTGCCCATGCAGCGGATGGGCACGCCGGATGAGATCGGCAAGGCGGTGCTGTTCCTGGCCTCGGATCTGGCCAGCTATGTTTCGGGACAGACCCTCGCCGTGGACGGCGGCTGGATGTCCACCTTCCTGATGGATTGGAAGTCGGAGATCACCACGCCCCACGCGACAAACGTCGCCTACAGAAAGCAGGACTGACCCGATGTCCGAGATCGAGGACGCCTATTCCCTATCCGGCCGGATCGCGGTGGTGACCGGCGCAGCTTCGGGCATCGGCCGGGAGACCGCGCGGTTGTTCGCCAAAGCCGGCGCGCGCGTGCTTATGGCCGACCGCGACGAGCAAGGGGTGAAGGCGGCGGCCGGCGAGATCGGGGAGGCCGCAGAACCCCTCTACCTCGACGTCACCGATCGCGAGCAGGTGAACCGGCTGGCCGAGCGGGCGCGCGCGCTCGGATCACTCGACGTCTGGGCCAATGTGGCGGGGATCATCACCACGCCCACGCCGGTGGTGGATGTGGACGAAGCGACGCTGGACCGCGTGATCGCGGTGAACCTCAAGGGCGTCTATTGGGGTTGCGCGGCCGCAGCGCGGGTGATGGCTCCGCAGGGCAAGGGGTCGATCATCAACATTTCCTCCGCCGGGGCCGACATCCCGGCGCCCGACATCTCGGTCTATGCGCTCACCAAGGCGGCGGTGAACATGATCAGCCGCTCGCTGGCGATCGAGGTCGGCGGCCAGGGCGTGCGTGTGAATACGGTGTCACCCGGCTTCGTCGACACGCCGATGGTCACCTACCGGTTCACGCGGCCGGACGGCTCGATCGACAAGGACGTCCGGACGCAGGTTTTCAACGAACGCGCGGCGAAGGCGGCTCTAGGCAGAATTGGCGAGCCGTCGGACATCGCCATGGCCCTTCTGTTCCTCGCCAGCGACGCCAGCCGGTTCGTCACCGGCCAGGTCCTGCGCGTGAACGGCGGCTCGGTGATGCCGTAGGAGGGAAACATGGCCGGACGATTGCAGAACAAGGTCGCCCTGGTGAGCGGGGGCGCGCAGGGCATCGGCGAGGCGATCGCACGTCGCTTCGCCGAAGAGGGCGCCCGCGTGGTCATCGGCGACGTTCGGCGCGAGCAAGGCCAGGCGACGGCGAAGGAGATCGGCGGCCTGTTCGTTGACCTGGACGTCACCCAGCCGGCCCAGTGGGCGGCCGCGATCGCCGAGGTCGAGGCGGGCTGCGGCGGGCTCGCCATCCTGGTCAACAACGCGGGCGTGTCCGGCGGCGTGGCCGAGCTCGTGAGTGAGAGCGAGGAAACGCATCGACACGTGCTGGACGTGAACCTCACCGGCGTGTGGGCAGGCCTGCGCGCGGCCATTCCCGTCATGGCGCGGGGCGGCGGGGGCGCCGTCGTCAACATCTCCTCGATCGACGGATTGGTCGGCGTCGCCGGCATGTCGACCTACGCCGCGACCAAGTTCGCCGTCACCGGCTACACCCGCTCGCTCGCGCTCGAGCTCGGGCGGCTCGGAATTCGCGTGAACGCCGTGCATCCCGGGATCATTGCGACCCCGCTGGTGGCCGGCGCGTCCGCGAAGGTTCACGCCCGCCTGCAGCGAGCGCTCGACAAGCAGCCCATCCCGCGCATGGGGCGCCCGCAGGAAATCGCCAACGCCGCGCTGTTCCTGGCGTCCGACGAGGCGAGCTACATCACCGGCGCCTCGCTGGTGGTCGACGGCGGCCACATCGCCGGCCCGTACCGCGAAGCAGCCGACTGAATCGCCGTATCGGCGACCTCAGGCTCCGAACACAAGAGGCCGCCGCTATTCAGGCGCCCGCAAAGGCGGGTGTTCAGCCGTTTGGGAGGCCCGCTTGCGAGCGGACCTCCGGCAAGGCCTCAGAAGTGGTAGGTCACGTTGAAGGTGTACATCCTCGGCTCGCCGAGGAAGAAGGCCGTGGTGCCGATGCCCGAGGTCGATCCGTCGACGCCGCCTGTGAAATATTGTTTGTCGTTAAGGTTGCGGACGTTGAACGAAAGGTCGACAGGCTTGGCCATGACGTTGGTCCAGGAGATGTTTAGCCCCAGCAGCCAATATCCCGGCACGCGTTGTGCGAGATTCTGGCTGTGGGTGGCGGCCAGGTAATTGTTGACGTCCTGAAGCCAATTCTCCGTTTGGGCGTAATAGTCGACCGTCATAGCCAATCGGCCAGCGTTATTCGGAAGCTCCCTGTGGAAGGTGGCGCTCGCCCCACCGGAATGTTCCGGAACGCCGCTGAACTTCGACTCCGTGTAATCGCCGAAGTCCCTGAACAGGCCGTTGTTCGGAACAATGAACTTCTCGAAGTGCGCGTCGACGTATGAATAGAACCCGCTGAGCAGCAGCCAGTCGGTCGGCTCGAAGCGAGCTTCGACTTCCACGCCTTGGATGACGGCCGTGGCCGCGTTGGCGGTGACGGACTTGTTGCCGGCCACCGAGGTGAGCGCCCGTTGGATATTGTCGTAATTGTCATGGTAGTAATCGATGTTAAAGCTCGCGGCGACGCCGTTGCTCCAACGCCGACTGCCCTTGAAACCGATTTCAAAGTCGGTGACGACCTCGGGCTGGAACGGCGTGAGCACCGTCGGCTGGGCCGTCGTGTTGACGGTCGCCGATTGGTTGAAGCCGCCGGACCGGTATCCCCTGCGGCTCGCGGCATACAGCAGAATGTCCGGCGTGGGGTGCCAGTCGACGCTGACGGTCCAAGTCAGTTTCTTGAAGTTGGCCGAGCCGGAGAACAGGCAGTTGTTGGGATTGCTGGGCGTGTCGTTGGGAAGCGTGCCGCTGTTGCCGACCAGGGCGCACGTGCCGAGGACGCCGTCGGCAGGGATCAGGCCCCACTGCCAGGGCCAGTAGTCCGGCTTGATGGTGACGCTTCGCGAGTTGGTTTCGCGGTGGTCCCAGGTCTGGCGCAGGCCCCCGGTGAGGGCCACCGTGGGGATGGGACGCCAGCTGACCTGTCCGAAGATCGCCTTGGCGTCATTGGCCGGCTCGTTCTGAGCCGTGCCCATGCGGCTGCCGTTCGAGGTCGGCACGAAGTTGCTGGTGATGCCGACGCCGTGTTCGCGGAAGTAATAGCCGCCCACGATGTAATCCAGTGAACCGTCCAGGGCCTTGCCCAGCAGGGTCAGTTCCTCGCTGACCTGGCGCTGTTTGGTATAGTTCTGGGAGTTGAAAACGCCCCCGACGACGCAGTTCACGCCGGACTGCGGCCCGCAGACGATATTGCCCGCCGGAACCGGGACGATCGGGTTCTGCGTCAGGTCGGGGGTGACGAGAAGGCGGGCGACGGTTGCGGTGGCGGGCGTCGTACCCGGCTGCAGCAGGAAGCCCGCAACGCCGCCGATGTTCGCGCTCTGATAGCTGCGCAGGAAGCGATATCCGAAGATGTTCCGCAACGTCATGTCGTCGTTGACGTGAAACTCCGTCTTGTTGGTGACGGCGAAGTTGGAAATGTCGATGTTGTCGCCGTTGGGCAACTGGTATTGGCTCACGCCGCCGCTTTCCCACTTGCCGTAGGAGCGCACCTGCGACCGCATCGAGGCGCTCGAGAGCACGTCCCCGGCCGGGTTGCCGAACGCGGTGAATAGGGCGGACGTGCCAACTCCGGGAAGACCGATCCATTCCGGGAACATCTTGGTGATCGGGCCGATCTCCTTTTCTTTGGCGCCGGACAAGATCAACCAGTTCTCGAACTTTATGGCTTCGGGTTCATAGTGCGCAGAAACTCTCCAGCCGTCGGTGTGGACGTCATTGTAATCGCGGCCGTCGGTGACGTTGTGGACATAGCCGTCTCGGCGATTTATCTGGAGGGCCGCACGAATCTGAAGCTCGTCCGACAAGGGAACGTTGACCGCGCCTTCGAACTTCTTGGCGCTGTAATTGCCGGCGGTCGCGGAAATATATCCTTCCAGGTTACGGGTCGGCATCTGCGAGGTGAAAAGGATCGCGCCTCCGGTCTGGTTCTTGCCGAACAAAGTTCCCTGCGGGCCCTTCAGAACCTGGATGTTCGAGAGGTCGAACAATCCGGCGTTGAGCCCCTGTTGGCGCGGTACGGCGATTTCGTCGATATAGACGCCGACAGACTGGTCGGACTGGATGAATTCGAGTTGCTGGCGCTGGCCGCGAATCAGGAAGTGCGGCGTGGCGTTGCCGAAGCCGGACGAGCTCTGCTGCAGCGAAGGCACTGCGTGGACCAGATCTGTGGGCGAAGAAATCGCGAGATTCTTGATCGCATCGGGCGTCAGGACGGACACCGCCGCCGGCACGTCGCTCAGCTTTTCCTCCTTGCGGCGCGCCGTGACAACGACGCCGCCGAGGATAGTCGAATCCTCCGCCGATACGCCGGGCGTAGATTGGGCAGAAACCGGCGCAGCGGCCAGGACCCCAATAAGTATCGAACTACTGAACAGCGCGACTTTTAAGTTGGACATATTACCTCCCCCTTTTTTTAATGCGCCTAAATTTAATGTTATGAATTTTCGAGATCGCGAAGACACGGGCATAAGCGGTCTCGCCGCTGGTTTGATTCCCCCATCTTCAAGATCGGTTGGGTTGAGAGCTCGGATCAGTGATGGAGTTCACGGCCGCAGGCCGAACATCTGCCCCTCCATTGCCGGTCGGCGGATGATGTGAGACGTCCAGACAGGAAAGCTGATCGCTGGCCACCAGCCGTAAGCAGCTCGCGGCTTACCCGCATATGATTTCCCCCCGGTCCCAGCTGCGCGCGGCGTGATTGCGTCGCCGATGACGCAGCAAAATGTCGGACACACACAATTTCGGTCAACGAATCCGTACGGAAGTGCCGCAAATACTTAGGAGCGATGTTTTTTCCTTTATGACGGCAAGGCTTTCACATCTTCAGGCCCGGGCGTCGGGCCAACCCTGCGTCCAAGGTGCGATCAGCCGCGGCCGCGACGTCCTCCCGGCGACGGTCAATCCCGTACAGGCTGTGGGAAACCGGGGCGCGGCCTGGGCTTCTGAGGCAGGGATGGTGGCTGTTCGGCGCTCGGCGAGACGATCGCCTGCCGCGCGGGCGCCCGTCCCATCCACAGCAGGACCATGATCAACGGGCCTAGGGTGAGCATGGAGACCAGCATGGAGTATCGCAGCATCGCCGGGTCGCCGAAGACATACTCGGTGAGAAGCGCAACGTAGGTCGGACCCAAGGTCATCCCCAGCGTCATCTGCGCGAGGACCGTGATCGCCGCCAAGCGCGCGCGGAGCGCGGCCGGGGTCGAGAGCTGCACGTGCGTCGCAATCGGGTTCCCCATCGATGCGAGCCCCATCATGGCTCCGGAGCAGGCGGCGCTGACGAGGGGGCCGGGGGCGATGAGCAATCCGACGATGGCGAGCGCCATCGCTAGCGGGATCGCGCAGAACAGCGGCCGCATGTGCCCGTCGCCGTACCCCCTCCGGAAAGACCAGTCGGCCGCGGATCCGCCGACGAGAAAGCCGGCGACGCCGCCGACCGCACTGCAGATCCCCACGGTGACTCCGGCTTGGGCGATCGAGACCCCGTAGGTGCGCATGAGCATCGTCGGAGTCCACGGGCCGATCGAATAGGCGAGAACCCCGGCCGCCGACAGCGCGCCGATGTTGCAGACCAGGTATCTGGCGCGGCTGGAGAGGAAGGGCGCCAGGGCCTGTGGCGGCGTCGTTTCACGCCCACGATCCACACCGGGACTTCGTCGCGGCAGCAGGAAGGAGAGGAAGGCCACGGGAAGGCCCGGGAGGGCGGCGCACACGAACACCCATTGCCAGGGCTGCAGCCCGAAAGGCGGGGACGCTCCGCCGTGGGCGAGCGCCGCGATGATGGCCGCGCCGCCGACCAGCGACAGTCCCGAGCCGACGGAGGAGCCGAGCGAGAATATGGCGATCGGCAGCGCCGCCTTCTCCCGGGCGAACAAGCCGGTGATGGTCGCGTAGGCGACGGGCACCAGCGCCGCCTCGCCGGCTCCGACCACCAGACGCGCCGCGAGCAGTTGCCAGAACGAGGTTGCGAGGCCGCACCCGAGCGTGCCCGCCGACCAGACCATGATCCCGGTGAACAGGATCAGCCTGCGCGGGAAATGATCGGCCAGCCATCCGGCGATCAGGCCGAACAGGGCGTAGAACAGGGTGAAGGCCAGCCCCTGGACCAGGCTGATCTTGAAGTCGTCGATGGCGAGCGCGGCGCGGATGGGCTCGACCAGCAAGGAGATCACCTGGCGGTCGAGGTAGGCGGTGACGTACATGGTGAGCAGCGCCGCCACGACGATCCATCGCCGCGCGTTCGAAGAACCGGCCTCCGCCAATCCGGTCATACCCGGCGCCCCTCCCCTCTTGTGCTTCAGGCGACGACGAGATCGCCGCCGAAGTATGGCTTCAACCCGGCGTCCAATTTTTCCGGCGCGGGACCGGCGGGATCGCGCAGCCAGCGCCACATCCGCCGGATATCGATCGGGCCATTCACGCAGGAGCGGCCGTGCTCGTTCTTGTAGTAGTTGGACGCGCGCGGATCCATGTAGACCATCGTGCGCTCCACCCTGTCGAGTTCGGCGTTGAAGCGCCAATAGGCGTCCGGCGCGACGTCGACGCTGCGCCGGTTCCCTTCGATCAGACCGGCGATGCACTGCAAGGCGAAGCGGATCTCGATCTCGAGCAGGTCGATCACCTGAAGGCCGCCGAAGTTATTGGTGTTGGGGCCGTAGGCCATGAAGAAGTTCGGGAACCCGGGCAGCATCGCGCCGATGTAGGCGCGCGGACCATCCTTGGCCCACAGCTCTTCGACCCGCACGCCGTCGCGGCCTCGGATTTCCATCGGCCAGAGGAAATCGTTGGCCTTGAAGCCCGTGGCGAGAACGATCAGGTCAAGCGGATATTCCACGCCGCCGGCCTCAATGCCCTTCGGCGTGACCCGGGTGATCGGATCGCTGACGAGGGTGACGTTCTCCTGCAGGAGAGCGGTGTAGATATTGTCCTCGGGGTCGATCCGGATCGGGCGCGAGGTCATCGGCGGACCGAGCGGCGTCATCTTCTCGATGAGTTCGGGCCGATCGGCGAGCTTCTCCCTGATGAAGGCGAGGCAGCTGTCGCGCATCGCCTTGTTCATGGGGCTGCGGGCGTGCGGATCCTTGAAGTCCGGGTCGATCCGCTGCGACTTCAGCGTATTGTCCGGGCCGTACATCCGCCCGATCCGGAAGCGGGCGAAGTTCACGTAATAGGGAAAGTTTCGCTCGACCCACAGCGCCTCCTCGGGAAGCGGACTGATGTAGGCGGGCTTTCCAGCACATTGGGATCCTAAGCTTAGAATTCCACGTGGACAAGTTGTCGCGGCCGCTTCTATAGTGTCACCTAAATACTAGTGACTCCAGCGTAACTGGACTGGCCACAGTTAGGCCGCAAATGTAATCACACTGGCTCACCTTCGGGTGGGCCTTTCTGCGTTCGCGAGTGGACCCGATAAGCTCATGGAGCGGCGTAACCGTCGCACAGGAAGGACAGAGAAAGCGCGGATCTGGGAAGTGACGGACAGAACGGTCAGGACCTGGATTGGGGAGGCGGTTGCCGCCGCTGCTGCTGACGGTGTGACGTTCTCTGTTCCGGTCACACCACATACGTTCCGCCATTCCTATGCGATGCACATGCTGTATGCCGGTATACCGCTGAAAGTTCTGCAAAGCCTGATGGGACATAAGTCCATCAGTTCAACGGAAGTCTACACGAAGGTTTTTGCGCTGGATGTGGCTGCCCGGCACCGGGTGCAGTTTGCGATGCCGGAGTCTGATGCGGTTGCGATGCTGAAACAATTATCCTGAGAATAAATGCCTTGGCCTTTATATGGAAATGTGGAACTGAGTGGATATGCTGTTTTTGTCTGTTAAACAGAGAAGCTGGCTGTTATCCACTGAGAAGCGAACGAAACAGTCGGGAAAATCTCCCATTATCGTAGAGATCCGCATTATTAATCTCAGGAGCCTGTGTAGCGTTTATAGGAAGTAGTGTTCTGTCATGATGCCTGCAAGCGGTAACGAAAACGATTTGAATATGCCTTCAGGAACAATAGAAATCTTCGTGCGGTGTTACGTTGAAGTGGAGCGGATTATGTCAGCAATGGACAGAACAACCTAATGAACACAGAACCATGATGTGGTCTGTCCTTTTACAGCCAGTAGTGCTCGCCGCAGTCGAGCGACAGGGCGAAGCCCTCGGCTGGTTGCCCTCGCCGCTGGGCTGGCGGCCGTCTATGGCCCTGCAAACGCGCCAGAAACGCCGTCGAAGCCGTGTGCGAGACACCGCGGCCGGCCGCCGGCGTTGTGGATACCTCGCGGAAAACTTGGCCCTCACTGACAGATGAGGGGCGGACGTTGACACTTGAGGGGCCGACTCACCCGGCGCGGCGTTGACAGATGAGGGGCAGGCTCGATTTCGGCCGGCGACGTGGAGCTGGCCAGCCTCGCAAATCGGCGAAAACGCCTGATTTTACGCGAGTTTCCCACAGATGATGTGGACAAGCCTGGGGATAAGTGCCCTGCGGTATTGACACTTGAGGGGCGCGACTACTGACAGATGAGGGGCGCGATCCTTGACACTTGAGGGGCAGAGTGCTGACAGATGAGGGGCGCACCTATTGACATTTGAGGGGCTGTCCACAGGCAGAAAATCCAGCATTTGCAAGGGTTTCCGCCCGTTTTTCGGCCACCGCTAACCTGTCTTTTAACCTGCTTTTAAACCAATATTTATAAACCTTGTTTTTAACCAGGGCTGCGCCCTGTGCGCGTGACCGCGCACGCCGAAGGGGGGTGCCCCCCCTTCTCGAACCCTCCCGGTCGAGTGAGCGAGGAAGCACCAGGGAACAGCACTTATATATTCTGCTTACACACGATGCCTGAAAAAACTTCCCTTGGGGTTATCCACTTATCCACGGGGATATTTTTATAATTATTTTTTTTATAGTTTTTAGATCTTCTTTTTTAGAGCGCCTTGTAGGCCTTTATCCATGCTGGTTCTAGAGAAGGTGTTGTGACAAATTGCCCTTTCAGTGTGACAAATCACCCTCAAATGACAGTCCTGTCTGTGACAAATTGCCCTTAACCCTGTGACAAATTGCCCTCAGAAGAAGCTGTTTTTTCACAAAGTTATCCCTGCTTATTGACTCTTTTTTATTTAGTGTGACAATCTAAAAACTTGTCACACTTCACATGGATCTGTCATGGCGGAAACAGCGGTTATCAATCACAAGAAACGTAAAAATAGCCCGCGAATCGTCCAGTCAAACGACCTCACTGAGGCGGCATATAGTCTCTCCCGGGATCAAAAACGTATGCTGTATCTGTTCGTTGACCAGATCAGAAAATCTGATGGCACCCTACAGGAACATGACGGTATCTGCGAGATCCATGTTGCTAAATATGCTGAAATATTCGGATTGACCTCTGCGGAAGCCAGTAAGGATATACGGCAGGCATTGAAGAGTTTCGCGGGGAAGGAAGTGGTTTTTTATCGCCCTGAAGAGGATGCCGGCGATGAAAAAGGCTATGAATCTTTTCCTTGGTTTATCAAACGTGCGCACAGTCCATCCAGAGGGCTTTACAGTGTACATATCAACCCATATCTCATTCCCTTCTTTATCGGGTTACAGAACCGGTTTACGCAGTTTCGGCTTAGTGAAACAAAAGAAATCACCAATCCGTATGCCATGCGTTTATACGAATCCCTGTGTCAGTATCGTAAGCCGGATGGCTCAGGCATCGTCTCTCTGAAAATCGACTGGATCATAGAGCGTTACCAGCTGCCTCAAAGTTACCAGCGTATGCCTGACTTCCGCCGCCGCTTCCTGCAGGTCTGTGTTAATGAGATCAACAGCAGAACTCCAATGCGCCTCTCATACATTGAGAAAAAGAAAGGCCGCCAGACGACTCATATCGTATTTTCCTTCCGCGATATCACTTCCATGACGACAGGATAGTCTGAGGGTTATCTGTCACAGATTTGAGGGTGGTTCGTCACATTTGTTCTGACCTACTGAGGGTAATTTGTCACAGTTTTGCTGTTTCCTTCAGCCTGCATGGATTTTCTCATACTTTTTGAACTGTAATTTTTAAGGAAGCCAAATTTGAGGGCAGTTTGTCACAGTTGATTTCCTTCTCTTTCCCTTCGTCATGTGACTTGATATCGGGGGTTAGTTCGTCATCATTGATGAGGGTTGATTATCACAGTTTATTACTCTGAATTGGCTATCCGCGTGTGTACCTCTACCTGGAGTTTTTCCCACGGTGGATATTTCTTCTTGCGCTGAGCGTAAGAGCTATCTGACAGAACAGTTCTTCTTTGCTTCCTCGCCAGTTCGCTCGCTATGCTCGGTTACACGGCTGCGGCGAGCGCTAGTGATAATAAGTGACTGAGGTATGTGCTCTTCTTATCTCCTTTTGTAGTGTTGCTCTTATTTTAAACAACTTTGCGGTTTTTTGATGACTTTGCGATTTTGTTGTTGCTTTGCAGTAAATTGCAAGATTTAATAAAAAAACGCAAAGCAATGATTAAAGGATGTTCAGAATGAAACTCATGGAAACACTTAACCAGTGCATAAACGCTGGTCATGAAATGACGAAGGCTATCGCCATTGCACAGTTTAATGATGACAGCCCGGAAGCGAGGAAAATAACCCGGCGCTGGAGAATAGGTGAAGCAGCGGATTTAGTTGGGGTTTCTTCTCAGGCTATCAGAGATGCCGAGAAAGCAGGGCGACTACCGCACCCGGATATGGAAATTCGAGGACGGGTTGAGCAACGTGTTGGTTATACAATTGAACAAATTAATCATATGCGTGATGTGTTTGGTACGCGATTGCGACGTGCTGAAGACGTATTTCCACCGGTGATCGGGGTTGCTGCCCATAAAGGAGGCGTTTACAAAACCTCAGTTTCTGTTCATCTTGCTCAGGATCTGGCTCTGAAGGGGCTACGTGTTTTGCTCGTGGAAGGTAACGACCCCCAGGGAACAGCCTCAATGTATCACGGATGGGTACCAGATCTTCATATTCATGCAGAAGACACTCTCCTGCCTTTCTATCTTGGGGAAAAGGACGATGTCACTTATGCAATAAAGCCCACTTGCTGGCCGGGGCTTGACATTATTCCTTCCTGTCTGGCTCTGCACCGTATTGAAACTGAGTTAATGGGCAAATTTGATGAAGGTAAACTGCCCACCGATCCACACCTGATGCTCCGACTGGCCATTGAAACTGTTGCTCATGACTATGATGTCATAGTTATTGACAGCGCGCCTAACCTGGGTATCGGCACGATTAATGTCGTATGTGCTGCTGATGTGCTGATTGTTCCCACGCCTGCTGAGTTGTTTGACTACACCTCCGCACTGCAGTTTTTCGATATGCTTCGTGATCTGCTCAAGAACGTTGATCTTAAAGGGTTCGAGCCTGATGTACGTATTTTGCTTACCAAATACAGCAATAGTAATGGCTCTCAGTCCCCGTGGATGGAGGAGCAAATTCGGGATGCCTGGGGAAGCATGGTTCTAAAAAATGTTGTACGTGAAACGGATGAAGTTGGTAAAGGTCAGATCCGGATGAGAACTGTTTTTGAACAGGCCATTGATCAACGCTCTTCAACTGGTGCCTGGAGAAATGCTCTTTCTATTTGGGAACCTGTCTGCAATGAAATTTTCGATCGTCTGATTAAACCACGCTGGGAGATTAGATAATGAAGCGTGCGCCTGTTATTCCAAAACATACGCTCAATACTCAACCGGTTGAAGATACTTCGTTATCGACACCAGCTGCCCCGATGGTGGATTCGTTAATTGCGCGCGTAGGAGTAATGGCTCGCGGTAATGCCATTACTTTGCCTGTATGTGGTCGGGATGTGAAGTTTACGGGAAAG
>JADMIO011694126.1_pt1 | contig 79496 bp, 75 predicted proteins | sample 8958161 | NCBI WGS metagenome assembly JADMIO01 (sample SAMN16585339, study PRJNA669376) | soil metagenome | isolation source: Crop rotation soil | place: USA: Cullars Rotation, Alabama | collected 2011 | reverse complement strand
GCCACGCCCCGACAAGAAAAGGCATTCTATCAGTGGTCAGTGACCGGTGACCAGTGGTCAGTGGTGGCGTTCTAATTTGGAGTGCGGTGGCAAGCGTTAGCGCGACACCGCTTTAGTTTGTTAATGACGGGCATCAAAAGCGCCGTCGCCGCTGCGCTTTGCCGGCGCACTCCACATTGACCACTGATCACTGGCCACTGACTACTGATTTAGCTTTGCGAAGGTGCTTCACGTGTCGCCAGATCCACCACGACGCCAGCAATACACCCACAATAAGAATTACAAAATCAAAACGATGAAACCAGGTCTTCAGCCTTTCGTCTTTGTTCCACTGTTCACCGAGCTTTTGTCCGATGTAAGCAAGACCTAAACACCACGGCAAGGAACCCGCAAACGTGTAGATGATGAAACGCTTCAGGTTCATGCGCGCGACGCCGGCCGGGAACGCGATGAACGTGCGAATCGCCGGCAAGAGTCTGCTGACGAACACAATGATCTCGCCGTAGTTCGCAAACCAACGATCGGCGAGATCAAGATCGTGAGGCGAAACCAAAACGTACCGTCCGTATTTTTCAATCAGCGGCCGTCCACCGCGAATGCCAACCCAATACGCGACCAGCGAACCAACCACGCAACCGAACGCGCCCGCGATGCCGACCAACCAAAGATTCAATTGTCCGGTCGAGACGAGGTAACCGGAGAAGGGCATGATAATTTCCGACGGCAACGGAATGCAGGCGGATTCAATTGCCATCAACAATACAATGCCGCCGTAACCCAGTAACGAAATGGTGGCGACGATTATGCCGGAAAGGAATTCGAGGATGCGTGCAATCATCTAGGGTCGGTCTTTGAGCTTTGGTCTTTGGTCTTTGTTTTTAGAACTTTGTACTTAGTGCTTGGTACTTTGTATTGACTTAATCTTTGAAGAGTTTGATCCGAGTAGATGTTGAGAGTCAGAATTTGAGCGCCAAAGACCAAAGACCAGCACCAAGTTCAAAGTACAAAGTTCAAAGAACCCTCATTGATTCCATCCATGCTGCCCGATCAATGGCACGAAGGCGCAGCCACCGTGGTCTTCCTGTTTCGAGCCAGTCTCAGTCTTAATGACGCGAATCAAACGCTGCGCTTCGCGTGATGGACCAACGGGAACCACCAGCCGGCCACCAACTTTCAATTGCGCCACCAAAGGCTCCGGCACATTTGGACCACCAGCCGCAACGAGGATTGCATCGTAAGGCGCGTTCGACGCCCATCCCAGCGTGCCGTCGAAACACTTCACCGTGGCGTTGTAAATGTTCAGTTGGCGAATACGCGCCTGCGCTTCACGCGCAAGATTGGCAATCCGTTCGATGGAATAAACCTGACCCGCTACTTTTGAGAGAACGGCGGTCTGATATCCAGAACCTGCACCGATCTCGAGCACACGACTATCGCCATTCACCTCGAGCAGCTCAGTCATGCGCGCCACGATGTACGGCTGCGAAATCGTCTGACTGCCGCTAATCGGCAACGCATGATCGCCGTAGGCGCGACTCTGCAACGCTTCAGGCACAAACGCGTGACGCGGAACTGATCTCATCGCGTCGAGCACTCGCTGATCTTTTATGTGATAGTGGTCGCGAAGACGCTCGACCATGCGTTCGCGTGGAATGGAATAGTCCTGGTTACGATTTGCGGACTGTTGACCGGTTTGCACAACATGTAGGACAGGCATTCCTTGCCTGTCCGTTTCTTGAATATCGACGGACAAGAGGTCCGTACTTAATAAAAAGGACAGACAAGAATGACTGTCCTACTTGTTAATCAATTCGGAGTCTTTCAGGTACGCCCAACTCTCAATTGCGGTCAACGCATTGTGATCCGTCATATCGCTGCGCAGTGGCGTAACTGAAATGTATCCTTGATCAATAGCGTTGTAATCTGTGCCTTCAGCCGCGCTGTTGTTGAAATACTCTTCACCGATCCAGAAGTACGGTTTGCCCCGCGGATCGATGTGTTCGCTGATCACTGGCCGGGCGTTTTTGATTCCCTGCCGCGTCACGCGCACGCCTTTAATGTCCTTCTTCGGAAAGTTAATGTTGAGCAACGTGCCTTCGGGCAATCCTTCAGTCAGAACCTTGCGCACCGCAACTACGGCGAATTGCGCCGCTTCAGTAAAGTCGAAACGCTCACGCGCAACTAGACTAAAGGCCAAACCAGGAACGCCAAGTATGGTTGCTTCGAGTGCGCCGGCGACTGTGCCCGAATAGGTAGCATCGTCGCCAAGGTTGCCGCCATGATTGATGCCCGAAGCACAAATGTCGGGCAAACTGTCTGGAGGAAGAATCTTATTCAATGCGAGTGTGACGCAATCAGTCGGTGTGCCATCGACGGTCCAATGACGGTCGTCAATTTGTCGAATGCGCAACGGCCGGGCCAACGTAAGACTATGCGAGGCGCCACTCATTTCCGATTCGGGCGCGACCACAAAAACGTCGCCAACTTCACGCAGCGCTTCCTCGAGCTTGATTAAGCCTTTGGAATGGATGCCGTCGTCATTTGTCAGCAGAATTCTGGTCATACAAACTCGACAAAACTTCCTTCACAGCCCACACGCCGACGCCCAAGTAAGAAGCTAACTGTTAGACGACCTGGGGAACGCATCCGGCATAAAAGGATGCAAAGGGCTGGGCGCTTCGTGTCCGGTTAATCGCGTGGAGCAGTACGCATGCGGCCCTTCTTTTTGTTCCGCTTGCGCGCGAGCGCTGATTTGAGTTTTGCCTTCTGTCCGGGAGGGATAAAGAACGCGTGCTTTTTCGCATCCTTGATGATCTCTTCGGTCATCACCTTGCGTTTGAAACGCCGCAGCGCGCTTTCGATCGACTCACCTTGGTTAATTGTAACTATAGCCATTCGCTTTCCGTCTTTCTTAAGTTTAGTTCCTCTTTTTTGCCCTGCTATTTAACACCATCACAGTGCCAATTGCCAATTGCCGAATTAGCGCTCAATCGCCAATTGGAAATCGGCAATGCAAAACCCCGCGAGCATTCTGTCTTCGCGGGGTTTGCGCAATCCAACTTCCTGATTAGACCAACGCCGGCTCAGCGATCTCTTCCTTCTTGCGGCTGAGACCTTTAATCTGAACTGGCTTGTCGGCTTCCTTCGTATCAAGTTGCTTCTTGAGCACAATCTCCTGATAGAGCTTGCGCATCATGACTGCTTCCTCGTGGGCCGTCTTTGGTCCTTCCATCTCCGGCTTGTTGGGTCGGGTTAGGTCAACCGCATTTAGCACGAGGTTGTGCGTCTTATCATTGAGACCCACGTCCTTGCCACCAGCAAAGATCTCGTGACGTCCATGGTCTTCATACCACTTCGCCACAGTCGCATTCTGGTGCATGTTCTCAATGATATTGCGCCAGCCAATACCCGTGTTGTAAGCGCAGAATGAAATTTCGCCTTCCTGCGTGCCGTAAGGAATGATGCACATTTCGGTGCGGCGGAAGTCGTAGTTGAACAGGTCCTGGAACCACATTCCCGCGATAAACAGGAAGTTCCAACGATCGGAACGTCGTTGCTCAATATCCTGAGCACTTCGTTCGCCATCGACGCGGCCATAGTTCTTGCCGGTCAAGCCAAACGACTTATCGAACTTCTTGAAAAGTTCGTACAGCGAAAACTGCGAAGGCGAGTTGTACGGGTTGTAGTGCTTCAACAGCGCCAGACCCATCATCAAGTTCGACATCCACTTGCCGCGCGCCGCGTCAGTGATTTTCTGCATGTCTTTCACGAGTCCCGGAATGTTCAGGAACTCAGGCACTGGACGCATTTCGCGAGTTTCCTTGTCGACCATGACGGCGGTGCCCACACCGCAGTTTGGGTGGCAACCGCAAGAGACCTGTCCCCACTCGGCCTGTGGGCCGTGGACGAGGTCTGCGAAGTCGGCAAACGCGCCCATTAACGACAGCGGGAACCAATCGCGCGTCGGTTCAGTGATGCCAACCTGGTTCTTCACATCGTGCGCCAGGTGCGACAACGTGTAGCGCTGTTGCAGGCGACGCTGCGGAGTGATCTCTTCGTCACGACCGGTAAAGGAAACCGGCTGGAACGAAAGGAACGCAATCTTCTTGGGATTGTCGAGCGCGAAGCGGACGATGGAACCCACCTGATCGTTGTTGATGCCGTTAACCAGGGTGGTAACCAAAACGATTTCAACACCGGCTTCGTGCAGGTTGTTGATGGCGCGCATCTTCACGTCGAACAAGTTTCCAACCTGACGGTGGCTGTTCGCGTCGTTACCGATACCATCGAACTGCAGGTAGACGTAACGCAAACCCGCTTCAGCAGCCTGACGGCAAAACTCTTTGCTCTTGGCAAACTCAATTCCGTTGGTTGCCGCCTGCACGCTGTTGTAACCAACTTTGCGCGAGTAACGAATAGCCTCGAGAAAATGCGGCGAGATTGATGGTTCACCACCGGAGAACTGAACTGACATCTGACGACGCGGCTTGATAGTGATCGCGTTGTCGAGAATCTCCTTGATCTCCTCCATGGTGAGCTCGTGAACGAATCCAACCTGGTTGGCGTCCATGAAGCACGGATCGCACATCATGTTGCAGCGGTTGGTGAGGTCTACAGTCAACACTGCACCGCGACCATACTTAACTGTGCTCGAACCGTGATTGTGCAGTTTCTCGTCGTTGTGAGCATCGATGTCGCGTCCTGGAAACATTTTTTCAATGTGCGTCAGGAACTTGGAATCGATGGCCATCATATCTTCGAAGTGGCCGTGAGTTGGACAATCCTTGACCATCCAAATTTGACCATCGCGCTCAATAATTTGCGCCTTGATTTCGCCAACCTTCTCGTTAATCAAAACGCTAACGTCCTGCTTGCCGCTGATGATCGATTCACGTGCTTCGATCACGCAGTTCGGACAAAGCGAATCAGTGGTGCGAGGCCAGCCTAGTGTCGGCTTGCTCTTCTGCCACGATTTCAGCAAAGGCTTATCGGACCATTTGGGGGTAAAGGACGGGTTTGGCTTGAACTTGTTAACTGAAGCAATGACATCGTGCAGGCCACCTGCCGCCAGTGTAAGGCCTTTTTCGACGCGCTTAACTAATCGCATGCTCTCTCCTCGGAAACTGTTTTGTCTTTAAAATTGCGGCTCGCGAGATGCGGGAAAATACACTAACCCTCACAAGCTGCCGAGATCTATTGGCAATGACTATGCCGCCAACGAGTTAATCCATCCCGTCGAACCTAACCGAACAAATGATTAGACTTAACCGTCTCGGCTCGACGAAGTGCGCAGGGTACAGCATCTCGGCGCGCGTGTCAACAAGACGCACCCGGCCTTTTACCGAGACATGCGTAGCATTTTGGCCTTCAGTGAAAACAGTGTTGTGGCGCTTCGAACCAGGTGGGAAATTGAGGTGCTGTCTTACTTTGGAGTGCGGTGGCAACCGTTAGCGCGACACCGCTTTGGGTTTGTATTACTACGGCATCAAAAGCGCCGTCGCCGCTACGCTTTGCCGGCGCACTCCAAATTAAGACTACGGGAAGCAGTTACTTCTTTGGCGCGTAATAACCGATGCGGGCGGTCACTTGATGTTGCGGATTGGTGGTTTCGACGTGCACCCGGCGGAACTTTCCATCCCGGCGGGTATTCAGCGGAGAGTAATAAAGCGTGTACTGGTGCCGGAGCTCGTCAGCGACTTCGGTATAAACGCGCTCGAGATCATGGAAGCTACTGGGTTTGTAGAGCCGGCCTCCGGTCGAGGCGGTTAGCCGGTCAAGGTTGCGCTCGCTATTGTCGAGCGCCTCGAGCCCGAGACGCAGATCATCGATTCGTATTTGATTAAACTTTACGTTGGCATCGGAGCCGGACGTCAGTGCCGCCAACTCTTCCCGTTTCTTCGCACGCTCAATCTCAGTATTGCTGACTACATAGACTGTTGTCTGAGCTTCCAATGCCGCGCGCAGCGCAGCTTCAAAGCTTGAGCCGCGGCCACTGTCAATCCCGTCGGTTAACACGATGATGGCGTGCCGCGTGTTTGGTCGCGGCATTTGATCACGCGACGCCAACAGCATCGCGTCGTGAAAGCGTGTAAACATTCCCGGCACGATGCGACGCAGAGCCCGACGCAACTGGACCAGGCTGCCGGTCCAGTCCTGCAACATGACAACGCGATCGTCAAACTGGATCAGACTAATGCGATCGTCGCTAGCGAGGTGGGCCGCAAAACCTTCGGCCGCAACGCGAAAGTCGTCCAGGTTGTTTGCAACCGACGATGACGCATCGACGATCAACGCGACGTCCACGGGAATTTTGCGCAAGCTCAAATCGCTGAGCGGCTGCTCGACCCCGTCTTCGAACACGCGAAAATCTTTTCGTGTCAGATCATTTACCAGCGCGTTCGCCTGGTTGCGGACAGTGACCGGCAGCGTAACTTCCGTGGTGTTCACGGAAATTACGTCATCCGGATCGATTTCCTGCTCGTCTGGTGTCGGAGTTGGCGTAGGCCGGGCTGGTGACTGCGCGATCACCACCGGAACAGCACAAAACAAGGCCACCGACAAAAACAGAATTAGCTTGGTCAGTAGCGACGCAAGCCTTGGCTCGCCAATGTGCATCAGGTTAGTTCCCCCTGGTTCGCGCGGGGCTTACTGGTTTGGTAGACGAGCCATCATCCATCGCGGCAGTCATGGCAATAATGATCGCTTCAGTGACGCGACGACGACGCAGTTCTTCCAACTTCGAAGTCGACAAATCAAAGTCGGCTGGCGATTCTTCAATTCGCTTGATGATCGTGCCTTCTGAGAAACCCGCTTCAACCAACTTAATCACCGCATCGTTAGTCAGTGTGGGAGTACGCTCGAGTTTTGGCGCTCCGTTCCCACCGGCTTCGGCTGGTGGGCGCAGAATGCGAACGGTCGCGCTTCCGGTCGTGGTGATGTCGTTATCGCCGCCACCCAATTGACCGCGTCCGCTGTTTTGGCTTTTGGAACTCGATCCACTTCCGAAGATGTCTGAACCGGACGACTTTTGACCATCGCCATTCAGCATTCCGGCCGCGCTCCAATCATCATCAGAAAAGGTAATACTTTCGTTCTGAGCCAGCATGGCCAGGATAATGTTTTCACTGACACCGTTGTGCTTCAAATCAATCAACCGATCGGGATCCAGGAGGAACCGGTTCGGACGACTATGGATTATCTGGATGATTGTTTTTTCTTTGAAGCCGGCGCGCACTAGTTTGACGACCTGTGCGTTCGTGAGCGGCGAGTCGTAACTTTGCGCGTTAGTGTGAAATGCAAAAAGGCCCAGAAGGGCCAGACTCAAGGTTACTTGCGTAAGAAGTTTTTTCCACATCGCTTTAGTTCCCTGCCCCGGCGGCGGCTACTTCAGCCTTGCTGGCTGTGTCTTTTTTCGCCCGGTGATAGCGATAACTAATTCGTTTTACGTAGTTTCGCGTTTCGCGATACGGCGGGACGCGGCCACCGAATTTCATTACCGCGCCTTCGCCAGCATTATAACTCGCCAGCACCAAATCGATCCGCCCGTGGAACTGGGTGATGAGTTGTTTCAGGTAACGTGTCCCGCCCGAGATATTTTGCCCCGGGTCGGAAGGACGTCTAATACCAAACCGCGCGCTGGTGCCGGGCATCAATTGCATCAAGCCACGCGCGCCTTTCGGCGACAGGGCATGCGCATTGAAATGAGACTCCTGTTCCATCACGCAAAAGATCAGGTAAGGATCGACTCCATGCTTCGCGCCGTTTTGCCTGATTAGCGCATCGATCTTGGCGTTTCCCGTGGTCCAACCACGGGTCTTTGTGGAAGAAGAGTCTGATTCAGCCAGGGTTTCCACTTCACGTTCAATGTGGTCGATGCGGGCACGCTCCACAAATACCGACAGCGATCCGTGCCGGTACCAGGCGCCCTCAGCAGATTCAACCACACTGTCTGCCTCAACCTTCGCACCACCTTTGAGATAGATCCAGGCGGGCTCATCCGTCGAATCGGTCTTATCCGCCGTATCGGCTTCCGGCTCATCGACAACGTCAACCTTTGCTACTTGCGGCACTGGCTTTGGTTGAGCGCCAGCCCCGCGTTCGACTCGTTTGACACGATCGCGAGTAAGTAAGTAGTTCATGCCGCCGCGCCGGTACCAGATACCCTGTTCACTTTCCCAAGCTTCATCCACCTGGATAGCAGTGCCGTCAACTAACTTAATCTGCGCGGGGCCGGAGGTCGGTTCTTCAGCGGCAGGTTCCTCTTTGTGAGCAGGTTCCTTGTGGCGAGCAGTCTTCTTTCGCGCGAAGGCAGGATCTGGAATAAAGACCAGCGAACTGCCAATAACGATTGCGAGAAGTGATACGCGAAAAGCGGGCGTAATCACCCATCCCGACCAGACAACTCTCTTTACCTTATTGTGTTCGTGCTCAGTTGACATCGCTTGGACCCACAATCGTTGTGCGACCTGGCTGCATCGGCCAGGAACATCGCGTTTAGAGTTCCAACGGATCTGCCAGCGAGCTCACATCAACAGTTTCGTCGGCCACTGTCGGACTGAACTTGTGTCCCGCATCAAAACTGTGTGAAGTACCGAAGTAGTTTTGCCAGGCCACGTCGATAATCTGGTTAGACAACTCCAAATTCTGTCCCCCAAACAGACAAATGTCCGTGGCGCGATCAAGTAAGTCACGCGGTTCGCATCCCTTCATCATGCGACGCTCAACCTCGTACTTCCTGATCACGTGATCGAGTACGGATTGCGGGTAACGAATGCCACGCGCATAAGCTTGACGCTTGAAGATTTCGGAGAACGCTCCGGCGGTGGGTGGCTCGACTCGCGCGCGGTAGCCCATCCGTCGCAGGAACGCCTGATCGGCAAGATCGTTTTCGTCGAGGTTGGTTGAAAACACGACGAGCTGTTCAAACGGAACTTCGATCTTCTTGCCTGTATGCAAGGCCAGATAGTCAACGCGACGTTCAAGGGGAACGATCCAACGATTTAAAAGATCCTGCGGAGCCACGCGTTGCCGGCCGAAGTCATCGATCACAAGCGTGCCGCCGTTCGACTTCATCTGGAACGGCGCTTCATAGAACTTCGCTGATTCACTCCAGGTAAGATCAGCGTTCTCAAGGGTCAATTCACCACCGACGACGACGAGCGGGCGTTTGATTAGGACCCAGCGACGATCGTACTCAACGGGCGTGTCCTCAACCGGCGCCATGCGATGACAATGTGCGTCGAACACGCGGATGATCTGGCCATCGATTTCAACTGCGTATGGAATCCAAATCGCGCCCGGCAACGCATTGTTAATTCGTTCCGCCACCGCAGTCTTACCGGTACCTGGCAGGCCGGTCAGAAACAGCGAACGTCGTGAATTAATAACGCAGCCGAGGGTTTGCAGCAGCGAATCCGGAAGAATCAAATCGTGAAATGCAGAACGCACGGTTTCGAGTGAAGCTGGATGAGAAGGAATAGATTGCAAGCGCATCATGTGCGCGTAATCATCCAACGAAACGGGGACGGCGCCACTGTAGCCACAAACCTGTAATAGGCGGACCAGACGTTCCCAACCGCGGTCCAACATGCTGTAGCGGGTCGAGCCGACGGCGGCTTGCAAACGGACCTCAATTAACTTCTCGCGATAGAGTTTTTGCAGAATCTCTTCGGTTAGGGCACGCGGCAGGTGCAAACGCTCCGACACCGAAGTAGTTGTGGGTTCGGGCAACATTGCGACGTGCTTAAGCGCCAGATCGCAAAGAAAGCCTTCACCGATTCCCAGGTCCGCCAATTCTTCTGCGACTGGTGGGCCCATCGATTCCAATTCAACGCGCGAGAGTATGGTTGTTTGCGTCATTGCAGTCCTTTGGACAAGCATTGCTGCCTGTCCTTCCTTTGCTCGATTTGAGTTTTAACGCGTTGCGAGCGTCACTGACACGCCCACGCTGTCGTTGATCGCTGGTGTTTGTTGGATTCTACCTGTCGCCTTGTAAAGCACGGCGAGCCGGCTTACAGCCAAGGTTGAATGCGGATCGATTGCGCGCGCGGCTTCGTAATACTTGATTGCTTCTTCATCGCGACCAAAGCGTTCAAGCATGCGGGCCGTGTTCAGGTTTCCGGTGTAGGCGCCGGCAGCCCGCGAAAAGTGTTTGTAGGCCTCTTCAAATTTTCCGAGACGACACAGCGCGAGCCCGAGATTGTTGAGGATGCGATCATCAGTGGGCGCCAGTTTGGCCGCACGCTTCAAACGGTCGACGGCGGCGCGATAGTTACCATTCTGGTAAAGCGAGAACCCTAGGTTGTTTAGAGTCTGTGGGTCTTCCGGTTCAACTTTGACGGCCTTTTCATAAGACTCTTTCGCGCGATCGCCCAGTCCTTTTTTGTCATATGCAATGCCCAGCAGGCTGTGGGCTGCGCCGAGTTTCGGATCCAGTGAGACGGCGGTCGTCAGTTCTCCGATTGCTTCGTTGTACTGGCCGTTCTGCAAATAGGTGCGCCCGTTTGCCAGATGTTCTTTTGCCGAATTTGCTGCTGCGAGTTTTATCTCTTCCGGCGTGGTACTGTCAGTAATCTTCGAAACACCAACGGTCTCAAACTTGTCGGCGTCTCGTTCGGTCATGCGCTCCAATTTGTTTTTGTCCTTGTGACTAAACAGACGGCCGAAAGCTTTGAATGGCGCCGCCAGGACCTTGACCACTTTATTGCCGCCGTCCTTCTTATCTTCTCTTTCTTCAGCCGTACCCGCTTCAGAACCTGAATCCTCGATGGCGTTCGCATCTGGATCGCCTTCACGCAACACCGTTGAAGCGCTCCACATGGTTGTTGCAGCGATGGTCAAAACCAACGCGATGATGACTGCAAGAATTCGTCTGGTGTTCATGATTCAGCTCCTTTACATCTTGCCAAGCGTGTCGATCAGTTGCAGCGCGGCGGGGCCAAGAATGGCGATGAACAACGTCGGAAACAGAAAACAAGCGAGCGGGAACAAGAGTTTAACGGCGGCCTTTTGCGCGGCCTGTTCGGCCCGTTGCCGGCGCTTCGTACGCAGCGAATCAGAAAACGCGCGGATGGCCTTCGCAATGGAAGTTCCGAATTTATCCGTTTGAATGAGCATGGCGACCAAACTACGCAGGTCGTCGACTCCGGTTCGTTCGGCCAGGTTGCGCAAGGCTTCATCGCGTTCCCGTCCGACCCGGATTTCGAGGTTTGCAAGTTCAAATTCGTCGCTGATGTCCGGATGGACTTCTTTTAACTCGGTGCTGACCTTCACCATGGCGGCGTTAAGACCGAGACCGGCTTCAATTGAAATCACCATCAAGTCGAGTGCGTCAGCGAGACCCCAACGGACTAATTGCTGTCGTGAGCGAATCATGCGATTGAGCGCGTAGCGTGGCAGAAAGAAACCGACGCAGAACGCCATTAAGATCCACATGAGGGCGCCTGTCAGTGGGCGCGCAAGAACTGCACACAGCAGAGCAACCAAGGCCGGAAAACCGACCATGGTCATAAGCTGCGTGGCGCGATAGACAGCGGGTGCGTTTTGCGAACGATAGCCTGCTTGCATCAGTTGCTTTTGCAACTTCTTCGCTTCAGCTGCGGAGGGTGGCAGCAGTTTATTAAGCGGCGATGCTAATCGCTCCGCCAGATCCGACGCAGCCCGGTTGTCGTCCAACGAGATGCTGGTAATACCGGATGCTCCTGATCTGTCACCAAGTCGCTTGAGACGCTCGGTCGCAGCGCTTTGCGGTTTGTACAACAGCCAGTAAACGCCCATCAGCCCGGCCGAGATACAAATGAAGGTTGAAATTGTGATTAGCAGTAGCATGGTAGTTCGCCCTTAGTCAGTCAGTGGTCAGTAGTTCGGTTTATGGTTGGTTTACTTAGGGGACCCTTGGTAAGACGTCTGCGGGTGTGTCTTTGACGGTCGGTTGCTGTGACGAACTACTGACCGCTGACTACTAACCAGGATCAAATTTTTATCCTCAAGATCTTTCTGACGATCAACATGCCCGTGACCTGCAGAAACAACGCAGTTGCGATCAGGTAGTGGCCGCGCTGGTCTTTCCACAGTACGCTCATGTATTCAGGGTTCATGACCGTGATGACAACTGAAACAAACATCGGCAAGCCACACAGCAGCCAGGCTGACATGCGTGAACTTGTGGTCAGTGTTTTCAAGTCACCAAGAATTCGGAACCGCTCGCGGATCGTGTAGGCGACTTTTTCGAGAATCTCGGCGAGGTTGCCACCGGTTTCCCGTTGAATGAGAACGGCGGTAACACACATACGCAAATCGAGTAACGGAATGCGCTGCACGAGATTCTCGAGCGCGAGCTTTAGCGACAACCCCAGGTTCTGTTCTTCGTAAGTTTTGCGGAACTCCGTCGCAATGGGCTCGGGCATTTCTGCCGAAACCATGTGGAGAGATTCCGAAAAAGCATGACCGGCACTGAGCGCGCGGCTCATCAGGTCGAGCGCATCCGGCAGATGTTCAAGGAAAGCATCAAAACGTTTCTTGCGTTTCCACCAAACGTGTCCGAATGGAAGCGCAGCGGCAACAATGCCGACACCTACGATCATGATTAGCGAAATGCTGATGACTGACATCGCGAGGCCTGCCAACATGCCGGCCATCACTGAAAACATGAGCAGCCGCGTAGGCGTGATGTGGAGGTCGGCCTGGTCCAACATTCGCTTCAACTGTAGTGCTGCCTGAACCCGGACCAGCGAGCGATTCAACCACGGGATCTCACTCATCAGCTCATTGCGAGCCAACACCACATCAATGTCTTCAGTGTGTCCGGAATGCAACAGCGCTTCAGCAAGTCGTTTCTGCAAACGAGCGCGTTTGGCATCAGTGCCGTGCGTCGCCACGAGATACGCGCCGAGCACCAGGAACAATGCGAAAAGGAAAACAAAGAAGGACAGTAACATTGTTTACATTTCCTCGAAGAAGACGCGCGGAAGTTGCAAGCCACACGCTTTCAGTCGATCGGCAAAGCGCGGACGAATGCCGGTTGGTTTGAAGCGACCAAGCACGCCGCCGTTTGCATCAACGCCGGTGCGCTCGTACATAAAGATGTCCTGCATGGTGATCGTTTCGCCTTCCATGCCGGTGATTTCAGAAATTGCGGTGATGCGACGAGTGCCGTCGGATAAACGTGCCACCTGGACCACCAGATTGATGGCCGCGGCAATCTGCTGCCGCATGGCGCGATCAGACAAACGCATTCCCGTCATTTGAATCATTGTCTCGAGACGGGCCAGCGCGTCGCGCGGCGTGTTGGCGTGAATCGTAGTCAAACTGCCGTCGTGGCCGGTATTCATGGCCTGCAACATGTCGATCGCTTCACCACCACGGACTTCGCCGATCACAATGCGGTCCGGACGCATGCGTAACGCGTTTCTGACCAAATCTCGCTGCGTAACTTCACCCTTGCCCTCGATGTTTGGGGGACGAGTCTCCAGGCGGACGACGTGCGGTTGTTGCAATTGAAGTTCAGCCGAGTCTTCGATTGTCACGATACGTTCGGTTTCAGGGATGAACGCCGACAGCGCATTCAATAGCGTGGTCTTGCCGGCGCCGGTACCGCCCGAAACCAGAACATTGAGTCGAGCGTTGACGCACATGCTGAGCATGTCGGCAATGTCTCTGGTCAACGCTTTGTATTCGATTAGTCGGTCCATTCGCAGTGGCTCAGCGCCAAAACGCCGGATCGACAGCACCGGACCATCGATCGATAGCGGGGGAATGATGGCGTTCACGCGTGAACCGTCACGCAGGCGAGCATCGACCATGGGTGACGATTCATCGATACGCCGGCCGACAGACGAAACAATGCGCTCGATAACGCGCATCAGGTGTTCGTCGTCTTTGAAAGCAACATTCGTGGCTTCGAGTCTGCCGCGACGTTCCACATAGATCGTGCCGTGTGAATTCACCAGAATGTCGGAAACTGTCGAGTCGGCCAGCAAAGGCTCGAGTGGACCAAGACCGAAGAGCTCATGCTGAACGTCGTTGACGAGACGATCGCGCTCTGAACTTGAGAGCGGCATCGCCTCCTGGGCCAAAACGCTTTCAGCCAGCCGCGATACTTCGGCGTGAATCTGTTCCTGGCTGAGATCCGCCAGCTTGGTCAGGTCCATCCGGTTGATGAGGGCACGGTGTAGCCGCGATTTCATCTCCTGGAAAGAATGGACGTTGGACTCCTGCCCGCTGCCCGGCATCCCCATTGTTTCTTTGATTAATCTTTCTCGTAGGGCCATATGTTTAATTGTCGAGCGCCACGCTCGCTTTCCCCTGATTTCAAGAACTAAACACTCAAGTCAGTACCGCTCACCTGCAACTCCAGTTTCTCGGCACGTTCACGCTTGAAGACTGACGTCCAAATATTGCGACGCGGTTTCGGTTCCTCAGCCAGCGCCACTGCGCCACTCGCGATCGTCTTGGCGATGCGACGAATCTCCTGCGCGATTTTTGAGGCCGCGTCAGACTGGACCAGCGGCTGGCCTAGATTGATCGAAGTAACCGCCGTTTGATAATCACTCGGTACAAATCCAACCACCGGCTCGCCGAGAAACTTCTCTACCTGCCGCAAGTCGAGATCGATCTGCTTGCTCCAGCGGTTTACAACTATCCGAACTTTCTTTCGTGGATAACCGAGCCGATCGAAAATTTCCAACGCGCGTTGCGTGCTGCGGATCGCCGGAATATCGAGGGTGAGGACAAGAACAATCTCGTCTGCTTGATCGAGCGCCGCGAGCGTAATCGAGTCGAACGTGTGTTGCGGATCCAGAACGACGTATTCGTAGCTCTCGCGCAGTTTTTGCAGGACCTCGAAAACATGTTCCGGTTCGATTTCATCCGCCGAGTCGGCTTCACGCGGCGCGGCCAGCAGGGATAAAAATGACGAGTAAGGAGTTACGAAACTCTTGATCAACGCGTCGTCAAGCCGTTCGCGATTTTCAGCCATGTCGGCAACCGAGTACTTGGGATCGACACCCAGAAACAGCGGCAAGTCGCCTGCCTGCAAATTCAGGTCGACAAGACAAGTGCGAACGCCGGCAGCGGCAGCCAGGTTTGCGGCGATGAATGATGTTCCGCAACCACCCTTGCTCGAGAAGACCGCAATCATTCGCCCTTTCTTCCTGGGTGCGTCGATCTGTCCGGCGCTGAACTCAGCCACGCGATCCAGGACTGTCTTCAGTTCGTCTTGCGTGATTGGCAGCTTTAGAAACTCACGCGCCCCCGCCCGCAGACTTTGCAACAACAAGTCGGGGGCGACGTTTTTCGCAGCCGAAATGATCGCCGTCTTTGGAACTTCCACGGTCAACCGCTCAATGAGTTTGATCGCCTGGTCAGCATTCGCGCCGAGGGTGATGAGTGCCGCAGTCGGTTTCAGTCGAACGATCTCTTCATAGAGTTGTTCCGAGTCATTGCCGCCCGCCAACAATTGAACGCGACTATCAGCAGACAGGGCTTGGCGGATTTCTTTGAAGTTATCAAGCGCGGTACTGAGAACAACGATGGTGATTGGCTGTGTCATCTTTTTCCCTGGTCCGTAGTGAGCGTTAGGCTGGCGGTGGAAGGATACCGGCAGATTCACCGGTTAACGTGGTGGTGTAGTTCGGCATTCTGATCGTTCTGCCAACTACCGGTATCGAAAACTGAAAGTCGTAATCATGAATGGTCACCTGAACAGTGCCAGCGTCCAGAGTGAACCCGGTGTAATCCACCGTCACGTTGTCAGTAGTCAGGTTTTCCACGATGGGAGTGGTGCCGCCCGCCGGGTCGCCAAAGACAACGACGTTCTTTACGTTGTTGATGTCAATGGCTTTGTGCATCACGGCATATCGCGCACCTTGCCGGGCTGCATCGGTAAGAGCATTGTGTGTCCACAGTGCGCGCCCAAACTCCATCACCGCAAACATCGCAGTCAGGAAAACCACAGCAGCAATCGAGAATTCAACTAACGTTGCGCCACGCTGCCGATCTTTCTTGTTGTATGTCTTAATCATGATCGTTTCTCAAACCAACGGTGTGGTTAACAAGTAACGCATGGTGACACTCGGCTTAACCTCGACGTTGAGTGAAAAGCTGTTTTTCATCAGTCCGCCGAGGTCGAACAGAGAATGGTGTTGGAAGCCGGTGATCGATACCGTGATGGTTTGCGGAACTCCCGGCGGAGTTCCTCCGGAACAGGCCGTGTCGTTTGGCGTCACTGCGACATTGTCTGTTGTTAGTCCCTCGATCAATGGAGAACCGGTCCCGGCGGTGTTGCCGAAGACAACCAGGTTTCTTGCCTTGTTGGCTTCGGCACAATTCACCTTTGCAGTGACCAGATATCGCGTGCCTACTCGCGCTGCCTTTGCCAGCGTCGTGTACTCGTAAAAGTAACGACCAAATTCGGCTGTGGCGGCGAACAAGATCAGCAACACCGGCAAAACGATCGCGAGCTCGGCCAACTGCACGCCGCGTTCATCTCGCGCCAGGCTGCGCAGCAAAGAGCGGCGACGCAGCCGACGTAGAAAGCGAACTTTGCGTATTCGAGAGCGCATGTGCTTCACCTATTTGTAAAGAACGGGTGCTGCTAACAACGGGTCGCCGGCGGCTGCTGTTGGATCGTAGCCACCTTCCCCGATCGCCAGACGGTCCTCGATGTATTCCGCCTGAATGTCTCCCCCGTTTCCATTCCCCGCCTTCGTGCGCAGGAAAAAAGCGCCAAAGCGGATGAACTTCACGGTGTCGCGTCCCTGGTCGTATTCACTAATCTTGACCAGCGGAATTAGGACCACGCGGCGCATATCGACGCCCGCATGGTCAGGTGCTTTCACGTATTGCGAGTTGCAGGCAATAGCGCCCGGACGCCCGCAACCGAGGTACTTGCTGTAGTCGCCCCAGGTAATGTTCTCTTTGACGTTGGTGTCTGGAGGTTCTGCGTTAGGGTCGAGCTGCGAGCCCTGATAATCGTCGAAGCGTGAATTGATCCCTTTGCGGACCTTGCCAGCGGTCAGACCCGGTTTCGTGTCAACCGAATAGACCTCACCAACCTTGGCACACTGATCTACGCCGGCGCCGATGCCGTATTCCACATCCACACCACCGCGACCGGCCACGGCAAGAATTTGATAGTTTCCTGGTGAAGGAGAACCACCAGTACCTGCTCGTATCGTGTAAACGGTGCCCGGAACGAGTTGGGTAAGATCGTCGTCGATGAGCACGGATAGCGGAATGAAATTACAAAAAGTATTTAGCGGAACGGACAGACCGGCAACTGCGTTGGCTGATATGTTCTTACTGCTTCCTAAAACCATCGCGGCGAAAGAAACACCCACCGGACTATTCGGTGTAACCACTTTTACAAAACGAATGTTCGGTGCTGTGCCCGGAGCCGAAGCATCACCTTCGCTCATGTATGGACCATCGAGATTGACAGCCCACGTCACATCGCTGCGGGAAAAAGTGACGTTCGTGTTGTTGAACTCGTAAGAGTTCATGGCCCGCACTGCGCGGCTAGTGCCTTCTACAATCCCACTGGGCTTTGAATTGATCGCAGATGCACCGGCTAACGCCGCCGCGTCGGCGGAGTTCTGTAATTCGGTCTTGGCCAGATAGAAATGGCTGATATCTACGCCAAGTCCCACCGCCAGCAAAACACCGAGCATACCGATGGCGGACAGTGCCAGGATAGAACCGCGTTCCCGCTTGTTTTCTTTTCTTGCCAACCCTTTCATTTTTACTGCCTCCTTCTCAAACAACCTTTCGGTTGATTTTGTGGCCTATGGCTTGAGAGGTTGGGGGTCATACTGGAACGGGACAGTCATCGCTAAAGGTAGCGATGGGTTCATACGAACTGATGAAGTGCTGCTGCCGTCGGCGGCGCTCTTCGTTTTCTGATCGCTGGCTGGTTCAGTCTTCGCAGGCTGGGCCGGCTTCGGCGCTGTATTTTGATCTGCCGCCGGGGCTGCTTCCTGGTTTTGACCAGTTGAGAAACCGCTGCGACCTTGAATGGGTTCACCCTTTGGCTCGAGGCCCAGCGGCGATCCATGCTTGAGACCATCGACACCGCGCATCTGCGGTATGTCGTCCGGGCTCACTGGTTTAACTAACTGCGCGGTCACCACAAACATCAGTTCAGTTTCTTGCTTCTGGAAGGACTTCGATTTGAAGAGATTGCCTATGACCGGGATTTCACTCACCACCGGAATGTGTGAAAACGACTTGGTTTCAGAGTTATCGAGCAGGCCAGCCAATGCGAATGATTGACCGTCGCGCAACTCAACTCCCGTTTTAGCGCGGCGCGTGCGCAGGCCAGGAATCACAAAGCCGTTGAACTTCACGCCGTTAGCGAAGTCGATGGTGGAAACTTCAGGCTCGAGCTCGAGACGAATGTGATCTTCGTCGAGGATCGTTGGTTTGAAATTCAGACGAATACCGTACTCTTTGAATTCGACAGTGACTGCCGATCCGGTGCCGCCGCCACCACTTTGCAATACTGGAACCGGGAACTCACCACCGGCGAGAAAGCTCGCCTTCTGGCCGTCCATAGCGATTAAGTTTGGTTCTGCCAACTCGCGATACGCGCCCTGAGTGCGCAGTACGCGCATCATGGCGGCTGTATTGATGGTCCGGTTGAACACGAAGAGGTTCAGGGCGGGTGACAACAGGCTGTCGAGCACGGTCTGTGTCGGACTCGTCGATGCATTCTGAAGCACACTTGGACCATTGCCACTATTAACGTAACCACCGGTACCACCCTGCGGTAGCGCGGTGAATGAAGTCGCGTAGTCGCGCAGGCGATTACGATTTACTTCAGCCACTCGCACCTGCAACTGCACCTGGGCAATTGTCTTCACCGGCGAAGCCAGCATGTTTACAGTCTTAAAGCCGGCGGCTTGAATGACGTTTTCAACCTGCACTGAAGTCGCAGGATCGGCCACGCTACCTGAAACTACGACTGAACCGTTGGCCTGGCTCAAGCGAATGTCGTCTTTCGGAAAGAGGGCGCGGATCTGCGAGTCAATCAAGGAAAGGTTTGCCCGAACAAACACATCAAACACGAGGTACTCACCGCCCGACTGTTCCCAGGCGATAAAATTCACCTGACCAAAAGCCTTGCCGTTGACCAGCACTTGATCCGGCGTGACCAGCACGGCTTCCGCTATCTCGGGATTGGAAACCGAGAAGCGACCGACGGGTCTGTCGAAGTTGATTACTCGCGACTGTCCTACCAGCACGTTAATCGCCACGGCTTCCTTGTTTTCTTTAAAGGACGCCGTGTACGACGTTTGTGCGTGGCTGACAGAGGTAACTAAGACGATCGTTAAAGACGCCAGCAACAAGCTGATTCGGCGTGCGATTGGTAAACGGCTGTACATGATCATGTGCTCCTTTGATTGACAATACTTGTTCGTTCCCTTGGTGCTTTACGGGAAATCAACGTTACGTTTCTTCGCGCCCTCGATCATTTCGACCTGGGCCTTGGGCGGCGCGGGCGGTGCGGCCTCGGCAGCCGGCTTCGCTTCGCGACGTGGACGAACTGGGGGTAATGCTTGCTTCGGTTGTTCACTCTTCAGCGAACCGGGTTCCGGTTGGATGGTGGCGCGTTCACCGGTAAGCAGGCTGCGCTTGTTAATGCCCTGGGTTTGCTCATCACCCTGGTCGATCGAGTTGCGCATCACTAACTGCAATTTGCCTTCGCTGGAAGCGAGCGCAAGTTTTTCGGCCTGTTCGGGAGTGACCAGCAGCGTGACTGCCTTGACGCTGTTTGCTTCGCGTTGGTTATCGGGCTTATCGATGTTTTGGCCGTTCGCCAGCACCTTGATGTTCTGCAACACGATCTTCGAAATCGGATCCATCATGCCGGCCTTCTCAGTCGGGTCGATCACCACGACCACGTCGACGAGTGTTCCTGGCATCACAAAGCCAGAAATGCCCACCACGTCATCAACCTTGACGGTCATCGCGCGATAACCTTCGGGAATGACTGCGGAGAGTCCGCCGGCTGTTCCTTCCGGAGCGAGTCGCGCTTCAGTAAGTGGCTCGCGGGCGCCGATGTTCACTACGGCGACGCGGCCAGCAAGCTTCTCAACCGAATCAAAAGCGCCATCCGGCGTCGACTCGGGTGGGAACTGGACCAGCATCACCTGTTCAGCAATTATCTTGGTGCCGATTGGAATCGCGACCTTGGCAACCGCGACGCGGTTAAGGCTCTTGGTGTAAGCCTGAGCGCTGGAAAGGTAACGAGTAACGGAAACCGCGGCCAGCAGACCGAAAACCAATGCACCGGCCAAGACAAAGAAAAAGCGTTTGTTACGCATAGTGAACTCTCCGTATTCTGTTGAGCTGTCAATGAAAATTCCGACTGGACCAGAAAACTAACTGCGAAAGATCGCTAACGAGATAATGCTGCCCATCGTGATTGCGACTCCGTAAGGAATCGTGTGCCGCCGGTCCGCTGGAACTGCGAACTTCGGCATCTGCCAGCCAGGTAACAATCCGATAAAGATCTGAAGCACGCGCTGCATCGTGGTCATCACCACACCAGCGCGAACAATCGAAACCAACGCCAACAACCCGCCGGTAATCAGCACCACGAAAAACGTGGGCAGTACCAACGGCGCCCCCATCACTGCCCCAATCGCTGCAAACAACTTCACGTCTCCCGCGCCCATCGCACCGAAGATGTGCAATAAAAACATCAACGCAAATGCGACCAGGCAACCTAGAAGGCTGCTGCCGATTCCTGAAAACCCTCCAAAGATCGCGTGCATCCCGAGACCGCTCGCTAAAGTTGCCAGCACAAAAGCGTTGGGAATGCGGCGGTAGCGAACGTCGTAATAACCGATGAAGCTCGCTAAGGGGACCAGGAAGAGTAAGCTGACTATGAAGAGGGACACTGGTAAAAAACCCGCTTATTTGCCCGATGCGATGTGACCACCGAGTTCGTTAATTTTGAGACCGATTGCATCTCCGAGTGCGGTGAAAACGCCGGCAACTGCGATGGCAACCAACGCGGCCGCAACCGCATACTCAGAAAGCTCCAAACCTTTTTCGTCTCGCATGAAATTTTTGAGCATGGCCTTATCCTTGTTGAGGTTCGTGAAAAGCGGTGAGAAAGTGCTGGGACGCGTTCGCGCTAACACGCGAACGCGTCCGAGCTAGTTCGCAAATTACTTGCCAGTGCTGATGTGGGTTCCGAGTTCATTGATCTTGCTGCTGATGGTGCCACCAAGCGCCGAAAACGCACCGACGACGGCGATCGCAACCAAGGCTGCGGCAACTGCGTATTCCGACAACTCAAGACCGGTTTCATCGCGAAAGAATCTCTTAATCATTTTTTTGCTCCTTTAAGTTTGGTTTATTGCTTGACACTTAATGTGCCTTCTCTCGGAAGAAAGAAAGCGCGCGGCTCACTAAGATCTCCATGTGATAAGGGCCACGCTCGTTTGTGGTCCTCGGCGGCTTCCGCGTGATTGAGAAATAGCTCCGGCCGTGCGGCGACCAAAACCGTTCAACCCACTCACGACGGCGCCACACAGAGTCAGCGTCAATAGCAATGTTTCGTGTCCCGCCGCCATCGTGGCGCGAATGGCGATAACCAGGCCAAACGCGAGCACAGGAGCGACGATTGCGATTAGTGCTAGTGAAACAAACTCTCTGGGGGTAATAGCCTTCATGGATCTTTTTGTGTGCGTTCCCGACAAGTGTTTCGCGATGCCACTGTTGCTCCGCGAACGCAGTGGACTTTTACAAGCAACGTGCCAGAGGGCGCGACGAAAGAATGCTGAGTTTTTCGCACCGGAGCAGTGATGCTTGTAGCCCGCAGTTGACAAGCGGCTGCCTGATGACGAAACCAATGAGTCGACTAACGCAACCTTTGTGACGCTTTCTTGAACTTTCTGCCTGTCGCCGTGAGTTGTCAGCAACGTTCGTTCGTTTCATCACTGGGGCTACAAGCGACAAAAACAAAAACACTCGAGAAATCTCTCGAGTGTTTTCTGTGACTGCGAGTTTTGTCTTAGTGCTTACTGATCGGAACGAAATTGCATGCCCGGCTCTGTATCTTCTTGCAGGAAGTCAGTAATGTCGATCGCGAGGCGCTTAATTTTCTTGTAGAGCGTTTGCCGCGAACCAAGCCCGAGTGCTTCACTCGTCTTCGCAACGTTGCAATCATTTCGTTTGAGCGTCTCGGTGATTACGCGACGTTCATAATCCTCCAGCAGTAATTCCAGGTTTTCTCCGGGACTTGTCCTGCCGTTATTGTCAGCGGGACAGATGTGCTTACTAATGTCCGCGGGTGAGATGTACCCGCTTTCATCCGCGTAAAGCACCAGCCTTTCCATTTCCGCCGCCAGTTCGCGAATGTTTCCTGGCCACGAATAACTTTCCAGAGCTCTGATCGCTTCCCAGGTAATTCCCGCAATGGTCCGATCATTACGTCGTGCAAAATGTGTCAGGTAGTGAGAAATCAACGCCGAAATGTCTTCGGGGCGTTCCCGCAAAGGAGGAACTTTGACCGTCAAGGTCGCAATTCGGTAGTAGAGATCTTCACGGAAGAGACGCTCCTTAACAAGTTGCCCCAAATCCTTATGGGTGGCCGCAATCACGCGCACGTTGACCTTCCGCGGCGCGTTCTCACCCAGCGTATGAATCTCGCCTTCTTGCAGAAAGCGCAGCAACTTGGGTTGCAAACTCAAAGGCAGGTCGCCAATTTCATCGAGAAACAGCGTTCCATCTTCGGCTGCGCGAATCAATCCCTCACTGTCACTCATCGCCCCGGTGAAACTTCCTTTGCGATGACCGAACAGCATGCTCTCAATCAGTTCCGGCGGCGCCGCCGAACAGTTGAACGCAATAAATTCATTTTCACAACGCTTACTGAGACGATGAATAGCGTGAGCTATTAACTCTTTGCCCGTACCCGACTCACCCGCAATCAAAACGGTTGATTGCGAATCCTTAACGCGATCGACCGTGCGCGCGACTTCATTCATCGCACGACTCGCGAAAATCATCCCGGGCAAAGAAGCGTGCCCGTTTTCATTCGCTTGCTGCGTGGCAAAACTAGTTCGCCCAACTGAAACGTGCGCATGGGCCAACTGCGTGACGTCCATAATCGCCGCTAGATCTTTGGCCTGTCGCGCGGTCAGTGGTCGCACACATAGTCCATACAAAGCAGCGCCACTGGTGCCAGGCCGCCGCGAAGCGAGTACAAAACAAACGGATGAATCCCCCGGCTTGATCTGGGGACAGTCAGCAGCCGAAACTAATGCTGCGCTGACAGTCTCCCTGCCAACCTCGAGCTCAGGTTCGTCTAACCCTTCCACCCATGTCAGGTTCGCCTTTTGACCCTCGCCGGCGGTCCAGATCGACATGCCGTACATCGGGGCCATTGCTTCCACGAGGAGGCTCAACTTCACCATTACCTCATAAAGCAAGTCGGGTCCGGCGTTGGCCGCCTGGCACAACGCGCGCACGATCGCACCGATTGGAAGCTGGCCTACCGTTTCAAACTCGTCAGTGCTTGAACAGAAACCAATAGATTCCCGCATCGAAGCCTCTCTCTTCTCAATTTGGTGGGATATTGCTGACTCCTCAATTGAAGTCGAGCGGTTTAACGCTGGGCATGAGAGGCAAGACGGGGCAGTTCTGGAAACCGCGCTTGAGAGTTGCCACTGAACTCTCGTTGATTTGCCCTAGCAGAATACCCGCGAGCCCTCGAGGTGTCAACCCGTTTTAACAAAAGTGGGATTCCAGAAAACCCGCGCTTTTGTGTACGCCATGCGTTCGCCTAAATGGTCCATTAAGCGCGTTTAGTTCAAGTAAACATTGAACTTACAGCTCCAAACCATTGCAAAGATATCGCTTTACACCCTTAAGCGCCGGTGCTACATTCCGGCAACCTTGCCGTAACTTATTGACAGGCAACGGATTGGGGCAACGCCAAGCACAGTACGTTGTGGTGACCCCACTAGACATACCGGCTATATTGTGGGCAAACCCACATTTCGAGGTTAAGCAGGCTCTTAACGATCAACGGTTTTAAATTCGGGGACTTGAGTCGGAGGGAAAACGATGACGGCAGTACCGAATTTGAGAATTCGAAGACTCGAAAGATCGAGGGTGACCGTTCGCCGAAAGTTAGCTTCGTTGCGTTTGTCGTCGCAACGCCGTCGCCGCAAAGCCCTCAAAGTCGCAAAACTACAAGCAGCGTAAGGGATAAAGGATCCCCGGAGGTGTTCCAGTGAGCAGGGTCATTAATTCTTATTGGGTTGACGAACGGATTCGAGCGCAGCGCGTTGCGCCGAGGGCAAGTGTTCCCTTTGCAACAGTAAGAGAGATTTCGCGCGACATTATTGGTACGCCGGCTGAGGTACGTCAGCGGGGCGGTCTGATTCCGTCCTGGGTCATTTTTGGGATGATCATACTAGGGACTTTCTCAATATGCGTGGCCGTGACGATGCGAACCCGAACGCGGATGACGCTCGCCTCGGAACAGTTTCTTCGTATCCAGAACGATGTTCAGGAACTGAAACTCGGAAACCAGGCATTGAAATTGGACATCAGCAAGTTACGTTCAGATCCGCGCGCGATTGAAAACGCCGCTCGCACGCGCCTGAATATGGTGCGCGCAAACGAAATTGTAATTCCTGTTGAATGAGCGTTTAGGGAAGGCTCATTCGAAAACGATCATTTCCCTGCCCGTTGCCCGCTAGTTGCCCTGCGTTTGACACTGCCATCGCGAGAGCCTGCCAGAGCGCGCGGCTGTGACTGCCATCACAGCCGCGCTCCTTTCATTTAGGAGTAATTGACACGCTATTTTTGCTCAACTAAGATCGCCTTCTTCTATGTAAACAAAGGTAATCGCTGCACTCATGACAAAAATCAAAGAGTTCTCAACTTCCAGCGAAGCAGAAGTTGAGCGTTGGCGCGCCGAGACTCTCGCCCCGGTCCTCAAAAAACATCCCGAGACAAAATCACGCTTTGAAAGTGTTTCGCTGGAATCCGTCGACCGTCTCTACACCCCAGCCGACATTGAGAACATCGACTTCGGACGTGACATTTCGTTTCCAGGTGAATTTCCTTACACACGTGGAATCCATCCGACCGGATACCGCGGCAAACTTTGGACGATGCGTCAGTTTGCCGGCTTCAGCACGCCAGAAGAAACCAACGCGCGATTCCGTTACTTACTCGAACAAGGTCAGACGGGCCTATCAGTCGCGTATGATTTGCCGACTTTGATGGGTTATGACGCCGACTCAAACCTCTCGGAGGGTGAAGTAGGTAAGTGTGGGGTCGCCGTGTCGTCGTTGGCTGACATGGAAGTGTTGTTCGCAAACATTCCGCTCGAGCAGGTCACGGTTTCCCAGACGATTAATGCGCCCGCATCAGTATTGCTGGCAATGTACCTGGTCGTTGCCGAAAAACAGGGTGCCGACTGGAAGAAGATTTCCGGCACGCTTCAAAACGACATTCTCAAGGAATACATCGCGCAGAAGGAATGGATTTATCCCATCCAGCCGGCGATGAAGCTGGTCATCGACACTTTTGAGTTCTGCACTAACCATGTTCCCCGGTACAACCCGATTTCAGTTAGCGGTTATCACATTCGCGAAGCGGGAGCCACTGCGATTCAAGAACTCGCATTCACGTTGCGCGATGGTCTCGAATACGTCGAGTGGGGGGTGAAAGCAGGTTTGCCGCTTGATGCGTTCGTACCCAGAATTTCATTTTTCTTCAACGCCCATAACGACTTCTTCGAAGAAGTAGCAAAGTACCGGGCCGCGCGGCGCATCTGGTCGCGTGAGATGCGCGATCGTTTTGGTTCAAACAACGAACGGACGATGAAGTTGCGCTTCCACACGCAGACCGCAGGCGTGTCACTCACCGTACAACAACCGCTGAACAACATCGTTCGCGTGGCCATCCAGGCGCTTGCGGGAGTGTTAGGTGGTACCCAGAGTTTACACACTGACGCCTACGACGAAGCGCTAGCGTTACCGACTGATCATGCCGCGCTAATCGCGTTGCGAACGCAACAAATCATCGCGGAAGAAACTGGCGTGGCGAATACAGTGGACCCACTTGGTGGTTCGTATTTCGTGGAAGCGCTGACCGATAAGATGGAACAAGGGGCGCTGGACTACTTCCGCAAAATTGACTCGATGGGTGGGATGGTCGCTGCGATCGAAAAGGGATTCCCTCAGCGCGAGATTCAGGATTCTGCCTATCAATATCAGAAGGCGGTTGAGCGTGGCGATCAGGTTATTGTTGGTGTCAACAAATACCAGATGGAAGAAAAGAATCCGCTGGCTATTCTGGAAATTGATGAAGCAGTAAGAACCCACCAAATTGAGCGACTGGAAAAAACCCGTGGCATGCGCGATAACGGCGCCGTCGAAAACGCGCTGGAAAAACTAAAACGAGCAGCGCAAGCTCAACAAAACACGATGCCGGCGACGATCGATGCAGTCCGTGCCTACGCAACGCTTGGCGAGATTTGTTCAGCTCTCCGCGACGTCTACGGCGTCTACGAAGAACCCGCTTTCTAATACAATCGAGTGACTCTAAATGATGAGGCGACTCCTTCCTGTCCTGGCAGTGTTGCTAGTCCTCTGCCATTCGTTAAGCGCACAACCAAAAACTACCAAGACTCCCGCGCCTGGTGATCACGCAATTATTCAGAAGCGGCGCCTGGTATTAACCCGAGCGGCGAGTCTCGTCGCCGATTTTCCTGAAAAGAAAGTTGCCACCGTCACATATCCAGTTGTGTCAGGTTTGAGTTTGCCGGTATTGCGTCGCGTTCGGGCACTACTCGAGTTCAAAAACATTTTTGACTATTCGTTAAAGGAGTATCGCGAGGACAGGTGGTTAGATGAGTTTACCTTCGAAGTAAACTACAACGCGAAGCACTTGCTCGATCTGACTTTCAATCAAAGCGGTTCTGGCGCTTATCCAGACGACCAGACCAAACATTTTTTGATCGACCTGCATGATGGGGATTTGGTTAAGGCCGCCGACGCCTTTGAAGCAAAACGATTTGATGAACTCGCAGCGAGAGTGAATGAAAAACTAAAGGAAGAGCTGCGCAGCATTATTAAGGAGCTACAGGACTCGAAGAGCGATGCTGAAGACGTTCGCATTGCCACCGAAGCGCAGGAGCCTTTGGAATTCAAGGTTGAGAACCTGGATGATTTTTCGGTGAACGCTAAGGGCGTTACTTTCCTGTACGACGCCGGCTATCCTCACGTCATTCGCGCCTTTGAACCGATCGGTAAATATTTTTTCACTTATGCGGAGTTGAAATCTTTCATAAAGCCCAGTGGACCACTGGGTCAATTCATTCGCTGAGGCTACAATACCGCCCATGACTGAGAAAAAGATTCGTGTCCTGGTTGCTAAACCAGGACTTGACGGCCACGACCGCGGCGCAAAGGTCATTGCGCGCGCCTTACGCGATGCGGGGATGGAAGTTATTTACACCGGATTGCGGCAAACGCCGGAAATGATCGCGGCGGCAGCTTTGCAAGAGGACGTTGACGCGGTTGGTGTCTCGATCTTGAGCGGCGCGCACAACACGTTATGTCCGCGCATTGTAAAGTTGCTTCATGATCAAGGAATGGATGATTGCCTGGTGCTGTTGGGCGGAATCGTGCCCCAGGAGGACATTCCAAAACTCAAGTCGCAGGGTGTCGCCGAAGTGTTTCTTCCCGGAACCTCCACCGAAAACATCGTCAAGTTCTTACGAGACAACGTGAAGGCACGCGATTGAGTTCTTGATGGTCGATGAAAATCTCCCGCGCATAGTTACCGAACGATTCGACTCCGTCGCGCTACTTCGCTTCAACCGCCCCGCCGATCGCAATCCATTGTCGTTAGCCACGCTCTCGGAACTCGATCGCACTACATCTTCCCTTTTCGCTGACCAAAATGTTGGGGCTGTTATTTTCACTGGAAGCGAAGACGTGTTTGCGTCCGGCGCAAATATCCGCGAACTGAGAGAACTCGACAAGGAAAAGGCAGCGGCGTTTTCGCAATACGGGCAAGCACTGTTTCAAAAAATAGCGGATGCTCACCAAATCACGATTGCTGCGATCAATGGGTATTGCATGGGTGGGGCACTTGATTTAGCTCTGGCGTGTGATATCCGCGTTGCGTCTCCGCATGCAGTGTTCGCGCATCCCGGCGCAAAACTTGGAATCATCACTGGTTGGGGCGGCACGCAACGACTTCCTCGTATTATTCAAAAAGGGCGGGCCCTGGAGTTGTTCCTCACGGGTCGTCGAATGACGGCTGCTGAAGCCCTGCATGCGGGACTGGTTAGCAGGGTATCGGATTCTCCGCTCAACACCGCTCTATCAATTGCTCGCAAGTCTCTCGCCTAGAATCACGGGTCCTCGAATCTGAATTTATGGAACTTAATGCTGATTTTTGGATTTTAGCACCGTGCATTAACTCGCAAACCCGGCCAAACCTCGATAATGCCTAGATTTCTTGAGTAAGTCTTAACAGGCATGGGAATTGCGAATTGAAAGAATACATCCCCCTTAACGATCCTGAGGGAGCCTGATTACCGCGAATTAACTGAACCTAGCGCCTTGCGATCTTCGAATGCGGCAAGCCTCAAGAAAGGATTCCAGATGAAAACCATAACAAGGTTCGTCACTATCCTCTGTTTCGCTTTGTTTTCGATCGCTGTCTTTGCACAGGAACCAACGGGAGCTATCGAAGGTATCGTTACTGATCCCCAAGGCGCCATCGTTCAGGGCGCCACAATCAACGTCCGCAACGCTGCAACGAACTTCTCCCGGTCAACCACCGCTGATGACAGTGGGCGTTATCGCATCACACAGCTTCCACCAGGAACCTACGAGGTGAAAGTTAGTGGCACCAACTTCAAGACGTCGGTCGTTTCTGACGTAGTCGTGGCCGTGGGCCAAACGTTACCGCTCGATATTCACCTCGAAGTTGGAGGGGCAAGCGAGATCGTGACAGTCACGGGTGGAGGCGACGTCCAGATAGACCGCACAGACAATACGGTCTCGGGTGTGGTCAATACACGACAAATTCAGAATCTGCCACTCAACGGTCGTAACTTCCTTGATCTGGCGCAGCTTCAACCAGGCGTCGAGAAGGTTGAAGGCGGCAGCTTCGACCCAACGAAGGCAAACTACACGGGTGTTTCCATTGCCGGACAGGCTGGTCGCTCTGCACAGATCGCGGTGGACGGTGGCTCGGTAGTTGATAACGTTGTCGGCACCACCGTACAGAACTTCTCACAAGAGATCGTACAAGAGTTTCAGCTCGGTATCTCGAACTTCGATCTTTCAACCGGAGCTTCATCAACCGGCTCGGTGAACATAATTTCGAAGTCAGGCACTAACGAGTTTCATGGCAACGCGTATTTCTATGTTCGCGACGACCGCTGGGCAGCATTCCCCTCGCTCTCGCGACTCGACGCGGCGAATGGTATTCCAGTAAACGCCAGGGCAACCAGCATCCCGTTTGACCGTGAACAGTATGGCGGCACACTGGGCGGGCCCATCGTGCACGACAAGCTGTTTTTCTTTGTCAACTACGAGGGCAACAATCAGGATGGCTCTGCGATCCACAACCCAACGGAGTCGCCGAGCTTCGCAGGTTTTACCTCCAACCCATTCGATGAAAAGTTGCTCACGGCGAAACTCGACTGGGTAGTGAGTAGCGCAACGAATGTTCAAGGGCGATACTCGTTCGATGACAACAAGCAGGACGTACCGTTTCCTCCGGGATCCGGCATTGTTCCGCGTGAATCCGCGTCGCGAATTTTCGAGTCGAACAACCAGCTTGTGACGAACCGCTCGCACAACGTCGTGATTGGAACAAGCCATACTTTCAACCCGACGGTGACCAACAACTTCGTCTTTAACCTGAGCGATTTCTCAAACGTGATTCTTCCCGAAACCGTTGGAGCTCCGCAAATTAATATTCTCGGATCGCAACTCTGGAGATCGGGGACTAACTACATCACGCCTCAGACCACGTTCCAGGAACGTTATCAATTCCGCGATGACCTGACCTGGGTACGAGGCAATCACACGTTTCGCTTCGGCGGTAATTTCGAGCGGACTTCTATTAATGGCCAGTTCGCCTTCGCCAAACCCGCCCGCATCCGGCTCTTCGATCCGATCGCCAGCGGCTTACCTATTCCAGTCACTGAAGCAGACTTCCTGAACTATCCAGTTCGTGACGTCTCAATGGGTATTGGTAACGATATTCTGCCGTTCAACAACGGGAACGCAACCAACAACAATCGCATCTCTTTTTACGGCAAGGATTCCTGGAAGGTAACCAATAGGTTCACCCTTAACTACGGACTCTCATACCGGGTTGATTCAAATCTCTGGAATCACGATCAGGGACATCCGGCGATCATCGCTCCTGTCTTCGGCAAGGGAACGGCGCCCAGTCCGAAAGACACGAACAATTTTGCACCGACCCTTGGTTTTGCCTGGGACGTGGGCGGCAACGGTCGCACAGTCGTTCGTGGTGGTGCAGGTATCTACTATGACAACACGATCGACAACCTCAGGCTTTTTGAACGTGCTGACCTCGGCCCGCCGGGAGCGGAGTTGTTTCTCGTTGGCGCCGATCTTGTTAGCTCTTTCTTCCCTGGCGGTGACGGCCGCTTCAACCTGGGACAGGCGACGCTGGCACAGGCGCTTGCTTTTATCCCGGCGGCGCGGGCTGACATCGAGTCGCACGCCTTCAACTGTACCCTTCCGACCTCGGTCGAGTGTTTCGGATCGATTTCTGGTCCACTGTTCTCGACGGAGTTCCAGATTCCCTATTCACTCCAATACTCAATCGGTCTTCAACGCGAGTTACCAGGTGGCTTTGTTTTTCAGGGCGACTTCAACTATCGCAAGGGCGTTCATGAAGTGATCGTCTACGACGTGAACCACTTCGGTTCCGAATTTGGCGAGAAGACCTCCTTCGGCAATGCTATACCGTACGCCGATTCATCTGGCTTTTCGACCTACATGGCTGGTCTCTTCCGTGTAGACCGTCGTTTCGCTAACGGATTTCAAATGACGGCGAGCTACGCGCTTTCCCGCTTCAAGGCATTCGGTAGCGACGCGTTAGGCCTGGGCGCGACCGTTACGGATCTCAACAACATCCGTAAGGAGTATGGTCCGGCTGGTCTCGACCGCACGCACCGCTTCGTTCTGAGCGGTATTTACGATCTGCCGTTCTTCCGGAAGAGCTCGAACACATTTAAGCGCGACGTCTTGGGCGGCTGGCAGGTCTCGCTTATCTCGACCGCCTTTAGCGGTATCCCGCAAAGCGTATTTCTGCCAAACTTCGTGGATCTTTCCAGGACGGGTACTTTCCAGAGCTACATGCCTGGAACTGGTGAAGGCTCTCTGGGACGCAGCATCAAGACCGTCAGCGACCTCAACGCGGCCATCACAGCTTTCAACGCAAGCATCCCGGGCCTGGGCGATAACTGCGGTTTAGCAAACAGTCCAACCGGACGTTGCGACAGTAACTTCCCGGGATTTGGCGATCCGATCGTGCGACTCGCTCTGGTGCCTGAGGGTACACAGATCGGCGGCGACTCGGTTATTTCGCAGGACATTCGCTTAACCAAAACCTTCAGTTTCAACGAAAACCTGAAACTCGATCTTATTGGCGAAGTGTTCAATGTCTTCAACATAGCTAACCTTACTTACCCAACGGCCATCACTCTTTCAGAGGAAGGCACACCAGGGAATATAATTAGCCAAGTTGTTCACGGACCCACGGCGCGCACGAACAGCGTCTTTGGCACCGGCGGCCCGCGGGCTTTCCAATTCGCGGCAAAGTTCCGCTTCTAAAGTCGGCTCTTTGACGTCTTCTACGGTGGAGTCCCAGACAGGGACTCCACCTTTTCTTTATTGACTGTGTGAAGATAAACTGCAAACAACAACTCACCTTTGTAATCGGAGCTTTTAAATGAAACATCGACCATTGGCCCTAACGGCAATCGCTCTGGTTATCCTCTGCTGCCTGGCCTCGGCAACTTATGGCCAGGGTCACACCATTCGCGGCAAAATACGAAATTCGCTGGGCACAAATGTCGGCAGAGTCTCGGTCAGTTTGGAAAGAAACGGGGCCCTAATTGATCAGACAGTCTCAAACAATGAAGGCGACTTCAGTTTCACCGGGCTCACAGATACCAGTTACACCCTGGTAGTCTCCGCCCCCGATTACAATCCGGCAACTGAGTCAGTAGAGTTTGTTCGTTCAACTTCCGACCAACAACCCGGCGAGACTCGCACGATAGAAATCACTCTCTTAGCGAAGGGGGGCGTGCGCCCTCCGCGCGCGGGTCTCACTTTTGTGCAGGACGTGCCGAAAGCAGCGCGCACTGCCTTTGAGTCCGGTATTAAGGCTGCCCGGGAGAACCACATCCCTGAAGCGTTGTCGTCTTACGAAACCGCGATTGGGATTTTTCCCGATTATTTTGACGCGCACTTTGTCCTGGCCAGCGAGTTAGCCAAGCAGAGTAAGTTCGATATTGCGATTAAACATCTCGACGAGGCCCGACGAGTCAACCCAAACGATGATCGTGTTTTCGACTTGTTCGCGCGCATACTGATGCAACAACACAAGTTTGCGGTAGCGGCCCGTATTTATGCCGAAGCCGCACGCTTGAGCCCCGGAGACTCGCAATATCTTTTGAGTGAGGGGACAGCACTGGTGGAGCAAGGGTCAAGCATCGATGCTTCACAATCGAAAGCCGCTGCAGAGGAGCGGGCCTTTGTCTTTGCTGAAGCCGAAAAGGTACTTATGCAAGCGCTGAAATTGAACAAGGATCTCGCTGAGGTCCACATTCAACTGGCGCGCGTTTATGAGAAGAGGGGTGAACGGCCACGTGCTGCAACTGAACTTGAGCAATATTTACGAAAGGCCCAAAACGTAAAGAACGCCGAAGCGATCCGTCAGGCCATCAAGACTCTGCGAGGAACACCAGCAAAGGATTAAAGGAAAGAGTAACTACGGAATTCACGTCTTTTTCAGAAAGCGTGCAATTCCCTGCCGGCAATCTTCGGTAAGACGTGCGATGAGGTTAACGTCCACACCCGTTTGAATAGCATCGCCGAACGACATACCGTCCATTTGATACAGTAACGATTTAGTCAATGAAACTGCCGACTTGCTCATCTTCTCGAAACCAGAGACGTAATTCGCAACGCTCGCTTCAAATTCAGACGACGAGTAGACCTGATTAACGAGTCCAATTTCTTTTGCCTCAACTGCATCAATTTCGCGCCCCAAAGTCACCAGTTCGAAGGCGCGCTTCTCAGAAACGTTGCGGCGCAGTATTGCCATGACCATTGCGGGCACGAATCCGATCTTTACTTCCGGGTAGCCAAACCGGGCATCCTCAGCAGCCAAAACCAAATCACACGCGGTGGCGAGGCCGCATCCACCCGCAAGCGCTTTCCCGCGGACCGCTGCCACGACCGGAATGCGAACTTGCCTGATCAACGCAAACAACTCCATCAATGAATTAGCGTCATCGGCGTTCTCAGCGACTGACCCGTCAGCAATAACTTGAAGCGATGCCAGGTCTGCGCCCGAACAAAAATCACGACCCGCTCCGGTTATTACGGCGACGCGAATGTTGTCGTCGCTGTCGGCCGCATGTAGAGCACCCTTCAAGCCACGCACCAAGTCACTGTTGAGCGCGTTTCTTTTTTCAGGACGGTTAAGCGTGATGCGCGCAATCGCACCGTCTATTTCGTTCAAGACTGTTTCGGTTGAGTCAGACATTTGTTTGTGCGAGTGTCGAGGGCTCCGTTTTTGATCCCAGAAAATCCAACAATGCCGCGTTTACTTCATCGGGCGCTTCGTTTTGGACCCAATGGCCGCTGTCCGGGATTCGCAGCTCGCGGTATTCGGCATCGATGTACTTGTCCAGCCCTTTTACCGTCTCTGGGAGAATTGCGAAGTCCTGTTCACCATAAATGAAGAGGGTAGGCACCTGAACTCGATAGCCACGTTCGCCTGAACTTTCGGACTTCTTAAAGAATCTCTCGAACACGTTAGCGCGATAATAATTGATCGCGCCGGTGAGCGCTCCCGGTTGACGCGCTGCTTCCTTGTACAATTCCACCTCTTCATCAGTAAAGCTTCCCTTTCGTCCAACTCTTTCCTGAAAGGTCTTGTTCAGTGCTTCCAAATTCCCCCGGCGAATTACCCACTCAGGAATTCGCGGTAACTGGAAAAAGAACATGTACCAACTACGACGGACTTGTTTGAAGCTCAGATTGGCGCGCCAAGTTGAAAGAAGCGGGACCTGCAACACCACGAGCTTAGAGACCCGTTCAGGATATTTTTGCGCGACGGCCCACGCGACACCGGCGCCCCAATCATGACCGACAACGGCGGCCTTAGCCGCGCCGAAGTGATCCATCAAACCGATGACATCGGCAGCTAGTTTGTCGATTGTATAGTCTTCGATGCGGGACGGTTTATCGCTGAGATTGTAACCACGCATGTCAGGAGCGACCGCGTGAAAACCTGAACTTAACACGTCGAGCTGTTTTTTCCATGAGTACCAGAATTCGGGAAAACCGTGCAGTAGGATAACGAGGTTTTCGCCGCCGCCAGTTTCGGCGTAGTGCAGGCGTATGCCGTTGACCTCAGCATAGCCATGATTGATGGTCGTCATTTTGATGAGAAAGACAACCTTAAGGTTGAACTCTATACTCCTTGAGCGAGCCCCAAACTCTGCGCCTCGTCGGGCGAGATCTCAATTTCCATTCGCAGTAATGCGGTCGAAAATGTCTTGCCCTGCGCGTCAGTCATCAGCGACAACGTGCCACCGCCGCCGAGGCTTTCGTGGAGCAAGAAATTGAGCGCGCCGAGATTTGGCAAGTCAAATCGTTCTACCTCGCCTTTGACAATGCCTTCAAAGTGTTGCTTCACCCGCTGAGCCGTCACCTCACGCACCAGAATCGGATAGATCTCATCACGCAATGCGATTAGTCCCACGTTAGCCGTGTCGCCTTTGTCCCCAGAGCGAGCGTGCGCAAGTTTTACCAGTTGAACTTTCATTAATTAGACGGCCACGATTTCCACTGCCGGCTGGATTTCGCTCTTGCGAATTAACGCGGGCCAGTAGGCCACGATTTCTTCTACCTTCGGACGTCCCCCCGCAAACCCGGTGACACCTGGCGGACCAGTTAAAACTAACGGCGCGATCTCTTTGGTGAAACGTTCAACCGCGCCGCGGTTGTCACTGCGCACGCCCACGCGCAGTTGAACCTCCGGCAAGTCAGGGGATGGTTTTCCCGCAAGCGGTCCATGCGTAGCATTTGCCCCAACAAACTCAACGAGCGTCTGTTCAAACTTTAACCCGAGTCGATCCAGTCTCTCTTGCAAGGTTTTTCCTGCCACTTCTGCCTTGTCGTAAGCTTCCGGCCATGAATAAACGAGCGTGCCTACTGCTTTAAATCCGGCTGAGTAACTGATGGAAACTTTGAAGGAATCGGTCGCTGGTTTGCCCTGAATGCCAAAGACTCGTACGCGATCTTTGCCCGCATCTTCCAGCCGGATGGTGGTGAAATCGGCAATGCAATCGGGCGTAATGTACTCGTGTGGGTCGCCCATCTCGTAAAGCAGTTGTTCCTTGACCGATGGAACGCTGACACATCCGCCAGTGTTTTCATGTTTGGTGATCACGAAGGTCGCGTCAGGCGAGGCTTCCACAATTGGGAACCCCACGTTTGCCATATCGGGAATGTTGCGCCAATCGTATTGGCAATTTCCACCGGAACATTGCGCGCCGCATTCGATGATATGACCTGCGATAGTTCCCGCGGCGATCTTGTTCCAGTCGTTTGCCGCCCAACCAAATTCATGCATCAACGGCGCGAGCGTAAGACCCGTGTCAGTCGCGCGACCAGTGATAACGATCTGAGCACCCTGGTTGAGAGCATCGAGCATGGGCGCAGCGCCCAGGTAAACGTTCGCACTTTGAATTTTGTCTCGAACGGAGGATAACGGCGCACCGGTGTCCATGTTTCGCAGTTCATTTCCGCGCTCAAGTAATTCATCCAGCCGCGACATGATGTCGTCGCCGGTGACTAAACCAAGTTTCAACTTTCCCTGAAGACCGAGTTCAAGCGCGACATTCTTCACGGCCTCGGCACAACCAGCCACATTCACGCCACCTGCATTGGCCGTAACGCGGATGTTGCGCGCGACACACGCCGGCAGAATCTGCTTCATCAACGGCACAAAATCCTTCGCATACCCCGCTGAAGGATCTCGCGAACGCTGCTTTTGCATGATCGACATCGTGACTTCGGCCAGGTAGTCAAGCATCAGGTAGTCGATTGGCCCACCTTCAACTTGCCTCACTGGCGCCTCAGGAAGGTCTCCCCAGAAGCCCTGACCAGCAGCGATGCGAACTTTTTGTTTCATCTCAACTAATACCAACCTAAAGGTTGAACTCAAACTACTCGAATGGCATTCAAGCAGTTCAGAGTTCAAGCTTTAGTTTGCTACTTCAGATATTCAAACTAATACCGGTGGTAACACAAATTGGCCGATGTGCGCGCCGCTGTAGTTCAAACTAGTACGCAGCGCAAGCTCCAACGCATCGCGGGTTTCTTCAGGGATGATTACTGCATCAACAAATCCACGCGCTGCGGCATATTTCGCGTCGAGCTCTTTGTCATATGTCTCTCGCACTTCCTTCATCTCAGCTTCCAACCCCGCGTCTGGTTTTAGATCGTTGCGCTTCAGTTTTTCTAGTTGACTGCCAAACACCGCCTGCACCGCCGAGTCGCCTTCCATCACGCCCATCCGGCCGGTCGGCCAGGTAAAAATGAAATCGGGATCAAACCCTTGTCCCGCCATCGCGTAGTAGCCGGCTCCCGAAGCATGATTCACGGTTAAAACAATTTTCGGAACGAGCGCGGTCGCCATCGCTTCAACAAAACGAGCGCCTGCGCGAATGATTCCGGAATGTTCAGCCTCTGAACCAACCATGAAACCCGAAACATCCTGAACGAACAACAGCGGTGTTTGATGCCGGTTGCAGGTTTCGATGAAGTAGGCGACTTTCTCGGCAGACTCGGTGTAAATGATGCCCCCAAATCTGGGCGGACCACTCTTGGCGCGAATCATGCCGCGATTGTTAGCGATGACCCCGACTTGAATGCCACAAATGCGCGCGTGACCAGTAATCATTTCCTTCGCATAGTCTGCCTGAAACTCGTCGAGGTGACCTTCATCGAGCAAGCATTCCAACAAATGTCGCGCGTTATAAGGTTGTTTGTGATCAACGGGCAGGATTTCGTAGAGCTCTTCGGCGGCGCGCCCGGGCTCGGCGCTCTTCGCAATTGCGATCGCGGAGGCCGCCTTATTCGGTAACTCGGAAACAATTTCGCGAATGCGCTCGATGCATTCAGCGTCGTCTTTCACGCGATAGTGAGCCACGCCGGAGATTTCATTGTGTGTCTTTGCCCCCCCCAAGGATTCGTTATCGATTGTCTGGCCGGTGGCACCTTTCACAAGATTCGCACCACCCAAACCCATAAAGGACGTTCCCTCAACCATCAGAATTACATCCGAAAGCGCCGGCAGGTATGCGCCACCCGCGATGCATGGTCCCATGACCGCTGAAATTTGGGGAATCTTCAGGTAACGCCGCATTAGCGAGTTGTAATAAAAAATTCGCGACGCGCCGTATTGCCCAGGAAACACTCCTCCCTGGTAAGGAAGATTCACACCCGCGGAATCGACCAGATAAATGATCGGCACGTGAGAACGCATCGCAATTTCCTGCGCTCTCAGGATCTTCTTAATTGTCTCGGGCCACCAGGAACCGGCCTTCACGGTCGCGTCATTGGCTACTACAACCACTTCGCGATCGTGCACGCGCCCAACGACGGTCACCACACCTGCTCCCGGCGCTCCACCGTCATATTGGTCGTGGGCAACAAGTAGACCGACTTCCTGTGCGTACGCGTCCTTATCCAGCAGTCGCTCGATCCGTTCGCGCGCGGTTAGTTTTCCCTGCTGATGTTGCCTGTCGATCTTATCAGGCCCGCCACCGAGGCGCAGTTTCGCTTCGAGGTCTTTCAGCTCCTCAGTAAGTTGGTGCAATCGTTTGGAGGGTTTGGCAGCTGGTGGGGCGTCAGACTTTTTCATAGTTCAGACTGACCTGGCCAGTCTTTGAATCATGCAAGCTTTTTGATTTCGCCAACAAAAATAACACGGCGCGATCAATCTAGACAAAGAGGCACGCAAAAGGCTTTGGAAGTTTAATCTCCAGGTCAGGAAGGGCGCTCGCGCCCGCTATTTTCGTGTTCTTTTCGTGTGTTCTGGTTTCGTATTGTTTAGTGGTTAGATTCGATCGCAATGCACTCACTTATTGGAGAGTATAAGAACTAGAACCACGAAACTACACGAAACCAGAACACACGAAAGGAACACGAAAAGGTTTAGGTCGCTCATGAGTAGTAAAAGGGGATCAGGACTTCAAAAGTTGAATTAGATCGTTGGCGTCGATGCCCGCGGGTATTCCCTCGAGGATTATTACTCTCGAACCATCTAACTGCACCAGCACACGTCCTTCAGTCGTTTTCCATTCGAACAACTTTCGATCAGAACCTTTTTCCGATTGTCCTTCCAATGCTTCGGCCCCGGGATAACGCAAACCGGTACGTTTAACGTAGGCACTGAAAAACTCTTCGGCGTCGTTATCAGTGTCCCAGGCTGCAACCTGCACCAGAAAAACTTGCCCGTCGGGGCTTTCATACAACGCGTAACGATCGCCACCCCAACCGGCCGCAGCTCGCTTCGATTCCGCAAGCGAGTTCAAAAACTGATCGAGGATCAAGTAATAACCCCATTCACCACTTACGTCAGTGTCGATGCGACGCCATCCGGAATTATTTCGGATTGTTGCCGGCGGATTGCGTACTCCTGACCTTTTCTCGCGAGTGACTGGGAAGGGGCCTTTCCTCTGCGCATGTTGATTGCTTTTGCGACCGGCATCCAGCGTGTCAGACAGATCCGGCAAGGTCACTTTTACCGGACGCTCGTAGGAAAAATACTTTTCCGCATGCAAAATCTGCTCAGTCGAAAGCGGCAAGCGCGTAAATGCATCGGAGACCATGGTCCAACCACCCCTGCGATAGAGCTGGGTGGCCCACTCTGAACCCTGCAAGTAAGGAAAGATCAACGACTCGCGCATTGCCCGGGGCGCTTGATCATATTGTTGCGTCGCTACTCCCGTCGTTAACGTGCGGCTAAACGCAAGCGCAACCATCGGGTTCTTTGCCATGTAAATCGTCATGGCAAGAGTAGCGTCCCCTTCCACCAGCGCATGCGCCGCAAGTTCAGCATCAGAATCGCCTGCCGGCCACTTTTCAAAACGCCGCAAGTTGAAATGTTGGTCTTGCAGCGCGTGTGTGAGTTCGTGGGCCATGACTGGCTTCTGGCCTTCGAGTTCCAACCAGTCTGCCAGGAAAAATTCCTTGACTTTCGGATCGTAGTAGCCCGCCACCTGCTCCAACAACAACTTAATGATGAACTGCCGGTATTGAAAATCGGCGGGCGCGAGTCCGAATTTTCGTAGCGACACCTCCATGGCATGCATTTCTGCGGGTGTCATCTGGTCGTCGAGGTTCTTGACAAGCATGCGTTCGATTTCGCTGCGTGATTGAGCGCCGCTCTTAACCGGCCGCAGAATTGAAAGCTCGCGAATCTCGCTGGTTTCTTTGAGGACTTCTGAGGTCGTCGCCACAATGGCGGCATTGCGTGAGGGTGCGGCTGAAACGCTGGCCTTTTGCGCTTGAGCGCGGTGGCCCAGAAACACCGCCGAAGCGATGATAGTTGCCAGAAGTGTGGTAACGGCAATGATGCGAAACTGACTGGTCGACTTTGACATATTCAGGCGTTCGCTCTTATAGTCCGCTAAACGTTCCCCCAGTTTAATGCGGCTTAACAAGACTTTAGCTCAGAGTTTGAAGGCATCGACACTCAGATGACAAGTCCTGCACCAGAAGCTGTCTTCGGAGATTGGCACGAAACGTTATTGCGCGTGCGCTATTCCGAAACCGACAAGATGGGAATTGTTTACCACGCCAATTATCTCGTCTGGTTTGAAATTGGCCGAACCGAATTTTGTCGCGCTCGCGGCTTTTCCTATCGTGACATGGAGGAAAACGAAGACTCTTTTCTGGTCGTCGCCGAGAGCTATTGCCGCTACAAAGCCCCCGCCTATTACGACGACGAGCTGCTAATCCGGACGCACATTACCGAATTACGTAAACGCTCGCTGCGTTTTGGTTACGAGATCCTTCGTGCTTCCGATGACCAGATAATCGCGGAGGGCGAAACTGGTCATGTGGTCACTGACGCCAGCGGTCGCGTGCGTTCACTGCCCGAGGGCTATGCCCAACGCCTGCTGGCACCACCGATTATCAAGTCCCAGGGTTCAGGATCGATTGTTCCCGTCGAAGAAGCACCCGAGTAATTGCCGATTGTCGATTGCCAATTGCCGATTAATCTGAGGCGCGACGAGTCTCTTTGAATTGGCGAACGGCAATCAGTTCACTCGTGCGCCAGATTCAATCGTTCAATGCTTTGCGCCTTGCCGCTTTCCACGTCAACATCGATCACCGCCGCACAAATTCGGGCCTTGCCGGTTGAATGTTCAGCTCGCTTGGCGGTTGCTGAAGTGAACCGGGCGATTACATCCTCTTTATTCATGCCGATGACGCCGGCGTAACTTCCCGTCATGCCGATATCAGTCAGGTAGGCTGTGCCGTTAGGCAACAGTTGCTCGTCAGCCGTCTGCACATGAGTATGTGTGCCCAGCACGGCCGAAACTTTTCCGTCCAGATACCAACCCATCGCCACTTTTTCTGAAGTTGCCTCGGCGTGGACATCAACTATGCGCACTCTTGTTTCGGCTGGCAGCGATTTCAGCAATTGCTCGACAGTGCGAAACGGATCGTCTGATGGCGGCATAAAGACGCGACCCATTACATTCAGAACGGCGACGGGCGTGTTGTTAACTACACCCTGCCACAAGCCACTCCCGGGAGTGTTGGGCGGATAGTTAGCCGGTCTTAATAAGCGTGGCTGTTTCTGGATGTAAGGAATTGCTTCCTTCTTGTCGAAGATGTGATTGCCAGACGTCATCACGTCGATGCCCGAGGAAAAGAGCTGATCGCAGAGAGCCGGCGTCACTGAAAATCCGCCGGCCAGGTTCTCAGCGTTCATGATGGCAAAGTCGATGCGGTGTTGCTCGCGCAGATCCTGGATGCGTTCAAGCACAGCTAGACGGCCGGGCTTCGCAACCACGTCGCCAATCATCAGGATCCTCATAAGGCAAGATAGTGAACCGTAAATCGTGAATAGGGACGCCGATTACAAAAACACCGTAAACAGGAAACCGTTAATCGCGAAGGGCTAATGACCATTTACGATTCACGATTCACTATTTACGGTTTTACTGGCTGGAGGGAAATCCGCAGTGGTCGTTCCGAAGCCGTAATTGAACCTGCATGACAGGTGGGTGACCTATGAAAGCCGCAGCCTCTGGCAATTCTTTCTATGAAGAAATGCACTGGCGAACGGCGTCGGTCTCCCAATTTAACGGCGTTGGCTCAATCATCGTACACTCGGTGACGGGCCCCGCAGATTAGTTCCCTCCGCCGCGGGGATACTAGCACAACCCTACGCTTAAAAGTAACTTGGGGATTTTCTTATTTTGTCGCGCGGTGAGGTTAGTACGACGTCGCGTGGCGGTCGGTCTATCAGTGGGCGGTGGGCAGTGGGCAGTCATCAGGTCATCTTTTGACTGACCACTGGCCACTGCCCACTGATAACTGGCTTAGACAGACCGACCGCTGCCGCGACGTCTTATTGACCTCATTTACTCCCAGTTTGCATTACGAAACGCTGGCGGGTTTTTCCGCCTCGATACTGCGAACACGCAGCAGTCGATCCAGCATTTCCGCGCATTCTGCGCTGCGGGTAGCCAACTGTTCGTCAGCCTGTTCGTGGGTTTGTTTGAGACGGTGTAATTCGTCCGCGATATGCAAGGCCGCCAGGATTGCAACCTTGAGAGAGTCCACCGTCAAAGTGCCCGAGGAAATTTCGCGCATCCGGCCGTCGACAAAGTTTGCGAGCATGGTGAGGTATTCCGAGTCGCCGTCAGAGCGAATGTTGTACGTCTGATTGTAGATTTCGACTCTGATCGTAGGAGCGGCGGTGGTAGTTTCCATACTGCTTTTATCGAGAACTGTACTCACGATTATTTCAGCTCCTCTGCCAGCTCCGGGTCGAGGGTAGCGACCGCGTCGAGCATGGCTTCAACTTTCGCGCGAATCAAATCACGCTCCGCCAGAAGTGCTTCAACTTGTTTTTCCAGTCGCTGTTGCTCGAGAGGGATGCTGCCGGTGCGATTGCGTCGCATCAACGAGAGTTCTTTCTCTAAACTCTCCTTCTCCTGACGCAGGGTCTTGGTGAGTTCGATCGTGCGATAAATCTTATCTTCGAGATGAGAGAATTTTTCTAATCCGGATAGTCCGACCATCGACTCAGCTTCCCAAACAGCGAATCTATTTTCAAACTGTTCGGATTATGCGACTTCACGCGAACAAGCGCAAGACTATATGCGCGATCGCGTGCGATTTATTTTTAGTGAAGCGCGGCGTCAAACTTGCGAGCCAATGATTCGCGTAGTGCATGATGGCGTTCGTCTACTTCTTCATCGCGCAAAGTGCGTTCCGGAGAACGGTATTCAACACGAAGGGTTATCGATCGCTTGTCTTCAGGAATGTTTGGTCCTTCGTAAGTACCCACTAACCTGGCGGCGGCATAATCCGCTGTGTTTGAATCGTTGAGACTCTCAACCAGACTCGCGAAGTCTACGTCGCGACTGACAAGCAGCGTGATATCACGCACCACCGATGGGTAACGCGGGAGCGGAGTGTATTGTGTCGATGTCTGAACTGAACCAATGAGCGCAGTCAGATCGATCTCAGCGACATAAACGGGTTGACGAAACTTGTAATCGCCTGCCAACGATTCTGTTAAGCGGCCGATGTTACCGACTTCGGCGCCACCGGCGAGCAAGATTGTTGCCGCCTGGCCCGCGCGCAAGTGCTTGGGGTTGCTCCTCACGAAAACCAGCGGTGCGGAATTGATTGCTTCGACTGCACTTTCAAGCGCTCCCTTAAGCCGGTAGAAGTCAGTCTCCACTGAAGCCTGGGCCAAACCACTCTCCAGCGCGCCTCCGGTCGCGATTAGGGCCAGCGACTCGCGCTCATGCGGCAACTCACCCGCATCCAGATTCGCGAAAATTCGGCCAATCTCGAACAAACTAACGTCCCGGTTGCCGTGATTGAGGTTGTGGCGGACCGACTCCAGTAACCCTGGCAACAACGTCGGTCGCATTCGTTTCGCGCCTTCGATGATTGGGTTTTGCAGTGTCACCCCACTTTCCTCGGTCGCGGTTATGCCGGGAAGCAGCGCGAAAGCATCGTCATGATCAGCGTCGATGAAGCTAAAACTTATGGCTTCATCAAAACCGAGACTCGCGAGCGCGCTACGCAGTTTTCTTCTGCGCGTTTCCGAAGGTTGATACTCGCCGGCAAAGTTTGATGGTGGCAATTCACTGCGTATCTTCGCGTACCCGAAATGACGTGCAACTTCTTCGACCAAATCTTCTTCAATGTTGACGTCGCCGCGCCAGCTCGGCACGGCAACGTTCATTTCGCCGGCCGCAGCGCTTTCTTGCAACGTGAAGCCTAACGCCGTGAGGATGCGATTTATCTCTTCCAAGTCCACCCGCAATGAAGTGAGGCTCTCAACTTTGGCAGGACGAAATCTGACGACGCGCTTTGCTAATGGGTGCGGATACACATCAATTGCATCGGTGGTAGCAACACCGCCGGCGATTTCGCAGATCAATTCGACGCAACGGCTCTGCGCCTGCACCGCGTTTTCGCAATCGGCGCCTCTCTCAAACCTACGCGACGCTTCCGTGTCCATGCCGAGAGCGCGCGCAGTTTTGCGAACGGAGTCGGGGTTGAAATAAGCACTTTCAATCAAAACATCAGTGGTCGTCTCTGAAATTTCAGAGTCAAGTCCACCCATGACACCGGCGAGGGCAACGGGTTCCGTCGCATCAGCGATCACTAACATATCGGTCGTGAGTGTTCGTGCTACACCATCGAGCGTCGTGAGTTTTTCACCGGCCGCTGCGCGACGAACCACGATGCGATGTTCGTTGAGTTTGGATAAATCGAAAGCGTGCAGCGGCTGGCCCAACTCATGAAGCACGTAGTTGGTGATGTCAGCCACGTTATTGATTGGCCGTTGTCCTATTTCACCGAGCCGCTTCTGCAACCATTCAGGCGACGGTGCGATTTTTACGCCGCGGACAAGGCGAGCTGCGTAACGAGGACAAAGATCGGGATCGCGAATCTCAACTGCGGTGAAATCAGCAGCATTACCATTCGTCTGTGGCACCTTGGACTTTGGACTTTGGACTTTGGACTTGTCGATTACCGAAACTTCTCGCGCGATGCCAATATGCGACAGGCAGTCCGGGCGGTTTGAAGGCACTTCGACGTCGAGCACGGAGTCGCCATTGACCTCCTCGACGGCGTCGATTGCGAGACCAACCATAGTTAGCACATCCCGCAATTCCTGCGGGGTCAGCGTAGTCCCGGTCAGCTCACGTAGCCAGTTGTAACTGATCAACATTTCTCGAGCCTAAAGCTAATCTTGAGCGTTTTGTACTTTGTACTTAGTGGTTGTCTTTAAGCTTTGGTCTTTTGGTCTTTGGATAAAGAGCTAAATTCTCCCGACGCGTGGCTCAACAACAAAGTACTAAGCACCAAGTACAAAGAACAAAAACCAAAGTCCAAAGACCCTTTTTTGTTAATCAAATTGTTCGAGAAACCTAACATCGTTCTCGAACAGCAGGCGGATGTCGTCGAGGCCGTACATCAGGGCGACCATGCGGTCGATGCCAAGTCCGAATGCAAATCCCGAAAACTCTTCCGGATCAACACCGACCGAGCGCAACACATTTGGATGAACCATTCCCGACCCACCGAGCTCAATCCAGCCGGAATTCTTGCAGATGCGGCAGCCTTTTCCACCGCATTTGAAACAACTGAAATCAAATTCCGCGCTCGGCTCCGTGAAGGGGAAGTATGACGGACGAAAACGCGTGACCGTCTGTTCGCCAAACATTCGCCGCAAAAACTCGGCAACCGTTCCCTTCAAATGGGCCATGCTGATGCCACGATCGACGCAGAGACCTTCCACCTGGTAGAACATTGGATTGTGCGTCGGGTCGGGCGTGTCACGGCGAAACACCCGACCGGGCGCGATCATCCGCAGCGGTGCACCGCGACGTTGCATTGCATGAATCTGGACAGTCGAGGTTTGCGAGCGCAAGGCAAACCCATCCGTTGTATAAAAAGTGTCCTGCGGGGCGCGCGCAGGATGATTGTCGGGAATGTTTAGTGCGGTGAAATTGTAGAAATCCGTTTCGATTTCCCGCCCATCTTCAATCGCGTAACCCAACGATACGAAAATGTCTTCTATTCTTTCGCGCATAAGCGTGATGGGATGAAGATGACCGCGCCTCGGACGGCGGCCGGGCAAGGTCACGTCGATCGCTTCGCGCGCGGTTCTGGCTGCGGCGACATGCGTATTAAGCGCGTTCTCGACCTGTTCAATACTAGACGCAACTGCCGCTTCCTGTTGCTGAACAAATTGGCCGAAGGCCCCACGCTCTTCGGGCGCAACGCGGCCAATCAGTTTCTTACTGGCAGCGAGCGCGCTCTTTTTCCCGAGGTGACGTGTGCGCAGCTCCGCCAGAGCGCGCTGTTCAGCTTCCGCACTTTTGAAATCCAGTCCACGCAAAGCTGCGGGATCCGCCGCAAAGTTGGCAAAGCGCTCGAACTCTTGCTCGAACGCTCGCCGCGCAGCTTCCACCTGAGCTGTCGGGTTTTCGTGTTGTTGACCTTCAGTCATCACTTTTCGTCGCTCTAAAAGAGCGTTGAAACTGTCTTCGAAGCCACAGAGCAGCACGATGTTTATAGAAGTCGAGTTCTAATAAACCCAAGCTCTCTGGGAACGAAACATCTTCGCCCGCTAAAGCGGGCGAAGAATCAAGGAAGTTGCACGTTGGACTATAAACATTACGTCCCTATGGGACTGCGCGAAAGACTTGTAGCTAGGCGGCCGCTTGTTCTTTTTTACCGTCGATCGCAGCCTTCGCTTGTCCGGCAACCGTCGCGAACGCTTCCGGTTGGTTTACAGCGAGATCCGCGAGTACTTTACGATCCAGCTCGATGCCGGCAAGTTTCAATCCGTGCATCAGTTGCGAATAATTGAGGCCGTTCACGCGCGCTGCTGCGCCGATGCGAACGATCCACAAGCTGCGAAAATCGCGCTTCTTAAGTTTTCGGCCCGTGTAAGCAAAGTTCAACCCACGTTCGACCGACTCTTTTGCCGAGCGATAAAGCTTCGACTTAGTGCCGCGATAACCTTTAGCCAGTTTTAATATCTTCTTGCGCCGCTCAAGGCGCTTATTTCCACGTTTTGCTCTTGGCATTTTTAAACTCCTTCCAACTGCGGACAAAGGACCGCTGCTTAAACCTAATTGTTACAGCCCTTTTCTTTCGGTTTCATCCTTCATCCTTCATCCTTAATCTCTGCCGTACGGCAACATCGCATCAACTCGCTTCTGATCGGCTTTCGCGACCAGCACGTCGATGTCCAACATTCGTTTTCGCTTATGCTCTTTTTTCGTAAGAATGTGACGAGCATGCGAATGACCGCGCTTTACCTTGCCGGTGGCAGTCAAGCGAAAGCGTTTCGCCGCACCTTTGTGTGTCTTTAACTTAGGCATAACTTCTCCATCTCAATTTCAAATTTCAAAACTCAAAAAACCTAACGCTCCTCATCCCGAGGCGCCGGGGCAGCGGCAGCCGGCTGCGTCGCCGGATGATGTTCCTTGGCAGTGCCCTTGTGTCGTTTGGGCGCCAGGATGATGAACATCTGGTTCCCCTCCATCCGCGGCCGAGCTTCAACTTCGCCCACGTCTAACAAATCTTTTTCCAGTTTTTCCAGAATGCGCGCACCCAATTCCCGGTGCGTCATTTCGCGACCGCGAAACCAAATGGTGGCCCGGACTTTGTCCCCGTCTTCCAGCCATTCGCGCGCGTGCTTCATGCGATATTCGTAGTCGTGATCGTCGGTGCCCGGGCGAAACTTCACTTCCTTAACAGTGATCGTCACTTGTTTCTTCTTCGCCTCGTTTGCCTTCTTCTTCGCTTCGTACTGAAACTTACCGAAGTCGATAATGCGACAAACTGGCGGATCAGCGGTGGCAGCAACCTCGACCAGGTCGAGACCTCGCTCGCGTGCCGTGCGAATGGCGTCTCTAATATCGAGTACGCCGAGTTGCTCTCCGTCCTCGCCAATCACTCTGACCTGGGGAACACGAATTCTTTCGTTAATGCGGGCAATGGGCATGCGCCGGTTATCCGGACGCTGACCGCGACCTCGAAAGCCTGTAGCTATACTTCACCTCCTAAGAATGGGTCTCAAGTCCAACGTCCAATGTCCAATGTCTTTGTATCTGACCTTGGACTTTGGACCTTGGACGTTGGACTAAGTATTAGTCAACGCGCGTCGCTGAATAAGCCCACGCGCCATCTCAACAAATTGCTCGATCGGCATGACGCCGATATCACCCTTAACTCGTTCGCGTACCGCAACGTTTCCCTGTTCCATTTCACGATCGCCTAACACGAGCATGAATGGGACCTTCTGTATTTGCGCGTCACGAATCTTCGCGCCGATCTTCTCGCTGCGCAGGTTGGTTTCTACGCGCAGTCCAGCCGCGCGCAGTTGATCTGCTATCTTCTCCGCGTACTCATTGACGCGATCAGTTATCGGCAGAACTGCGGCCTGCACCGGTGCCAGCCAAAGTGGAAACGCCCCGGCGTAGTGCTCAATTAACACGCCAAAGAAACGTTCAATCGAACCAAACAAGGCGCGGTGCACCATCACTGGACGATGTGGCTTGTTATCTTCGGCCGTGTATTCAAGTTCAAACCGTTCCGGCAAATTGAAATCGTATTGAACGGTGCCGAGTTGCCACAGACGGCCAATCGCGTCCTCGATCTTGAAATCGATCTTCGGACCGTAGAATGCAGCCTCGCCCTCGATGCGCTCATATTTGATCTGGCGCGCATCAAGAGCTTCTGCCAAAACCGCTTCAGCCTTGGTCCAATCCTCGTCGCTACCGAACCACTGTTTTGATGTGTCGTTGCCCTTCACCGACAACTCAAACTTGATCTTCTCAAAGCCGAACGTCTTCAGAACTTGATAAGCAAAGTCGACACAATCGTCGATTTCAGCGCGAACTTGCTCGGGAGTGCAGAAGAGGTGTGCATCATCTACGGTGAAACCGCGAACGCGCATCAACCCGTGCAGCGTGCCTGACAATTCCGCGCGATAAACAGTTCCCATTTCCGCGTAACGCTGCGGCAAATCACGATACGAACGTTGTTGCGACTTGTAGATGCCGATGTGAAACGGGCAATTCATCGGTTTTAGCCGGAATTCCGTCTCTTCAAGCGTGGTAGGTGCAAACATCGAGTCCGCATAGTTCTGCTCGTGTCCGCTTATCACCCACAGCTCACGCTTGGCGATGTGCGGAGTGTAAACAAAACTGTAATGACGCTTGACCAGTTCTTCGCGAAGATAATCTTCCATTTTCTGGCGAAGAATGCCGCCTTTCGGATGCCAGAACACGAGCCCCTGGCCGTACTGTTCCTGAATCGAAAACAGATCCAGTTCTCTTCCCAATCGGCGATGATCACGCTTTTCCGCTTCTTCGCGCTGCTTCAGCCACGCATCGAGTTGCTCCTGGGTGAAGAATGCCGTTCCGTAAATCCGTTGCATCTGCGGCAGCGTCGCATCGCCCTTCCAGTAAGCGCCGGCTAGCGAAAGCAGTTTGAAGGCTCGCAGTTTGTTCGTGTTCGGAACATGCGGGCCGAGACAGAAATCGATGAACGGCGAATTGTCGATGTAGTAGACGCTGACGGTTTCGCCGGCCTTCTCGTCGATCAGTTCACACTTCAGCGGTTCTTCCCTTTGCGCGAAAATCTTTAGTGCTTCAGCCTTGGAAATCTCGTCGCGGCGGTATGCCAGGTTCTTGCTGGCAATCTGTCGCATACGCTTCTCGATCACCGGCAAATCTGCTTCCGTCAAAGGCTGCGGTGCAATCACGTCGTAGAAGAAACCATAACGCGGGTCTTCGAGCAGCGCCGGACCAATTCCCAGTTTCGTTCCGGGAAACAGATCAAGAACAGCGGCGGCTAACAAGTGCGCCGTGGAGTGCCTCAGGACGTCGAGGCCTGCTAAAGTTTCAGGCAGAACCGGCTCGATTTTTACAGGCGCGCCGTTCTGTTGTCCGGTGAGCGTATGAGCAAGGTCCACTTCGCGGCCGTCAACGCGCGCAGCCAGGGCCTGCTTCGCGAGATCGCGGTCAAGTTGTTTCAGAGCTTCGCCTACGGTGATAGGACCAGCCACAACCGCTGAAGCGCCGTTATTTAGTTGGACGTTTAGCTCACTCATTAATAACTCGAAAAGCTAGTCTGATTAGAAAAACAGACTAGCGGCCGGAAGCCGGAAGGCTCCTGCTCCTATTCACCTTTTACGATTCACGATTTACTGCTCTGATCGGTTCTGATAGGAGCGCCTTCGTCGCACACCGCCACATGATGGCGGGTTAAAAACTAAAGAATCGAGTTGTTGTTCGATTCATGACGAAGGTCTTCCGGAGCTCCTAACAAAATAAAGAACACTAACCGCTGCAAGTTATAGAAAATAAACAATGAAGCGCGATATGTCAATTACAGCGCAGACAGATCTCTCCTTGGAGTGCGCTGACTTGTCTGCGCTTTGGTCTGAGGGCGATGGCTTCCAACGGAAAGCGGCGACAAGTCGCCGCAATCCAAGGAGTTGAGTCTGACATCCTCTTTCCTTATCTACTCCCTCGTTTGATTGGTTTCAAGTGTTTCTCGTTAAGCTTGCAAAAATTCAAATCTGATAAAACTTGCTTGATGAACTGAAACTGTTCGACCGTCTGAAACTGAAGGAAAGTCGAAATACAGGGCATCACGCCGTAATGCAGGTGAATCCTTGATTGAGTTTCCACCGGCTTGCCTTCAATCAGCCACTTGGAAATATCCATGCCCAGCAAAAGGAGCGCCCCGGATCTTAAGGCGGGGTTCTGAATGAGCTCAACCAACGCCAGCTCGCAGTGCGGTGCGGTCAGATTATAAAAAGAACCGGCACGAGTGGTGACCCCAAGTAGCAGCTCGAGACGCTGGACCTCTTCGTCTGTCACATGTCCCCACATCTTTTGCGCGTCTGACGGGAAAAATGGCGGAGCCGATCCGGTGAATAGTTGCAGACTGCCACCGGTCATTGAATACTCCGCCACCGCCTGCTGCAAAAATTCGTCAAACAACGCCTTTTCGCGTGCGGGCTCCATCTTGCGAAGCGAATGTCCCCAGATGTTGGATTTTGGAGGTTGATAGCGATACATAGTCGAACAGCCTAAAGGTGGAGTTGCCGCAACAGCGCGACGCGTTCGCAATCGCCGCGTCGACGACTTCTGAAATCGGTCTCATCGTCTCGAGCTTGGTTGTCTGGAGATCACGATAGCACGCGAACCGTCGCCTGATGACTTGTTCTTCTCGCTCAGCGGATCGGCAAAACCGACGGGCCAGCTGACGACGAACTGTCTCCGCGACGCAGGTCTCGTAGTCAACTGAAGGGAGCAATACCAACGTTGTCGCGCTCGCGGCGATCTCGCAACGGACACGTGCGTAGTCAGGATGTACATTGGTAGCATACGTCATGAATCCCGACGACAGAGCCAGGACCTGCGGGCTGGCTGCCACTGCGATCACTTCGAGATAACTTTGGACGTTCTGGGCGGCGTACCGCGCGTATCCTTGAACATCCAGGTACTTTGAAATGTCACCGTGCCTGGCCGCAAACCACTCGTCAAGATCGACGAAGATGACACCCAACTGCTGGGCGAGCCTCGAGCCGGTCGTGGTCTTGCCCGCTCCTCCGGGACCGACGAGCTGAATCATGTCCAGTGTCATTGATCAGTTTGAAAATTCGGCTGCCAAACGACCGCCGCTCAGCCGCGAGCCGCGGAACTTGATGATCAGATTACCGCGACCTGCCTGGTTGACCGCCCGATCCTCGCACGACAGTGAACCAACAGTGAGTCGTTCCGCTCCCACGTGGCTAGAGATGCAAGTAACACACGGACATCTTCGGGCCATGGCATCACCTGCTCGTCTTCTGGAGTGTGCACATCGTGGAAGCGGAGCCGAAGGTGTGCTCGGTGTACTCAGGTCCCAGTTCTGGAATGTCCAGCCAGGATCGAGCAAGCTAATGACTCGCGCCGGGTGGCTCACCTTAACAATAGCCAATCAATTGACACGGTACTTGGCGTCCATAAATAGTCCGCCAGTGTAAACCGCACTCCAACTCGCGCGACCGCCGCTCACCAGGAAGCGCGCCTCGGTGTTCTCGTTAATCGCGTACACATTCTTTGCTTGTCTTCGCAGTGCGCCTTCAATCTGCCTTCCCGGAATTCGAAAATACAGTTTTCCATCGTGGCCGAAAATCTCCACTGGCCCGTCGTCGGAGTCGTACTTTCCACTGAGCGCCGCGAGTTCGGCGCTGGGGACGGGCAGATCGAGCAGGGCATTCTTTTTCGTCAATCCAAGCGCTGCCTGCGCAAGCTCTGCAACCATCACGCCAGGCGGAGGCGATGCGGCATCTCCCAAATTCATCAGTATCACAATTGTCAGATGGTCATCCGGAAACGACTCGAAGACGTTGCGGAACCCGCCCCCGCTTCCCGTGTGCCCAAACAGCCGATGTCCATCGAGCGATCCTAAACGCGTGCCGAATCCGTAGTCTATCTTTGTTCCGTCAGCCAGAGTGGTAGGTGTGCGCATGAGTGCCAGTGACGATGGAGTGAGCACACGTCCTGAATCCAGCGCCGCTTCCCACTTCAAAAGATCTGTAGCCGTTGCGCAGACTGCGCCAGCGGCGAAAGGCAGTTTCCAACTCACGAGTCCTGCATTGACAAGCGTGCCGCCATCCATCTCATAGCCTGACGCGAGATGCGGGACGACCATGCGCGCATCACAAAGTGATGCCGAAGTCATCTCCAGCGGTTTAAAGATGTGCTCACGCAAGTATGCGCCGTACTCCTGCTTCGTGACCCGCTCCACGACCATGCCCGCGAGGTAGAAGGCGGAGTTGTCGTAGCGCCAACGAGTACCCGGCTCGAAATCGAATGGCTTATCTTTGATCAGCGCGAGCACCTGCTCGTGCGTCAGGTCGAATCGCTCGTTGTTGTTTGCGTCGGGCAGCGAGGTGAAGCTGTAGATGCCGGAAGTATGATTGAGTAGTTGCCGCACAGTGACGTGATGTCCGACGGTCGGCGCCTCCGGCACGTACTTCGTTACGTCGTCATCGAGCCGCAGCTTTCCTTCATCAACCAGTTGCAGGACTACTGCCGCTAAAATGTTCTTGGAGATCGAGGCGATGTGGAAAACCGTATCGGGCGTCACCGCAATCGAGTGCTCAAGATTAGCCATGCCGTAGCCGCGCGCGAACATCACTTGCCCATCACGCGCCACAGCGATTGATATTCCGGCCGCGGGGCGTGAGAGCATCTGCTTCGCAATCGCGTCCACCCGGTTAGCGAGCTCTTCGCTGGGTGGCAACTGAGCGAACGCTGTTCCACCGTAGAGACAAAAAATCGTTGCGGCAACTAATCTTCTGATAGCGCGCATTCCCGACTCTTAGACTTACCAGGTTTCCGCCGCTTGTGCAGTTCAGCTTGGCCGGATCACGCTTCATGCGAAACTCGCTGCCTGTGTCTCCGGTGCCGACGTTTGTTATGCCGACGTCAAGCCTGGATTACGACCCTTGATTTCAGCAAGATCCTCGACATTCCACCAGTCCCGGTAACGAAATGTCCTGAATTGGTGTAGCGATTATTCATTGCCGGTGAAATAAGTAATGACCCTGTAGACGACTCTACGCGCCTTTGGGGCCTGATTGTCAGCCGGCTCCGTGTACGTGATTTGTTTTTCGATCCAATTGCCAAATTTGTCAAACTTGTAAGTAAAGACATTTGCGTACAGGTAGACACCACGTTTGTCGTATTCAGTTTCTTTTATCACATTACCGTTGGCATCGTGCTCAAACGTCGTATTGTCCTCAATAGAGCCGTCGGACAGATAGACAACGCGCTTCGTCCACCGTCCCTTTTCATTGTAGAAGAAGACCGTTTTCGATCTGTCCCTCGATACCGTCGTGGTTCGTTCCTTAGCGTCATAGACATAAAGTTCAGTAGCAATCAATTTTCTCTCGCCATCGTAGTGTGACCAGTGATTAGGCCGCCCTTGCTCGTCGTAACTAAGAACACGTCTGTAAGCTAACGAGCCCTCCGGAGTGTATTCCCTGATAAGAGAGAGCCTGCCTTTTTGATCATAGAAGTAAACTGAACTGTAACCGACGCGCCCGAGTGCACGGCTGTGGAACTCGATCTCGGCGTCGTTCCAGGAAGAATCAACCGCCGCACCGCGCACATCATAGGTGTTTGCGATGGTGCTTCTCGTTTTGACGTAGCCACCTTCGTCGCTTACCTCGACCGTCAAGATACTCCGGACGCGCCCCTTCAGGCGCGACTGCATACTTGAGTACATCAGTTCTTTGCCTTTGGGAACCGGAACTGGAAATTCCTGCAAGGACCTTGGTGAGACCTAGTAGCATTAATGTGATTGCGGTGAGACTCTTCATTTTGTGAATAAAACGTGCGCTAAGGCTGTGCATCAGGAACAATTCCGTGAGCTAATCACACCCTGTGAATTGATACTGGCAGGCGGGGTTAGGCCTCATTATCCTTGGCACTATTCTTCATCGATTGATGCTGCAGGCTTGCTTCGCGAAACAAGGCGACCGTACCGCTCACGAGTGGCCTGTATGCGTAGCGCAAGAGCCACCCTGGAAAGTAGCGCCCTCGCTCCTCCTGGGCCACCCTGGCGCGTGGGTGATCCATGAACTTCAGGGCCGAGACACGATAGCCACTGGAAGGCAAGCGGAACTCAATACGTGACAAATACTTGATGGACTTGTAGCCGTAGTGTTGCGGAGCGACGAGCCGAAGAGGGGCGCCGTGATCGACGCTCAAGGGCGAACCATCGAGGGCGTCGGCAAGCAGTACGTCCACAGCCAGCAGATCCTCTAGATGCATCGCTGTCCGGGCGCCATCCTGGCCGCGAAGCGCCACTAACGTGGCTGCTGCATCCGGCCCCGCCCGAGGCTCAATGACACGCGCAAAAAGCTCTGCGAACCGCACCCCGCTCCAACGCAGTGATCGTCGCGACCAGGTTGTGACGCAATGGAAGTCTGACAGTTGCTCGACTCGCGGTAAACCCTGCAGCGGATCGTCGAGCAACAATTCCTTATCGACAATACCTGTCACCTCCAGCGTCACCTTTGTTGTCTCGGAAGGAAACCGTCCTGCGAACCGGGTCAACCCGAAGCGCGGAAAGTCAGAGGTCTCTCGCTGCCCCGGCGGCAGAGGTGATGTCATTGCGCAACCTTATGAGGCTTAACGTTTGGAGTTGACCGGGCTACGGCGCTACCGAGCCGCTTCGCCGGATCACGCCTGAGTCCCGACACGTCGGGATTCCCGTGTCTCCGGTCTAACGATTTGTTCGATTGCGGCCGCATACAAACCGTCAGTACCCAGGAAAGCAACACAGCGGGCAGTGCGGTGCGATCCAGTCTGACCAGACCTGCTGAGCAAAGACACTGTCCCAGCCAGCGACGAACGTCAGGCACACCATAAGAACCAAGGCCGCAGCAACGATTCTGATTGTACCCGATCGCATCATTTCGAGAATTCTATGCTCCTGACTGGATAGTGTGAAAGAGCAACAAAGCCATCGTACGTTTGAGTTGACACGGCGGCCCGATGGAAATTCGAAATCGGAAGTTCGAAATTCGAAATGTGTTGGTGCTCGCGTCCAACGATTTGTTAGGGTCGCGACCGCACAAACCTATAATGACTCAACCAGTAGTCAAGTTAGATGTTTGCATCAACGAGTCGCGGAGCGACGGCAGATAATAGCCCCGGGTGAGCGAGCGCAGAGGAGCGCAATCCAACGTCTGAGTTGACTGGTCGCAGAAAGCAAGGTTGAGGGCGGAAGGATGAAGGATGAAGTCTTGGCGCGCATGAAAGTCGCCCTGCTCCAGTTGAATGAGTTGTTGGATTACGCCATATATTTGATCGTGCTGCCATGAGATCCGATGTCATCCCGATCTAGGATAAATAACTGCTAGCCCATTCGGTTCATTAACGTATTTCCCACTTCGACCCGGACGGTATGTCTCGTTATACAAGGTGAGATTATCCGGATGCTCAGATAAATAGTGCATCATCTTTTGATGCGGTTGACTTTTGAAGAATTTACCTAGACCGCTTTTGTCTTCCCAATAGCTGGCCAGCACTACTTCACTGATACCGCAGATTCCCGCCTTAACTTGCACACACCCTTCAGCCAGAGCATTACTCTTCTTGATCCAGAGAACATTACGCCACATCCAGAAAAGACCTGCCCAGTTACGAGCAACGATACCTTGAATGAACATTACAGCTTCAGGGTGCTCGGGCAGCTCAACTGTGTAAACTTGGTATGCCATGTTTGCTCCTTGATCACAATTCGACGCAGCAAGAAAGCAATCTAACGGCTGAGTTGACCGGGCCACGGCGCTACCGAGCAGCTTAGCCGGATCACGCTTGATGCGAAAGTCGCTTCCCGTGGCTCCGGTCCAACGATTTGTTCGACGCGTCGTCGCTTGGAACGCGCTACGGCGAAGAGTTTGTCACGGCACAAGCTGCATGACCAACGATACGGTCTCCGGCCTTGAGCATTGTAGGTCTCGGAAGCCAACCAGCATTTAGGCGCGCTCGGAGAATTTCATCCGCAGTCGGTCGATGGTCCCAAACGGCAACTGCCGTCACACCACCGAGTCATGTGGTGTCATAAACGAGAACCAGTTCATCCCGCCACGGAACCACAACGTCGTGCGTGAATTCGTCCTGAACGATGACCTCTTCGACGACGGAGGGAATGAAGGTTCCCTTCGGAGCAGACAAAGCCCAGGACATAACGTCCTGTAGATTTTCTTGGCCCGATAGGTCGGCCGCAATTTGAGCGACCGCATCCGCGGACAGGTTGGCATGGTTCAGAACATGCATTGAGATTTCAAACAATAAGCGTCGAACTATGTATATCTGGTTTCTTAATAAACCCGTTACCGAGTCATGCTTCCAAAAACAAATTGAGCGCGTACGCGGATTAAATCATTTATCTTCATAGCGATCCATGTCTTGATCGCCACTGTGAAGGTCTTATCTGGTTTCCTAATAAAACTGAGCCAGCCTTTTCACAGCGAGTCGGCTCGCCCGGTTCCCACAGCTTGGCGACATGCGCGACGCGGTAGCGTATGGCGTGGACGGAGATTTACTCGATTCCTTTTTTCTTCATCCATTCACGCTGTTTGCGTTCGACTTCGGCCTCGTATCTGGTTGAGCCTTCGATTCCTTTGGTTAGAGGGGGAATTGACCGCAAATCTGCGATACGCGGGATGTCGCGTTCGTCTAATTTGCCGTCGAGGATGGCGAAGGCTATGGCACGATCGCGGTTTGAACGGTTTTGCTGTAGCTGCGCGCCGTAACTTGCGGTGGCAAGACGCGGCGAGCCGAAGTAGCCTAGCCAGTTTGTTGCGCTGCCCATCTGGAACAATTCGACGAAATTGTTGACTGGAAACGGCTCAAGCGTGCGGTAGACGGGATTTACAAGGTCGGGACGAGTGAACATCAAGCGACTTGTTTCCTCTAAGCCACCATGAATGTCGAGCATCCCGTTTTCCTTGTTTTCCGATTCGGAAAGGTTCAGATCGAGCGGTGACACGTTTAGCTTTGCCCATTGCTCGGGCTTCGGCTGCAAGCCTCTTATGTGAATCATTCGCCCGCCATATGTGTCGCGGAAAAAGTCACCTGCCTGGTCGAGCATTAAATTATGATAGGGTGAGCCGTGACCGTGCATTATGAAAATCCATCGAAAACCCTGTTCACCAAGTTCGGTTGCCAAATCCATAAAGACGGCGCGCAAGGTCGCGCGGCGCACCGTGTAGCTGCCCGGATAGACATATTTTCCGGCAATCTCATTAGCGCCGCCGTGGCCGAGCGGAATGGTCGGGAACATTAGGACGGACATTCCCGGTCGCACAACAATCGATTCGGCAAGCTTTTGCGCGAGCCATTCGTTCGAATAACCGTCAGTGTAAGACGGCAGGTGCGGTCCATGCTGTTCGAGTATGCCGCCGGTTAAGATGACGACGGTTTTTTGTTTATCCAGAGCGCGTATCTGGTCGGCGTTCATCTGTGCCACGCGATAGATCTGGGCGCTCACCGTGCCGCACGACAGCGCTGCGATTACCGCAATCATCAATATTCGCTTCATCTTCTTGCTCCTGGTACCGTTGCCAACAAAGCCGTCGAACGGTTGAGTTGACGAGGCGGCGCTCTAAAATTTCGAAATTCGAAATTTGAAATTTGTTTCCTCTCGCTCACATCCAGCGATTTGTTATGTGAGCGTCCCGCCACAATGTACATTAGAGGCACGCTAAAGGGGCGTCGGGTGCATGCCGTTGTTGGGCGCGCACCAGGGAGGCTAATTCATTCCTCTGCTTCTGTCGGCAGTTTGTTTATCCTGTCAAGCACACTGGGCTGCTGACCCTCGAACTCTTGATAACGCTCTAAATCGCTCTCGCTGAACTCAACGGCGAGCTGCAAGTGCTGACAATGAAGGCACCCGTAGGCACGGATGATGCGCCGATCACCGACGCCAAAGAGACGCTTAACAAAAGAAGTCTCGCCGGCTTTGAAAGAGATGTCGTTGGTGCTGTTTGCATCCATCAGCGAGCCCTCAACTAAGGCAGTACCTCCACAGGCTGCGCATTTCATCATTATTACCCTCTCAGAATGTCTCTGGCTTTGAGCTCCAAGTTAATCGCCCAACGCTTGAGTTGACCCGGCCGCTGCCCCCCAACACCCCAACAAGATGCTCCAGCGAAGCGTCAGGATCCAACCAGCTAGAGTTCCGTCAACACTTAAATACGCGCTATCTCCGGGCGGGAAAACTCATGGATCAGAAACAGCGCAACTGCGACGCCTACCAGATACACGCCTGCTATTATTTTGCCCAAATGAAATCTACCCATCACTGAATATGCGGCATAACGCTTTATGCAAACTCGCTTCCCGTGGCTCCGGTCCAACGATTTGTTGGGTTTCGCCGTTCAGAAGATGGCGCCAATCGCAGGCAGCGCTTCGTCGTCCAAGATGTTCTCCTCCCACACGTCTTTCGCAACCTGGTCGGGATGACGAACCGCAAACGGCCCCTTCCTTACACGCGCCAGGACGATGTTTTTAAGTTCGCGTTGCAAGCCGGTGCCCTGGATGTCACGCAACGTGCGGCCGCTAATAGCGCGGTCGTAATGCGAGTAGTAGGTCGTTAGATAAGTGATCTTCTTGGTGTTGAAGGTCAACGTGTCCCGGTCCCAAGAGTACTCGACAAGAAACGAAGCCTGTTTGATACCGAACCGCCGCATTGTGTCCATCCAAGGTTGATGAACGCAATCACCAAGTTCGCCCTTTTCTAGAGCGTGACGCAAGGAATTGTCAGCTTCCAGCGAACGCATTACAGTTTGCGCGCGCTGCTCACAAGCGGATTTGTCGTCGGGGGAAGGTGCCTGTCCAACGATTGAGAACACAAGAACGAGCAATAACGCTATAGTCATAAAGAAGGAACCCCAACGTTGCGCTTGAGTCGGCTCGCCCACGCAACTGCGAATAAAGACTAATCACCGGCGAGTCCGCTGGAAGCGTTTGTTCGATGCGGCGCGCGATATCAATCAACTTTAAGCAAGCGTCGGCCATGCACTATAGCTGCAACTGTCACGACCTGACTCTCGATCCGATAGATTACACGATAGCTATACGCGAACCACTCACGAATATTTTCATCGCCTAACTCAGGTACGATCCTTCCCGACAATGGAAAGCGCGAGAGATTTCTTGCGGTCGTGAGAATTGTTTTCACTACTGCCGCGGCATACGCTTCTGAGTCAGCAGCGATGTAATGAGCAATTGACTCGAGATCTTCAAGCGCGCGCTGAGACCATTCTACTCGGTAAGCCATCTGCTCAGCCGCCGCTCGACTTCCTCTTGAGCGATTGTCCCTTGCGAGTCGGCTGTCTCGAGACCCTTCCGCACCTTTTCGATAACATACAAATGATACTGAATGTCTTCGATAGAACAGTCGTCCGGCAACTTACTCAATAAGGCTTCCACTTCTTCTTTTGCGGTACTCATCTTAAACGAGAATCTACCATAGAATAATTTCAGAAGCATCGAACGCTGGCCTTCAGCTGCGGCGCGCGATCAGCATTCAAGCTGAAGGAACGAAGTCACTTGAGAAGCACGCTATCGCGCCGTCAGCTGCAAGGCTTTGTTGGGCGCGCCTCTCGCACTACTCGCCTCCTTCGAAAAAACTCTTCCACACCATAGCCGATGAGCATCCACTGAACTGAGCAGGAGGTAACAAACACTATCGTTTCGAGCTTGGCAGTACTGGCGCAGGACATCATAAAGATTTCTTTGAAGAATTTGGTCACCCCAGTCGTGATCAACATCGAAGGAAAGTTAATTAGAAAGTAAATCGGGAGAATACGATGATCCGGCATCGGCGTGAAGCCCAATTCCTTCGCTAGATCACAACTAACAAGGAGAGGCTCGGGTATATATTGCCATTCGAGAAGGATTAAGCACGTACTAAGGATCAGGAGCAATTGACTAAGGCCACTACTCGTGACGCGCCTTATAAATGCCCAAATGGATCGACCCATACAGAATTAGACGTCAACTTAGCAAAACAGTTCCGGGTTCACACCGCTCAAGCGCCCAACTATGTATATCTGGTTTCTTAATAAACCTGTTACCGAGTCGTGCGTCCAAATAAGAATGGAGCGCGTACGCGGATTAAATCATTTATCTTCATAACGATCCATGTCTTGATTGCCACTGTGACGGTCTTATCTGGTTTCCTAATAAAACTGAGCCAGCCTTTTTCACAGCGAGTCGGCTGGACTCTTAATACCCTTGCCCCCGCGGTTCAGCACATGCGTGTAGATCATCGTCGTGCTCACGTCTTTGTGCCCCAATAACTCCTGAATGGTACGAATGTCGTAGCCATCTTCCAGCAGATGAGTGACAAAGGAAATTGGTTCACCTGAGGCTCAGCCATCTCGGTGGGGTGCCGAAGGTGATGAAAGAAAATGAACCGCTTAATCCAAAGAACATACGTCGCCTCAGTCCGCTTACTGTAGCGTCGCGACTGTAATTCGTCTCGCACTTGCTGCAGGAGCCTCCGCTTTGAAGCTGCGGGGACAACGTTTGGATTCAAAAGTGATGATGAAGCCGCGGTAACTGCTTGGTTCTGGTAACGCGGGGCGCGCTTAAACTCAATCATTTAATAGTGAGTTAACCAAAATGCGACGCTGAGTCAAGAGTCACTGATAAGCGTTGAGAATTCCGACTTACAAGAGTTTCTGCATCGCCTTCAGAGAGAACCAGAATTGGGCCACTTCGCCGCAGGCGCACTGTCAGATCGATAGTCCGACGTCGCCTTCCAGAACTTGTGGCTCCAAGCGTGGCCGCTCGCCCGGTCTCCACAGCTTGGCGACAAGCGCGACGCGGTAGCGTAGCGGTCCCCCATCCGGGCTCCCGCTGCGGCTGATCGGCCGCGGGATGCACACGAACTCCGTCCGCATTTCATTGCCCGTCAGCCGCACCTTCGCATAGCCATGGCCACCAAGATCGAGGAACTCAAGGTGCGGGGCAAGCTCCGGGTTCGAGAGCGCGCGTGCACGCTTGAGGTCGAAGCTTTTCGCATATTCAAGGCAAGAACGGACGCCGTGCCTCAGCAGCATGTTGTGGGTCCAGTCGGGCTTCGCTCCGTCCGGCCGATCGGCGAGGAACAGCGGGCGCAGCGGATCGGTCTTGGGAACATTGTGCTCCTGCGCTTCCATGGTTCCCGCGCTTGAGAGCGAAGCGCCGACGAAGCTTAAACCTACCGGATCGAACTTGCCTGGCGGCAGTTCCGAACTCGCGTAGCCCGCCCAGAAGCTGTGGAGGTCGCCGGAAACGATCGCGAACCCGGTGATCTTGGCGTCGCGGATCAGGTCGTAGATCTCGGCGCGCTCGCGGTAGGCCGCCCCGTAATCGCCCATCAAGGTTAAGGCATACGTCGTACTCGGCCAGGTTTCCTTGAGCAGACCCGGCGGCAGATTTTGCGGGTCGACGCGATGTTGGAATGCGCCCTGTGAATTGCCCCAGATCTTCCAGGTCGCGGTCGACTTGCGAAGCTGGTCTTTGAACCAGGCTTTCTGCTCGGCGCCAAGGATCGTCTGCGGCGGTGCGTTGCGCTGCGAATTGGGCACATGCGCGCCATTGAAACTGACTTCCGCCGGCGGATTCCCGCCGTTGAACGCACGCCCGCCGTCGAGAACCTGCGCCACGTCCTCTGGAAACATGCCCGGGAACTCCGGCCCGAAAGCTCCGGCCGCCGGGTCGTCAAACGAGCCGGCGCTGCGATAGCTGTGCTGATCGGTGAGGATGAGGTCGAGGTGTTTGCCGTAGCGATAGGAGCGGTAGGCGATCAGGCTGTTGATCGCGGTCAGGTTGTTTGGCTCGTCGCCAAGACCGTTCTCGTCCCACTTTTCGATTGCGACATTCTTCACTGCGGGCGGATCGAAGTTTTCGAGCGAGGGCCCGCTGACCTTCTTGCAACGCGATGGCAGATATTCCCACCATGCCTGGTTAGCGGCGACCTTGATGGTTTGGCCGGGCCGCGCCTTGCCGGCCTGTTGAATGCTTTGCCAACCCTGCCACGAGAATTCGTGGTTGTCCCAGATACAGACGAACGGCCAGCGGGCGCGCGCGTCCTGCAGGTCGGGATCGGCGAGATAGCCTTTATAGATGGCCCGGTAGCCCTCGACCGTCGTTGGCATGTGGAATTTTCCGACTTTTATTTCGTCCGGGATGCGCGCAATCTCGTAGATCGTGCGATCGTAGCGTGTCTTCACTTCGTCGGGATACTCGACCAGCTCGTAGATGAAATCGCCCAGGTGCAGAACGAAGTCGAGCTTCTCGGACGCGGGCGCGCGTTCATCTTCGTAGATCATCCGGCGATAGGCGTTGAGGCTGCCTTCGTTGACGTCCTGACAACTCACGAAGACGAAGTTCACGATGCGCGGATCGTTCGGCAACGGCGCAGTGATGGTGCGGCCGATGCGGCTGCCGTTTCCGTCTGCGTCGGTGAATCGATACCAATAGACCCGCGCCGGTTTGAGGCCGCCGACGAGCACGCGGGCCGTCCAATCGGTCGTCGGCGAAACCGGAGCGTGCGCCTGCGCCACGACGCGGCGGAACCTCTCGTCTTCGGCGACTTCGACCGTCAGTATCTGGCGCTCGCCTTTATCAAAAGGCCTGCGGGTCCACAGAATGACGCTATGCGGATCGGGATCGCCCGAAGCGACACCCTGCGGATAGAGATCGCGCCGTTCACCCCAGCGCGTGTGAGACGCTCCCGGCGTTCGCGACCATGCGAGCGTCGCGCCAATGGCAGAGGCGAGTTGGATGAACTCGCGGCGGCTAATAGTCATGACATGTCCTCATTGATTTTGGAGACAAGCGAGAAGCGCAGAGATCATGAGGGAGCGGCAACAGACGCCCCAAGGTTTCTTCTTTGCACACGTGCCTGCCCGGCGCGCCCCGCTCAAGCGGAATTAACAGCTAACCCAACAGATTTATATGGCCCACCGCCCAGAGGGAAGACTTTTGTGATGAAGTGCCCGTTTCCTGTGATAAAGCGGCGCCCAACGCTTGAGTTGACCGGGCCGCGGCGCTACGCCTGATGCGAAATTCGTTGCCCGTCCAATTAATGGTTAGGTGTCATTCGAGCGCGCTGATAGCTAAAAGGGAATTCTTCCTTTGCTCTTCAAAGCGTTGACCCACCTTTCATTGATTCCATTCAGTGGTTCGACCTCATCATCGAGATACTCATCAACGGCGCGCTGTTCCTCAGCCGAAAGGTTAAGCACCTTAGAAATGCACCCACAGGACACCAGCTGCGCGCTGCAAAATGGGCATCGTTCCCTGGTGCAGAACAGCTCGTGTAACTCACCTTCAAAACACTGGCAATCCGGGCACGATCCGGGCATAAGGCTCCCGTCGATGACACATAACGATTGGGTTGAAGCGGCGTTTGCCTCGCATGAGAGATCCGGGCTCCAAATATCAACCTCGCGGCGCTATATAACTCCGCCGGGCTTTGATAACCAATTTGCCTTGCGACTTCTGTTGAGCGGGATCGACGTCGAGTTTCAACTTACGCGTGGTGCCGTCCCGCTTCTTGTTCGTGGAGACAAACGCCATATTGTAGCGACTGCGCAGGTGATCGATTAGCGTCTGAAAAGTGGTGCCGAGCTTTTCAGGTTTGTCCCCGAGTACTTCCCCGCCGGTTTCGTTCGCCAAATGTTCCAGGTCCATATAGTTGGTAAAGACAACTTTGTTCACGCGGGTAGCAAAGATCTGTTTGGCATTCTCGATACGTTGGGCTAAGACTTTGGGAATGATTCCGCAAACGACGGCGCCTGATTCGTAAACCGCGTTGGTGGCTTCTCGATTGGAAGGGGCATTCGTGCAATCGAACATACGCGTCATGGACGTAATTACAATAATGACGCGACGTCCGGCTGGATTGCTTGCCTTGAGCATGTGCTCGGCGGCGTCGGCGAACATGATGTTGAAGCAATGTGCGACATTCGCATTTTTGGCCGGCTCGGGAATGTTATTCAGCGCTTTCTCGAGCAGTATCCGGTTGCGTGTGAACGGCTGAATCAGTTTAGTGGTATCGGTGAAGGCCATCACCGCGATCTCATCGACGAGTTTGAGACGATCGATTGCTTCACGGGCGGCGCGATGTGCTTCGTCGCTCCAGACATCGAGCGGATGCGGACACGTCGGGCCCCGATAGATAGCCACCACCACCGACAGTGGCAACTCGTCCTGGCTGAAGTGTGTGATCTCCTGCTTGATGCCATCTTCGTAAAGCAGAAAATCTTCTTTGTTCAAACCACCAACGATGCGCGCAGTATTCTTCTGCAGCACCAGCGCATCGATTTTGACGAGGTCGACATCGACCTTGACGACTTCCGTTGATGACTCAGGAGTGGGCGTCGGCGCGGGGGTAAGCTGGATCGCCTTTTCACTCGGGCGTCGGATGTTCGCATTCAAGTTCTTATTAGGGGTCTGCGAAGTGACCGGGCTGGCTGACCAGAAAAGCACGGCCGCAAACATGACTGAGGTGACTAGAAAAACAGGTAGCAGGGCTGACCGTTGGTATCTCATTTCATTCAGATGCAGCGAACGCCCGGCATCTCCTGCACACCCAAGGTTGATGAAGCGCCGGCTCCAGCGGGTCGGGTGCATTCCGTTGTTCGGCAGCGCCGGGGCAGTAACTACGCGATCCCATTCATTTCCAGATCGGAAAACTTGCCTGTCGCGACATCATAGGCCACGCCCCATGAACACCCGCCATCGCATACGTCGATGACACGCTTCGCCCAATCTGAAGGCGGCTGCTCATCACAGAAGGCGTTGATGTAAATGAGGCGGCGGTCTTTAACGACAATCCCCACATACTGACGGTAATATTTCTCCGGGTGTTCGATTTGCTCGCCGATGATGCCGCTCTTACTGCTAAGGCGCGAAACATGGCTCAGCCGGGACTCCATGATCTTAATATCGGCTTCTGTCGGAGCCCAAGTGGCGTCGAATTTAGGCGCACCTGGTCGTGAGCATAGCTCGGTCATCTGCTTGGCGGCGCTCTCCGGTAGCACAACTGAGCGGCTAGCTTTTGCCTGCTGCGATCCGAACGTCAGAGCTAGAACTAGTGAACTCGTTAGAATCGTGTTTTGAAACAACATGGTGCTCCTTGTGAACTATCGGCGCGGAGCCGCGATTTCATGAAGCCATCGCTGGAGCAGTCATGATGCGAAACATCGTGACTCGCGTCGAACGATTTGTTGGCCCGCTGGTTGATGCAAGCCGCCCTGACCAACTGCAGCAGAGCTCTGCTGAAGATCACAGAGCGAGCACATATTTGGCCAAAGGGCTAAGCCGCGCGCATGTCTCCGGTTGCATGCGAGCTGCAAAGTTGGTCCCGGCCTGACTATCACGCGGTATGAATGCGCCCTGAAGTGATCGGCGCGGTCTGCCTGATGTGTTTGCCGAGTGATCGTGCCATACCGACCCGTTGAAGATTAGCAGCGAGCCGGCTGGGCCGCATGCCAAAACCTGGCCATCATAGTCGCTGCGAAGATCGGAAAGACGGTCCTGCGGTGCGCATAGCCAACGGTGCGATTCCGGTACCAGACGAGTGACGCCATTGTCCGGCCGAAACTCATCGATCATCAAGATAAAGCTGAGGAGCGGCCAATCGACAGAGTTACGCTCAACGTCAGTATGCATTTCCCCGCTGCGAGTATGTCGATGAAGCGTACGAGCATGAAACGAACTAAGCTTGAACGGACGCCCGACAACCTGGGAACAGGCCTTGAGCAAGGGCGGCAATACGTATAAACCGTCAAAGTGTTGGCCGCGATTCACAAAGTCGTTGACTCGTGTCGATGTGCTACCGACTTTGATGTCCGCATCTGTCGCCGATGAGACAGCCGCATCATACGCGGCCGTCAAAGACCCGACGTTCTCTGGCGGCACCGCGCTGTAAAGGACAGTAAAGCCTCGGTGATGCAGCTCATAAGCCGCCTCCGCCGGGAGCTCGCAGGTTGCCGAGATCGTATCGAACCAGTCATTCATCGAGATTCAATTTTGCTGGCAGCCCAATACGGTCCTGACGTCGGATTGCGTAAGATAGGGCTTTAATTTTTTACGCGATAGGAAACGAATACACAGCCGTTTTTGAACGGTTTGCAATCAAGCAACTCCAAATTAATCTGATGACTCATTTCGTGAAAGAGCGGAATTCCTGAGCCGAGCAAGACCGGATGAATATTCAAACCGATTTCATCGATCAAGTTCGCCTCGAAAAGCGATTTCGCTAACAAACCACCGCCCATCACGCAGATATCTTTGCCTTCCTGGCTTTTCAACTTGCGAACGAACTGGGCCGCATCTTCACGAATGAGCTCCACTTTCCGATCCGGGTCTTCTTTTAACGTCCGAGAGAAGACATAGTTTTTCACATTTGGATAGGCAGAAATGCCTGAACGCAGCGCGACTTCGTAAGTCCGGCGTCCCATCACAACCGTATCAATTGTCTTCCAGAATGTGGCGGTGATGGAAGCTACTTCCTCGCCCCAAAGCAACCAGTCAACTGCATCATCTTTGCGGGCAAAGTAATCATCGAGACTATTGGCACCGCCAAATGTCACTTTGCGCATTTGAGCACTCCTAAAACTGATGTCATTAAAGCGGGAGCCTCAAAACCTGAATCCCACCGACGGCAGTCGGTGGATGGTTCAGGTCCTACCTACACCGAAGGGTGCGATCCATTTCTTAATCCCACCGACCGAGCCGAACCCCTGTTAACCCCCGAAGATTTTCAGTACTGGGGGCCCATTGGGCCGACACCGCGCTGCTCGTCGCTAACAAGAAAGTTAAAGCCAGTACGATCCTTTTCATATCTACTCCTTCCCTGGACATCATCAATGTCCGTGCGATACCGGAATTCATTGCCGAATTGATTGATCGCTGTGAGAGTTTGTAGTCGAGATTGAGTCTACACCCAATTGTAGCGGCTTGTTAGGCGGTGCCTACACGCACACGGTCCTTGTTTACTGCGATCCAGCGGAAAAGCCGGTCCGCAATCGGCTCATCGTTGGCGAAATAGCGATCATCACAGGCAGCGAGGGCCTGTTCAATGGGCTCGTCTTCACTGAGTGCCGCAGCGGAAACGCTCTCCGCGGTCATAGCGTCAACGCGCAATGCGGCGATAGCATCGCGCGTGATGTCAGCGGTCTTCGGACAGTTGATGGCCCGCAGTGCCGCTTCGATCACTGGGGTAAATTCGCCAGACGAGTTACTGAAGAACTGTCGATAGCCTCCATTGTTCACTTCGCGTTCAAGTGCCTCCACGGCCAGAACGAATGATTCCTCGATAGAGATCGAGTCGGAGGCTTTGGCCTGAATCGCTTGCTCGAAAGCGAGCACGAGCGAATCGATGCGGAATTTTTCCGCTAGCGCCAGGAGTTCTTCTGTCGACTGGCCTTCGTAGCTATTAAGAAACGCATTAGTCATGGGGACTCCTGGCGTGCGAATAACCGTTGACTCGGTGCGTGCGAAAGGTGGATCCGTTTCTTTAATCCCCACCGACGGCTGTCGTTGGATACTTCAACTGCCGCAGTTCAAATTATGCCTGCAGCGTACGCCGCGCGCCATGGCCACCAGTTTCAAAGGCGATAGTCCGTCGTGCTGCACCGGAACTTGAACGCCTTCTTCCCGTATTATAACTAGCGAGCAGCTCATTCGCGCTCGAACCATAATTCGAAAAGGAGCGATCTCATGCGAAAGGTTGAAGTCCGCTATTGCCCGGTTTGACCCGCCAAGAAACTTATAGCCGCCCGTGTGGCGGATGAATTGAAAAAAGAAGGTGATGTCGAAGTAGCAGTCGTCAAAGGCGGACTGCTCGAACTCAGCGTGAATGTCGACGGCAACAACGTCGTCGAAACCAGCCGGCTCTGGTACCCGATGCCTGGTAGTTTAGTTAAGAAGACGCGTGAGTTCTTGCGGAGAGGACGGGGATGAGGGCGTCGCCATGCGTTTCCTCTCAACCCGACAATGATTGTCAACACCCGTGATGGCTGAGGATTTGAATCCAAGCGACTTAATGGCCGACGACAAAGGAGGAAATGTTCCACAACATTCCCTGGTAAAGTCTGCTGTCCTACATCTCTTGCCAGCCGTGTTTGTCGTCACATTTTACGTTGTGACCGCCCCTTTCTTTATTCGGCTTGGATGTCCACCGGGACTTGCTCTCTTGGTCGGATTTGTTTTTGTAGGTATCCCGATTGAACTCGGTTACTTACTGCTTAAGGGCAAACAGCGCAACGGAGTGTTTTCATTGCGCGGCATCGCACTCTACCGCGAGCCTGTTCCGGTTTGGCAATACGTTGTGGTTTTTCTTCTGCTCTTTGCTTTCGCTTTCGGTGTTCTATTTCTTGTTTCTCCGTTAACGGAGTCTCTCGCCAAAAACGTTTTTTCGTGGCTACCGAAATTTTTGCTTCCGGACAGTCCTTCTTCGTATCCGCCTTTTGCACGAACGGCCGTGCTCGCGACTTTGATACTGGGACTTATTGTTGATGGAATCGCAAACCCGATAGTTGAAGAACTATACTTTCGCGGCTATTTGTTGCCGCGAATTTCACGGTTGGGTTGGTTAGCTCCGCTAGTCAATGCTTTTCTTTTCTCGCTGCAACACTATTGGCAGCCTTACAATTTTCCACTAATTTTTCTCATTCAACTTCCGCTGGTCTATATAGTCTGGTGGAAGAAGAACATTTATATTTCAATGTTGACGCATTGCGCTGGAAATTTGATCGGCGCTGGGTTGTCTTTGGCCGGCTTTTTCAGCTCTTCGTAGCCGGCCATTCGGCGTTCTGGAGAATACTCAAATGAACCGCATGCTACTCATAGCCGCTGTTATCGTTGCAGTAGGCCCTCTGGCCGTTGCGCAAAAACAGAGCGCGTTAGGAACCCGAACAAAGAGCGTCGTAGCGGGGATCAGAAAATTAGATGAGGAACGGATTCAAGCACAGATCCACGCCGATGCGGCAGCGCTCGACCGAATCTATGCCGACGATTTCATCGGCATAGGCCCCAGCGGCAGAGTGCGAACGAAACCCCAGGTACTTGCGGATTTCACTTCACATTCTTTGAAATTTCAATCTATTACGACCGACGACGTTCGCATTCGCGTCTATGGGAATACGGTAGTCGAAACCGGCCGATCCACTATGGTTGGGCAAGACAACGGTAAAGTTGTTCCGCGTGACAATCGGTTCACCAGAGTCTGGGTAAAGCGGCTAGGTCAGTGGCGACTTGTGGCAAACCACTACTCGACTCTGATTGACCAGCCATGACGAGACTACATCACGCCGAACAATCGTTGAACCCTCCAAGAAGTTGAGTGCCCTCGCCTATTCTTTCGTTTTTGATTTCCCCGGTTCACTCGTCTTCGCGTTTGGCGAGGCAAAGCCGCGTTTGATCATCAACGCTTCAGTGCGTGGATCGCGGCCACGGAAGTTGCGATAGGCCTCGGCCGGGTCGATCGTGTTGCCAACTGAGAAAATGTTCTTGCGCAGTCTGTCGGCAACCTTGCGATCGTAGGGCCCGCCGCCCTCAACAAACGCGCCGAAAGCATCAGCAGTCAAAACATCCGACCAAAGATAACTGTAATATCCGGCGGAGTAGCCGTCGCTCGAGAACACGTGCAGAAACTGTGGCGTGCGATGGCGCATGACGATCTCGTCAGGCATCTTCAACTCGGCCAGCGTTTCCTTCTCGAACTTATCAGGATCGATCTTCTGGTCACCCGCGAGGTGCAGTTTCATGTCGACCAAAGCGGCGGCGAGATATTCAACTGTGATAAAGCCTTCGTTGAAGGTCGAGGCCTTATTAATACGGTCAACCAGCGCCTGCGGAATCGGCTTGCCTGTTTTGTAATGCAGCGCAAATCGTTGCAGCACTTCGGGCGTTGACAGCCAGTGCTCCATTAACTGCGAGGGAAATTCAACGTAATCGCGCGGCACTGCCGTCCCTGACAACGTCGGATAAGTCACATTTGAATTAAGACCATGCAGTGCGTGACCAAACTCATGGAACATGGTCTGCGCGTCGTCCCACGAAATCAGCAACGGTTCACCTGGTTTGCCCTTGATGAAGTTTGCGTTGTTCGAAACGATGGTGGTGACTTCGCCATCGACCCGTTCCTGAGAACGATACGCATTCATCCAGGCGCCCGATCGTTTGCCGGCACGGGCATAGGGATCGAAGTACCAGAGTCCAATGTGTTTGCCGCTGGTTTTGTCTGACACCTCCCAAACCCGCACGTCAGGATGAACTACCGGCACATTGGGAGCCGGAGTGAATTTGAAATTGAACAACTCTCCCGCAACCCAGAAAATTCCTTCGCGCAACTTTTCAAGTTGTAGGTATTCCTTAACCTCGTTCTGATCCAGGTCGTATTTCGCCTTGCGCACTTTTTCGGCGTAATAGCGATAGTCCCAGGGCTGAATCTTTATCTTCGCGCCTTCCTTGTCAGCCAGTGCCTGCATATCGGCGACTTCTTCATGAACACGAGCGACGGCGGGCTTCCACACCTGCATCATCAAGTCCATCGCGTTCTCAGGTGTCTTCGCCATCGCGTTCTCGAGGCGCCAGTGCGCATGTGTTTTGTAACCAAGAAGCTTCGCGCGTTCGGCGCGCAGTTGAAGAATCTCGGTGATGATGGCGTTGTTGTCGTGCTCGTCGCCGTTGTCGCCGCGATTGATGAACATGCGCCAGGCCTTCTCGCGCAAGTCACGACGATCCGAGTAGGTCAAAAAAGGATCGACGGCCGAACGGGTGTTCATTATCACGCCTGCGGCTGTTTGTTTCTTTGCCTGAGCTGCTGCCGCCGCCGCATCACGCAGCGATTGCGGTAAACCAGATAGATCCGCTTCCGTTTTCAGAACCACAAACTGTCCGTCTTCTTCAGCCAAAACATTCTGGCTGAACTTGGTGAAAAGACCGGCAAGTTGTTGATTGATCTGTGAGAGACGTGTTTTGGCATCGGGACCAAGTTTGGCGCCGGCGCGCACGAAAGTATTGTAGTCGTACCAAACGAGTCGTTGTTGTTCCGGCGTTAGTTTCGCCTTTTCCGGCGAGTTGTAGACGGCCTCGATGCGTTTGAAGAGGGCTTCGTTCTGCGTAATTTGATCATTGAACGCCGCGAGCTTGGGCGCCATCTCGCGCTGCACGACTTGAAATTCAGGGCCGTTCATCGTCGAACCAAATACTCCATAGAGTGTGGTCACACGATCGAGTGTGTGTCCGGCGCGTTCCATGGCAACGATCGTGTTTTCAAAAGTTGGCGTAGCAGGATCCTTCGCGATCTTATCGATCTCGGTGAGGTTCTCAGCCATCGCCGCCTCGAGAGCTGGCTTGAAATCAGAAACCTTGGCCTTATCAAAAGGCGGCACACCGCCGTATGGACCTTCCCATTCCGCGAGTAACGGATTCGGTGGTGTAGTGTTGGTTACGGGGGACGTGTTGTCAGTATTCATTAATCTCGCGTCAGCGCGTGCGGTGAACTTCAAGTTATAAGCGATCGCAAAGGCCGTCAACACGGCAAAAAACAGCAGCATCCGACTGCCAGTGATCGAGTGGCGCATAACAAAACCTTTCTGCTTAATCCAAATTTTTGTAAATCAAACCGGGAAAGAGGGTCTAGTTTACAGTGGCCAGTGGTCAGTGGCCAGTGGTCAGTCATCAGTGGTCGGTGGTCAGTGGCCAGTGGTCAGTGGTCAGTGGCTAGTGGCCGGTGGTCGGTGAAAGCAAGAATTCTGTCATTGTTTGAAAACAGACTGATTACCCGACTCAGTGGGACAAATCTAAGACTCCAATCAAACTGGACACAAATCCACTTGATAAGGAGTCCTGAATGAAGGTACGACGCTATCAAGATCTAATTGTGTGGCAGAAGGCTATGGACCTAGTTGAAAAAGTTTATGAGATCACACGACATTATCCGCGAGAGGAGCTTTATGGCCTTACAGCCCAATCACGAAAAGCGGCGGTATCAATTCCTTCCAACATCGCCGAAGGGCAGGGCCGAAGCACGACGCCAGACTTCTTACGACATCTCTCAATCGCTTATGGGTCTTTATTAGAGCTTGAAACGCAGATACTTATTGCCCGACGATTGAAGTATAACTGAGTTGCAATGCGAGGAAGTGTTTGAACTTTCTAGCGAAGTCGGCCGATTGTTGAATGGATTGATGAAATCTTTGGAAGGTCGCTGATCGTTTTTAACTCTGAGCCTTTCATTCCGTTATGCTGACTTCTTTCTGGCCGCTGACCACTGACCACTGACCACTAATTCCAGAAGCAGGCGGCAGGAGTTATTCGCTTTCAACCGAAGGGGACATTCCGATTGTGAAGCGTGCTGTCTCGTGACAACAGTCCTGCCGTCTGCTCCTGCGGCTTGGTTCCCCCGATTCAAGCCGCCTGCCACCCCCGTTAGTTATGGCTGGGCACCGCGTAGTAAAACTCGCCCGTCATTTCCCAGCTGCCTGTGTTAAATCGCCGGCTCGCCCCGCAATCGAGACACATGCGATAAGCTCGACCATCCTTTGAAAACGGACGGCTCATTTGTTTATGCCAACAACCCAAAAGCCTCGTTACCCAGCCGATCCCGCCCCCCGACGGAACTCTTCGCATCAAGTGTGAATGATTTTTCAAGATAGCCTGTTGCGTTTGCATGATTTCTAGCTCCTCTGAAGTGCCCGCCTATTGGCCTTCACCTGTAAACGCGCAGAAGCGGAGGTAAGTGGGCCACGCACCCACCAAAAAATTTTTCCGGGAGGTCCGGCACGACTCAAAAGACCGCTCTGGTTTATACTGTTACCGCACTTAAACCTTGGTTACGGAAGAGTTTCAGAGTTTGACTGAGAACCCCACTGAAGACGTCACTCGACTGCTCATCGAGCTCTCTAACGGCGATCGAGACGCGGTTGATCTTTTATTACCCGTCATCTACGATGAACTGCGGAAACTGGCAGCAAATTACCTGCGTCGAGAGCGGCCTGACCACACGTTGCAGCCCACAGCACTGGTGCATGAGGCCTACATTCGTCTCGTCGATCAGTCGCGGGTCAATTGGCAAAATCGGGCCCACTTTTTTGGGGTGGCCGCGCAAATCATGCGCCGACTACTGGTAGATCACGCTCGCAAGCACAATGCGGAAAAGCGTGGCCAGGAATTTCAGAAGCTCTCCCTGGACGAAAACATCGATCGCGCCGTGGAACGGAGCGCCGAATTAGTGGCTCTTGACGATGCGCTCAAAGCCTTCGCGCAATTCGACGAGCAGAAGGCCCGTATGGTCGAACTGCGATACTTTGGTGGTTTATCGATCGAAGAAACTGCCGACGTTTTGGGAGTTGCCCCCACAACTGTCAAACGACAATGGCGCGCCGCTAAGGCGTGGCTTTACGGCGAAATGCAAAAGAAGTAATACGAACAAGCTGGGTTTGTTGGCTTCGTCCTTACCCAAAACCGAAATCAACTAAAAGCGTAATAGATTTTCGTGACCCCCGAACGCTGGCAACAAGTTGAAGCCATTTTCCAGGCGGCAGTCGATCTTGGACCCGAGGAACGACGCCGCTATCTCGCCGAGGCGTGCGCTCACGACACCAGTCTCAAAAGCGACGTCGAAAACCTCCTCTCGCAACATGAAAGCGCTGGCGATTTGCTTGAAGAACCGATCTTCGGTGAAACCGAGCTGAACGAGTTGGGTTCATTGGAAGGGTTGGGTGAATCCGAAGAGAGCGACCCAATGATCGGTCGCCGGCTCGGCTCTTACGAAATCGTGCGTGAAATCGGCAGGGGCGGGATGGGCGCCGTTTACGAGGCGGTGCGTGCTGACAAAGAGTTTCAGATGCGCGTCGCGATCAAACTCGTAAAGCGTGGCATGGACACTGACTTCATTTTGCGTCGCTTTCGCACTGAAAGGCAGATTCTCGCCGCGCTTGAACATCCGCACATCGCCCGTTTGCTCGACGGCGGTACCACTGAAGATGGCTTGCCTTACTTCGTAATGGAGTTCATTGAAGGTCAGCCTCTTTATAACTACTGCGATTCCAACCAGCTAACGATTTCGGATCGGCTGAAGTTGTTCATGTCGATTTGCGATGCACTCCACTATGCGCATCAGAAACAGGTAGTACACCGGGACATTAAACCGTCCAACGTGCTGGTCACCTCTGAAGGCGTTCCCAAACTGCTCGACTTCGGTATTGCCAAGTTGCTTGACCCCGGTCTGGTGGGAGACATCACGCACGATCCTACTGCGACTGCAATGCGCTTGATGACTCCGGAGTATGCATCGCCGGAACAGGTGCAAGGAGCGCCAACTTCACCGACGACCGACGTCTATTCCCTCGGCGTCTTGTTGTATGAACTGTTGACCGGTCATCGCCCGTACCGATTGAGCAACCGGGCGCCACACGAAATGGCGCGCGTGATTTGCGAGGAACCGCCCGCGCCGCCAAGTTTTATTATTACGCGCCACGAAGATTTGTTACCGAAGTTCATGTCGCTCGGCGACGAATCAACCACACTAAAACAACTCTACTCGACCAGAAACGCTACCGGTGAATCGCTGCGTCGCGACCTTTCGGGCGCACTCGATAACATCGTGATGCGTGCACTCCGAAAAGAGCCTGAATGGCGTTATCAAACGGCCGAGTTATTGCGCGACGATATCGGTCGCTATCTGGCGGGTGTGCCGATTTCAGTCTTGCCTGACTCGCCATTCAGCCCACCAGATCGCAAGTCTCAGCCGATCATGACTGAGAACTCATTGGCGGTGTTGCCGTTGAAGTTGCTCGATATTCAGTACGGCACCGATTCTGGTCCAGACTACCTGGGCACAGGACTCGCCGATGCATTGATCACCCGCCTCAGTGCGGTGCGACGTTTCGCAGTACGCCCGACTAACAGCGTGCTTCGCTACGGAGGTGATGCGGATCCAATAGCCGCAGGTCGCGAGCTGGGTGTGTCGTTTGTTCTTGATGGCCGCGTGCGGCGTGCAGAAGACCGCATTCGCGTGACGATTCAACTTCTCAGCGTCATGGACGGAACTGCGCTGTGGGCTGGCCAGTTTGATGAGAAGTTTACTGACGTTCTCAGTCTCGAAGACACGATTTCAGCGAACGTTGCCGAAGCGATCATTCCGCATTTGACCGGCGACGAGCGGGTGCGACTCGGTAAGCGCGGTACCAATAACGCTCAAGCGCATGAGGCCTACCTGCGCGGACGTTTCTATTGGAACATGTTCACCGAAGATGGCTTCGCCCGCGCCATCGTTTGTTATCACCAGGCGATTGCTCTGGATCCCAACTACGCGCTCGCTTACGCTGGCATTGCGGGTTACTACAACTGGCTCGGTAGTTTTACCGTACTTCCCTTTGCTGAATGTGCTGCCGCTGCTTATGAGTCTTCGTCGAAGGCCGTCGCTCTCGATCCCACGCTCGCCGAAGGCTACGCTGCCGTAGGACAAGCGATTCTTTGTCGCGACTTCGCCTGGACCAGCGCCGAACGTCAATTACTTCACGCAATCGAACTGGATCCGAATTATTCGCCGGCGCGCATTTACTACGCTTTGCAGTTATGCATGGAGGGCAGATTCACTGACTCTATCCACGAAGCGAAGCTCGCGCGTGAACTCGATCCACTCGCAATCATTTCGCGCTTCACGGTTGTTTGGTGTCTTTATCACTCAAAGCGGTTCGACGAAGCGTGGGAAGAGTGCCGCAACACGCTCGAAAAGGAGCCGAACAATCTGCTGATGCTTTATGCATCAAGTTTTCTGTTGAGCCGCATGGGTCGTCACGACGAAGCAATCATGATGGCCCAGCGCACAGTCGACCTGATGGGCAAGGCCTCCAACACAATGGGCAGGCTCGGTTCGTCGCACGCACTGGCCGGAGACGTTAAGGCCGCCGAAGGCATCCTCAACGAAATGACTTCCATCGCCGGACGCCGTCATATGTCGCCATATCACATGGCACTAATAAACTGCGGGCTGGGACGAATCGAAGAAGCGTTGGATCTCCTCGAACGCGCGCATGAAATCCGCGACGCAAAGGTCCTCTGGATGGCAATCGATCCCGAGCTCGACGCATTGCACGGCCACCCCCGCTTCAACGACCTGCTAAGAAAACTTAATCACCGCCTGGCACTACCGACGCTGCCCTCACGTTCACTGAGTGGCGAGGCGTCGGTCGCGGTGTTGCCCTTCAGGATTGCATCCAGCATTGAGAACACCGGCGATGAGTATCTCGGCATCGGACTAACCGATGCGTTGATAACCCGTTTGAGCAGTGTGCAACGACTGATTGTGAGACCAACGAGCAGCGTGCTTCGTTATCGCAATGCCGGCATTGATCCCGTACTGGCCGGACGCGATCTCAGCGTGAACTTCATTGTGGAAGGTACGCTGCGAAGAAAGGGAGATCGCTTGCAGGTCGAAGCGCAACTCTTGAACGTCGGTGATGGTGGCGTGCGCTGGTCTGGAGAGTTCAATGAAGATTCGAACGACGTGCTGCATATTGAAGACTCAATCTCCGAGCAGGTCGCGAATGAGCTGTTGCCACAACTTACTCGCGACGAACAACGCAAACTGTCGAAACGCGGGACTGACAAAGTGGAAGCGTTCGAGTCTTATTTGCGCGGGCGTTTCTACTGGAACAGTTATACGGAAACTGGATTAGCGAAGGCTCTCGAATGTTACAACCACGCAATTAAGCTCGACCCTGACTACGCACTCGCTTACACCGGCATCGCAGACTATTACAACTGGCTGGGTGTTTTTGGCGTCAGGCCATTTGCGGAAACTTCGGCCGCCGCCAAACAGGCAGCGACAAAGGCCGTTGAACTTGATTCAAATTTGGCGGAGGCCTACAGCGCACTCGGGTTTGCGACCGTGTGCGCCGATTCTGATTGGGGAGTGGCTGAGGGCCAGCATCGTCTCGCTATCAGTCTTAATCCGAATTATGCGACCGGTCACAACTGGTACGGTTTTCACCTGTTGATGGTTGCGCGCTTCGACGAAGGCGTTCGCGAAATGTTGCGTGCACGCGAACTCGATCCTTTGTCGCCGAGCATTATGCAAAGTTTGGGTTGGGCCTATTACCAGTCGCGGCGTTTTGATGAAGCGCTGCCCACCTTCGAAGAAATGTTGCGCATGGCGCCTGAGCTTGCATATGGCCTGGCCACTTACTCATGGGCCTTGCGACATGTCGGCAAACCCCATCATGCGGTTGAGACCGCTGAACGAGCGCTGCAACTCTCGAGCGGCGGCCAGTTTTATGTGGCCGTGTTGGGCGCAGCTTACGCAGTAGCGGGAAGAAAAACTGAAGCGCACGCAGCGTTGCAACGTCTCCAGGAGATGTCAGCCACCGGCTACGTCTCTCCTTTTTTGCTGGCGCTGATACACACGCACCTTGGTGAACACGAACAAGCGATTTCCCAGTTGCAACAAGCGCTAGCCATCAAAGATGCGTGGTTAAGCTGGCTCGCGGTGGAACCGCAGTTTGATGTGCTGCGATCCGACCCGCGCTTCGCAGAAGTGCTAAAGAGTACGAAAAACCCGGCGGCGCCGTCGGCTGCTGCTGTTGGCCACGCTGCCGCTGCTCCCGCGCAAACATATATCGAACGCACTGCGTTGACGACACCGATCATCAACCCCGCGCCACAAACTTTCGATAGTGCGAATGAAGAAGTACGCCAGCTCTATACGGCGGGCCGATATTACGCAACGCGTCGGACTGCGGAGGGTATGCGCCAGGCGATCGAACGGCTCAAACGCGCGGTGGAACTCGAACCAGGCTTTGCGCTGGCTCACGCAGAACTTGCCGACTGCTACTCGTTGTTGAATTGGTACGTTGAACCACCTCCGCCTGATGCCTGGGTACTTGCGAAACAATCTGCGTTGCGTGCCGTGGAAGCTGATCCGAACCTCGCAGAAGGTCATGCGTCACTTGGTTTCGTCCGATTGCATCACGATCGAGATTGGGACGACGCTGAGCGCGAACTGCGTCAGGCAATCCTGTTGAAGCCCGGCATTCAAGTGGCCCATCGCTGGTTTGCGTTCAGTCTCTCAGCCATGGGCCGGCACGAAGAAGCCTTCGCGGAGATGGAACGCGCGCGTCAAATTTCACCTCAGTCGCCAGTCTTGGCCACCGCGGTGGCTAACGTACTATTCCTGGCCGGCAAATACGACGAAGCCATTGAACAAAGTCACAAAGCGCTGGATTTGGACTCCGGTGCGGTTTCGGCGCACACGGTCCTGCGTTGGGCTTACGAGAAGAAAGGCATGCATCATGAGGCGCTGTCTACTTTCGAGCAGGAAAGGATCTTCGCCGGTGAGACGCCAACAACTAATCTGAAACGTGCCGAGGTATTGGCGTCGGTGGGGCGTCGTGATGAAGCGCGTGTGATCCTCGACGGGCTAATAGCGAACCGAAAAGAAAAGTGGGTTTCCGCGTATGAAGTTGCCATCATCTTCTGTTTGATCGGCGATTTCGACAACTCATTTCGCTGGCTAACATTGGCTGAGCGGGAACACGCGGTTGGTTTTACGTTCGTTCGCGTGGATCCGAGACTTGAAGCCCTGCGAGTTGACCCACGCTTCGCCGGACTGCTTACCGGACTTGATCGGACGATTCCCTGAGTTTGGTTTTCAAATCTAAACCACGAAATCACACGAAAAGAAATCACACGAAAGAACACTAATAAAACCTGGGCCTGGGAGACTAGCTTTTCGTGTCTTTAGTGAGTTTTCTGTTCGTGCGATTTCGTGGTTAAGGTTCGGAATCCAAGTGCGGATTTCAAATTTTAAATATATGTGACCGATGCTTTTCCAATCGTTGTCTAAACAAACGGGGCGATCATGAAAACTCTAACGGTAATCCTGCTCCTTCTTAGTTTCTGTTGCGTTAGTCTGGCGCAAACATCGGAACGACAACAATTCGTTCGCGTTGAAGCACCCGTTATCGCATTGACGCATGTGCGGGTGATCGACGGCACCGGCGCCGCTCCGTTGGAAGATCAAACCGTCGTCATTAGCGGTGGGAAGATTGAATCAATCACCGCAAGTTCAGCAGCGAAGGTGGCTGCGAATGCGGAACTCATAGACCTCAGGGGTTATTCAGTGCTTCCTGGATTGGTTGGGATGCACGACCACATGTTCTTTCCGATGGGCGGTTCGCCGCCGATGTATTCAAACATGGGCACGAGCTTTCCGCGTCTATATCTGGCGCTCGGTGTGACCACTATTCGCACAACCGGGAGCGTAGCCCCGTACACGGATCTTCTTTCCAGCACAGTGGGATCCGAAGCTTGGAATTCACGTGACTTGAAGTCGCGG
>JADMIO011694125.1_pt1 | contig 79505 bp, 69 predicted proteins | sample 8958161 | NCBI WGS metagenome assembly JADMIO01 (sample SAMN16585339, study PRJNA669376) | soil metagenome | isolation source: Crop rotation soil | place: USA: Cullars Rotation, Alabama | collected 2011 | reverse complement strand
CGCGACAACTTGTCCACGTGGAATTCTAAGCTTAGGATCCCAATGTGCTGGAAAGAAATATTACTTCAAAAGGCTACGGATTTCCAGGGCTTGTTTGAATTCAAACCTCTTGAGCCAGGTTTCGGTCAAACGATTGGAAATTCACTTCGCAGGGTCCTCCTCTCTTCCCTGGAAGGTTATGCTGTTTCCGCAATCCGGATTGCCGGTGTTGATCATGAGTTTTCCAGCATCCCGGGCGTTGTAGAAGATGTAGTTGACATCATTCTCAACATCAAACAAATTCGCCTTAAGTCTAATATCAAAGGCGATAAAGCTACCGAACACCAGATCTACCTCACCATCAGCGGCCAGGATGAATTCCGCGCTAAAGACATTGAATCTAAAACCAATGTCTTCAAGGTGATGAATCCTGATTTATTAATCTGCCGTATGGAGCCTTCTGTGAATCTCGAACTCGAGATGACCATCACCAAGGGCCGTGGATATGTTCCTGCTGAAGAAAACATGCCTGAGAATGCACCCATCGGTGTAATTCCGGTTGATGCTATTTATACACCAATCAAGAAAGTTTCTTATCACGTTTCCAACACGCGTGTTGGTCAGCGTACTGACTATGAGAAGCTGAGCATTGAATTGGAAACAGATGGTACCATTCATCCTGAAGAAGCCATCAAAGAAGCAAGCCGCATCATGATCCAACACCTGATGTTGATCACCGATGAGCACATCACCTTCGATGATAAAGTAGGTAAAGAAGATGGTATCGTCAATGAGCACATCCTGAGCATGCGCAAGTTGTTGAAGACATCACTGGAAGATCTTGATCTTTCTGTTCGTGCTTACAACTGCCTGAAGGCTGCTAAGATCAATTCATTGGCTGAACTCGTGAAGTTTGATACCCATGAGCTTTTGAAGTTCAGGAACTTTGGAAAGAAATCACTTGTGGAAATCGAAGAATTGCTGCAATTGAAAGGTTTGACATTTGGAATGGATCTTTCCAAGTACAAACTGGACGAAGAATAAAAACTAAAAACTAAAAGCTGAAAACTAAAGGTTAGGAGATCACCAAACTTTGATCTTTTACCATTTAGCTTTTAACTTATAAAATGCAGTAACTGTGAAGGTGTAAAACCCGGTGCTGCGGAGTCATTGTATTCGTAAACCAAAAAAAAACAGATCATGAGACACGGTAAAACATTCAACCATCTCGGGCGCAAGAAAGGACACAGGTCAGCATTGATGATGAACCTGAGTATTGCTCTCATCACACACAAACGCATTTTCACTACATTGGCCAAAGCCAAGGCATTGAGAAAACATATCGAGCCTTTGATCACGAAATCAAAATCGAATACAACTCACAGCCGCCGCGTAGTTTTCTCTTATTTGGATCATAAGGAAGCCGTAGCAGAATTGTTCGCTACCGTTTCTCCTAAAGTGGCTAATCGCCCAGGTGGTTATACTCGCGTGGTTCGCACGGGTTTCCGCCGCGGTGACGGAGCTGAAATGGCACTGATTGAATTGGTGGATTTCAATGAAATCTACACCAATCCAAAACGCAAACGCAGTGAGAAGGCTGCAGCGGCTACCAAAGCCCGTCGTACTCGTCGTGGTGGAGGAGGAAAAGCAAAAGCTGCCGCTGGTGCTGCAGCTGTTGCAGAAGCTCCGAAGAAGAAAGAACCAGCTTCGAAGAAGAAAGCAAAATCAGAAGAAGAATAAATATCAAAAAAGGCCGGAAGCGATTCCGGCCTTTTGTTTTTAAGCTTCTTACATTTAAGTGTGATTAAGGAAGAAAGCAAATCCACCTTGAAATGGAATTGGTCAGCGGATGATCAATTACCAGAATTTCCTTTATCCGGATATGTTTCAGGCCTTCCTCCATTCCTCCGCGGACCTTACTCCACCATGTATCTCGTCCGTCCCTGGACCATACGTCAATATGCAGGTTTTTCTACCGCAGAAGAAAGCAATGCATTCTATAGAAGAAACCTGGCTGCAGGTCAGCGCGGTTTATCAGTTGCATTTGATTTGCCAACACATCGTGGATATGATTCCGATCACCCTCGCGTGAAAGGTGATGTGGGTAAAGCTGGTGTTGCAATAGATACTGTTGAGGACATGAAAATCCTCTTCGACCAGATTCCATTGGATCAAATGTCAGTGTCGATGACCATGAATGGAGCAGTGATTCCCATCTTGGCTTTCTTTATTGTTGCTGCAGAAGAACAAGGTGTTGCCAAATCTGATTTGACAGGAACCATCCAAAATGATATCCTCAAAGAATTCATGGTGAGAAATACGTACATCTATCCACCAGTTCCTTCTATGCGGATTGTTGGAGATATATTTTCTTACCTCGCGCAAAATCTTCCAAAATTTAATTCAATCAGCATCTCCGGTTATCACATGCATGAAGCAGGAGCTACTGCGGAGCTTGAACTGGCCTATACCTTGTCTGATGGTTGGGAATACCTGCGTACAGGAATTGCAGCCGGTCTGGATATCGATGATCTTGCACCAAGGCTTTCCTTTTTCTGGGGAATAGGAATGAATCACCTGACTGAAGTTGCAAAAATGAGAGCAGCACGAGTGATTTGGTCCGAAATTGTTAAGCGATTTGATGCCAAGGATCCAAAATCTTTAGCGCTGCGCACACATTGTCAAACAAGTGGATGGAGCCTTACGGCTCAAGATCCATATAATAATATCGGCCGCACAACTATTGAAGCAGCATCTGCAGTAATCGGTGGTACACAATCCTTGCATACTAATGCGATGGATGAAGCATTGGCTCTGCCTACTGATCAAACAGCAGCTATAGCAAGAGATACCCAATTGTATTTGCAATCCGACGCCATGATCTGTAAAGTTGTTGATCCATATGGTGGCTCACAATACGTCGAAGGATTGACGGATGAATTAATTCGGAAAGCGTGGGAGTACATTGAGGAAATAGAAGCTTTTGGTGGAATGGCAAAAGCCATTGAAGCCGGTATTCCGAAACGAAGAATTGAAGAAGCAGCCGCCAGGCGACAGGCAAAGATTGATTCAGGAACGGATTTCATTGTGGGTGTAAATGTTTTTAAGCCTGCTGAAAAAACTGAACTCGATTTATTGGAAGTGGATAATACTGCCGTATTACACTCCCAATTGAATCGGTTACAAAAAGTCAAGGCAGATAGGAATACAGAAGCGGTGAATATTGCATTGCAACAACTTAGTGAATTTGCTCATTCAGGGAAAGGGAATTTATTGGCAGCAGCCATTGATGCAGCAAGACAAAGAGCTACATTGGGTGAGATCAGTGATGCAATGGAAAAAAGTTTTGGCAGATTCCATGCAACCCCTAACTTGATTGCCGGTGTCTATGCGAAGGAGATCAAAATGAACGAAAATTTTAAACAGGCGCGCTTAGCTGCCGATGAATTTGCCAGGCGTGCGGGTAGACGTCCCCGTATCATGGTGGCTAAACTCGGGCAGGACGGTCATGACCGTGGGGCTAAAGTCATTGCGACCAGTTTCGCAGATTTAGGATGGGATGTTGACATTGGTCCATTGTTTCAGACTCCACAAGAAGCAGCATTACAAGCTGCTGAAAATGATGTGCACATTTTAGGCATTTCATCTTTGGCTGCCGGGCATAAGGTACTGGTACCGGAAACTATCCAGGCGTTGAAGGATATAGGCAGAGGAGATATTGGTGTTGTTGCTGGTGGTATTATCCCGGAGCACGATTACGATTTTTTATTTCAATCCGGTGTGATGGCCATCTTCGGGCCAGGAACAGTCATTGCTGATGCAGCCATTAAATTGCTGGAAATATTATCCACCCGTCTCACTGGAAATAAATAAATCTGCAGCAATGCCATCAGCAAAAAAATAAAACTCAGGCCGGAGTGCCCAATTTCCATTTATCGTTTTTTGCACCTGTTCCAGGTGATGAGCAATTTCATTTTCCAAATATTGAGAAAAATGAGCTCCGAGCTGGTCAACTCTTTTTGCATCAATTCCAAAAGAAGTCCGTAGGCCTGTCATGATCAATTCATTGAATTGTTGTTCCGGAGTGAGTTGCTCTATTTCAAAAGGAACAACATTTTTTTGCAAAGCATCGACGTATTTAATATTGTTGGCGATGTTCCATTGCCTGCTTATGCCATTGTAGCTATGAGCAGCAGGGCCTAATCCTAAATAATGTACACCTGCCCAGTAGCTGGTATTATGCTTGGATTGCATGCCAGGCTTTGAAAAATTACTGACTTCATATTGTTCAAATCCAGCTTTGGATAACATCTCCTGGAGAATAGCATATTGCCTGTTGCCTTGTTCATCATCAGGCGCAATCACTTTTCCTTTGTCAATTTGATAGGCGAGTGCAGTCCCTGGTTCAACCGTGAGGGCATAAGAAGAAATGTGCGGAATCCCGGAATCAATCAGAAACTGAATGTTTTCCTTCCAGCCTTCATTAGTTAAACCAGCGCCACCATAAATGAGATCGGCTGTGATATTTTCAAAGCCTGTTAGCTGAGATAAACTGATTACATTTTTAGCTTGTTCAGCGGAATGACTGCGATTCCATGCTTTCAATACACCATCCTGCAATGCCTGTATACCAATACTCAAGCGATTAATGCCTATGGATTTCCATTCGTGTAGAATCTCCGCTTGTATATCATCCGGATTCGCTTCCAGCGTGATTTCTGTAGCAGGATCTACCTTGAATTTCTTACGAATGGCGATTAATATGGATTCAATATCCGCTGAAGGAATTGCTGAAGGTGTCCCGCCACCAAAATAAATAGTCGAGATGTCCTGACCTTCCAGGTAACTAAATTGCAATTCTGTTTCCCGTACAATTGCCCTGATCAATTCATCCTTTTTTCCAAATGAAGTGGAGAAATGGAAATTGCAATAATGGCAGGCTTTTCTGCAAAAAGGAATATGAATGTAAATGCCAGCCATGGTGTAAAAATAGGAAAAGGCTTAGGCTAAGGCTAAGACGAAAGTGAAGTTGGAATTATCCGGATATTTTCCTGGCAATGGAAAGTCCATCCCGAATGGTCAGCATTATTACTTCAATACGAGGATCGTTCTTCAGCATTTCATTGTATTGACGGATCACTTTGGCATCGATATCTTCGGGTTCAAATACTACTTTTCCGCTCCACAATACATTGTCAGTAACAATTAATCCACCCGGACGAACCTGATCAATCACCCGCTTGAAATAATCGATATACTCTTGTTTGTTAGCATCGATATATACCATGTCCCATTTTTCCGTGCGGGTGGGAATGATTTTTAATGCATCACCAATGAGCGATTCAATTTTATTTTCCAATCCGGCAAGCTGAAGATTCTTTTTGAGCAGGAAGGACAATTCGCCATTGGATTCAATAGTTACTACTTTACTATTCGGGGCATTCTTTAATCCCCTGGCTAAACATATCGCGCTGAATCCTGTAAATGTGCCCAGTTCCAAAATATGTTCAGCCTGAAGTAGGGTAGCAAGCCAGGTCAGCAGTTTTCCCTGTACACGGCCACTTAACATTTGAGGTGCTATGGTGTGTAGATGTGTAGAGCGCTCCACTTCCTCCAGGATAGGATCGTCTACATTGCTATGTGTATCAGTGTATTGCTGTATTTGCGGATCGAGCATGTCTTCTTTGCCAGATTGGATGAATAATTACCGTGGCGAAGATAATAGCAGCGCCAGCATAAAATGAACCGGTCAGTTCCTTGCGATCATTTAAAATGAATAGAGCCATCACGATTCCATAAATGGGTTCAAGATTGATCACCATCAGGGAGTCATAAGCAGTCACCACCAACATGGAGCGTGTGGCGAGCACCCATGCTATGCTGGTACAAACAATGCCCAGGACAAGAAGATAGATCCAATCTAAACCCACCGGAATAAATTGTTGCAAGTGACCGGTGATATATTCACCACCTACCCAAATACACATGGTCAGCCATGCTGAAGCCATTTGCATGAAAGTGATATGTTCAGCATTTAATTCAGTGAGCCATTTCTTTTCAAAACTGGAAAGCACAGCGACCAGGAGTGCAGCCAATAATCCAAGGTAAATTCCATACAAGACATCGCCCTCCGCTTTTCCTGCAATCAATACTATGCCGGGAATGACTAAAAGACCAAAAATAACTTCATGAGTTTCTCTTTTTCGACCTGTAATCCAGGGTTCAATCCATGCCGTGAAAAAAGTGATGGTAGAAAAACAAATCAGGGCCGTAGATGCATTGGCTAATTTGATTGACCCAAAAAAACAAATCCAATGTATGGCAACCAATACTCCAAGCAGGTATATTTTTTTCTTTTGCTTCAACCAGTCAACACGCAACTTTTTAGTAGCAAAGAGGAAAATTCCAATACCTAATGCAGCAATTATGGTCCGCCACCAAACCAAAACACTGGCAGAAAGAGAAATCAGGTCGCCGAGGATCGCTGTAAAAGCCAGCAGCACTACCGCGAAATGAAGTTGCAGGTACGCTCGTTTCAGATTCACAGCAAAAATTAGTTGTTATCTTTGCACAAGTATACTGAATTAGGGCTTACTTTATTCAGTACTTAAATCAACCCTGGATAAATGGCACTTCAAATTGGCGATATCGCTCCCGATTTTTCACTTTACTCTTCAGAGAAAAAACTGGTGCATTTGCATGAATTAAGAGGCCAGACTGTCGTATTGCTTTTTTATCCTCTTGCATTTACCAGTACATGTACGAAAGAATTGTGCTCTACACGCGACGATATTTCCATTTATGAGGAATTGGGGACACAAATACTGGCCATTTCCACGGATTCGCCCCAAACGCTCGCCCGGTACAAACAAGACAATAATTTTAACTTTACCCTGCTGTCCGATTATAACAAGGACGTGATCCGTGCTTATGATGTGATATATGAGGAGTTCACCCTGGGCATGCGTGGAGTGGCTAAAAGAGCTGTCTTCATCATTGACCCCGAAGGAATTATCCGGTATATTGAAGTGTTAGAGGTAGCGGGCCATATGCCGGATTTAGTGGGATTGCAAAATGCTTTGCGTAATTTGCAGCCCGTATGATCGAGGCTGATGAATTTTTTGATCATGAAAATATCACCCGAAATGAATAGCAAACCACTCGAACAAGATGATGTCCTCATTGAAGAGGATACGTCCCAAGGTGAATTCACCCAGATCCTCGTGCTCAATGATGATTACAATACTTTCGAATGGGTGATTGAATGCTTCATGGAGATCCTGCAACATTCGAATGAACAGTCTGAGCAATTGGCCTGGATCATTCATACTAAAGGAAAGGCCAGCGTGAAAGTGGGTCCTTTCGAAATACTTAAGCCTTTGAAAGACGCATTGGTTGACCGCGGTTTAAATGCGATCATCGAGCACGAGAAAGTAAGCCGGTGATTGTCTGCGGATGCCTGTCTTTTCACTCGATGACGAGCTGATATTTCCACATCCTGCTTTGCGTGACCCTGACGGCCTCCTGGCTGTTGGCGGTGATTTGTCGCCAGACCGTCTGTTGTTAGCATACCGCTGGGGAATATTCCCATGGTATCATGAAGGGCAGCCGCTATTGTGGTGGTGGCTTGCACCCAGGCTTATGTTAAGGCCATATGAAATTCATATTTCGCATTCACTTCAAAGTATTTTAAGAAAAGAGATTTTTCACATCACATTCAATACCGCTTTCGCAGAGGTGATGAAAAATTGTAGTGAGATCAAGCGGATGAACCAGGATGGTACATGGATTACGGATGACATGCTGGAAGCTTATCTCGAATTACACCAGGAGGGATATGCACATTCAGTTGAAGTCTGGCAGGATGATGAATTAGTCGGAGGTTTGTATGGAATAGGGTATGGCAAAATATTTACAGGAGAAAGCATGTTTGCTAAAAAATCAAATGCTTCAAAAGTAGCTTTCGTACACCTTGCCCGGCACTTATCAGCAAAGCGATTCGAATGGATCGACTGTCAGCAGGATACTACACATTTAAGATCCCTTGGAGCTGATTTAATCCCGGAAGATCAGTTTTTGGATGTATTACGCGATAACCATCTGTTCATATTGCAAACAGGGGAATCAAAATCCAATTTTTAAAGCTCTTTTTCCCTAGCCTCAGCCTTTTTTAAAATGGTTAATAATCAACCCTGCTAATTCTTTTCCAACATTCTCCTGAGCTTCTATAGTCGATCCGCCTACGTGGGGAGACAGTGAAATTTTGGGATGAGTTAAAATATCTGCTCTTGGAGTTGGTTCGCCAACGAATACATCAATACCAGCTCCGCCGATTATACCTGAAGTAAGCCCTTCTAAAATGGCATCTTCATCAAACACTCCGCCTCGTGCAGTATTGATCAGGATCACGCCTTTTTTCAATTGGTTTAACTCACTAATACCAATAACAGGTTTGTCTGCTTTTGGAATATGAATGGTGATGATATCGGATTGCTTAAAAACAGTGGCCACATCAGTAGTGTCAATGTGCACATTTAAAGTAGAAGCAGCACCGGGAATTTGAATGGTGATATCAGCTTCCTTTACAAATGGATCAGTAGCCACAACGTTCATACCCAGGCCCAGTGCCATTCGTGCAACTTCCTGTCCAATTCTTCCAAAACCGATAATACCCATGGTCTTTCCAAAAAGTTCGGATCCTTCACTCGCTTGTTTTTTCAATTTGCCAAAATCAGTTTGGCCATTCACCGGCATATTACGGTTCGCCATTTGTAATAGTCGCATTAATGAAAATGCATGAGCAAAAACTAATTCAGCTACTGACCTGGAAGATGCAGCGGGTGTGTTGTAAACGCCTATTCCTTTTTGTTTGGCATAAGCAACATCGATGTTGTCCATACCAACTCCTCCACGTCCGATGACTTTGAGATTCGGGCATGCATCAATTAGTGCCTGGCGCACTTGCGTTGCGCTGCGGACGGTGATGCCATCAAACTCCTTGAGTTTTTGAGGTAATTCTTCTCCATTAAAATGGGTCGTAACAACTTCAATTCCTGCTTTCTCCAGCATTGCCTGTCCCGTCTCATCTATGCCATCGTTGGCCAGTATCCTTATTTTGCTCATAAGGCACAAAAATAATTTAAGATTTCAGATTGAAGATTTAAGATTGAGGTAACTGGACTGAAGACTGTGGACTGGCTACTGCTTATTCTTCTTCAATTGCTCTTCCAAATCATGAATTCGCTCATTGGCTTCCTTCAATTCCTTTTCGAGCTCACGAATGCGGGCATCTGAATCATTATAGTTCGATGGAGTGGATTTGGTCCCGGATTCAGATTTAGAATCAGGTTTTCCAATAATCTTATGATAATATTCTTTTATGATGGTGACGCCATTTTCTCCCCGGATAAAGGCTGCTCCAAAAAATACTACCGGAATAAATATGATAAAGAAGACAAAAAAGCGGAAACACCCTGTGGCTTTATACTTAGGTCGCATAATTTCCTGGTTTTATTACTAACAAAATAACCAGATGGATGTAATTATTGGAAGGAATTTTAGATGACGGCTATTGATTTATCGAAACAAACCCAATTCCTCAGGATATTCTGGACCAATCCTGCTTGTATTTATACTCCGTAGTTAAATATGCGCCAAGACTTGCATGCTCGGGCAATTGTAGCGTAGGATCCCGGGTCACAATTTCTTCTGCAAAACTCCTGGCTGTCCTGAGTATAGCCTGGTCTTCCACAAGATTGGCGGCTTTAAATTCAAAAGCGCCACTTTGTCTTGTGCCGGCAATATCACCAGGGCCACGCAATTTGAGATCCGCTTCTGCGATGGCAAAACCGTCATTGCTTTTGCAAATCACTTCTAATCGTTCGCGAGCTGTTTTTGAAATTTTATAGCTCGTCATTAAAATGCAATAGGATTGATCTGCTCCGCGACCTACCCGCCCTCGAAGCTGATGGAGTTGTGACAAACCAAAGCGTTCTGCATTTTCAATGATCATGATCGTAGCGTTTGGAACATTTACGCCCACTTCAATGACTGTAGTGGAAACCATGATTTGCGTATTTGCGTTTTTAAAGCGGTTCATCTCCATTTCTTTGTCATCCGCTTTCATTCGTCCATGCACAACAGAGAGTTGGTATTCCGGCCGTGGGAAGATTCCTAACAATCTTTCGTAACCATCCATTAAGTTTTCTAAATCCAGTTTCTCCGATTCTTCAATCAAAGGATAGATCACATAAGCCTGTCTTCCTTGTTTAATTTCACTCCGCACGAATTCCATTACTTTTCCACGATGAGCCTCGGTTCTTTGAGTTGTGACTACAGGCTTCCTGCCGGGTGGTAATTCATCCAGGATGGATACATCCAAATCACCATACACTGTCAATGCAAGTGTGCGTGGAATAGGTGTTGCTGTCATCACCAATACGTGAGGTGGATGATGCGTTGACTTTGACCACATTTGAGCTCGTTGTGCAACACCAAAGCGATGTTGTTCGTCTGTTATAGCCAAACCGAGATTTGAAAATTCAACTCCCTCCTCAATGACAGCATGCGTACCTAATAATATGTTTGTGCTTCCTGTCTTTAATGATTGAAGCAGCTCTGCTCTTGAACTCCCGGTAACACTACCAGATAAAAAACTAACCTTAATGTCCAGATCTTTGACTAATTCTCTGATGGAAGCGAAATGTTGCATAGCTAAAACTTCCGTAGGAGCCATCAATACGGATTGAAAGCCATTGTCAGCAGCCAAAAGCATGAGCATGAGTGCAACTATGGTCTTGCCACTGCCGACATCGCCTTGCAAAAGCCGATTCATTTGTTTTCCGGAGCCCATGTCTTTACGAATCTCCCGGATAACCCGCTTTTGTGCTTCTGTAAGTGCAAATGGGAGATGCTGATTGTAAAATGTATTGAATAAATTTCCAACTTCTCCAAACACAAATCCTATGACACTTTCTTCGCGCTTAACTTTTGAACGCAACAAGAGCAGTTGTAAAAAAAATAATTCTTCAAACTTGAGGCGGTTTCTTGCCAGGGTTAATTCTTCCTGGTTTGCAGGAAAATGAATTCGACGGATAGAATCATAGCGACTGTAAAAGCGAAGGGATTGAACTATATGCTGAGGTAAGTTTTCGGGTAAATCACTATTGCGTAATTGCTCGATGAGAGTTTTTAAAATTTTGCGTCTCCCTTTGCTGTCCAGTCCTTTCAGCATGAGTTTTTCCCCGCTGCTATATACTGGTTCAAGTCCTGATGCTTCTTTTTTATCTGCATTCACGGTTTCAATTTCAGGATGAACCATATTCATCTTTCCCTTATAATCCTGCAGTTTGCCAAAAATGAGATATGGAACTCCGGGCTTAATCCATTGCTGTATTTCTTTGATTTTTTGAAACCACAATACTTCCATCTCACCCGAGTCATCTTCAAAAGAAGCAACCAGTCTTTTTTTATGACCACTGCCTTCCAAACGCATATCAGTGAACAAACCTTTCAATTGTACAGGTTCAGTTTTATTCCGGGCATCCCGGATGGTTGAAACTTGTGATTTGTCAATATAACGGAAAGGAAGATCCCATAACAGGTCACCTATTTTGTGTATGCCCAATTCAAGGCGAAGCATTTCACCGCGAATGGGGCCTACGCCCTTCATGTACTCAATAGGCTGGTCTAATATGGAAGCGGAAGCAGGCAAAGTGATGAAGTTATTATTGGACGAAAGATAAAATAAAGAGAAAAGAGAAAAGTGAAAAGTGAAGAGTAAAATTTGATTTGTTTTATGGTGCTGATCGGTAAAACATATCTTTGTGCGATGGAATCAAAGCGCCAGAAGCAAATTGGGGAATTAATCAGGCGGTCCTTCAGCATGGTGCTGATGGAGGAAGGATCTTATATTTTCGAAAGAGCCATGGTCACGGTTACCCGGGTATCGATGACTCCGGATCTGCTGAATGCAAAAGTGTATTTGTCGATTTTCAACACAGAGAATAAACCAGCGGTGTTGCTTTCTATGGAAGAAAATTACATGCAATTGAAGCATGCCCTGGCGAGCAAAGTAGGAAAACAGCTGCGCCGCATTCCCGATATGCAATTTTTCCTCGACGATTCATTAGATGAATTTTTTAGAATGGATCAAATACTCAATAAGCTCCGATCTGAAAATCAGATGGGGAAAGAAGAAGAGTAAGGTAGAAGATATAAGGTTGAAGGTTGCAGGTTGCGATTAATTTTAAAATAAACCTGATTTAGCAGCGATTACTCCTTCTTTTAAAGCATAATCGCAATAATATAATTTAGATGGTGGGCATGCACGGATGATATACCGGATCAGAAGATAGGCTACCACAATGTAATCGAGTCTTTCTAAAGGTATTTCCTTTCTCAATTTTCGTTCTACCAGGCTCATTGGAACGACTTCACTCATGTATGCATCGAGGTCCCGGAGATCAAGTTCACTCCAATGTGCACCGGTTTGCAATTTGGGAAGCGTATCCTGGATGACTTCGAATGAACCACTGGCACCGATGAGAAAATATTCTTTCACCTCTTTTAGCTTGTTGATCAATTCCACAAGTTGTGTATCCAGGAAACTGGTCAATGCATGGATCTCCGAAAGAAGTATGGGATCATGTTTGTGAAAATGTTCATATAGGAGAGCGACGCCGATTTTATAACTGTGAACGAACAGTACTTCGTTGCCATGGAAAAGAATAAACTCAACACTGCCTCCACCGATGTCCATAATTAATCCCGGGCCAGGCAGCATGGGTAAGGCCGATTGAATTCCTTTCAGGATGTAATATGCTTCCTGGTGTCCATCAATGATTTCAATCGTTATGCCGGATTGTTTTTCGAGGATCCGTGCGACTTCATTTCCATTCACAGCTTCGCGCATGGCAGCTGTTCCCACAGCATAAACTGCATCCACTTTCCAGGATTGAATTTGAGTGGCAAATTCTTTCATCACATCAATTCCTCGCTGCATGCTGTCTTCATTAATAAAGTCTAAACCACCTGATGCCAGTTTGACATAACGACGATCTTTCAACAATGAGATCCACTGTCCATCTGGTTCAAGATCGACAATCAATAAGTGAAAAGTGTTTGACCCAAGGTCAATCACTGCAATACGTCGAGCAGACATTATTTTACAACCGCCTTAGCCTGGCTTATGATCGTGGTGAAGAATTCCACTCCTGCAGGAGCCATAGCATTTCTATATGCAGGCTGGCCATTTTCCATAAACTCAAAATAATTACAGCCCTTTCCTAAGAAGAAATCTGCTTCGCGGACAATTTTTCCATCAGAGAGCCATGACATTCTTCCTACAGCTTCACACTTGCCGCTGATGGCTGGTAAAGCAGGTACTATATACAATACTGAATTCTTTACACTGGCAGCATCGTCCTGGCTAACGCTGATGGGAAGTTTATAAAAAATAATATCCACACTTTGCCCAATGCTATAAAGCGTATTCACATCCACGGATTGTAGAAAAGGAAGTGGGGCAGGCCTTGATACCGGAGTTTCTGGTGGACTTTCGGAAGCACCATTTTCTTTTTTCTGTTGACAAGCATATAGGAATGAAACTAAAATGCAGGTGCTGAAAAATATGGAGCTTATTTTCATTTGAAATAATATTCAAACCGGAAGGTAAGAAAATAAGAAACCAATTTAGGAGCATTCAGATCGTGTTTAGCGGGCGATAAAAGAGGAGTGATGCCGTGTGTATATCGAAAATTAAAACCCCACCTTGGACTAAACCTATAATCTAATCCCACCAACCAGGAGACATCATTTTCATTGAAATAAGGCACCAGGAGATCGAGTGACATATCAGGCGAATGAAATTGGTCAATGGTACTGGCATCCATCAGGCGGCCATAACTGAATCCTCCGTGAAAAGCTACCTTGTAATATTCCCCTTCCTCCTGCCACCAATCGCCGTAACTGAAGTACACCGGGAGCTCTATATATTTTAGATTGATATGGAGACTGGGATCATATTCAGGGTTCAATATATCAGGCCTGCTGCCGCGCTCGCTGTACAAGAATTCCATATTGGCCCGGAACCTGGATTCAAATAAGATAATGGCTTTGATTCCTCCGGTCAGCCCTACTTTATCAAAACCAGCAAGGTCATCTCCATCTACCTGGCAGGCATTCAGACCCGCGACCGCGGCTGCCTCAAACCGCTGCTGTGCAGTCACATTTCCTGGTGCCAGCAAAGCCAACATACTCATAGCCAGCAGGAAGCTTAAGCAGAAAAAAGGTTTTCTTACATTCATGCCATTAAAACCAGCCCGGAGCTGAGTTGTTATTGATTCACTACCGGATTTATCTAAAAATTGTAATACCATACGATGCTCAAATATACCAAGCATAATCTCAGCAAGTTAGAAGAGATATTTAAAGAGCTAAAGGTGACCATTCGCTACGAAAAAGGGAATTTTCAATCCGGTTATTGTATAGTTACCGGCAAAAATATTGTTATCATCAATAAATTTTTCGAGGTAGAGGCCAGGATCAATACTCTGATGGAAATACTGGAAGAAAATAAGTTTTCGACTGAAGATTTGCCGGAAGAAAACAAAGAATGGCTCCTTAAAATGAAAAAATCCGTCGTGCATTCGGAGTGAAACGCCCTGTTGAAATTACCTTATTAGGTACCGGTACTTCCCAGGGCATTCCCGTCATTGGTTGCCAATGTAATGTTTGCTCCTCAGCTGATCCCAGAGATCGTCGATTCAGAACAGCAGCTTTTGTTCGCGTAGGAGATGTTGGCCTGGCCATAGATGTCGGACCTGATTTCCGAATGCAAATGCTAAACAATGGTATCTCAGATGTAAAAGCTGTCCTGCTTACCCACGAACATAATGATCATATTTCCGGGCTGGATGACCTGCGCCCCATCAATTTTAAATATCAGCGTACAATTCCTTTTTACGGAATGGATCGAACGCTTCATGAATTGGAAAAAAGATTTTACTATGCATTTGATGAGCATTATGAGTACCCCGGGAAACCCAGGGTCAAAGCGCATATTATAAGCGATGATCCATTTGAAATTGAGGGAGTTCTTATTCAACCTATCCCGGTAGATCATGGAGACATGATGGTGTACGGATACCGAATAGGCGGAATAGCATATATCACGGATGCGAAATTTATTCCGGAAAAGAGCATGGAACTATTACAGGGCCTCGATGTACTGGTATTGAATGCACTACGATTTCGTTCGCACCCCACTCATCTTACAGTGGAAGAAGCAACCCAACTTTATCACGAACTCCGTCCCGGAAATTGTTACCTCTTGCACATCAGCCATGAAATGGGATTGCATGCAGAGGTAGAAAAGACATTGCCTGCCGGATTACATTTAGGGTTTGATGGGTTGAAATTGAAATCGGCAGAGTAAGAGAGTGATGTTTTTTTCGTTATTCAAATGACACAAATAAGAATGACCTGCAGGGCACACTATAAATTAGCCTATCTTTATTTGAATGGAAATGGAACTCTGGGCATGAATTCGTGGAGATTATGAGAGGCACTTACAAACTGGGATTTTTGGCTCTTTTGCTGAGCTGGACCATCAGTGGATTTTCGCAGTATGCTTCACAATACAGCTTGTACACACATGAACGCTATGCTTTTAACCCTGCATTTGCCGGGATGGAAAGAAGCCTGGTGACCTCCCTTCAATACAGGAGTCAATGGACAGGCCTTGCGGGTAACCCCGAATCGCGGATGGTGAATGTCAATATGCCCATGTATATATGGCAGGGAGCTATTGGTTTTCAGTTGCTCAATGAATCGGTAGGAGCCGAGAGCCAGACTGCTTTTTCAGCTTCTTACAACTATATTCTTGAGGCAGGAGGGCTTGGACTTTTTTCCTTTGGACTGAGAGCGGGTATTTATCAGAAATCATTGGATGGTACCAAGCTGAGGGCTCCGGATGGAATATATGAAGGTTCGATTGTGGATCACCAGGATTCAAACCTGCCTAATGGAAAAATAAGTGGTGTCTCCCCAAGTCTTGAGGGTGGGATCTATTTCGCTGGTAATTTCTTTGAAGCGGGGCTTTCTTTGACAGGATATTTTCCAGCAGGGGTTCAGCTGGGTGATGAAATCGATTATTCTCCGCGGCCAGTGATGCATTTTTTTGGAGAATACTTTGTGGAATCACTGGAGGAGATATCTTTATACCCGACGCTCTACGTCAAGTCTGATTTAGTTCAGACACAGGCTGAGGTGTTACTGCGTGCTGAGTGGCAAAATCTCCTTTCTGCCGGGATCGGATACAGAGGTTTCGGCAATATCAACCAGGATGCAATCTTATTATCGGCAGGGGTACGTTTATCCCCGAAGTTCTTTTTGTATTATGGTTATGATATCGGGTTGAGCCATCTTCAGGTGGCCCACGAGGGTACCCATGAGCTGATGATCAAATACAATCTGAATGAGATGGTCGGCGCTGGTCTGCCCCCACGCACGGTATATAACCCCCGTAACCTATAGTCCTGGTCTTCCGGAATGACTTCCGAATAAGGCCTTTTTCATGGTAAACAGAAAAGGCTGATTACCACTTTTAATAATGGTTTTGAATTGCGTTGTTTACAGATATTTTTTTTTAATATATGATAATGGGAAGGATGGAAATTTAAATTCTTTCGATCGTATACTACAGTCAAATAATATCTCGTTTCAACGATTGTTGGCATAAAATATGCTGTCCGGCGGGTGGTTTTGAAAAAGATATTTGTTTGGATATCTAAGTCAAAAAATTATCTTTACGCCTCTTTTTTCTAAGCTACCCAAAACAGCGAAACTTTTGTAAAAAGGATGAGGAACTTTTCAATCTCTGCATTGGCCATCATCACCCTGGCCAGTCTCTTTAGTGCGTGTGGAACGCATGAAACAGGACAGCTAGTGGGTGTCATGGATCGTCCAAAATATACCGGGATCAATCCGTATGGAATGGAATACATTAAAAGTGGATCCTTCCATATTGGCCAATCTGACCAGGATATCTTCAACAGCTTCACTGAGCGTCCCCTGCAGGTGTCCATCGTTGGATTCTTTATGGATGACACTGAGATTACCAACAATGAGTATCGCCAGTTTGTCAACTATGTAAGAGACTCCATTGCCCATACTCAATTGGATCATTTCAAAGAAGATGAAGATGGCAACCAGACCATTGACTGGGAATATGAAATCGACTGGACCGATGACCTGCTCGATGGTATGTATTTCTCCGGCGATGACGTCTTCGGAAATAAGAAAGAACTTGATACTCGCGAACTGGTGTACAAGTATGAGTGGAAGGACTGGAGAAAAGCTGCCAGCCCAACCTTCAAAGGAAAACGCAATGAAATCATCAACCGCGAAGAAGTCAGCATCTATCCTGATACACTGGTGTGGATTCGCGATTTCACTTATAGCTATAATGAGCCCTTTACCCGGAATTATTTCTGGCATCCTGCATTCGATGACTATCCTGTAGTGGGCGTCAATTGGAAGATGGCTAAGTCTTTCTGCGCCTGGAGAACCGATCTCTGGAATACTTACCGTGGAGAGGATGAACCGAATACAGAAGAGTTCAGGTTACCCACTGAACATGAATGGGAATACGCAGCCCGTGGCGGACATGACCTCGCTCCTTATCCTTGGGGTGGTTATGGCCTCCGCAATGCTAAGGGTTGCTTGCTGGCTAACTTCAAACCTGGCCGTGGTAATTATCCTGAAGATGGTGGTCACTACACCGTGAAAGCAGATGCTTACTTCCCTAATGATTATGGATTGTACAATATGTCCGGTAACGTTTCAGAATGGACCGAATCCGCTTATTTCGACAATGCACATTCCATTGTACACGACAATAATCCTGACATCAAATATGATGCAAAGGATGATGACCCGGCAGTTTATAAGAGAAAAGTAATCCGGGGAGGTTCATGGAAAGATGTAGCGTATTATCTACAGACCGGAACCCGTAACTGGGAATACCAGGACACAACAAAATCCTACGTAGGATTCCGTTGCGCGCTGACATTCCTGGGTAGGGCTATAGATGATGCAAATTAAGGTTGAAGGCACTGGGGGAGTTGTATTGAAAATACCTGGCCACCAGCTCAGCCTCAAACGGTAATATCATACTAGAAAAGAAAATCAGGAACATGCTATATGCTGTTGGCAATTTCTGAGACTGCAATAATTCAATCACTTAACTTTTAAAAAAATCTCAACCAGCATGAACAAGTATATTAAGTCATCGACATTTAAGTACTTCAAAAATTTTATCATCGGTTTTGGTGCATCCGTTGTTATGATCGGGGCGCTTGGCAAAATCCGTAGCTTTTGGTGGGGTGATATCATGATCACCGCCGGTCTTCTGACAGAGGCTTTCCTCTTTATGATGCTCGGTCTTATTCCACCAGAAAAAGACTACTACTGGGAAAAATTGTATCCAGGATTGGAGCGTTACAATAGTAACATCTCTCCACTGGCTGCTGGTGAGTTGGACAAAGATTCACGTCCATTGAATGGGGTTAAAGTGGAAGGTCAATTGGGCGGTATGCTTTCTGAACTGCAGATCATGTCTAAAAGCATGAGCTCATTGAAAGCACTCCAGGAAGTTGACTTTTCTCAAACTTCAGATCAGATCAAGTCTATGGGTAATTTCTATGACAGAATGAACCAGGCTATGATGGAATTAGGCAACAGTGTTGAAGAGACCAAAGCTTACCGCGGTCATATTTCAGCATTGAATCAAAACATCCAGGGTGTCAATCAAATGTACCAGGGTGTATTGGCTGCTAAAGACAGCGTAAATGCAATGAACGCTGCATTAGCTGAACTTGGTAATTCTGCTGGTGATGCTAAGGTTTACAACGATCAGTTGGCTAACCTGAACAAGAACCTCCGTTCATTGAATAATGTATACGGAAACGTATTAACTGCCATGACTGGCGGAGCTAAAGGCTAATCCGGTCGCCGATTTGAATTGATTTTTTAATAAAAGAAAAAACTAGACAACTTATATGTCAATTCCAAAGGAACCCCGGCAGTTGATGATCAATATCATGTATTTGGTATTAACTGCCTTGTTGGCCCTGAACGTTTCTGCTGAAATCTTTAATGCCTTTAAGGTCGTGGATAAAAGTATGGTGCGGAGTAATAACGCCCTGGACGAAGCCAACGGCAAATTACCACAGGCTATTAAAGATGGTGCAAAAAAGAGAGAATCTTTGGCCACTTATGCGGAGCGTGTAGAACCTACTCGTCAATATGCAAAGGAATTGGATGAATACCTCAAGCATATGATCGATACTATGATCAATGCTACAGGTGGTTTCGATCCAGATCCTGAAACCGGTGCCATCACTGACCACCTTCATGGTGAAAAAAATAAGGACATCACCACCCGGTATTTGGTGGATAAAGGCATGGGTGAGGATCTGAAAAAGAAGATCGGGGAATACCGCGATAAATACCTGTCCATACTGGACACTAATGATGTAATGATCTACGGAAAGGATATTGCGCTCGCTGTAGATGATGAGACATGGAAGAAGAAGAAGAAGAAGAGTTGGTCGGAAATGAACTTCAACCACATGCCATTACAGGCAGCTATTCCAATCATCCGCAAGTTTCAAAATGATAACAAAAATTCAGAAGCTACTGTATTGAATTACCTGGCGAACAAAGTAGGTACTACTACTGACGTCGTGTTGGATAAATTCACCGTTGTATCTGCGGCCAAGAAATCCTATGTGATCAAAGGGGAGCAGTACGAAGCGGATATCTTCTTAAGCGCATTTGCTGGCGCTGATAGTAAGACAGGTATTTCTATTTCTGTCGATGGTAGAAGTCTTCCTGTTGATGCTGAAGGTGTTGCTAAATACACAGCTGGTACAAGTGGAGTTGGTATCAGGAAGTATAATGCTACCATCAACGTGTTGAACCCGGTAACTAACGAGACACAAACTTTCAAGAAAGAGTTTGAGTATGAAGTTGGTGAGCGTTCAGTTTCAGTATCTGCTACGAAGATGAACGTGTTCTACATGGGTGTTGATAATCCAGTCGCTATTTCAGCTGCTGGTGTACCTAGTAACCAGGTATCCGTTTCTATGTCCGGAGCAGGAGGTGGTTCTATCAGCAAGAATAGCGATGGTACATACAATGTTCGCGTAACAGGTCAGACGAAGAAAGATGAATACTGTTATGTAAACGTTTCAGCTCCCGGTCTTAATGAGAAAAGAGAATTCCGTGCGAAGAGAATTCCTAACCCTGTGGCTATGTTGAGTAATTCAAACGGTGGTGTTATGCCATCAGGAGAATTCAAAGCTCAGCGTGGTTTGTTTGCTGTATTGGAAAACTTTGATTTCGATGCTAAGTGCGAAATCATCGGTTACCGTTTGGTTCGTGTTCCAAGAAGACAAGACCCAATCATCGGTACCAATAAAGCAGGACAGTATGGTGCAGAGTGTAAAGGAATTGTTGACCAGGCTAAAGCTGGTGACACCTATTATTTTGAGGATGTAAAGGCCAAGTGTCCAGGTGATGCTCAAGGCCGTGACATCAATCAACTTGTATTTAAAATTAATTAATATCCATCATGAAGTCATTTTTGGGTTACCTGGTCCTGATGCTTACTGCTTTGATTCCTTCCGGAATCCAGGCGCAAGCTGAAACGACCATCATCACCGAATCGAGCGAACCGGTAGAAGATGTGTATCTCGATGATGTAGTCCGCAAGACTATGATCTTCGAAAACCGGGTTCTTCCGTATGAAGAACTTCGCGAAGCCGATGTACCCTGGCAGCGTAGAATGTGGCGAATCATAGATGTGCGTGAGAAAATGAATCTCCCGTTCACCTATCCGATTCAACCATTCTTCACTATTATTTCCGATGCAGCCAAATCCGGAGAAATCAAAGTATTTAAAGATGAAACCTTTAAAGAAATGATGACACCAGAAGAAGTGGCTAATACCATCGCACACCAGGACACCAGCTTGATCTTCAATCCTGACACATATGAAGATGAGGTGGTTATCGTTAACAACCCGGTTAACCCGGAAGACATCAAGAAATTCCGCGTCAAGGAAATGTGGTTCTTTGATAAAGAAACTTCCCGCATGGTTGGCCGCATATTAGGAATTGCTCCTGTACAGGATTATTATGATCCATCCACAGGGTCCTTCAAGTATGCCACACCTATGTTTTGGGTTTACTACCCGGAAGCACGTAATATGCTCTCCAGGTATTTAGTCTTCAATGAAGAAAACGATGCTGCACCAAGTACATGGGCAGATTTGTTTGAGCAACGTCGATTCTCCAGCTACATTTACAAGCAATCAAACGTACTGGATTATCGCCTGGAAGACTTCTATCCAAATGCAGAAGACGGAGTTGATCGTTTGATGGAATCAGAAAGAATTAAAGCTGAATTGTTCAATTGGGAGCATGACCTTTGGACATACTAATCCAATAGAATGAATAAATAAAAAAGCCTTTGACATCGTCGAAGGCTTTTTTATTTCATAGGAGAGCAGGGAGCAGAGAGCAAGGAGTAGAGAGCGAAGAGCGAAGAGCGGAGAGCGGAGAGGTCAGAGAGCAGGGAGCAAAGAGTAGAGAGCGGAGAGGGAAGCGGGAAAGTTTATCGGTGGCTGAGATGTTTAATCGAATACACGAAGATGCTTCCAAAGCCGACCATCAACATGGTGTGATAAACGATGAAGGAAGTTTTGCCTAGTTCAATCCCCATAATGATGGCGAAGAGAAAATATAATGCGAGTAATCCTTCCAGTATAGTTGTCCGGGAAATATGGGTAGCCTGGTAAAATCCTTTTTTGAAACCATCCTGTAATTGACGGATATTAAATTTCGGAGTGCGGACAAAAGGGCTTTTGCGTCCCTGGAATCCTTGCACCACTGCAATACTATTATGCAGAGAAAGTCCCATGGATAAGGAAAGAAATACCGGGAACATAATGATGAACCGCAGGAACGTCTTAATTCCTGGTTCATCCCTTCGCGTGTCACGGTTGGCAACAAAATATACAGCGCCAACAGTAAGCAGGCTGACCATGAATACCCAATAAATCCTCAGGCCTATTCCTACTGTACCTACCAGGAATAAGGTCGGCACACTTAATACTGCAAGGATAAAGACCACAAGGAAAACAGAACTGGAGAGCAGATGCGAAGTGGCATGCAGCTTATGGATCAATGGGAGATCTGATTTTAAAATGTATGGGATGAGTTTCCGGGCATTTTCTGCGCCACCTTTCATCCATCGGAATTGCTGTGATTTCAATCCATTCATCTCAGCAGGTAATTCAGCCGGCGAGCCAATATCCTGGCGGTAAACTATGCGCCAGCCTTTTAACTGGGCGCGGTAAGAGAGATCCAGGTCTTCGGTCAGCGTATCTGTGCCCCAGCCACCAGCATCTTCAATAGCACTCTTGCGCCAAACTCCCGCTGTCCCGTTGAATTGCAGGAAGTAGTTTCCACTTTGCCTTCCTGTTTGTTCAATAGTAAAATGCACATTGAGCTGGAATGCCTGGAGCTTGGTGATCAGGGAATAGTCGCCATTAATATGCTCCCAACGGGTCTGTACAACACCGACTTTCTCATCGATGAAATATGGAATTGTCTCCAGCAGGAAATCTGGACGAGGAAGAAAATCAGCATCAAAAATCGCCACGAATTCTCCGGTGGCATCAGCAAGGCCATCCCGCAATGCACCGGCTTTATATCCATCCCGGTTTTCCCTGTGAGAATATATAATGTTGACTCCTTTAGCGCGATACATTTCCACCTGTCGCTGGCAAACTTCCCGGGTATCATCTGTTGAATCATCCAAAACCTGGATTTGAAGCTTGTCCGGTGGATATTCGAGTTGCACGATGTTGTCAATTAATCGCTCGACAACAAAGCGTTCGTTATACAAGGGTAATTGAACAGTAACCGTTGGTAAGTCCCCCAGGATATTGCTTCCATTGACCAGGGGGCGGTGACCATTCCGTTTGTCCTTGCCGTATTTAATCAGCAGATGAAATTGGAGTGCGCAATAGAGGGTCACATACGCCAACGAAATCGTATAAAGACCAATGACAATATAGGCGATCAGTTTAAGGAGCATAAAATCGATGCCAATTTAATATAAATGTAATCTATATAAGGCTTTTTCATATATATGGAGCGCGGATTTCAGGTCGTTCTTTGAATCTGGACTATCCGACTTTTCCGGGTGATTAAATGGAGAAGACAATATCTTACGTCCTGAATGAAGTCAAAGCTACTGTCATTGAGATTTTCTTTCAGCCCGCTTTTTATTGTCATGCTATTGGGTGTGATCTGCCTGCCATTGACTTCCTGCTACGAAGAAAAATTTACTACTGACCCCGGTGATACCTTAACTTTTTCGACAGATACAGTGAGCTTTGATACCGTATTAACCGAAATCAATACTGTAACCCGTTATTTTAAAGTATACAACCCGCATGACCTCTTTATCAGGATCAGTGAAGTGAAATTGACGGGAATCCATACTGATTTCTTTCGATTGAATGTGGATGGAACTACGGGTGATATCATTCGGGATGTTCAAATCAATCCCCACGATAGTATATATGTTTTTGTGGAAGCTACTATTGATCCGGATCAGCCGGTTTCCATAAGTCCTTTTATCATTGAAGCTGATATTAGTTTTATTACCAATCAGCAAGAGCAATCGGTGAAGTTAGTAGCCTGGGGTCAGAATGCGAATTACATTCCAGGTCCGGATGTTAATAACAAAGTACTTATCCTTTCTTGCGACCTGGGCCAGGTGACATGGGATGATCCTAAACCTTATGTCTTGTATGGCACATTGTTGATTGATTCCTGCACTTTGATTTTGCCTCCCGGTGCACGGCTATATGTACATGGAGGTATTGCGAACAATGAATTAGGTATTTATAACCAGGGTTTGATCTATACGCTTCCTATGGGACGTATTATGGTGGAAGGTACTTTGGACAAGCCGGTGATTATAAGAGATGATCGAATAGAACCGGATTATGGTGGAGCATGGGCAGGTATTCGATTAGGTCCGACCAGCGGGCCGCATAAGTTCAGTTATGCCCAGATGAAGAATGCGCTCATCGGGATCCTGGCAGATAGTGCATCCCATGTAACGGTTGATCACAGCATCATTGCATTTACGGAAGGAGCGGGAATTTATGCAAGACACGCTGATGCGCAAGTTACCAACTCATTGTTTTATGAAAATGGAACGCAAGGAATTGCACTAACCTATGGGGGGAATTACAATATCGATTATTGCACGATGGCTAATTATGGAAATACTGCTGAAGCGCTCCTGATGAATAATTTTTACTGTGATGATCCGCTTTGCTCCAATGGAGTTCAGCTTAATAAGTTAACTGCCCGAATAAACAACTCGATCATGGTAGGTTCTGCCACCGATGAAGTATGGATGGTTGATGGAGGTACTCCAGGGGATGGGATGTTTGATATTTTAATGCACAATAATATTGTCATCGTAGATGAACTACTGAAAAATGATCAGTATCCTTTATTTTTTTCTACCGTTTGTCTTGATTGCTTTGAATACAATCCAGGTGACATTTTATTTGAGGATATGCAAATGAATGATTACAACCTTGATTCATTATCTATTGCTGAACACAAAGCAATTCCGATACCGGGCATCACAGATGACCTGGATGGTGCATTGCGTGATCATGTACAACCGGATATAGGTTGTTATGAATACCAGGATTAGCCTGTATATATACGGTATCCAAATGTTATAATTCAAATCTCTAATTATATAAAGCCCACGCGGTCAGGGTTTACGAACTTTAGCAGGAACTAATCATCATCACCTGTTCAACTAAAATCTACCTGCTATGAGTGACCTGGGAACCAATATCCTTGTACGGCGCTTTCAACACAACATGTTGGATAAATTATTTCCTGCTTCTGCTGAGCAGGGGATGCCAACCAGGAAGTATACAAGATATTTCGTAGCGGACGAGATGTCGTCTTCCAAGAACGATAAAGAGATCCTGCGCTTCCTGTATTCTGTCATTGAAGAATTAAGGGCTTCCAGGGAAAATGCATACAATGCAGTGGTGCTTTTTAAAGGTCCGGATATTCAGACCGAAGATGAATTCGAATATTTCCTTGGAGAACGTTTGAGGTCGTTGGTGGAATTAGATTCGTGGCATTTTTCGATGGGTGGTGGCATCACAGGGGAATATCCTGATGCTGATTTCAGGCTTAATTTGAAAGATGAAAATCTGCATATCACGGGTCTGCATGGCCTGAGTACGCGTAAGACTCTTAGATTTCCATTTCCTGCTGTTGTCTTTTCTGCAGCCAATGAGCCCGCGAAAAAAGCAGTTCGCATGCATGCGACTCAACATCACATTTCAGGAATTTCTTATCCTGTACCGGCATAAAAAAGGTAAGAGGAGTGATCCTCTTACCTGGTTATTTTGAGACATTTGTGCAGCAGGATTTTTATTCTTCCTCGTCATAATCCCTGTCCAAAGGCTCCTCATCATCTTCCTCATCATCATCGATCACGCTATCCTCATCGTCCTCTTCCTCATCTTCCTCATCATCTAATTCTTCTACTTCTTCTTCGTCATCGTCCTCATCACCACCGGGTGCTTCATTGCTGATAATATTTAAAGCCAGATCCAGCAGTATTTCTTCTGCATCCTTAGCCTCATCCAATGTTTCTTCCAGTAGTTCGGCTGCTTCGGGTTCGCCGATAACGTGGGCGTAAGCATGGAGGCAGTTGTATGCCGCAATTTCGTAGTGTATTAATTTTTGAGCTGCACACAGGAAGCCGGCATCTCTTATGTTTCCATCCGGGAGATTGTTCATGATTGAATTAGCTTCTTTTATCAATCCTTCCGCACCTTCACTTTTCTTCGTTTCAATCTTCAGGCCAAGGACTCCGAAAACTTTTTCGCAGCGGGCCATCTGATGTTCGGTTGAAGTTTGAATTTGACGCAAGGCTTCGATCAAAGCACTATGCGTAGTATGAATTATCATTTTTGGAGCAAATTGGAACCATGCCTTCTGAGACCAGTAGGTCTCTTTGAGCTGGTCTTCAAAAAAGTTCCTTAGCCTGAGGTTATTTTTTGATGCAACATGGGTAGTGGCTTTAGAAACAGGTTTTTTAGCCACAAGTGTTATTTTACTGACAGTAGTTTTGCCAGGTTTAATGGTGACTTGTTTCATAGGTATTTTTGTTTTGGTGGGAATGGTGGGTTGGGGGATAAAAAAGAGGATGAAGCAATTGAGAAAGCCATCATCCTCTTCGTTGAATATATATGCAAATTACACTTCCTTACTCATGGGCCATCGCTGTTGATGACCATTCATCGTCTTCGCGGGGTGTGGGGTGTGCTCATAATGAATCGTTACCGCGCTGACTGTCAATAAACCATCAATCTTTTCTGATTTTCCTTAAACAGAGCGGGAGTTTTATCTCCCGCTCCTCTTAAGGTACTGGTTGTTTGGCGTCGTAAAAATGGTATGCTGCCCATTATTGCGCGTCATAGAATTCATGGAAATGATTATAGAATTCCTATACCGGGAAATATATCTGGAAAGTAGCTCCCTTGTCCAGTTCGCCACGTGCCTGGATAAAGCCGTGATGATTCTCAACTATTTTTTTACAAATGGCAAGCCCGATACCTGTTCCTGAATATTCTGTTTTGCCATGCAATCGCCGGAACACAGTAAAGATGCTTTCGGCATATTGATTTTCAAAACCGATACCATTATCGGAAAAAGTAATTTTATGAAACGGACCTGCAATGTTAGCAGAATTATCGGATGAGATAAAACTGTTTACTTGTGTTGAAGAAATAATGATTCTCGGAGGTACATCTGTCCTGTGATACTTCAGCGAGTTATCTATGAGATTGCTAAAAAGTTGTTCCAATTGAAAAGGAATACCCCGGATGGTGGGAAGTGGGCCGAATTCTACAAGACCATGAGTTTCTTCCAGCTTTGGTTTCATTTCAGTAATTACTAAAGGCAACAAGTCATTGAGATCTATTTTCTCAAAAGTTGCTTCCGGCCTGCTGGTTTGCGAATACGCTATAAGGTCGTGGATCAATTGCTGCATCTTGACTGTAGCTGTATTGATCCGGCCAAAGTAATCTTTTGCTTTATCAGACAATTCGCCTATGTCTTCTTCTTCAATCCGGGAGATAAAGGTTTGAATTTTTCTTAAGGGTTCCTGCAAATCATGACTGGCGACATAGTTAAAAGAGGCCAGTTCGCTATTGATTTTGGCCAGTGCGGTATTCTTCTGTTCCATGTTTTGACGGTACCTGATTTCATCTTCTTCGCTTTGTTTTTGTAAGGTGAGATCCCGCGTCACTTTAGTATAGCCAATTACATTTCCGGCTTCATCATGCACTGCAGTGATCACTACGCTTCCCCAGAATTTAGATTTATCTTTTCTCACCCGCCAACCTTCGTGCGAAACCCTGCCATTTTCTTTGGCTAATTGCAGGAGTTGATGGGGCAGACCCCGCGCCTGATCTTCTTCGGAATAAAAGATGGAAAATGGTTTGCCGACCACTTCTTCCTCCGTGTAGCCTTTGATCTTTTCAGCCCCTTTATTCCAATTGAGTATGATGCCTGAAGCATCGAGAAAGAAAATAGCATAGTCAACGACTTCACTGACCATTTGAGATTGGAGCACTTCAATTTGCCTGAGTCGTTTGTTGGAAGAGGTCAGCTTTTCGTTGAGCAGGATATCTGTTGAGATGTCCTGGAAAGATCCCAGCAGAACGCGTGACAAATTCTCTTCAGACTTTTTAATATTGATGCGGAAATATTTTATTTCCCCGGTCGCTGCGATCATTCTGAAGATCTCATGATTAATATCTTTCCCGTTCTCAACTTCGATTAATTTTTTTTCCCATTTCGTCTGATCCTCCGAAATTACATGGGATAGTAGCAAGTCATGCGGCTTTGAGTCTAAGGACTGTTGCAATCCCAGCATCCGGATAAGATTTTCAGAGCAGATCAGTTCGTCATTGCTTAATTTCCAGATAAAACTTCCTGTATTCGCTGACTCCTCACCGTGTGAAATGATGGAATTCTGGATATTTAATCTTTGAATAGCATTTTCCAGTTTGGACCTGGAGAGTGTCTCAACGCTGAGATCGCCCCGTATTTTGAAAAAAGCAAACGTGAAAATGGAGATCGCGAAGAGGATCACCAGCAAATAGGTGAGGGGGACGAGTTGGAAATAAGTTGCAAATCGGGAACGCTGCGTGGCATAATAGGCTGTTTCGTCCCGGATCATTGCATTGATCTTTACCCGGATCACTTCCAATGTGGTCTTGCTTTCGAGCAAATGCAAGCGCATTTCGGTTAATGGAACAGGATCGAGTGGGGCCAGGTGGATGATTTTCTCGAGCGTGGCTATCCGTTTCTGGATTAAATTCCTGATCTCTGAAAATTTTATTTCCTGCTCCGGTTTGTCAGCGATCAGCATGTCAATGGAATCCATGGATTGAAATAACCGGCCGTCATCCGTGGAAATTCCGGACAGGAAGACACTATCCCGTGTAATAATGAAACCGCCTATCCCTGTTCGCATATCTTTGAGATCAGAATAGAGTTTTTCAAGTTTGAGCTGCAGGTAGCGGGACTTCTGCAAACTGGTTTCTGAATCATGCAGGCTCCTCAATTGCAAATAAGCAATGAAAGCAAAACTGATCAGGGTCACCAATGCGATAACAAACAGCGACGTGATAGCTGCAGACTTCGGGATATAAAAACGTGGCTTTAGGTGTTCTGGCATCAATCTCAAATTCTCATCACGAAATTATCTTTGTTGAGTCCTGAAGTGTGATATTGCCAATTGATTTTAATTACTTCCGATAAAACCTTCACCAACCGGTTGAATTCGTTCGGCTTTTTGATATATACATTTGCTCCTTGCACAAAGGTGTTTTCAATATCTTCTTCCGAAGAAGAGGTCGAATAAATGGCTACTGAAAGTTCTTTCCAACGGGGATGGGCTCGGATTTCTTTCAGGCAATCCAGCCCGTTTTTGAGCGGCATATTGAGATCCAGGAAAAGGAGATGGGGGAGCTCCTCCCCATCATGTTCTTCCAGGTATTTAATCAATTCAACTCCATTTTCTACCATGGTCAGTTGCGTATTCGGTTTAGCCTGTTGCATGGCATCTGCAAAAATGATTCTGTCATCTTCATCATCATCCGCAAGTAGTATGCGGATCGGGGATGGGCGCATCATGTTAATCAGTTTAAGTAGTCTGTTTTTTGATTTAAAAGATTCAATTAATGGAGAGATTTATTTCGTTGCCTTTCTTTGACAATTCGTTGAAATGCAGAAGGCGTGATTCCTGTCGTCTTTTTAAATTGATTGGACAAGTGCTGTACACTGCTGTAATTTAATTTCCATGAAATTTCAGTCAGCGTAAAAGCACCTGTGTTAATCATTTGTTTGGCTTTTTCGATTTTCTGAAGGATGATGAAATGTTCTATAGACGTGTAGGTCACATCCGAAAAAGTTTTGGAGATATGCCCGTAACTGTGATGTAATTGGCGGGACAGGTAGTCTGAAAACTTGGCCGAGGGAAACTGGTCCGGTGAATGGATCATTTCCAGGATCAGGTCTTTGATCTTTTGAACAAAAATGACGACAGGCTCATCCACGATCTCAATGCCATAGGGTTCAAGGATTTGGCGGATGTTCTCCTGGTCGGCAGCAGATAAGTTCGATTTGATCTCCAGTTCACTGTGGGACTGGAAAGTAAATGGTATGCCCAGTTTTTCAAGCTGCTCTGTGACAACAGCTTTACATACAGTCATAGAATCGTATTTCACGTGCAGTTTCATGCAATTTTCAATTAAGAAAGCCGTGAGCGGGTTCTAAGCATATCCGCAAAAAACTTCCAACCAGTACTTTAGGTTTGTGCAATTTGCCTAACGACCAAGGTAACCTTTTTTAAGAATTAGATAAAACTCCCGGCGAAGAGGACATGGTGGTATTGAGCCGTCGAATATCAACCCTTAACAGTATAAGGAAGCCGAAAATAAACAATAACATCAATCCAAGCACACTGGTTCTCATGCTCCCGGTAATCGAATTCACCAGCCCAAACAGGAAAGTCCCTGAGACTATCCCAACCTTGGAAACGACATCATAGAAGCTGAAAAACGAAGTAAGATCTTCCGTGCGATCCTCTAAAAGCTTGGCGTAAGTCGACCGGGACAAGGACTGTATCCCGCCCAGTACCATTCCGACCAGACCTGCAATGGTAAAGAATTCCCATTTAGCTGTCGTGGCATAAGCACCGGCACAGATGATCATCCAAATTCCCAATTGAAGCAATAGGCTGGTTTTGTTCCCCCAAATTCTGGAGAGTCTTGCGAAAAACATGGCGCCGGGAATTGCAACTAATTGAAGAACGAGTATGGTAATGATCAATTCTGTTTTTTCAAATCCAAGTTCCTTCGAAGCAAAGATCGAAGCCAGGTAAATGACTGTGTTGACACCAGCGGTATAGAAAAAATAGGAAGCGAGATAGAGTTTAATTTCTTTGTCGCGTTTAATGATTTGCCAGACTTTACTCAACTCATGCCATCCCCGTGTTAACAGGCCATTTGAATTTTTTATCGGGCTGTCTTTAGGTAAACGACTAAATGTGATTTGTGAAAAGCCTATCCACCAGATACCCACTAATACAAAGGAAATTCGCGGTGGGAGGGTGGTGTCTTCAATACCGAGCCACTCCGGTTTCTGGATCATGACCAGTGAAAGAACCAGAAGGATGACACTTCCGATGTATCCGTATGAATATCCTTTTGCACTTACTTTATCATACTGATCTTCACTGGCTATCAAAGGGAGATAGGAATCATAAAATACAAGTCCTCCTGCGCCTCCGATGGCGCCAAGGATGAAACCGATCGTTCCAATCCACGTGGTTTGCGGTGAATCGAAAAAGAATAATAACATGCATCCAATCGCACCGATGATCGTAAATATTCTCAGGAAAAACATTCGTCTTCCGGCATAATCGGCGATCCCGGATAATAATGGGGATAAAAAGGTGATTAAGATATATGCCGCTGATACTGAAAAGGAATAGAAGGCACTATTGGATAAATCATATCCCAGGACATGGATAGTTTCGTTAGTGACTGATGCATAATATATCGGGAATATGGCTGTCGATATTACGAGGTAATAAGCTGAATTGGCCCAGTCATAAAAAGCCCATCCCCGTATAGTTCGTTTGTCGTTTAATGCCATAAAGTGAAGGTATGTTTTATTCAGCGGAGCCTCTATTTTTGAAACTCATTAAACAGTAATTCCTATCTTCCAGACTTATGAGAGTACTCATTCTGAGCCGGAGCCCAATCCTGTATTCGACCCACAGCCTTGTGATGGCCGCCCGGCGCAGGGGACATTCGGTCAGGGTGGTGGATCATCTCCAATGTGATCTCACCATTATGAATGGTCGGTTGGGCGTACGGTACCAGGGAGAATTTTTAAGCCATCCTGATGCGTTGATTCCGCGTATCGGTTCTTCAGTGACCAGTTATGGAGCCGCAGTTGTGCGACAATTTGAATTGATGGGTATATATACTGTCGTGAGCACAGATGCATTGCTAAAGGCAAGAGATAAACGAACAGCACTGCAACATCTCGCAGCTAATAATATTCCTGTTCCTAATAGTGTTTTCACAGCAATGCCCGAAAATGTGGAAGGTTCGCTTCGTTTTCTCGGTGACCAATATCCAGTCGTGATCAAAACATTGAACAGCACACAAGGACAAGGTGTGATACTCGGTGAAAGTCAGCACGCTACTCAATCCATTGCTGAGGCATTTATCCGGATGCGTGAAGAAATCTTATTGCAGCAATTTATCGAAGAATCGAAAGGCAAAGATGTCCGCGTATTCATTGTAGGAGGAAAAGTAGTGGCTACTATGGAGCGTAATGCACAAAATGGTGAATTCAGATCTAATCTTCATCGCGGTGCATTATCGAAGAAAGTCAGGATTACAAAAGAAGAATCTGAACTCGCACTTAAATCCGCCAGCTTAATGGGCCTTGAAGTCGCTGGAGTTGATATACTGCGATCCAATTCGGGCCCTTTGGTATTGGAAGTGAATGCATCTCCGGGTTTGGAAGGTATCGAAGGCACCACTGGAATTGACATTGCCGGGCACATTGTAAATTTTGTCGAAAAGAATGCTCGACCCGTTACTATATCGTGATTCACGGGAATTAAAGCTTGGCAACACAGCCATCTTGTCGGGAGAAGCTGTCAAAGTCAATTACATGGTCGGCCATCTGCCTTCCGGTACACGCATGGCCATTCACATGGAGGTATTTCGCAGTCTTGTGCCTGGGCCTCATGTATTGATCATTGGTGGGGTGCATGGTGATGAGATCAATGGTATTGAATTGGTGAGACGACTTTTGGAACAAAATCTCATGATGAAACTCACTAAAGGAACTGTCATGATCATTCCTTTGCTGAATGTCTATGGGTTTATCAATTTCAGTCGCGATGTACCGGATGGTAAAGATGTCAACCGAAGTTTTCCCGGCACATCGGGTGGAAGTCTTGCTTCCCGGGTAGCCCGGGTATTGACAAAAAATTTGATTCCGCATACAGATGTCATTATTGATTGTCATACCGGTAGCCACCAATTATTCAATTATCCACAAGTCAGGGTGACTAAAGGAGATGATATCAGTTATGAATTGGCTAAAGCGTTTAACCCACCATTTATTTTTCAACGAAGTGCTTTGAGAGGTTCATTGCGCAAGACGGCGTGGCAATCGCAAAAGCCATGTCTCATTTATGAAGGAGGTGAAGCTTCACGTCTTGATGGATTTTCTATTGCTCGAGGTATTGCCGGCATTCAGCGAACATTGTATAAACTGGATATGTTGGAAGAAGCTCCTGTTACAGCGGAATTGCCGGTTGAACTGGATCATGCCTCATGGATCCGGGCTTCCGTTGCGGGACTTTTTCTTTGGTCAAAAGATTCTGGTAAGCGCATTAACAAAGGAGAGCCGATCGGGACCATTGGCGATTTATTTGGAATGAAGAAAAAAGTGGTGGAGGCGTCACGCGATGGATATATTATTGGCCATACCAATGCGCCCGTAGTGAACCTGGGAGATGCATTATTTCATATTGGGTATTGAGAAACCACGGTAGCCTGATAATTTCATTGTTACTCATTATTGCTCCAATCTCCCGTTAAGTTATCTTTGGGCGCGAAGTATGAAATTTCCCTTTTTCACCTTGATGGTGATATTGACGATTGGACTGGCAGGACTATCCTGCAAGGGAGGTTTCGACCCACCATCTGAAAATGACAAGTCCAATAATACTTCAGGAAATGGGGCAGCATGGGAATCTGAAGCTAAGGAGTATGAAAGCCCTGACCGGGTCATCTGGCAAAAGCCGGATTTGGTTATCCAGCAATTAGGAGACGTCACTGGAAAAACCGTGGCGGATCTCGGGGCAGGCACAGGGTATTTTAGCCGTCGGATCGCCTATAAAGGGGCCAGGGTTATTGCGATCGATATTGATCCCAAGGCCATTCAATGGATGCAGGAGCAAAAATCAAGATTTCCGGAAGAGCTCCAGGATCGGTTGGTCATCAGGAAAGCGAAACCGGATGATCCCAATTTGAAAGAAAGTGAAGTTGATATTGTATTGCTGGTGAATACATATTCCTACCTCAAGAACCGGGTGACGTATTTTGAAAAATTGCAAAAATCAATTCGCCAGGGTGGAACTGTATTGGTTATTGATTTCAAAAAAACGGAAACCCCTTTCGGTCCTAAATTGCAAGAGCGTGTCGACATTAATGATGTTGAACAGGAATTATACCGCGCAGGATATTATGTTACATTGAAGGATACTACTTCACTTGAGTATCAGTACATACTTAAGGCGATCAGGCCTTAACGTCAGTCTTCAGCGGGCAGTCTTCAGTTCTTAATCTCTTACAATCAATTCTTCTCTGCCGGGGCCGGTGGAGATATAAACAATGGGTAAGCTGAGTTTTTGTTCGAGGTAGTGCAGATATTTTTTCACTTCAGCAGGAAGATCTTCATAAGTATCCGAGGCTAAATCTCTTTTCCAGCCATCGTGCTTAGCATGGGTCACACCGCGAATTTCATCGGTGAGATCAAATGGAATTTCATCGGACGTTCCTGAATCCAGTTTGTATTGATCTGCTACTGCAATTTCTTCAAATGCATTTAATACATCGAGCTTTGTGATCGCCAGTTGAGTGGTCCCTGTGATCATGCAGGCGTATTTCAATTGCGGTAAATCCAGCCAGCCACAACGACGAGGCCTGCCTGTTGTGCTTCCAAATTCATTGCCTGCTATCCGGATATTCTCTCCGTCTTCATTTAATAGTTCGGATGGAAAAGGTCCTGATCCCACGCGAGTGCAATATGCTTTTGTCACACCAATGACTTCACGAATACTTTGAGGTGGCACACCCAATCCGCTACATACACCGGAGGTGATCGTATTAGAAGAAGTTACAAAAGGATATGTTCCAAAATCAATGTCCAACATGATGCCTTGCGCACCTTCAGCTAAAATATTTTTGCCCTGTTTCAATGCATCACACAAGTAATATTCAGCGTTAATCAAATCCAGTGTGCGGATTTGAGTGATGGCATCAAACCATTTCTTTTCTTCTTCCTTTAAATCAAAGTCTAATAATGGTGGATACAATTGTAGCAGGTGTTCATGTTTTTCCTTCAGCGCATTGTATTTACTTTCGAAATTAACGCTGAGGATATCACCGATTCGCAGACCATTTCTGCCCGTCTTATCCATGTAACAAGGTCCAATACCTCGAAGCGTTGAACCAATCTTTGCTGCTCCTTTTGAAGCTTCAGAAGCCATATCCAACATCTTGTGTGTTGGAAGGATGAGATGTGCCTTCCTGGCAATCTTTAACCTGCTGCGTACTTCATTTCCCCCGGCTTCAAGGGTGGTGATTTCTCGCATCAGCGTAATCGGATCGATGACGACCCCATTGCCAATAACATTAGTCAGGTGGGAATGAAAGATTCCGGAAGGAATAGTGTGCAGGACCGTTTTCTTGCCGTTAATATAAAGCGTGTGGCCGGCATTAGGGCCTCCCTGGAACCGGCAAACTAATTGGTAATGATCAGCGAGGAAATCCACGATTTTCCCTTTTCCTTCATCTCCCCACTGGAGGCCTAACAGAACATCAACAGCCATAGCCGGTTGTATAAATAAAATAAAGGGCTCACGGCCCTATTGGCGTAAAGATAATGAGCGGGGGGCAGAGAGCATAGGGAAGGTAGCAGGTGGGAGGTAGCAGGTAGCAGGTAGAAGGGAGAAAGGAGAAGGGAGAAGGGAGAAGGGAGAAGGGAGAAGGTGTGGAGGGAAGTTGTTTATTTCTTGCAGTCGCCCATGCACTGCCCGAAGAGATTGAGGCTGTGGTGCATCACTTTGAAATGGAGCAGTTCGCCCATCGTGGTCTTGATCTGCTGGATGCGGGGATCACAGAATTCAATCACCTTGCCACATTGCATGCAGATTAGATGGTCATGCTGTTTGAAGCCGTAGGACTTCTCGTACTGGGTCAGGTTTTTTCCAAACTGGTGTTTAGTAATCAGCTCACAATTGATCAACAAATCCAGTGTATTATATACTGTAGCGCGGCTAACCCGGTAATTCGAATTTTTCATGTGGATGTACAGTGACTCTGCATCAAAATGATCGGTGCGGCTGTAAATCTCTTCTAAAATTGCATAGCGCTCGGGAGTCCTGCGTAGGTTATGTTCTTCCAGATGCCTGGAAAAAATGTCTTTTACTTCTTCAAATGTTACGCGCTGCGGTACAGGCGGGACAATCTTGGTTTGGTTCATGCTATTAATTCTCTCTGTAAACGGAAGAGATGCCCTGAAGGTTCTTGAGGGAACGAATGACCATGTTCAACTGATTCTTATTGCTAACCACTAATGTGAGTTTTCCTTCGAAGTATCCTTCCTTTCCTTCAATGCTCATCGAACGGATATTGATACCCAGGCCTGAACTGATTTTATTGGTTACGCGCTCGATCACACCAGGTCCATCATCTACCCCGGTGATGCGAAGGTTAACAATGGATTGTGTATTGCCTGTTGTTGACCATTCTGCTTTCTGTACGCGATAACCATAACTGGCCATCAAGTGTGTGGCGTTTGGACAATTGATACGATGAATCTTAATACCTGCATTCGAAGTGACATAAGCAAAGATGTCATCACCGACCACCGGATTACAACAAGTAGCTAAAGAATATTTGTATTGCTGTGCATCTTCTCCACCAATGCTGATACGCACCTGGAGACCATCTTTGGATAATGAAGGTGATGTTGAAGGTTCGGTATCTGTAACTGCGGTGCGCTGTTTGGTCGGAAACTGAATTTTTCCACCTTCAACTTCAAATTCTTTTAGTTGACCAAGGTCAAATTGCTCGATGGCAATATCGTAATACAAATCAAGGCGGGAATTATATCCAAAGTGTTTAGCAATTTGATCCACATTTTCTTCCAGGTCAGCTTTGATGCCTTTTAATTTCCGCTCCAGCTTTTCCATTCCATCTTCGGCCTGGACTTTTTTGGAATCTTTCAGTGCAGTACGAACCTTGGCCCTTGCTTTTCCCGTTACCACCATGCGCAACCATTCTTCATTAGGTTTCTGATTGCGATTAGTGATGATCTCTACCTGGTCACCATTCTGGAGTTTATACCCCATGGGCACCAACTTATTGTTGATCTTAATTGCACTGGCGTGATACCCGATGTCGGAGTGAATAGCAAATGCAAAATCCAAAGCTGTAGCACCTTTTGGCATGACTTTGAGATCACCTTTCGGAGTGAAGACATAAAGTTCTTCTGCATAAAGATTGGTCCTGAAATCACTCAGGAATTCCAATGCATCTTTATGCGTATCATCCAGCATATCACGAATATTGTCCAACCAGTTTTCGTAGATATACTGTTGTGTGTTGACGTTCTTGTATTTCCAGTGTGCAGCAAATCCGCGTTCAGCAATTTCATCCATGCGTTCCGTGCGGATCTGTATCTCCACAAATTTTCCTTTGGGACCGATTACTGTGGTATGCAAGGATTCATATCCATTTGATTTAGGCGTGGTGATCCAGTCTTTCAATCGTTCAGGAATCGGTTGATGAGTCTCGGTCAGGATGCTGTATACCAGCCAACATGCCGATTTCTCTTTTTCTGGTGGCACGTTTAGAACAATACGAATGGCAAACAGATCATAAATCTCTTCAAAAGGAACCTGTTTCTTTTTGAGCTTATTGTAAATGGAAGCAATTGATTTTGGACGACCGACAATGCGATATTCAAAACCTAATTCATCCAGTTTCTCCTTGAGTGGTTTGATAAACTCACGAATGTACCGCTTGCGTTGTTGTTCGCTCTCCGTGAGATTTTTTTCGATCTCTTCATATACTTCAGGTTCCTGGATTTTCAGGATGATGTCCTGGAGTTCAGATTTAATATTGTAGAGGCCTAACCGATGAGCAAGTGGGGCATAGATATAATCTGTTTCTGCAGCGATGCTCAATTGCTTGTGACGAGGCATTGGAGCAATCGTACGCATGTTGTGCAACCTGTCCGCGATCTTGATCAGGACCACGCGAACGTCGTCAACCAGTGTTGAGAGTACTTTCTTGAAATTCTCAGCTTGTTCGGAAGGTACATTGTACAGACCGTCCAATTTGGTTAGACCATCCACGATGTGGCTGATCTTGTCACCAAAGGCTGTCTTGATGTCCTCCATGGTAGTTTCCGTGTCCTCGACTACATCATGGAGCAATGCGCAAACCGCAGCTGTTGGTCCTAACCCGATTTCACTGACGCAGATCCGTGCAACTTCTATAGGATGGAATAAATAGGGTTCCCCGCTCTTTCGCCTCTGTTTGCTATGGGCTTCCAGGCCCATTTCAAAAGCCTTCCTGAGGTTTTTCTTATCGGTTTCATCAATCGGGGCAGGCAATGCCTTCATCAGCCTGCGAAATTCACGTTGCAAGGCTGCCCTTTCACTTTCGGAAATATCGGATTGGGTATGCGGCATAGCCTACGCAAAATAAGGACAAAACGCATTGCCTGTGGTTAATGAGAAGCAAAATGCTGTTAATCAGCGCATAACCAGTAAAACCATGCCTGGCGGGCCTGAAATTTATGATTAAGCCCATTTCAGCCTTTTAGGGTAAGAATTCCTACTTTTGCACCCACTTTGAAAGCGGCGGGTGTGGCGAAATTGGTAGACGCGCTAGACTTAGGATCTAGTGCCGTGAGGCTTGGGGGTTCGAGTCCCTCCACCCGCACAAATTCAAGGCTTCAACTCTATCCCGATCCGATTGTTACAGTGGTCGCGGTCGAGGCTTCAAAACCGCAGTTTCAGACAAATGAAAATTGATTTTACCCGCCAGGATGGCTTGAAAGCCAGGATGTCCATTGTCCTCGAGTATGCCGATTACGGACCATTGGTTGAAAAAAATACCAAGGAATATACCCGGAAGATCAACATGAAAGGTTTCCGTGCCGGTAAGACACCTAAATCCGTCTTGCAGAAAATGTATGGCAAAGGGATCCTGGAAGAAACAGTCTCTAAGCTGTTAAATGAAAAGCTCTTTGGTTACCTCGATGAAAATAAGATCGGTTATTTCGGTTCACCACTCGTGGCAGAAGGAGAAACTGCAAATGATTTTGATCCAAAATCAAAACAGGATTATACTTTCAATTTTGAGTTGGGTTTGAAACCTGACTTTAATCTGGATTACAATAAGGATGCTGCTCTTTCCATCGTTGTGCCAACCGTTGATTTCAATGCTATCGACGAAAGCATCGTTCGCTACAGGCGGATTTTTGGAGATGATGCTGATATCACAGATGGTGTTATTGAAGCGAATGATCGGGTAGGAGTTAATCTTCAAAGAATAACGGAAGATGGAAAAGTAGATGAAACGACAAAAGATAGTGTTGTAGAGATAGAGCGTGTGGTTGGAGATGCCACAACCACTTTGCCGGGTAAAAAAATCGGTGACACTATGGATGTTGACCTGGAGAAATTCCTGGGTTATGCTCGAAGTGCAATAGTGAAGGATACACTCGGATTGGAAGAAGATCCTGCTCCGGACCAGCCTTTGAAATACAAGATTACGGTGACTGCAATCAAACGTCCGCAAAAAGAACCGTTGACTGGTGCACAGATCAGCAAGGTTGTAGGTCGTGAAATGCAGGACGAAGCTGAGTTCCGTGACATGTTATTGGCCCGCGAAAGTGACAGCAATGCAGGCCGCATGAACGACCTAAAGAAAATGACGATCCGCAAAAACCTTCAGGATACTAATGCGTTTGATGTGCCGGAAGATTTCTTATTGAACTGGCTCAATCATCAGCGCGAACAACAAGTAGAGCGTGGCTCACGTCAGGCTAAACACTTTCTCCGGGACACCAAGTGGTCGCTTTTACTGACCAGGATCCAGGACGACAAGAATCTCTTAGTTACTGAAAAGGACGTTCAAAAACAAGTAACCAACTGGGTAGTTCAAAATGTCAACTACAACCAGGTCGACATTCGTAAATACCTGGATAAGCTTTATCAAAATGAATATTTCATGAGTTCCATGCGTGAAAATGCGCTTGAAGAAGTGGTATTCAATGCATTGATTCCTGAATACACTTTCTCGGAAACACCAGTGAGCGCTGATGAATTTGAAAAAGCATTCCATGATCTCCATCATGAACTATTTGATCACGGAGATCATGACCATGAGCATCACCACCATCACCATGAGCATGAGCATGACCACGACCATGATCACGACCTTGGGCACGAACATTCCCATGAACATCATGAACATTCGCACTAGTAATACCCTTAATTTCGCATTATAATTTAAAAGGCAATTCATAATGAGTAATCCAAATGAGTTTTATAAATACGCGACCAGGCATGCCGGGATTTCCAGTGCAGATTTGGAGCGTTACATGCGTACTTCAGTTCCGGATATCAACGGGTTTACTCCCCAGGTCATTGAAGAGCGACAAATGAACGTGGTCGGGATGGATGTATTCTCCCGCCTGATGATGGACCGCATCATCTTCTTAGGTGTGCCGGTCAATGATTATGTAGCCAATGTCATCCAGGCGCAGCTATTGTTCCTGGAATCCACCGACAATAAACGCGACATCCAGATGTTTATCAATAGTCCGGGCGGATCCGTGATTTCCGGGCTCGGCATCTATGATACCATGCAATATGTTTCTCCAGAAATCGGTACGATATGTACTGGCCTGGCGGCTTCGATGGGAGCGGTTCTGTTGTGTGCTGGTACTAAAGGCAAAAGAACTTGCTTGCCTCACAGCCGGGTGATGATTCACCAGCCGAGTGGAGGAATGCAGGGACAATTTTCTGATATGGAAATTTCCTACAAGCTGATCAAGGGTATGCGCAATGAACTCTATGAGATCATGGCCAAGCATACTGGCAAGACGTTTGAGCAGATTGAGAAGGACTCCGACCGTGACAATTGGATGACTGCAAATGAAGCGAAAGAATATGGCCTGGTTGATGAAGTTTTGACCAGAAGTAAATAAGGAAGTCCCTCTGGGGATTTAGGGGCAGAAAGGGCGGAAGAGGCGGAAAAGGCAGAAGAGCAAATCAACACATTGTCACATTTACACATTACCCCATTAGCACATTAATATTTTTATGAAGGCAAGTGATGATCAATTTGGTTGTTCCTTTTGCGGCCGGGATAAGAAGGAAGCGCTTATCCTGATCGCCGGCATCGAAGGACATATTTGTGAGCTGTGCGTTGAGCAGGCTTATGAAATCGTGCGCCAGGAATTGTACGGCCAGGATGAGAAGAACAAGAAGAAAGAAGAGAGCTTTGACATTCCAAAACACCTGACGCCGCAACAGATTAAGAAATACCTGGATCAATATGTGATTGGTCAGAATGAGGCCAAGAAATGCATTAGTGTCGCGGTATACAACCACTACAAACGCATCCTCAATAAATCAGCAGATGATGTTGAGTTGGAAAAATCAAATATCATGCTGGTGGGTCAAACCGGTACGGGTAAGACTTTGATCGCAAAGACCATTGCTAAAATGCTGGATGTTCCATTCTCTATCGTAGATGCTACTGTCTTTACAGAAGCAGGTTATGTCGGAGAGGATGTGGAAAGTATGTTGTCGCGTTTGCTACAAGCTTGTGATTACAATGTGGAAGCCGCTGAGCGTGGTATCGTGTACATCGATGAGATTGATAAGATTGCTCGTAAGAGTGATAATCCAAGTATCACCCGTGATGTATCCGGAGAGGGAGTTCAGCAAGCGATGTTGAAGATCCTCGAAGGCACAGATGTATTAGTTCCTCCCCAGGGTGGAAGAAAACATCCGGAGCAAAAGATGGTGAAGGTCAATACGCAGAACATTCTCTTCATCGCCGGTGGTGCATTTGATGGACTGGAGAAAATCATATCACGCCGTCTGAATACACAAGTTATCGGGTATGGCAATCCAGATGACAAGGCGATTGACAAAGATCATATTTTCCAATATGTCTCTCCCAGAGATTTGCGTTCATTTGGATTGATTCCTGAATTGGTTGGTCGTCTTCCGGTAATCGGGTACCTCGAACCGCTGGATAAAGAGACTTTGGTCCGAATCATGACGGAACCTCGCAATGCAATTGTAAAGCAGTACAAGAAATTGTTCGAATTGGAAGGCATCCAATTTACCATGACTGATGGTGCAGTGGAATACATTGCACAGAAAGCTATCGAATACAATCTGGGCGCACGCGGACTTCGGTCGATTTGTGAACTTATCCTCATGGATGCGATGTTTGAATTGCCTTCCAAGAAGGATGTAAGGACTTTCGAAGTGGATCTGCGTTATGCTAAAGGCAGGCTGGATAAAGTGCAGTTGAAGAAACTGAAAGCTGCGTAGCCCCCTGGCCCCCTGTAGGGGGAAATAGAAACAGATGAAGCAGGAATTCTTATTTGAGAGTTCCTGCTTTTTTATTCATGCTACATTTGCAAACGATGCGCTGGAAAGTTACCCTATCTTATCTCGGGACGAATTATGCCGGTTGGCAAAGACAGCCTGGGGATCTCACTGTGCAACAAGTACTGGAAGAAGCTTTCTCCACGATACTCCGGCAAACTATAGAAATTGTTGGTTGCGGAAGGACAGATACCGGTGTGCATGCAAGGTATTATGTGGCTCATTTTGATTCGGAGGAATTTGATGCAGCGAAAACAATTTATCATGTCAATGCAATTTTGCCAAATGATATAGCGATTCATTCTCTTGACCCGGTTTCACCTGAATTTCATGCAAGGTATGATGCCACCGAACGAATGTATAAGTATTACCTGCATTTTGAAAAGGATCCTTTTTTGCAAGCCACATCCTATTATTTTCACCAGGCCCATGCATTAAGCAGGCATGCTTTGCTGGAAAGTGCCGCACTCCTGACTGAGTTTGATCAATTCAAACCGTTTTGTAAAACAGGATCAGATGCTGATCATTACAAATGTGTGATCATGGAATCTTCGTGGATGGTGAGTGATCAACATGCTGTTTATACGGTAAGAGCAAACCGGTTTCTTCGTGGGATGGTCCGATTAATTGTCGGAGCATCATTGAATGCCGCGATCGATAAAATTACAGTTGACGAGATCAGGAAAAGTCTTGAAGGGCAAACGCCAATACCTCATGCATGGAGTGTGCCTGCCCAGGGTTTATTTCTCGAAGAGGTTGTTTATAAATAGGAAACGATCTTAGCGAACCAGCGTAATGCTGCCTGTTGCAACCTGCGTTTCCTTTGCCTGGTCGAGATAGGTCATGGTGAAAGCAAATACGCCGGGATTCATTACTTTTTCCCTGAAGCGTCCATCCCATTCTCCTTTGAAGAGATTAGCGCCGTGATAAACATGGTTTCCCCAACGATCAAAAACGTCGAGTGTCAGGATTTCAATTTTATCACCTGGTGAACTGACTATCCATGTGTCATTGATACCATCGCCATTGGGTGAAAAGACATTGGGAATATAGAGATGAACAATCGGTTCCAATGTGATAGAAAAGGATAATGGATAAATGCATCCGCTGCTGTGTTCCAATATAGCAGTCACCAATGTATTTTCCGTTGGGGTAATAATGGTTTGAAGACAAGTGGCACAGGAGAAAATTCCTGCAGGACTCCAATTCACGGACCATTCTGCAGGATCCAGGTCAAGATGAACTTTAAGAGAATGATTTTCTAAAATTGTTGTATCCACCCAAAACTTCAAAGGCTCGATATGTGGAATTGCAGGCAAAGTGAATTCATATTGTTCTTCACAACCCAGTCCTCCGAATAATTTGACGACGCCCGTGCCTTCCTGGTGATATTGTGTGACTGAAGCATTTGATCCGTTGCTCCATTCAATAAACCAATCACCACCTGTCACAATTGTTGCCTGGATAGAAGCGGAGTCACAATTCACACTAAGCACAGGTGGTTCAGTAGGTGAGGGCATGGAGATCGAAGAAATAACAATTGAATCACATCCGGAAACAGACTGAAAAAATTCCGTCACTTCCTCTGTTTGTGTTATCCAATGATGATCGAGCCAGAAAGAATCGCCTGGGCACGCATCGTAAGCAATTTCGTGGTGGTACACTGGATTTACTTCAAGCCACGTGTTCAATAGCGTATCACAATTAACTCCGGTGATGATGGTAAGATAAGTTCCTGTAGTCTTGGCCCATTGATCTATGATCCAAGCTGAGTCTCCTTCACATATCTTGAGCGAATCAAAAGCAAAGATTTGGTTAGCAACGATGAGATGCAATGAGGTGATGCTGTCACAACCTCGATGGTTAGGATAGACAGACAGGAAATCACCGTTGTTGTGAAGCCAATGGCCGTCAAATAAAACGGAATCTCCTGAGCAAATGGATTGCCACAACGAAACGCTATCTTTTGTATTGACAGTCACACTCAGAAAAAATACGCTATCGCAATTGGATCCGGGAATAATGTATTGACCTGAAGTGGTGATCGTACTATCATGAAACAGGAAGACTTCGCCCTGGCAAATGGCGGTATCCAGATTGTATTGAAAAGTTTGGATATCAATGTCAAAACCGTCAATATTATTATCATACCTGCATTCCGGAAGATCGGTTAACGGAAATTGATAAGGGGTAGCCAGATTGCCCGGATCATTCACAGCCATGAAAAGAGAGTCCGGCAAATTACCCGAAGTCATCTTCAAACAAAAGGTGTCTTTTTGATGAATGGCAAGGTCAAGCAATAGAGAAACTTTTTTCAACGCTGTTGCTGAATTCAATAAAGGATCTGAAGGCCAGACCGCAATGCCTAAAGTGTTTTGCACGAGATCACGATCTCCTTCATTGCTCAATGAATAGCAAATGGATATGGAGTCTCCTTCGCAGGCAACATCAATAATTTTTAAAGTCAAATCAAGAGCCGGAAACTGGACACAACCTTGCTGCGTGCGAAATGTAGCCTGAGCCATGAAAGCATTATATGGTGCCGGGCATGTTGGCAATAAACATGTTTCATAACCAATTAATGCTTTAGCCTGGTTTTGTGGATATCGTGGAATCGTCAGGTCATCGTTGACATTGGTGACATGGTAACCCGGTTGGTTCCAAACGCTGCGTGCAGGCGCCCATGGTGTACCACCAGATTCAAAACAAAATATCCGTTGTTCTTCCGAATCAGTTGTATAGCCACTCACTAAAATTTCTGCTTCATCATCTCCATCCACATCGGCAATGACAGGATATTCCATCCCTGTGCCATTATTGACGCGATAAGAAGTTAATGTTTGACCGGTACTTCCCTTCATGATGCGGAGAAATGTTTCATCCCGGTAAACCAGTTCGTTAAAACCATCCTGGTTGAAATCGAACATAGATATCCCCGTGTAACCGGATCCATCTGTAGTGTTTAGATTGTATAATACCTGGAGATTTGCAGTTCCATTGTAAGTCATCATTTTCAAACGATCAGAAAATGTGACTCCAATTTCGGGTTTGCAATCGCCGGCAACATTTCCGATAAAAGCGATTCCTCCTACTTCTCCTGCTGAAGAGCTGGCGATCAGTCCCCTTGTTCTCGGATTCCAGACCCAAACTCCTCCGCCATCATTAAATTCATTGCTACGTACGACAATAACATCAAGTTGCTCATCACCGTCAATATCACCTACAGAAGTAAGGCCATCGCGAACAGGAGCGCTGGCATTCACTGCAGTCATGGAATTTCCGGTTGTTCCATTCGTATTAGTGATGTTGACTTCGTAAACGGTACTACCTGCAGCTAATTCCAATCCTGGAGACGGTCGAAGGTCGGCGGCGATAGTATGGCTGATGCTGCAATCGCCATTGAAATATTGATTACAACCTCCGCCACTTGATCCCTTCACCAAAAGTTTTCCAGTACGTGCGTTGACGATGTTATTTCCTTTATATGCTTCAGGGATTCCATCTCCATTAAAATCTGCAAGGTTGACTACATAGCCACCTTCTTCATTGAGTCGATCTGATTTCCATCTGAGCGTTCCATCATAATTTACACAGACTATCGTATCCTGCCGGCAATAGAAAAATTCCGCTACACCATCATCATCAACATCTGCAATACTGATGAAAAGATTTTCTTCATCGACATTGCGGGGAATGGAATTAGCACTGATGATAGTTTGACCATTATGTCCATTGAATGCGATGACACCATTAGTTAGATTATTGCCATTGAGTATGGACCTTTTCGTAACTACTTCTACTATCCCATCGCGATTCAAATCACCCACTACAATATTTGGGTACACGTGATCCTGGTTCACAATGATAGCAGATTGCCATTTTAATTTAAGGACGACATTCGGAAAAGAATCAGGTAAGGTCTCGCATTGAATAGGACAATAAGCCTGGAATGCATTTTCCTGGCACGGGCAATCGGTATCAAATAAATCAACAAAACCGTCACCATCATCGTCGATGCCATTGTCGCAGATTTCAGGGGCGAGAAGAGTATTAGTAACAGCAGGTTGAAAGCGGAAAGAGAAATTGGGGAAAATCGAGGATAGAAAACTGGGGATGCCAATTGGGAATAAAAACAAAAAGTAGAGGGTTGTTCGCTTCATCCGGATATGGGGCCAAAAGGCTAAATAAAGGTATTCATTGGCCTTTGGCCATTATGCTAAATATAACAAAGAAGAAAATACCTGTCTTTTGTACCCGGTTGGAAGCGGTTAATTCGGGCCGTTTTCATCAGGATAAAGGCGGAAAGAGGAAGCAAAATGGTTGATTTCCTGATGCAGGCCATGCAATGTTGATTCATCATTTCTATTCACCAGTGCTTTGTCCATCCACTCCACAATACGCTTGCAATCTGATTCATTCATGCCTCGCGTGGTGATAGCAGCTGTACCTACGCGGATGCCCGAAGTCACAAATGGACTGGTCTTGTCAAAAGGAACCATGTTTTTATTGACCGTGATGTCCGCTTTGATCAGCGCTTCTTCCGCTTCTTTCCCCGTGAGGCCCTTATTAGATAAATCGATCAGCATAAGGTGATTGTCCGTGCCACCGGAAACAATATTATAGCCTAATTCCAAAAAACTATTGGCCATAGCTTGTGCATTAGAGATCACTTGCTTTGAATACTCTTTGAATTCCGGTGCAGCAGCTTCAATGAAAGACACCGCTTTTGCGGCAATGACATGTTCCAATGGACCGCCTTGCATGCCCGGAAATACTCCGCTATTAAGAATAGCAGACATCATGATCGGCTCACCTTTCTTTGTTGTACGTCCCCATGGGTTTTCAAAATCACGTCCCATCATGATGACGCCACCACGAGGACCGCGAAGTGTTTTATGGGTTGTAGACGTGACGATGTGACAATGCATCAATGGATCATTGAGTAAGCCAGCCGATATCAATCCAGCCGGATGTGCAATGTCAGCCATTAATAATGCACCAATTTCATCTGCAATTTCCCTGAAACGTTTAAAATCCCAATCTCTTGAATAAGCTGATGCACCACAGATGATCAGCTTGGGTTTATGCTCTTTCGCCTGGCTATAAACCTGGTTCATATCAACATGCTGGGTTTCGGGATCGACATTGTACGGGACAACATGATAAGTCAGACCGCTAAAGTTTACCGGTGATCCATGGGTGAGGTGTCCTCCATGAGCCAGGTTGAGGCCCATGATGGTATCTCCTGGTTTCAGCACGGCCACATAAACAGCAGAATTCGCTTGTGCACCTGAATGGGGTTGCACATTAGCATATTCAGCGCCAAAAAGTCCTTTCAGGCTATTGATAGCAATCGTCTCAACTTCATCCACGACTTCGCATCCGCCATAATATCGTTTGCCGGGATAGCCTTCTGCATATTTATTGGTCAGGCAGGAGCCCATGGCTTCAAGGACCGCCAGGGAAGTGAAATTCTCAGAGGCAATGAGTTCAATGCCTTTGCGCTGACGGTTTTCTTCTTTAGAAATGAGTTCAAATATGGTTTTTGCCTTCATGGACTATCGTTTTAAGTAGGGGTACAAATATGGAAAAAATGGGTGGAATGCTTCGACCAAGCCCGGTGCACCGCCTGCTCACGTTCACCCTTCTGCTAAAGCTCAGCAATCGACAGAAAAGGCAGAATCAAGGATAGCTATCCGGGGACGAGATCCATTTTAAGATTCGTCGAAAACCCTTTTGTTTACAGATTGCTGCCTTTGGCAGAATTTATTATCCGGACATAACCGGGGAGGCACGAGATCCTGAATTAGATTTCGTAGAAAACTTACACGGCTACATGTAAGTGTCCCGAGATGCCACAATGTTACCGGTTGGAAGCAGTTTTTTTTTAATTTTTTTTTAGGACTAAAGTCTACCATATGGATTCACCCTTCCCCCACGGCTTAAAAGCCGTGGCAATTAAAGCCGTGGCAATTAAAGCCGTGGCAATTAAAGCCGTGGCATTTAAAGCCGTGGCATTTAAAGCAGTATCCTGCCTCAATCTGGAGAAAGGAAGAAAAGGCGAAGAGAGTCCCCCTTTAGGGGTTAGGGGCGGGAGTAGGGGGCAGGTTAATCTTCGGATGACACACATAATACTTTTTACTCGGCCCTAACTGAAGCGGTTGTTGGACAAAACTGGAAAGTGGTTTGATCTCACCACCTTTCGCAAGAATTTGAATTTCATCATCAGACTTGAGATACATAGCATTCATTTCAGTGCCAGTCCAAATCAATTGATCAGTCATCTCATCGCTCCAGTGATATTGTGATTTGCATTGCTGCCGGATAATATTTATAGCATCTTGCGATAAAGGCGTATCCGACCAAATCACTTTATGCAAAGTTCGATTGATCAGATTGGTCGTCAGAAATTTCAATACTTCATGGTGATGATATTGTAATTGCTTAAGCGAATAATCAATCGAAACATCATCGAGGTTTTGAAAATGGAACCAGGTGTAATGATCATTGGAAAGAAAATGCTGAAGTGTAATTTTTTGATCCAGGAACCAGGCTAGTTCCGGTGTCATGAATCCAACTCCTTCGCCGGGACTTAAATTCTTTAGTGATTTGATGATAGCTTGTGCCATAAGCTCTGCTGCAAGCACAGTTTTGTGCAAATAAACCTGCCAATACATGATACGTCGGGCGACGAGAAATTTTTCAATACTGTAGATCCCTTTTTCTTCAACAACTAACCTATCATCAATCACTCTAAGCATTCGAAGTATGCGGTCATGTCCTACCACGCCTTCAGCGACCCCCGTATAAAAACTGTCCCTTGACAAATAATCAAGTCGGTCAAGATCCAGTTGTCCGCTGATCAGTTGATGAAAAAATGGACGGTGATATTTGCCAGTGAACATGTCCAGGGCTAATAATAACCGGGGACCAAATTCACTCGCTAAATGGCTGATAATTGCTTTTCCGAGGACTTCATGATCTTCTTCGATAATCAGTCTTTCCAATGCATGGCTATAAGGACTATGTCCAATGTCGTGCAATAAAACAGCTAATAAAACGGCTTCCTCCTCTTCCTGGGAAATTTCAGTTTGCTTGATCCGTAGTTCATCGACGGCCATTCCCATCAGGTGCATCGCTCCGAGGGCATGGTGAAACCGTGTATGTTGAGCCCCGGGATAGACGAGGTGAGTGAGCCCGGTTTGCTTAATCCTACGGAGACGCTGGAATAACGGGTGCTCAATAATGTCAAAAATGAGCGGTGTCCGGACGTGAATCAGCCCATAGACCGGATCATTTATGAGCTTCATTTTGTTCATATCGCAAAGATTGCTAAAATATCACCGGTTCGGGCATCGTTGGATAATCTCAAAGTGACCGGTCCGATTCAACAAAGGATTGTAATATTAGCCTATGGACAAGATTAAGATACTCTGGGCAGATGATGAAATCGATCTGCTGAAGCCACAATTATTTTTCCTCGAAAAGAAAGGATATAAAGTCGTCACCGTTTCTAATGGTCATGATGCCATTGATGAATTTGAAAAAAACGGAGATATCGACATTATTTTCCTGGATGAAAGTATGCCCGGGCTTTCCGGTTTGCAAACGATGCAAAGGCTTAAAGCATTAAAACCTGCTCTTCCGATCGTGATGATCACCAAAAATGAAGCAGAAAATATCATGGAGGAGGCTTTGGGTTCACAGATTGATGATTATCTCATCAAGCCGGTCAATCCCAATCAAATCTTACTTACGCTTAAGAAAATTGTAGACAATAAGAGATTGGTGCGCGAAAAAACATCTTCCGACTACCAGGTTGAATTTCGCAATATCCTGATGGAAATAAATAGCGGGCTGGATACGACAAGTTGGGTGCAGGCGTACAAAAAGATTGTCAACTGGGAAATCAAGATTGATGCATCAGGCAGTGAAGAGATGATGGATATCTTGTCCATGCAAAAATCGGAAGCGAACTCTGAATTTTCAAAATTCATCACACGCAAATACCCGGAGTGGATGAAGGACAAATCAACAGCACCGATCATGTCTCCTGATCTGTTAGCTGCTAAAGTTTTTCCACACATCAGCGATCAGACACCGGTGGTTTTCCTATTGTTAGATAATCTCCGATGGGATCAATGGAAGATGATTGAACCCGTGATCACTGAATTGTTTGATGTGGAAGAAGAATCTGACTTCTATAGCATCCTGCCGACTTCAACCCAATATAGTCGCAACGCCATTTTCGCGGGAATGATGCCAGGTGAAATAGCTAAGAACTTTCCTGAGATGTGGAAAGATGATTTTGAAGAAGGCGGAAAGAATATGTTTGAAGATGTACTGCTCGGAAAACAGATCCAGCGTCGCATCCGCAAAGAAATCAAATGGCAATATCTTAAGATCACCAATGTAGAAGATGCCCGGGATCTGAGTGAAAAAGCTTTGGACTACCTGCATAATAATTTTGTGGTGATCGTCTATAATTTCATTGATATGCTTTCCCACGCCAGGACGGAAATGGAAGTGCTCAAAGAATTAGCTGGCGATGAGAAAGCCTATCGCAGTCTTACCTATAGCTGGTTTGTGAATTCACCATTATGGATTGCACTAAGGAAAATGGCAGGACAAGGCATCAGGTTGATCATTGGAACAGATCACGGTACCATTCGTGTGAAGCAACCCTCTAAAGTGGTTGGTGATCGGAATACCACAACCAACCTACGTTATAAAATGGGCAAGAACCTGCAGTTCGAAGCCAGGGATGTTTTGGAAATCAAGAAACCGGAAGAAGCAGGATTGCCCAGGCCGAATATCAGTTCAAGCTACATCTTCGCCAAAGAGGATAAATATTTCTTGTATCCCAATAATTACAATCATTACAATACTTACTACCGGAATACTTTTCAGCATGGAGGGATTTCACTGGAGGAGATGATCTGCCCTATTGTAAGGCTTGTTTCGAAAACAGGAATCAGGTAAGAATGTGCTAATGTGTTAATGTGATAATGTGGCGATTTAGCCGTTGGCTGGAGTTCTATCCGCCAACCAGTGAGATTCATACAGCGGGATTCCTGCTGAAGGCCATGAATAATAAATCTGTATTGAAGCATACTAAAGCACTCAACTTTGTTGGCGGAGAGCACTCCAGCCAACGGCAAAATGCTTTTTGATCTCAGAATGAGGTTTAGTTTTCCTTTTTCAACAACGGAAGCATTTGCTGTTGATGCGTTTCTACATAATCCTTCCACAGTGATTGAGCAGCCAGGAAATAAATATTTTTCCCAAAGCTCCCTTTGGATTTCAAATGAATACAAAAAACACGGCCGGGTAATAATTTACTATCCGTGATGGATTCAATGTCCGTCAATTCGTATTTATAAGTCTTGAAATAATTGCTGAGATACAGAAAGCGATCATCCATGTCCACACGGTATAAACGCCACAACAAAAATTTGATAAATGCAAAGCCACTGCCCAGGATGAACAGCAAGCTTAACCACATGAACGGATGAGCAAAGAGACGAGCAGTTCCACGCACAGTCCAGCCTAATAAGATCGTGATGGATAATATCAAAGTCAGCCATGCCGTGGGTAATGCTATTCTTAATACAATCGTAAGCTGAGATGAAACTCTTTGCATGTTAAGACTGATCCTCTTTTATTTCTGCCGGCGATTGGATAGTAGCATTAGCCTTTGCTGCAGCTAATGATTCGGCTTCTTCTATCTCTTCTTTTCGCTTTTTCTCCTTATCAATACGCCTGACCACAATCATGCTGGCTTCAAATAGTATGTATAATGGTATGCCCACCATCATCATAGTGATGGCATCGGGTGGAGTAATTACAGCTGCTACAATGGCAATGATAACAATAGCATGTCTTCTGTACCGGGATAAGAATTCATAAGTGATCAAACCAATTTTCGCCAGGAAAAACATGATCACCGGCAATTCAAATACTAATCCCATGGGAAGCGTAAACATCGTCATGGAATTCACCAGCGCCGATAGTGTAGTAGTATTAGAAACCTGGTCGCTCACAGTATACGTTGATAAAAATGTAATTGCAATGGGAGCAACTATATAGAAACCAAAAAGAACACCCGTCAAAAAAAGCAAACTGCAAATCACTACAATTCCCCGCGCAGCTTTGATCTCATTCTTATACAATCCTGGTCGTATAAATCGCCAAAATTCCCAAAACACATACGGAAATGCAATAATCAAACCCAAAGACATGGAAACCTGGACATGACTCATAAATTGCTCCTGTATATCCCGGGTGATGATTTGAAGTTCGCCGGGATAAAAACACATAGAAGGCAGCCATTCACAAAACAAGCGGTAGGTAAGAAAATCCGGAGAACAAGGTCCGAGAATCACTTGCCTGAACACAAAGTCTTTCGCCAGGAAGACTCCCACTGAAACGATGAGGATGGCCAGGCAAGACCGAAGAATATGCCAACGGAGTGCCTCGAGGTGCTCGAAGAAACTCATTTCATTTGCGTCTTTGCCTGCCTGCTGGGTAGCCATTGATTTTGTTCCCTTCCGGGGGTGCGAATATCGGGAAGTCCGGGAGATTGAGTGGAATTTGACCTCCAATTAGCAAATCATTACAGGGAAACCGATATACCTATATTTGTCGCGCGAAAAGCAACGTTAATGTAGGTATTAGTCTCTGTTTCAATACCTAAGAGCACGCATCGAACTGAATAATATGATGAATTACAAGGGAATGGCTTTAACAAGGACAATCTGGGTGATAGCAGCGATGGCTTTTTTTCATACTGTAGTGGCGCAACCCGTAGATGGCCTGATAGCTTATTATTCTTTCGATGCCTGTGATGCAACCGACAATAGTGGGGGAGGAACCAATGGTATTATTGTAGGAAATGCCCTTTGTGGTTGCGGTGCTCAATCCAACGGTTTTCAATTCGATGGCAATACCACAATTCAGTTATTGGGCAGCACAGATGTATTATTTGGTGATGACTTTACCATTAGCTTATTTCTTCAGCCTGACCCGGCAGGAAATCAAACGATGGATATTTTGTCTAAAAGTGAAACCTGCAGTATTGATAGTACAGCCGAATTGAGATATAACCCGGTGACCAGAGAAATTAGTTTGACTTTATCACAGCAGGCTAACAATAGTTTTAGGAGCGCGTATGTTCTTCCCAAAGATCGATGTTATCATCATGTGGTATTCGTCAGGCGCGACCGTGATATTTATTGTTACTATAATGGAGTTGAAAAATCAAAGATCGGAAGCATTGCTTTTGTAAAAATTCTGAATAACGGGATCTTTACTATTGGTGGAGGTCCGTGCCAGGCAAATGGTGAGGTTCCTTTTAAAGGTACGCTTGATGAAATTCGTTTTTACAACCGCGCTCTTTCTTCACTCGAGGTGCAGGAATTAACCTTGCCGATTGATGAAATCACTTCACCGGATACTGTATTGTTTACCGGAACATCCATGCAAATTCGTTTGCCGAATACTTGTGCAACAACCATTCAATGGAACCCTACTGCAGGCGTTGCTCCACCAAACATTGCAGAGCCAGTCATTACACCTGCTGCATCCAATATCTATCGTGTAACCATGGATTATGGTTTTTGCCAGGCAAGGGATTCAATCAAGATTACCGTTGCTGATTCAACAGACCTGGAATGCGAGCAAGTTTATTTCCCAACAGGATTTACTCCGAATGGAGATAAGATCAACGATGACTGGGGAATGAGCAATATTGTTTTCCTGGGAGAATTTGTCTCCCTGCAAGTCTATGACCGCTGGGGTGGTGAAGTTTTCCAATCCGAATCCATTAATGACCGATGGGATGGAACACTTAACGGGAAAGAGATAGATCCCGGGCAATACATCTATTACTTCAACTTCACCTGTTCAGGACAAGAGAAAAAGAAAGTGGGGTCTTTCGTACTCATCCGATGATAAAAGTAATCGGTAATCGTCACATCACTACATCACCACATCACTACATCACTACTCACCACATCACTACATCACCACATCACTACATCACTACATCACTACTCACTACTTGACCAAAGTGATATCTCCTTTGTAGGTCAGGGTTGCATTATCAACGAAAGTAACCTCTGCCACGAAAATATAGACACCGGGATTCATTTCATCACCATGGAATGTGCCGTCCCATTTTCCTGCACCATTCTCATCCGGCAAGAGATTATTTTCTTCATGAATGAGATTGCCCCATCGATCATAAATCCGGAAGTAATTAATTTTGGTAACTCCTAAACCAGTAAAGATTTTGAAATCATCATTACGCCCATCATCATTTGGAGAAAATACATTTGGAATAAAGACATCGCGATCGTAATCTACATTGACCAATATACTTGCTGAACCTGTGCAGCCATTAATGTCAGTCACGGTCCAGGTGTATAATGCAGGCACGGAATTAAACACCCAGGTCCCTTCACAGGTTGGGCAACTCATTGGTTCTTCGGAAGTCCAAAGGGTATTGTTAATTGGTAAATCACTTTGATCAACAGAACCTGTGATATATAAACTATCGCCAAGATTGATGGTTGGGTCATCCGGACCAATGGAAACCAAAATCGGGTTCGGTTCGCTGATCATGTAGGTCGTATCATCAAAACATCCGTGGTCATCAGAAACAACAATCACATAAAGACCCGCAGGAAGGGATATCTCTTCACCTAATTCAAATTGTTCACCGCCATTGATATTGAATGTATAGTTTCCGCTTCCACCAGATACATCTGTTATTAAGAAAACTGATTCATCACCAAAGCATAATGGCGGCTCAACTACAGGCCACACCGCTTTCACGGGCGTCGGTGCCATGAGTGTATAAGAAGTTGTATCCTGGCATCCTTTTGGATCCGAAACTGTAATTTGATAATCACCAGCTCCCAGGTTAGCAGCCTGGATAGAATTTGAAACATTTGGATTCCAGGTATAAGTATAACCACCGGGATTACCACCTGTAACACTTAAAACAATATATCCATCATCTGTATTTCCGCACGATACCTGGACTGTCTGCGTCAGATCAATATCGGCAATCAACGTATCCGGCTCACCAATGGAGAAGCTATCTTCTGTCATGCAGTTCTTGCTATCGGTGACCATGACATGGAAAGTACCTGCACCTATGCCATTGAATGTAGCATTTGTCGGACCTCCAATCCAAGAATAAGTATAACCAGGCGTTCCACCAGATGCAGTGACTTGCAGTGAGCCATCCTTTTTGCCAAAGCATGATGCATCGATTGCATTCACGAGGCTGACATCAACAGAATCAGGTGCTAAAATTTCTAAAGAGTCCTGATAAAAACATACACCATCCTGGGAAACATCAAAGACTGTTATACCTGCACATAAATCAGTGACATTAAATATGAGCCCGGTATCTGCCATCGGTGTAATGGCATTCCAATACAGTAAGTAATCCAGGCTTCCATCGCCATTGCTTGCAATCACACGTGCTGCTCCATCACAAGTTTCAGGACATGATGTGCTGTCGATATTATTGAATGCAAGATGTATTGTATTGGGAGCAATGATTTCAAAACTGTCTACGGCAGTTGAGTCATTTCCATCTACGACAGTTACATAATATTTGCCTGGTAAAATTCCGGTATAGATTCCGCTGGTCGTTGTATCAGGGAAAGACCAATACCAGGTCACCGGAGCGACAGCATTTGAGGTATCTGCAATTACAGTTGCGGTATATGGTCCACCTACAGCCCCTTCACCACATAAAGGTTGCTGAATGGTAATATCAATATCCAATTTGACTTCACAATCAATTTGGACTGTATCATTTAGAATGCAAAAGATCGGAGGGCCGAAAATGACATCAACACTTAAGGTGTCAGTTTCATTAATGTTAATCGTGTCATTAGTTTCACCGTTACTCCAGAGTATGCCAACATTTCCAGGAATTGGCTGGCCCTGGTAAAAAACTATGAGTTGACCACCTTCGCAAGGTGTGCCATCAATCTGGAATGTGATATCAGCTTCCTCGTTATCATCATAAGATGGAATGCTAAAAGGTGATGTTCCAGTGCATCCATTAATATCGGTAATGGTCACAGTGTAATTACCGGAATTCATATTGAATAGCGTATCGACATCCTGGAATCCGACACCTGCATCCAGTTCATAAGGACCAGTTCCACCCATAATAGAAAACCATGCATCACCGGCAGGAGTAGGAATACAATTATCAGGATTAGTGCCTACGAGGGTAACTTTAATTGGAGGTGGATCATTAATAGTAAATGGCATGGAGTCAGAAACACAACCATCCATGTTATACACGAGTGCCACATAATTGCCTGGCATAAGACCAGAATAATTATAGACACCACCTACGTTTAATTGGGAAGCAATCAAAACGTCTGATTCATCAAAAATGTAATAATCATAGGGTGGCATGATAGCCCCATTGGTCCTGCCTCGCATGGAGACTTGTCCATCGATACCTCCATGACAAGGAGGATCAGTTGTGGTGATCGATGCAGTGATGGTATCTGAATATCCAATACTGAAGCAGTACACCGTATCACATTGCGAGACCTGGTCAGATACTGTGATGCAATAATCACCGGGATTTAATAATCCAATCGTGATGGCATTAGTTTGAATCATGAAAGTAGGTCCTTTCACGAGGTAATTGCCGCTGACATCAGGTTTAGCACCGGAGATAGTCAGATCGATAAATCCATCAGCTGAACCTACGCAACTGGCATTGTGGAAATCATTGATAGTAAATACAAATGGATTGTCGAGGATAGTATCTAAAACAATCACTTCACAACCATTGTCATCTTCCACAGTGATAGAATAAATTCCATCTTTCAAACTTGTGATTTGTGAACTATCACCCGGATTTCGAATAAAACCCGAACCTGCTTTCGAAGGATCGGACAAACTTTCCCAAATATAACTGAAGGGAGCTGAGCCACCTTCTGGTTTAATTTTAATGATAGCGTTGTCGAATTTATAACAGGTTGGATGTTTGATAATTGTTATGACACTTAATCCAAGGCAATCCACTTCAATCATGTAAGTGACTGTATTTCCAATTGCATCAGTAATGGTGACATCGTAAACACTGCAGGGCACATTGATCATAGTGGTGCCACCTTCTGCAAAAACAGGAACCGGTCCGCCAGTGTTACCCATGTGATCATCCCAGGTGATATTGTATGGAGCTGTTCCACCATAAATGGTCACATCGATGGTTCCGTTATTTCCCATCATGTCAGGACCGCAGCTGGTCAGAAAGCCGACAAGGTCCATGGCGTTATCAACGGTCATGCAGCAATCCACGGAATCAGCAGGTACTATCCCATCGGCATTAGCCACTTCAAAAGGAAAGTACGGACTGATGCCGACGCAGCTCATAGAACCGGGTGTACCAATGATACGGAAACAGATCTCAAACAGGACTGTACCATCGGGTAATGATTCCCCTGCTATCGGGAAACCCAAAGGGATGAATTTCAAGGCATTTGGACCTGAAAGATTGAAATCAGAATTTGGATTGATGCTTGGGGTTCCCGGGTTCTGTACTTTGATATAGTCGAGGACATTGCTGTTCCAGGTGATCTCGAATTGAGCGCCAACGATATCTTCAAAATTTTCCACGGTGACGGGTAGGCAGATAGTGTCTCCGGGTTGGCCATTGATGCAATTAAAAGTGAAAATAACCGGGTCGACTCCCCGATGGGAAGTGATTGCCTTGATGCTGACAAGATCCTGGCTAAAAATATGGGGGGTGGAAAATCCGGTGCTTAGGGCAAGAATGAATAGCCAAAGCCTGATTTTCGTCGTCTGATCTTGCATTCCAAATATAATAGTATGATTTTTTTCTCTAATATGTTACCGCCGCAAAAATAGATATTCAAACCGTCTTGCGGGTCGTGGTTTTCATTTATTTTATTGAGGGAGCGAGGTCTTTGTAAAGATTCAGATTGAGGGGAATTGGCTGCCCGTGCAGGCAGACCTTGTTTAACGTAATATGGGTCGCTGTTGGTATGTCCTGCCTGAAAGGGAAAAAGGTCATTTTCAGGGTGCTGGCGTCGTTGATTGTGGTTGCTGAGCGCAATCGAAGCATTTCGCTTCACTTTACTCTAATTCCTAAGGGATCAACGACTATCTGAATCCAAAAACGCCTTGCCGTCGTTGGTCTTTTGTTTCATTATTCTGGTAAAATGTGTGACTAACGACCAGTGCGAGGCCCTCAACGAAATATCGCAACTTAGCAACCAGACACAACGACAGCTAGATATTCTTGCCAGCAAGGATAACCTGCTCAATCCACCCTTGCCCGTAACTGTAAGGCAAATAATCAATCCCCGTCACGGGTTTGGTCACAACCAGGTTTGCGCTCTTGCCAACTGTAATGCTTCCATTCGTTTCACTTACCTCCATCGCAGCAGCTCCATTCACAGTCAATGCATTGATTGCTTCTGACGGCAACATCTTAAGTTTAATTGCCGCAAGGGAAAGAATGAAAGACAGATTTCCACTCGGCGATGTTCCGGGATTGTAATCAGATGCTAACGCAATTGGAAGATTGCTCTCAATCATCTTCCGCGCAGGTGCATAGGGTAGCCCCAGGAAAAAAGCTGTCGATGGTAAAATGGTTGCAATCGTTTCCGCTTTTTGAAGAGCAGCTATTTCTTCATCCCCAGTATATTCGAGGTGATCAACAGAGATCGCATTATGCTTTGCTCCCACCTGGATTCCGCCTGAATAATCAAGCTCATTAGCATGGATCTTTGCTTTCAATCCATACCTGGCGCCAGCAGAAAGTATTTGATCCGTCTCTTCAACAGTGTAAAATCCTTTGTCACAAAACACATCGATGTAATCGGCGAGACCTTCTGCGCTGATGCGAGGCAACATGTCCTCAATCAATAACTTAATATATCCTTGCCGATTCGTTTTGAATGCTATAGGCATTGCATGTGCGCCAAGAAATGTTGCTTTGACAGGAATAATGTTTTGCTCCTTTAGTCGTTGAATGACACGAAGGATTTTAATCTCACTTTCCACTGTAAGGCCATAACCACTTTTTATTTCTATCGCTCCGGTACCCATATGGGTCACTTCATGCAGCCTGATCAATGCTTTGTCAAACAATTCATCTTCTGACATCGCCTGCAGTTTCGCTGCGGAATTCAATATCCCTCCACCACGCTTCGCAATTTCTTCATACGTAAGGCCGCGAATGCGATCGACAAACTCACTTTCACGCCATGCTGCAAACACAAGGTGTGTGTGGCTGTCACAAAAAGCAGGCAAGACTAATTTGCCGCTGCAATCCATAGTTTCATCGGCTCTTTCAATTTTGCAATCCGCATCATGACCGAATGATTGGATATTTCCATTTTCAATAAAAAGAAATGCATCCCCGATCGACTCCAGTTTTTGAAGGTCAGCACCTTTCAATACCCGAATACCTGGTGGTTGAATTCCAACCAGGCTTTTAATTCTTCTTAATAACAGTGATGCCAAAGCAATTGAATTTGCAAAAGCTAAAAGTAGAGCGTTTTTCTTGCTTAAGGATCAGGATGAGCTTTTCACCGTGCCTTTGAATCCGGCCGAAGTGAGCTCCTGCAATTTTGCCTGTGCATCTTTTTCAGTAGGGAAAGTGGAAGACCAGACGCGATAAAATGTACTTCCATTCTGTTCGATAGATTTTATGGAATACTGCGTAAATCCTTTTGCTTTGAGATCAGACAAACATTTTTGTGCATTCCCTTCGGAGCCAAAGTAACCAGCCTGGATGACGAAACCTGGAGAAGAAGCGGAAGAGGCGGAAGAGGCGGAAGAGGAAGAGTGTGAAGATGTTGAAACTGTTGAAGTTGTTGAAGTTGTTGAAGATGGTTTAGTGGAGGCTTCTTCAGTCTTTACTGTTTTTGGTTCTGATTTGACAATAGGTTCTTTTGGTGAGCCGGAGAGCGTAATAGTGTTTGTGTTAGTCTGGTCGGTTGGAGTTTGCGCTGATGAATTGGACATCTTCACTTCTGTTTTCTTTTCAGAAGGGGCCAGGGGCATTTCATCAACAAACAAAGTTCCTTTTCCATAAGCATCTTTCCATCCGCCTTGCCATCTTTCTTTCACAGAACCATTGGCATCGAGCATAACCCAGGCTGGAACATTTCCCGGATCGAAATAATCGTATAAGACTTGTCCATCAAAATTGTCAGAAACTACCTGGGTGGAGACATATTTATTCACTGCACCAGCATCTTTTGTAAATGCATTCCATGCCGACTGGCAATTGGTGCATGAAGAAGAAGAGAAGAAAATCAGCATTTCCTTGCCGGCTTTTTCGGCCTCAGCCCTGGCGGTAGGATAGGATCGGTAGTTGTTCGGTACCTGTGGCCCGGAAAGCAAGAAGGGGAAGAGGCTGATCAAAAGGCTGATGTTCATAGTATTATGATTAATTATAATTTATAAAAAGCTGTTTTATATCAATTTATAAAGCAATAATAGTGCCAAGCCCGGCGATTTGTCAAGGGGAATTTTGCCTTTTGTGAACCACTAATTAACAATGGCTTACGGGTGGAAATATCTACCTTCGCCGTCCTAAAATCGAGAGCTGATGTCACAGATCCGAGCAGCCATCAAGGGCGTAAGTGGTTTCATTCCCAAGGATATCCTCACCAACAAGGATCTTGAAGCATTGGTGGATACCAACAGTGAGTGGATTATCGCCAGGACGGGTATCGAAGAGCGCCATATCATGCGCGATCCCAATTTCGTCACCTCAGACATGGGCGCAGCGGCAGTGGAAGGCTTATTAAAAAAGACAGGGATTGCAGCCACCGATATTGATCTCCTGATTTGCGCTACCGTGACTCCGGATTATTTTTTCCCGGATACAGGCACTTTGATTTGTCATAAGATTGGTGCGAAGAATGCCTTTGCATATGACATCACAGCGGCATGCTGTGGATTCCTCTTTTCCATCACAACAGGAGCCAGGTTTATCGAATCCGGGCAGTATAAAAATGTAGTGGTAGTTGGTTCTGATAAGATGAGCACCATCACTGATTACACGGACAGAGCCACCTGCATATTATTCGGTGACGCCGCTGCTGCTGTTTTACTTCAGCCCAATACGAACGGGAATGGTATGCTCGACAGTTGGAATAGAGTGGATGGAATTGGAGCTGAGTTCTTGCACATGAAAGGTGGCGGGTCTAAAAATCCACCGACCCATGAAACCGTAGATAAAAAATGGCACTATCTCTTCCAGGATGGTAAACCAGTTTTTAAGGCAGCCGTCAAAGGAATGGCTGAAGCTGTCAGTGAAATCCTTAAACGCAATAATCTTCAACCTGAAGAGATCAAATATGTAGTTCCTCACCAGGCCAACCTTAGGATCATACAGGCCGTAGCCGACATGCTCAAATTCCCCATGGAAAAAGTCATGGTCAATATCCATAAATATGGAAATACGACTGCTGCTACATTGCCGCTCTGTCTTTGGGAATGGGAAGATAAACTGGAGCCCGGAGACAAGATCATCCTGACTGCTTTTGGTGGAGGATATACCTGGGGAGCCAGCTTATGGAATTGGGCTTATTAGCAGAAATTTTTAGCCGTTGTTGGTCTTCGGGACCAACAACCATGGCGAATCACTGGAAGGATCCCTGCATTACTCCTTACTATTAACCCTCGTTGGTTGTTGGTCCCGAAGACCAACAACGGCTAATGTTTTTTCTCCTTTTAGGGGGCCAGGGGGTAGAAGGCTACTGGCAAGGGGGCAGTCTGCGTATATTTGCGCCCTCATTTTCAAAATCAAAACCTGTTTCATTCATGGCCACAACCGCCGATATCCGAAAAGGACTCTGTATCGAATTTAATAATGACATCTATTATATAGTTGATTTTCAGCATGTTAAACCCGGAAAAGGAAACGCTTTTGTCCGTACCAAGCTGAAGAGCCTCACCAGCGGAAAGGTAGTTGACAACACCTTCCAATCTGGCCACACCATCACCGATGTCAGGGTCGAAAGACGGAAATTCCAGTTTCTATATAAGGACGACATGGGGTACAATTTTATGAACAACGAGACCTTCGAACAGGTAAGTGTACAGGAGGCCATGATCGAGCGCGCCGAGCTCATGAAAGAGGGCCTGGAAGTAGAAATCCTGATGCATGCAGTTCAGGATGTTCCCCTGTCGGTTGAATTGCCTCAATATGTTATCTTGGAGGTCACTTATACTGAGCCTGGTTTGCGCGGCGATACGGCAACCAATACCCTGAAAAATGCAACAGTAGAAACCGGGGCTGAAGTGAAAGTTCCGCTTTTTATTGATACCGGTGAGAAAGTCAAAATCGATACCGCCACCGGTGCTTATGTTGAAAGGGCTAAATAATCACAAAACGAAATGGACTCAAAAGAACTTCAAGAGCTACTCAAACTTGTCAACCGGTTAGAACTCGCCGAGTTCAAATACAAGGAGGGTGATTTAGAATTTGCAGTAAAAACAAAATTCTACTCCAGGTCAAAAGCTGGCGGAGATTTCATGGGCCCGTATATGCCGATTGCACCTGTTGCACCTGTCGCTCCGGTAACACCACCTCCTGTTCAACCACAAGAATCAAAAGTTCCGGCTGAAGCAGATAGTGATTCAGGCAGTGGCACACCATCAGCCGCCGCAAAGGAAAACCTGGTGGAAATTCGTTCACCTATCGTGGGAACATTCTATAGATCCTCTTCTCCTGAAAAAGGACCTTATGTAAAGCCAGGAGATAAAGTGGAAGTAGGATCTGTCGTATGCATTGTCGAAGCCATGAAACTTTTCAACGAGATTGAATCTGAAGTTTCGGGGAAGGTGGTTAAAATTGTGGTGGAAGATGCATCGCCGGTTGAATATGATCAATTGCTATTCCTGATCGACCCGAATGGTTGATTTAGCATCAAGCGTTAAGTGCTGATGTTGAAACCATTTCTGTTTAACTCAATCATTTCGGATGTTTAAGAAAATACTAATTGCCAATAGGGGAGAAATTGCCTTGCGCGTCATCCGCACCTGCAAGGAAATGGGGATCAGTACCGTGGCGGTATACAGCACAGCTGATAAAAACAGTTTGCATGTTCGCTTTGCCGATGAAGCTGTTTGTATTGGCCCTCCAAAATCAAGTGATTCCTATCTGAGTATTCCACGCCTGATGGCTGCAGTCGAAATCACGAATGCAGATGCCATTCATCCCGGTTATGGATTCCTCGCAGAGAATGCAGACTTCGCAGAAGTATGCAAAGAATATGGTGTGAAATTTATTGGCCCTACGCCAAAGATGATCAGGCAGATGGGCGATAAGATCACTGCGAAGGAAACTATGATCAAAGCAGGTGTTCCTGTTGTTCCGGGAAGTGGTGGCCTCGTCGCAGATGTAGCTCATGCAAAAAAAGTAAGCAAAGACATTGGCTATCCTGTGATCATGAAAGCTACAGCAGGTGGTGGAGGAAAAGGAATGCGCGTCGTGTGGAATGAAAGTGAATTAGAGGATTTATGGAACAAGGCGCGACAGGAAGCCAAAGCATCTTTTGGAAATGACGGGATCTACATTGAAAAATTTATTGAAGAGCCTCGTCACATTGAATTTCAAATCATCGGTGATCAACACGGCCGTGTAGTTCACTTATCTGAACGTGAATGTTCGATCCAACGTCGTCATCAAAAACTTTTAGAGGAATCGCCATCTCCTTTCATGGATGAATCTTTGCGCAATAAAATGGGTAAGGCAGCTATCAAAGCAGGGAAGTCCATTGATTACGAAGGCGTAGGTACGGTTGAATTTCTTGTTGACAAACACAAGAACTTCTATTTTATGGAAATGAATACGCGTATCCAGGTAGAGCATCCCGTAACAGAAGAAGTAATTGATCATGATTTGATCAAAGAGCAAATCAAAGTTGCTGCAGGCATACCAATTTCAGGAAAGAGTTATTTTCCAAATAGTCATGCTATCGAATGTCGCATCAACGCAGAAGATCCATACCATAATTTCAGGCCAAGCCCCGGACAGATCACTTCGTTTCATAGTCCAAAAGGGCATGGTGTACGCGTCGATACACACGTGTATGCAGGATACACGATTCCGCCATATTACGACAGTATGATTGCTAAGCTCATTTGCAAAGCGCCGACCCGGGAAGAGTGCATTACAAAAATGCAGCGTGCATTGGATGAATTTATTGTGGAAGGGATCAATACCACGATTCCATTCCACAAGAAGTTGATGCAGGATCCCGCATTCCGCCGGGGAGATTTCCATACCGGTTTCCTGGAAACATTCAAGCTGGAAGACTAATGGCTGTTGTAGGGCGCAGTCCCCTCAGGCAATTGCTGGATTATCTCAGGGGATATCGTTTTCCGCTCACGATGAATATTGTTTGCAATATTCTCATGGCACTGTGTATGGTAATCAGCATACCGATCATCATTCCTTTTTTCCAAATTCTCTTCGGTCGCGTCCAGCCTTCAGCACAGCCGGTAGCCTTTTCGGTTAATAATATTCAGAACTGGCTTGAATATATTTTTGGAAAGCTGGTGAGCGAATATGGACAGGAAGGGGCGCTGATCTTCGTGTGCATCGCGTTTGTCCTGATTTTCTTTTTAAAAAACCTGTTCCGCTATTTATCACTCGTCTTCATGGCGCAAGTGAGGAATGGGATCGTCAAAGATGTCCGTAACAAGATCTATGCAAAATATATGGATCTCCCGCTTGCGTTTTTTACCCGGGGTAAGAAAGGTGATTTATTAGCGAGAGTGAGTACGGATGTGCAGGAGATTGAGTATTCGATTTTAAATGTCATTGAATCCATTTTTAAAGAACCCATAGTCATTATTGGAAGCGTTGCTTTCATGTTGGTGACTAGTTTGAGACTGACATTCTTTGTGTTTATCCTTATCCTGGTGACTACCTTCATCATTGGACGGATCAGTCGGAATTTGAAGCGCCAATCAAAAGCGGTGCAGGGCAAATTGGCAGACCTAGTCATCCACGTCGAAGAAAGTATCAATGGCATGCGCATCATCCAGGGATTCAATGCTCAGCAATATCAAAAGCAGCGATTTTTTGATATCAATGACCGGTACCGGAAATTGTTAACTAAGATCATGTATCGCAGGGATCTTTCTTCCCCGCTCTCAGAAGTATTAGGCATCACTATCGTAGCTGTGCTGCTTTGGTATGGAGCCAACCAGGTCTTTAGGTCTGAAATTAAACCTGAAACTTTCTTTGCCTTTCTCTATGCTTTCTTCAATGTGATTGCTCCCTCAAAGAATTTTTCTAATGCGTATTATAATATTCAAAAGGGATTAGCAGCAGTTGATCGCGTGAATGAGATCATCGATAGTGTTGAAAAAATCCCGGTGCAGTCGAATGCTAAAGAGATTCATTCGTTTGAAAAAGAAATATCCTTTGAAAATGTTGGTTTCAAATATGGTCCGAAAGGTGAAGCCGTTTTGGAGGATATCAATCTCGTCATTCCTAAAGGCCAGGTCCTGGCCATTGTTGGTGCGAGTGGAACTGGCAAATCAACTTTAGCTGATTTGTTGCCCCGATTTCATGATGTAACACAAGGCTCGATCAAAATCGATGGCGTTGATATTCGCGATTTGAACCTGGATCAACTCAGGAGCCTGATGGGGATTGTCAACCAGGATCCTGTTTTATTCCATGACACCATTTTCAATAATATCGCATTCGGCTTACCGGATGCTACGAAAGAACAAGTCATTGAAGTAGCTAAAGTGGCACAGATCCATGATTTCATTATGACCACTCCGCATGGATATGAAACGGTAGTCGGTGATCGGGGAAGTACATTGAGTGGAGGTGAACGTCAGCGGATGACATTGGCCCGGGCATTATTAATCAATCCGCCGATCCTGATCCTCGATGAGGCCACTGCATCCCTGGATTCCAAATCGGAGCGGCAGGTTCAGGAGTCATTAACAATCTTAATGAAGGGTCGTACGTCTATAGTAATAGCTCATCGATTATCAACTATTCAACATGCTGACCAAATTATAGTTTTGTATCAGGGAAGGATTGTCGAAAAGGGTGATCATGCCAGTTTGATGGCCCGCCAGGGAGAGTATTATAAATTTGTAGGCTTGCAAGGAATGAAATGAAACGTATACGCTGCCTTATCATCTTTTGTCTGTTTCAGGTTGCGCTGAGCGCACAGTATATGAATTGGACAAAGCTGGCTGAGGATACGATCTATTATGCCCGCGAATATTTTCCTGATCGGGAAATCATGGCTCAGCCTGGACCATCTCAAGTTTGGGATTTCAGGTCCTTACGTGCTCCATATGCTATCAGTAGAAGTATAATGGTGACGGGAGATCGTATGAATGGAACGCATGCACAGTTGATGAATGGATCCCAGGCGGATGAAGTGCTTGAATTAAACAATAATGTCGCCCAGGTTTCTCATATGATTATGGACAATCCTGTTTGTCCCGGTGGTCGTTTGACTTATACACTTACACCTGCCTACAAGGCTTTTTTTAAAGGGATATTAGGAGAAAATTCAAGTTATAAAGGAAAGATGGTTTCTACTTTCCCCTGGCCTAAGCATACAACATGTTCATGGTCTCCTTCCCAAATTCCGGATACCTGCAGGATCACGTACACGATCCAGGAAGACATTAATGTGGATGGGGAAGGCACTTTGTATTTGCCCACAGAAGTCAGTAGTGTAAATCGTCAGCATATCATTCGCAAAACTGCCATAAGAGTGGAGATCCGCACGGGTTATCTTTGGCGGGATGTCACTTCTTCTGTCCCGAATATTCATTTGTTGGTCAATGAGGAATTTTACCGCTTTGTTTCTTCGGATTATGGATTGATGATGGCAGAGGTGCAGGTGGATGAAAATGATGAACCGATTAAAATTGAATTTAAAACACATCCGATAGCCACCCGGATTGTTGCGGATGAACCCAATAAGCCTGATATATATGCTTTTCCAAATCCAAGTTTTGATGTCGTGAGATTTCAGCTTTCGGACCTCGCGTATGGATATTATAAATTGAAAATCCTGAACATTCTTGGCACACCAGTGAAAGAAGTGCAGGTGTATGTTGATGATCCGCGAAAGACTATCACTATTGATTTGGGTGATTTGCAACGCGGCACATATATCTACAAGCTGGATGATAATTTCGGGAGAACGATTAAGACGAAACGGGTGATATTGATCCAGGCATAGCAGAAGCCCCCTACCCCCCAAAGGGGGGAACTGTTTATTGACTATTGTCTACTTTCTATTGTCTGCTTTCTATTGTCTGCTTTCTACTGTCTACTTTCTATTGTCTACTTTCTATTGTCTATTACATTTTACTTTTAGCTTTTAGCTTTTAGTTTTTAGCTTTTAACTATGCAATGGAATCAGTTTACACCCGGGCCGGTTCAGGCTATAACCAATTTTTACAACGATCAATCCATCCATTTACTTCGGTTGGATCAATTGAAGTCGTGGGCTTCGGGCAACAAATATTATAAGCTCAAATATCCGTTACAGTTTGTCCTGGAAAACGGTATTCAAACCATCGTCAGCAAAGGCGGCATGTTTAGTAATCACCTGGCTGCATTGGCTGAAGCATGTCACGCTTTTCAAATTAAGCTGGTTGCTGTGGTGAGATCGTTTGCTCCGGATGAGCTCAATCCAACTATGAAGAGGTTAAAAGAGCTTGGAAGTCAAATTGAATTTGTCAGTCCTGAAGCATATAATCTTTTTGATGAACAAGCTGCTCATGAACGTTATCCTGAAGCAGTATTCATCGATGAAGGCGGGCTTTCACCAGAAGGGATACGAGGATCGGCAGAAATAGCGAGCGAAATTGATAGCGCGAAATTTAATCATGTCGTGATTGCAGGTGGCTCGATGTGCACAGCAGTTGGATTAATAAGTGCTTTACCTACAGATACTATGCTTCATATTGTGCCGGCATGGAAAGGGTGCAGTAAGGAATACGTAGAAAATATACTTGCTAATTATGAAATCCAACCTGCCTGTAGTTGGAATCTTTGGCCGGATTATCATTTTGGTGGTTTTGGAAAATTCAACCAGGAGTTGATTGATTTCATGACTGGCTTTACGAAGAGGACTGGTATACCTTTGGATCCGGTTTATACCGGGAAAATGCTATTTGCCATAACTTATAAAATAGAAAATGGCTATTTCAACAAAGGAGATAATATCGTGGCTATTCACACAGGTGGGTTGCAGGGACTTACAGGATATGTTCACCGTTTTCCGGAAGCATGGGAAGAATATGCAGGGTTGATTAAGGAAGAGTCGCATTCATAAGGAAAGAATCTTTTTAATTCATGAGATTAAAAATAATTGGAGCAGTAACATTGTTTTCAATATTAGTTATTGGAATTTACTTTGTTTTTAATAGTAATAAAAATAGTATTCCGGTAACATTTGAGACTTTTGAATTATTAGAAAAACGAAATGCTCAGGGTTTGGGATATCCTGAAGACAACGAAAAGTACTTTCTGGTCACTAGCTATACTGATAAAGAGAAGGCTGAGTTAACAATAGATAGTTTTGTTTGCCAACAAATGAAAGATATTGGTCATTTTAATGATATTGAAAACACCATAAGGTGGAAACTCTATTTTTTCAGGAAAACTAAAATTACTAATTCGAATCATTTAAAAGATTTGCCTAAGGATTTATTTAGATATTCATTGCAAAATGATTTAATATGCAAGTATGAATTTGATGAAAAGGGAAAAGCTATGATATATTATTTTAAAGAGCAGGAATACAAGAAAATTGTGAGTGAATTCAGTTGTTTTCAATGAGTAGAATCGATAAGACGTATTAACAGACCTCCCACCTTAAAATCCAATCAGGATTTTCTTCAAAATGATTTAATGCTGAAATTCTATAGGCTCTTTCAATACCCACTTCTCAATCACCCTGGAATAATAAAAATGCTCTACAGCGAGTACGCGCCGGGCAATCAAATCTGCAGAATCATTTGGCTGCAGCTGGATGTGGTGTTGGAAAAGAATATCCCCTTCATCATAATGCTCATCAACCCTGTGAATGGTTATACCCGAAACCAGGTCACCAGAATTTTTTACTGCTTCATGCACATGATGACCATACATTCCTTTACCACCATATTTGGGTAAAAGGGCTGGATGAATATTAATGATTCGCGAAGGATAAGCGTTGATCAGCCATTCCGGTACGAGCAATAAAAAACCGGCAAGTACTATATGCGTGATGTGGTGATTTTTCAGGATAGGAGAGACAACAGTTGAAGTTTCCCAACTCTTTTTCGGTACAATGTAGCAAGGCACATGGTGCATGGTGGCGATATGAAAGACACCTGCCTTTGCATTATTAGTGATGATTGCTGATACTTCTACCGTGGGATGCCCGTCAAAATAGGAACATATCTTATCTGCATTGCTTCCACCTCCGGATGCGAAGATGGCTAGACGCGCTTTAATTGTTGAGGACATTGTATTTGCCGGCCCCTGATGGATCTAACCTACGCATGATATCGTACACAGCCTTTTTCTTGGTACGATCTGCATTTTTAAAAATATCAACAATCTCATCACTCTTTGCAGTGACAAACATGATGATGCCGAAAGAATTAGGATAAGAGGTATTCGTCTTATCCACTTGCTTCAATGCTTCCAACATAACACCTAATGCCTGGTCGAGGTTGGTATACATGACGTCAAGGCTCTTGCGATGATAATTGTACCAGGCTTCATTGAAAGACTTATAACGGGCATTCAATACATTTTCCACCATCCAATAACGTGTGGTCTTCTTGCCTAATGATTGCCAGCCTTTGTCTACATCCTGGATTTGAGAAGGTACCTGGCTTAATATATTCTGCGCTAATTGAAACTGTTCATCACCCGCACCGGATGCAAAACTTTCATCGTACAAACCCAGGATATAATGAATGTAAAAGGAAAATACGGCGGATAAGTTATCCTTGAAGAACAAGGTTCCATTTTCAATGGGTTGGAATTCGAGGTAATTGAACACCACATCGCGATCCACGTGATTGATGAGCACGGTTTTATATTCAGACCCATATACCGGCCGAATAGCTTTCAAAGCGATATCCGCTTTAAAAGCATTTCCACCCAGCTCGCTGGTGATATTGACGGAAAAATTGCAATCGATGCGTTCAAAAGTTTTAAACTCATCTTCTGTCCATCGCTCTTGTTTAAGGAATTCTGACAAGTCTCGTTCAAGGGTCTTGAATACAGCAGGATCAGTCTGTTGAAGTTTGGGAACAGTTACAGAAACTGTTGCATTGAGTTCCTGCCCAATAGCATTTTGAAGAATAAAAAAGCAACTCGCAATGAGTAAAGAGGGGAGTATCCTATTGAATGGCATTGGCATGTTTTAGTTTAAATGCAGCTTCCGCTATATCCTGGGCAACTTCAGTTTTGGATTTTAACTCAAAACGCTTCATTGTATGGTCAGGAAAAAGAAAAGTGACCTTATTAGTATCATGTCCAAAACCTGCTCCTTCTTCACGCGGATTGTTGAGTACGATCATGTCCATGTTTTTCTTTTTCATTTTTTCCCGTGCATGATTTTCACCATCCTGTGTTTCCAAAGCAAACCCAATTAATACCTGGTCGGCACGTTTTTGCTTACCAAGCGTCGAGGCTATATCCGGTGTAGATACTAAACGCAGATTGAGTTCGGCAGATGATTTCTTTATTTTCTCATCAACCATTTTTTCAGGTTTATAATCCGCTACTGCAGCAGCTAAAACTGTTACATCAGCTTTTGGAAAAAACTGGCTACAAATCTTCAGCATTTCATCTGCAGTAGTGATATGCGTAATGTTGATCTTCTCATCGTACGGCTCAACACTTCCCGGGCCGAGCACCAATTCTACAGATGCTCCACGTTTCGAAAATGCTTCAGCAATGGCTACTCCCATTTTTCCAGTACTATGATTTCCTATGTAACGCACAGGATCGATAGCCTCATGTGTAGGACCTGCATTAATCAATACATGAACACCAGTCATATCCATCCGGAAATGAAAATATTCCTTCAACTGCTGAATAATATCTTCCGGCTCTGCCATCCGGCCAGGGCCTTGTAAACCGCTTGCTAATTCACCAATCCCCACATCCAAAATGAAATTACCATAAGATTGGAGACTGCTGATGTTTTCAGCGGTACTTGGATGTACCCACATGTCGAGGTCCATAGCAGGAGCAAAGAACACAGGACATCGGGCTGACAAATAAGTTGCAGTCAACAAATCGGAAGCGATTCCATTTGCGCATCGAGCGATGGTATGCGCAGTGGCAGGAGCAATCACCATGACATCTGCCCAGAGGCCATATTCAACATGATTGTTCCATTGTCGCTCATCATGAATATCAGAAGCAACAGGATTTTTACTCAGCGTGGAGAAAGTGAGTGGAGAAACAAAATCGCTTGCTGAAGAAGTCATAATCACCCGGACACTGGCACCTTCTTTTACGAGATGGCGGACCAGGAAGGCAGATTTATAAGCTGCGATGCTTCCCGAAACTCCAAGCAGGATTTTTTTGCCTTTCAGTGATGACGACATGCTCCGCGAGATAACTGGCGTAAGAATGATTACTCACTGTCTTCAGGGAACTCCTCTTCCTTTACCACTGGCTCCGGATAGCGCCATTCGAGATCGCTATTGATGAATTCTTCTGTAGCCAGGATGGTTGGACTTGCCATCTTTTCATAAGAACGAGAGATCTCAATTTGCTCTTTGTTCTCATGGATCTCTTCAATCGTTTCTGTCACTACGACAAATTCTTCCAGTTTGTCATGCAGTTCCTTCTTCAATTCATTCGACAATTGCCTTGCTCTGCGGGTGATTACAGAGATGGATTCATAGATGTTGCTCGAGCGTGCAGCGAGGTTCTTGATGTCTCTTGCTTTTACATTCGGATCAACGGCAATGGACAGGTTCTTTATAGTACTCATTTAGAAAGATTTTTAGATTCTAATTCAATTTGTTTATGAATATCCTGGGCTTCTTTGCGGTTTTTACCTTTCGGGTAACGGTTGATATATTCTTTGTAACGCAATTGCGCTTCTTCATATCGTTCGGATCGCTTATCGTATATACTCTTTTGAGCATAGAGATAAGAAGCTTTGAAAATCAGGAAACGCACATATTCTGCCCTGGGTGATTCAGGGTAAAGCGTGAGCATATTTTGAAATGCATACACGGCCGCTTCGAATTGACTCAGGTTGTAATAAAGCATGCCTTCTTCATAAGCCTTTGTTTCCAGTTTGACACGCAGTTCATCAATGAGTTCGTTGCATTTCGGCACACGGTCACTGTCAGGATATTTATTCGCAAAATCCTGGAACGCATTGATTGCTTTATTGGATGGCTCCTGATCAAGTCGGAATGAAGGCGAGAGTTTGTACTGGCAAAAAGCGGACATGTATTCGGCTTCTTCCGCATATTGACTGTAAGGGAAAGTCGATGCGAAAGTGTTGAAGTAAGTCGAGGCTAATTCGTAAGTCCCCAGGTTATAATGGGTGTAGGAATATTTGAAGAAAAGCTCCTCAGCCTGCTTGGTTCCTTTAAATTGGTTCAGGACTAATTCCATCAAAGTCTGGGCCCGGTAATAGTCCTTTTTATCATAGTATTTCATGGCCTCCTCGTAGATCCGCTGGGGATCATTACTGGTACGCACCGTCTCAAAAGCGCTTTGACACGCCGTTAAGGAGCTGATTATCAGTAAGAAGTAAAGGAAAAACCGCATGGATGCTTTTTGAAAATAGTGTGCAAAGATATGGTTTCTTGCCTGAAAAATGGGAAATCTTCTCCCTGATCATCAGGAGGTTAGCTAGGTTTTTGGCTGCGATCCAGATAGGATGTAAGCGGGTCAGCCAGCGACCGGTCATTACACAATCGCGGTACTTTATTTTGACCTCCCAGTTTTCCAACAGATTGCATGTATGCCTTAAACGATCCATGGGGCAATCTTCGTACACTTAGCGGTTGAAGGATTTTTCCATCGATCAGATCCTGGTAATAAATATTCTGCACTATCATCTCATCATTCAATGCTTTCGCAAAAGCTTCTTCATTAGCAGGCGGAGTTCCAAATTCAATCAGCCATTCATGATATGGTTTTTCTCCGGAAGGAGGATTCACCTGGGGCGCCACAGTAAACTCTTGCACGGAACAGGGAAACTTTTCCATAGTCTTTCGCAATGCTTCTTCCACTTCTTTAGCAATCACATGCTCACCGAAAGCCGAGATGAAATGCTTCACTCTTCCTGTTACTCTCAAACGAAACGGATTAACAGAAACAAATTCAACCGTATCTCCCAAATTATATCCCCATAGACCTGCATTTGAATTGATCACCACAGCGTAATCTTTTCCGGTCTGCACTTCACTTAAGGTAAGCCGGACAGGATGAGATGAAGAAATTTCTTCCACAGGAATAAATTCAAAAAAGATCCCGGAATTGCATTGCAATGCCAATCCTTCACTTGCATTTTCTAAATCCTGGAATGCAATAAAGCCTTCGGATGCAGGATAAGTTTCTAAACTATGAATAGGTCCACCCGTGAGTTGTTCAAGTTGCGCACGGTATGGTTCAAAATTGACCCCACCATAAACGAAGAGTTGGTAATTGGGAAAAATTTCGCGGATCGTTTGTTTTCCTGAAAGGTCAAGCAAGCGATTGTAATACATCTCTACCCATGGCGGTATTCCACTAATCAGTCTTAAATCCTCTTTTACCGTTTCTCTTGCAATTTTATCCACCTTGACTTCCCAATCTTCAATGCAATTGGTTTCATAAGAAGGCAATTGATTTCCTTTCAGCCATGCTGGTATCCAATGATTCACAATTCCGGAAAGACGACCTGTTGATATGCCACCTTTTTTTTCCAAAACCGGAGACCCGGAAAGAAATATCATTTTACCATCAAACAGCCCTTTTAATTTCAACCGCGTCATCATGTTGAACAATGCGTCCCTTGCATTATCAATATGATTGGGAATGCTTTCCCTGGTGATAGGGATATATTTTATACCGCTCGTTGTGCCAGAAGTCTTGGCAAAGTAAATTGGCTTGCCTGGCCAGAGTACATGTTGTTCACCACCGATGATCTTATCGATATACGGACGAATGTCTTCATAATCTCGAAGAGGGACATGTTCTGTAAAATCTTTATGGCTTTTGATTTCATTAAAACCATGTTCACGACCGAATTGAGTAGTGGCAGCTTTCGATATTAATTCCCGGAAAGTTTCTTTCTGGTTTTGCTGGGCTTCACTGGATTCTTTTTCCAAACGTCGCCTTGTACGTTCGGCGAATGCCGATATGATTTTGGATTTTACCCCCATGTCGGGTTAATCAAGTCTAAGATCTTCAACATACACACCCGGGTACTGGGTTTTATTGAATGTGAAAAGTTTGGTGTTGTCAAATGTTGCCGGATGGGTGACAGCACCAATATACATTTCCTGGCGTGTACCATCTTTGGAAAGCGCTTTGATGCTGCTCAACATTCCATTTTTCACATTGATGGTAAATTTGGAATAACTATCGAACCGGCCTTTCAATGGTTTTGCTTCAACAATAGTTGAGCCATCTGACTTCGTACCTGCTAAAACAAAAACAAGGTCTTCTGCTTTATGTAGTTGCAGAAAATCAGTTGGGCTTAGCCAATCCTGTCCTTGTGATTCATTATAAATGTTGACCTCGTTTTGCGGCTTGAGATAGACCCATCTTGTCTTTCCATCAGAAATAATCGAATAGTCGACCAGGTCCAGGCGGTAAGCTGTACCGCTTTGATATAATGTGCCTACATCAGGATGTCCTTCCTGCCCGGGATATGAAAGCTTGAGCGAAAAATTAACCTGCGTGTTCTTCCCACTCATTTTATCTCCTGCATTTTTCAATACAGCCAATGCCTCAGGATCTGAATCCTTGGAAGTAGTATATTGACCATATTGGAGGGTGATGGTGGAAAAAAACAGGAAGATAATCCCGACAAGATGCTTCATGACCTGCTTGTATTTTACGCTAAACTGACAACGTAAAAATAGGTCAAAAGTATCAACCTGAACTTGTAAAGAAAGGTTAAAAGGGTAACAGGATCAATTCCTGGTACGCATCTTGGTCATGAGGTTGTCCAGGTCATGCTCGGAGAACATCAACACATCCCGTGGCTTGCTCCCTTCTGCGGGCCCTACAACACCGACTGCTTCTAATTGATCCATGATGCGACCGGCCCTGTTATAGCCAAGTTTCAATCTTCTTTGAATCATAGATGTACTGCCATGTTGATTCTGAACGACGAGCCGGGCTGCATCCTCGAACATATCATCCAATTCTGCATACGTCATACCTTCAGTGCCTGCAATCGGTGCATCATCGCCAACAAATTCCGGAAGGAAGTAAGGCTCTGGATATCCTTTCTGATGAGAAATATGATTAATTACTGATTCTACTTCTGGCGTATCCACGAAAGCACATTGCAGACGGATCATATTACTGCCTACAGACAACAACATATCCCCCTGGCCGACTAATTGTTCTGCACCGGCCATATCAAGGATTGTGCGGCTGTCCACTTTAGAGGCAACTTTATAAGCAAGTCGTGCAGGGAAATTAGCTTTGATGACACCAGTGATAATATTAACGGATGGTCTTTGTGTAGCGATGATCAGGTGAATACCGACTGCGCGCGCTAATTGAGCAAGACGAGCTAATGGCATTTCCACCTCTTTTCCTGCAGTCATGATCAAATCAGCAAACTCATCGATCACGAGTACGATGAAAGGCATGAAGCGATGTCCTTTCAATGGATTCAATTGACGGTTGACAAATTTTTCATTGTATTCCTTGAGATTACGGGCATGTGCTTTTTTCAAAAGATCATACCGGTCGTCCATTTCAATACACAATGAATTGAGTGTATAGATCACTTTCTTGATATCCGTTACAATCGGTTCTTGTTGATCCGGTAAAAAAGCAAGAAAATGATTCTCCAATTTAGAATAGGGAAACAATTCAACTTTCTTCGGATCGATGAGTACCAACTTCAACTGCGATGGATGCTTGCGATAGAGTAGGGACATCAACACGGTGTTAATCCCTACAGATTTTCCTTGACCTGTTGCACCAGCGATCAGCAAGTGCGGCATCTTGGTCAAATCAGCAACAAACACTTCATTCGAAATAGTTTTCCCCAAAGCAATAGGAAGATCCATTTTTCCCTGAGTGAAGCGTTCAGAGTTGAGTACTTCCTTTAGCGAAACAATTTGCTTTCGTTTGTTGGGTACTTCAATACCGATTGTTCCTTTCCCCGGAATAGGTGCGATGATACGAATACCCAAAGCAGATAAACTGAGCGCGATATCATCTTCCAGGTTTTTAATTTTTGAGATACGAATTCCTGGTTTCGGTATGATTTCATAAAGGGTCACCGTTGGACCGATGGTAGCGCGGATCTTGGTGATCTCGATTTTATAATTCAATAAAGTCTCAATGATCTGATCTTTATTGGCTTCCACTTCCGCACGATCAATTTGGACCTTTTCATCCGGGTAATCGAGTAGCAATTCGATTTCAGGAGATTTGTAAGATGAAAGATCAAGCGTAGGATCATAAGGCTCGCTATGATCCTGGTTTTCCTGGTTCATAAGGAAAACTTTGTCTTCAACTCCACTGAATGTTGGGGGAATATGTCCTTCCGAAAAATCATCCGCGATTTCTCCCGGATCACGAAGGCCTTCTATTTCGAAATCATCAGATGCAGGTTGTTCTGTTGTATGGCGAGGTGTAGTATCGAGATCTAATTCTTCAAGATCATCTTCTTCTTCAACCTCAGCGAGATCCTGGTTTTCCTCCAGGAAGCGATTGAGAAATCCGGGTTGTAATACGTCGTCCAGTTCCTCTTCATCTTCTTCAAGCGGAACACTTACTTGTCCTGTTGGAAGGGGTTCTGCTGCAGTATCATCAGCAGGCTTTCTCTTTTTGAAAAAATCAAGTCCCAGCTCGGCCCAGCTCATTTTCCATGCCGGCATTTTGAATTTTGGAAACGCAAGGAATTCGCCCTTCCATTTAATGGTTGGGTTGAATTGGACGACAATGGTCGCTGCGAGAACAAATAGCAGGGACATCAAGACGCCAAAGAATCCCATGAATGCTTTTAACCAAATGGTTGTGCTTTCACCAAATGCACCTCCCCATGGAAAATCGGTCCATGAAAAAACAAAGGCGAAGAACATGGATAGGTAAACCATCGCGAGGACAGACTTAGCTGCTCTCGGGTACCAGGTCTGTAAACCGGCGCCAACAAATTTTCTTAATCCAAAACCTATGACAAGGACCGGCAGTACTAAAGCTGAAATTCCGAATCCCCAGTAGATGAGACCATTTCCTGTAACGGCTCCTAAACGGCCCAGCCAATTTGCTACCTGTAGCTCTCCTTCTCCTAAAGCACTGAAGGGGTTGTTGAGAATTTTATCCTGGTCTTGTTTCCAGGTAAAGACGTAGGAAACACCGGCTACGAGGACAAAGACTCCAAGGACAACAAGGGTGAGGCCAATCAGTTTGGGCAACCGTTGGTCCTTGAAAATGGACGTCTTTTCGGCTCCTTTCTTAGCGCGTGACTTAGAAGCTGGAGCGGGCTTTTTGTTTTTACGGACGAATATGGACATAGCAACCTGGGTATTGCTGTCTTGGGATGACGGTCAAATATAGTGTTATATCCACTAATTTAGCTAGATATGTATGATTTATTTTTTTAATATGAAATCCGAAATCATTTCCCCCCTGTGTGGGGCAAGGGGGCTAGAGGCAAAATTTCTACCTTAGACGCCTCATTGACCCCTTTAGATTCCTTACTATATGATGGATAAAATTTTCATTGCTGGTGCTGGTGGTATCGGCCGCGCGGCTGCTCTCCTCATTCTTTATGCTCAAAAATGGGAGTGCATGGTTGTTTTGGGTGATGTGTCTCAAGCCCAGTTAGATGATGCACAGGAATGGATTGAAAAGGGAATTGGAAAGAATGTGCATCTCGAAACATTCCTCATGCCGGAAGATGGAAATGAAGAATCATACAGGGCAGTTTTGGAAGATGCTCATGTCATGCTCGATTGTTTGCCGGGATCTATGGCTCCTGCCATGGCGAGGTTGTGCATCACATACGGTTTGCATTATGCCAATCTCACTGAGTATGTCAGGGAGACACAAGAAATTGTAGAGATGGCGACTGATGCAGAAACTGGTTTTATTCTTCAAACCGGTTTAGCGCCAGGATATGTAAATAATCTTGCCGTCAGCCTCATCGAATCTTTTGAAAAGAAATATGGCGTTGAGCAGCTGGAGAAACTCGCTATGCGTGTAGGTGCGCTTGCACAAATGACAGAATCACCACATTACTATGGATTGACCTGGAGTTCGATTGGTGTTGCAACAGAATATATCAAAGACAGTGAAGCGGTGCGCAATCATGAGATTGTTCGTCTGCCCTCTTTATCAGAGCGTGAGACGATCATCATCAATGGTCGCCGGTATGAAGCGGATCTGACCAGTGGTGGTGCAGCGGATCTGCCACATATATATAAAGATCGCATTAAGCATATCGATTACAAAACCATTCGATATCCCGGTCATTTTGATTGGGTGAAATCAATCATTACACAAGGTGATGATGTTACAAAGATTGCACGGCTCGAAGAAGCTATGTTGAAGCAGGTTCCCCATGTGGAAGATGATGTTATCGTCATCTATGCTTCAGTCAGTGGCTATGACCAGGATGGGGTCTTGCGTTCATTACAACAAGCCTATCACATCTATCCGTTGGAAATAGGGCGCATAACAATGAGGGCAATTCAAACTTGTACTGCAGCTCCATTGGTTGAATGTGCCAGGTTATTAGCAACTGGTGAATACCAGGGGGTTATTACGCAAAGCATGATTGCACCGGAAGCTATTTTGGAGGGAGTGATTGTAAGGCAGGCGTATCATGTGGATATGAGTAATGCCTAAGAGTACTGGCCGTTGTTGGTTATGATCTTTGCCGTTGTGGGTTATGATCCTAGCCGTTGTTGGTTATGATCTTTGCCGTTGTTGGTCTTCGGGACCAACAACTATCGTGAGTCTTTGCCGATGTTGATTATGATCTTTGCCGATGTTGGTTATGATCTTTGCCGTTGTTGGTCTTCGGGACCAACAACTACCGTGAGTCTTTGCCGTTGTTGATTATGATCTTTGCCGTTGTTGGTCTTCGGGACCAACAACT
>JADMIO011251616.1_pt1:0-77500 | contig 79516 bp, 74 predicted proteins | sample 8958161 | NCBI WGS metagenome assembly JADMIO01 (sample SAMN16585339, study PRJNA669376) | soil metagenome | isolation source: Crop rotation soil | place: USA: Cullars Rotation, Alabama | collected 2011 | reverse complement strand
GGATCAAGCGCAACGAAGCAGGTGGCCTTTTTCAGCGGCCGAACGTTTTCCGGTGGCGATAGCGGAGGTGTCACACCCGATCCCATCCCGAACTCGGCCGTTAAGCCCTCCAGCGCCGATGGTACTATACGGTCGCCGTATGGAAGAGTAGGACGCTGCCGGATTTAAATTAAAGGGCCCGAGAGTCTCACGACTCCGGGCCTTTTTCTTTTGTCCTGTTCGCCTCGAACCACTTGAACGATCCTTCAACGACTAGGGTCGGATCCTGCGTACCGAGAATGCCACACGCTGCGTGAATCCATGCCGCCAAAGATTACGCTGAACTGAACGCGCGCTCATGGCGTCATCCCAGTCAAAAATCATGACGGCAACCGTGCTTCAGTCATGATCTGACTTTTCGGCTAAGCCCGAGATCCTCCGTTCCACTGTAGTAAATTCAAAAACTCCCGTCGCGTTTTTGGTCCGTGCGTCAGAAAGTGCGGTTCCGCACGTTCGCTGTACGCAAAGCGTTCCTTAGCTATGCGATCCGCCCGGGTGTGTTTTTTCACCTCGTCCGGATTGATCGAGTAAACGCGCGCGGCATTTAATCCGAAGATTTTTGCCCGGAGCGCCGGCGTGATTTCCGAGTAACCATACATGGCGCGCAATTCAGGGGCGATCTGAAAAGTGCGAAACGCCTGGATCTGATCCTGCGGTGAACCGTACCAGATCGAGTCGGTGCCCCAAAGCACATTGTTTTCCCCGCAATACTTGATCAGCTTGCCGAGCGCATGCGCCGCGCTCGTAGGCTCGCGCATGAGAAAACGCCAGGTGCTGCCGAGCTCCGCGTAGACGTTGCTGTTGGGTTTGATGCCGTTTTCGACGAGCGAGCGAATGAGTGTGTCGATGCCGTCATTCGCGCCCCGTCCGGTGTAGGCGCGCTCCGGAACACCGGTAACAAAACCGGAGTGATAAACGAGAAACTTTACATCCGGGAAGCGCTTGGCCACCACGCCGATGTCGCTACACTGACTGTGCTCGTAGGACTCACGCCCGAACGGTAGCCCTTTGTGCACGCAGACAACAGTTATGTCGAGGCGGCGTGCTTTTTCGATGAATCGTGTCCCCACCTCATCAGAAAGAAAATAGCCTTTGCCGTCCACGCCCCATTGGGTGTACGTCTTCCATGCGCTCACTTTCCAGCGCTCTTTCAGCTCGTCCATGGATTCCAGATCGCCGCGTTGGTTCGGGTTGACACGACCGTGCAACAGGAGCCGGTGCGTGCCTTCCATGCGATCGACGATACGGCGCACGGCATCAGCCGCCTGGATCGTAAGTGGTTCGGCATCGCGCCGCGATGGCACAAACGAGAGCACCATCATATCCGTGTCACTATCGAGAAAGACGTCTTTGACAAATTCTTCGGGTCCGAGGCATTGGAGATAACTCCGTGCGCCAGGCTTACTCCCTAATTCGCAACCTGCCTTGGGCGACCACTTGAAAGCATCTGATGGTGCCGATTTCACCCATGCACCGGTCGGATCAACAAAGTGCCCCTGAACATCGAAAATAAACTCGCCCTTGCCGCCAACACGGGCCTGCGCAAGCTCCGGTTCAAGGGCCGCTCCAGGTTCAACTTCGAAAAAGCCGCCGCGCTTGCCTGCCGCGGCGTTCGCAAAATTGAACGCAAGTAATGTAGTCGCAACACCGCACGCGGAAATCAGAAAGTCGCGGCGACTTAGGCCCAAGCGTTGCGCGTTCGTTGTCGCCGCGTTGTGGGCGCACCGATTTGCCGCCTGGTTTATTGACGATAATGGGAGCGGTACGAACTCACCGTTGGAAGTGGCATCCAACTTGACCGGCAGCCGTTTTCCTTCGGCATCAATGAGGTGTTTCATGGCACGAGTATAGACCGAAGACGGATGAAAACGATAGTTTTTTAACCGGAGCGTTAGGATCTCGGCTATCAAGGCTCTTGCGACACTAGATTCAACTTAAAATTGGTACTATAGGCTCGCTTAGTTTCGCACAACTCCCAAATCGGAACATTTGTCATGAGACATCGGTGACGCAAAGTTGAGTAATCGGCGAGAACAGGAGCGAAAATTAAACATGAAGCAAAAATATTTTGATAGCCATTTTCATATCATCGACAAAAACTTTCCCGTTATCTCCAATCAGGGGTTCATGCCGGATTCGTTTACTGCCGAAGATTATCTGGCGCGGGTCAAAGCAGTGGAGCTTTGCGGTGGCGCAGTGGTCTCCGGCTCATTTCAGGCTTTCGATCAATCCTACTTGTTTCACGCGTTGAAATTGCTCGGCCCGACTTTCGTCGGCGTCACTCAGGTGCCGCAGAGCGTGTCGGATCAGGAACTAAAAGAACTCGACAGCGCTGGCGTTCGCGCCGTTCGTTTCAACATCAAGCGCGGCGGTTCGGAGGATGTCCGTCACCTGGAGAACTTCGCGCGGCGGGTACACGAGCTGGTCGGCTGGCACACAGAGCTGTATGTTGATTCCGCCGAGCTAAGCGACTTGTTCGAGACGCTGGTCTCGCTCCCCTCAGTCAGCGTCGATCACCTCGGTCTTTCCAAAGCGGGCTTTTCGACGTTGCTCAAGCTTGCGGAAAGGGGCGTGCGCGTGAAAGCCACCGGGTTCGGCCGCGTCGATTTCGATGTTCGTCCGGCGCTCGCCGAACTTTATTCGGCTAACCCGCGCGCGCTCATGTTCGGCACAGACTTACCTTCAACACGCGCGCCGAGGCCTTATGAAGATAGCGACTATACTCTGGTACTTGAAACTCTCGGCGAAGAAAAAGCGAGCAACGTTTTTTACCAAAACGGCATCGAGTTTTACCGGCCAACAAAAATTCCTTAGGCGTGGATCACTGCGCAGAGATTGCGCGGCTGTTGGCCGCCCTGTACGGATACGGCTCAGTACCAGCGCCAGAAACGCAACCTCACATTCACCTGCGTCTGAGCCGCCGCGATAAGGGCCACTTTATCGTGCTGCGCCTGGGTCAACTTTGTTACGATTTCAGCATGGATCAAGAATGACACCAGGCGCAACAACGCAACCCTCGTCAGGCGTTCCGAGCACATCGAACTCGGAAAATAATCATTTATTTTGTCGCGCAGGATTGATATGCATTCGAGGCGGGTCAGTGATCGCGGGCAAGTTGGAAAGAGTTAGCCGATGACGCGCTTTTCCACCCACGCCATTCGTTCCCGGTCGATTTGCCTCGGCTGCGCGACGTTGTCGATCCTACTCGCGGTTTTCCTTGCATGTCCATCGGCCCGATCTGCTACTCCGCTAACTCGGGTTGTGATCGCATATCCGAGCCCAAGCCCAAGGGTCGCGCCGCTCTGGCTCGCCCAAGACCTCGACTTCTTCGGAAAATATAGCCTAGCGGCGCAAATCGTGTTGGTCCGCAACAATCAAATGCTCGCTGCGGGGCTGGCGGCTGGCGATATCGATATCGGTTACACCGGCGCAACGACCGTGCTCGGTGCCGCAGCTGCCGGCGTGGAGCTAAGACTCGTTGCAGGTTTTGTCAGTCGAGGGCGAGGTTATTTGGTGGTTCGGCCTGATATCAAAAAGGCTCAGGACCTGGCTGGTAAACGAATTGGCGTGCAAAGCATCGGCGGAACACTTTGGATGTACGTCATGCTGACCCTGGATCAACTCGGCCTGGATACGACGCGCAACAATATTCGCCTACTCGTCATCGGCGATCAAACCATCATCGCCCGGGCACTGGAATCGCAAGTCATCGACGCCGCGGTATTGACGACGCGCACCTATATTCCGGGTCTAAAGCAGAAGGGGTTTTCGGTTCTGAACGAAGTAACGCCGGCAATGGCGGCGACTGGAATCGTCACGCGAAAAACGTATCTGCAAAAAAATTCCGAGGTCCTCGAGAATATTATGAAGGCGCTGATCGAGGGCGAGCATTACATGATGTCGCCCGGTGGCAAAGCGCAATCGATCAAAACGATCATGTCTCGGCTCAAGCTGACCGACATTGCGGTGGCAGAAGAAGGTCACGCCGACGCGATCAAGGAGTTCGATCCGCGGCCGTTGCCGTCCATCGAAGGGCTCAAAAACATGCAGCGGTTGCTAGCCATGCAAAATCCCCGATTGGCGGACGTGAACGCGGCGAGTCTGATCGACCTTACTCTTATGCGCAAGCTCGAAGAGAGCGGTTTCTTTACTCAGCTTCAGATACGCTATCGCGAGTAAAGCCAGAAAAGTTTCATAGCGCGGGCAAAATGGATGGAGAAATCTTATGAGCCAGCTCACCGCGATCGATGCCGACGGACACGTGATCGAGAAAGAAAGCGAGATTCGCAAATACTTGAAGGCGCCATGGAACCAGCGCTCGACGGCGCTGCGGCCCGGCGATCAGCCCTGGGACAATTATATGTTCGATCACTTTGTGACCGAGCGCACCTGGAGCAAGCTTTCCTCGCGCGAGCAGATTTCGCGATGGCAAGAGATCCTCGATGAACATAACATCGAGACCGCCGTTTGTTTCCCTACGGGCTCGGGGAGCGTCGTACGTCTTCAGGAGCTCAAATTTCAAATCGCGGTAGCGCAAGCGTGTAACGATCACTTCGCCGCTGACTACAACGCGCTCTCTAAGCGTGTAAAGTGTGTCGGAGTTTTGCCGATGCGCTCGCCCCAGGCGGCGGCGGAAGAATTGGAGCGCGCCGTCAAGGAGCGTGGCCTGATAGGCTTCGAGATTCTGCCCGTCGGTTTGCCTGTGGCGCTCGGCGATTCTTTTTACGATCCGGTGTATGCGGCGGCGGAGCGGTGCGGCGCGACGCTTGGCATCCACGGCACGCGGAGCTGGTCGCGGGAGCTCGGCGCTGAGGGATTGAGCACGTTCGCTGAAGTGCACGCATACGCGTTCACTGCCGGCATCCTGTTGCAGTTCACCAGCATGATTTGCCAAGGCGTGCCGCTCAGGTTTCCCAAGCTCCGCTTTGCGTTTCTAGAAATCGGCGCGACGTGGCTGCCTTACTACCTGGATCGACTCGACGAGCATTGGGAGAAACGCGCGGAAGTGGAGATGCCCTTGCTCAAAGAAAAGCCCAGCGAGCTGGTGCGCAAATCGAAGGTCTTTTTCAGCATCGAGCCGGGCGAATCGCAGCTGGCGAATACCATCGATTACATCGGCGCGGAGCACTTTCTCTTCGCTTCGGATGTGCCGCACTGGGATTGCGAATTTCCGGGAAATCTACAGCACATCCGCAAGCACCCGGCGCTGACGGAGGAGGTCAAGGAACAAATTCTTTACAAAAACGCCAAGCGGCTTTTTGATTTGTAATCTGGAAATTTTCCGTTCGGCCTTGTTCTGATCCAATGCTGAAAGAGCTTTTCGATAGGGGTAAATGCGCGCTGGGATTTCACAGCGGCGACTGGCGCTATGCCAGCGATCAAGGATGCGAGCAGCTTCAGATTTGCTCACGCTGTGATAACCAAAGCCGTCAAGTCGTTCACAACTGGCGAACATGGCAATACGTGGCGAGCGAAGCTTGCGACATGGCGCGCTGGTGCGAGCGCTGCAAAGAGCAGGAGAACAAAACCGAGCATGTCTGGGGCGCGCCGATTTATCAAGCCGCGGAGTCATGCGAGCAAATGCGCCCCTGTTCACGCTGCGGTGAGACTAGCAGCGCCGGCACGATACATAACTGGAACAGTTGGAGCTATGAGCTGCAGGGCCAGTGCTCGCAAGTATCAACCTGTTCTCGTTGCGGCGTCGTCGGCACTCAGAAACGAGTCAGTCACGACTGGAGCGATTGGCAGAAAAGCGAGTTTTATGCGACAGCGGTTCGAGTCTGCCGGCGCTGCGGTGAGATGGTTTTCGGTGTAGATCAAACCGGTAAGGAAGCAGTTTCGCTGCAAATGGTGAACAGCGCGGTCCAAGAGGTGATGCAGGCCGGTGATGTTGACAGCGTGCGCGAACGAATTACACGGCACAGGAGCATTCTTCTTAGCCCGGCGACCGAGAAGTACTTCAATTTCGCTGTGGACCAGCTCGCGGCCAACGCTGAGGCGAAAGAGGCTTATCAAAAACTCGCGGGGTTGATCGATCGCTGTCGAAGGGAAGGCGTGAACAACGTTTTGTGGCCCGCCGCCCCGGCCAGCCCGCCGCAACCCGCGGTTTCGACCCAGATAGGCGAACAACCCTCGGTGAAAACGAATAGCGCTCTCGATACGCGACTAATCGGCCATTGGCGGCATACGGAAATCCTCGGTTCCGGAAGTTTCATGAGAAGCATCGATACGCACTGTATCCTCGACGGTACCGGTGCCATGCAGTGGTACAGCCGGAGCGCGAGCGGCACCGGCGCAGTGGAAAGCGGCGTCTGGTCGGCAACCAATGGAACTCTGGATCTGCATTTTGCCAATGGCAATCGGCTCGCGTTCGTCTACGAGCTCGATGGCGCGACTTTGTTCTGCCCGCGCGAGGGCCGCTATCGGTTATGGAACCGTATCAATTGAGTTCCCAAGCCCGCGAGACGAACGGTCATAGCGGCGCGCTAGGGACAAAATAGAATTATGGCTCTCAAGGACTGGCTCGATACCGGCAAATGCATGCTGGGTTTTCACCAGGGCGAATGGGTCCGTGCAGATTCGGCGAGCTGCGTTTTGATTCAGAGCTGTGATCGCTGCGGAACAATCAATCAGCGGGTCGAGCACGAGTGGCCGGACTGGAGCTACCGGTCCGAGACCGATTGCGCATTGGAACGCTCATGCAAGCGCTGCGCGGAAACTGAAGCGCGCGTTGAGCACCAATGGGGAAGTTGGCAATACCGGAGTGCGGACGGATGCGAACAGGGAATCCAGTGTAAGCGCTGCGCCACTTGGTCCGACGAGCACCGCGTCGAACATGCCTGGGGCGAGTGGCGGTACGAGGAGCGTTATCGGGCACCGCTGCACGCGTGTGTCCGCTGCTCGAATCTCGCGTCGTACTTCGCCGAGCAATCCGTAGAACCGGTGAGGACGAATCACGGAGCAGAGTCTTCGTTGAAAAATGTTCAGGAATTAGTGGCCGACGATGAGGCTGTCGCAGCAATGCTTGGGCGCGCTCAAGCTCATGCCGAACCCGCAGCCATGCTCTCGACTGAATCCGAATGCTCCGAACCGGCTCCGGACTTGCAAAAACACGGACTCGAAGAGCTCCGGCGGATATACGAGGAGCAGGTTCAAAGCGGCGTAATTTCTGCCGAACGCCGGCCGCTGCTGAACGCCTTACTCGCCGAGCTCGACAGCGTGATTCAAAGACCCGGTTGGACAATCGCGGACAAACAGATCAACGCAAGGCGATTGCAGGATGCCATGCTTCGCTTGGGCGAAGCATTGCTCGATCCAAGCCGTGGCACAGCGGACAAAAAACCGGACGCGGGTACTCGGTTGGCGCTGGTTGTAAAGCTTCATAACGAGCTGCACCGCTACGTTTACAACGAAACGGCCGGCGGCGATTTGACGGGGGAGGAAGGACGCGCGGGAATGGCGCTAATGGGCGAGTTGCGCGACAGCCGTGAAGCCTTGGCCGATCTGCCGGCCGACGGCGATCCGCTCAAACTCGAGAGCGAAACGCTCCGGCAGACGGCGGTGAACATTCGCAATTTTTCTCTGCGCCATCATTTGATGTTGATTTCGCCCATTTGGCCGACCCATAGCACGGCGCAAAAACCGTCGGCAGTTTTTTTCTCGGGCGGCGACGAAGCCGGTGCGTTGGTCGAGCGTGCGTGCGCAGAACGAAAATTACAACAGCTTGTATCGCAATCGACTGGCGAGCCCACTTCGCTTCGGTGGAACCATTTGCGTGAGGCGACGCTGGGGGTTTTCGACTTTACCGGTTTCAAAAGAAATGGCGATCTTGCGGAAATAAGCGCTGTGGCCAATGTCGCTTACGAACTCGGCATCGCTCTGGCGCTTGGCCGGCCCGCCATCATCGTCGCATTCGAAGATCAAGACCTGCCTTTCGATCTCGATCTCGAACCGATCCGGATCACGCCGCAGGCCGATGCGTTGTCGCAACTGGGTCGGGCACTCGATGAAACCCTTTACGGTTTGCAGCGAAGTCGCGCCGGGAGCTCGGTAGTTGCCTCGATCAAGTTTTTGCGTTCTCATTATGAATCGAGCAGCGACTTTCGTGTCCGGCAATCGCTCGCATCGATTGATAGCGATGCCGAAAGAGACGCCGTGAAGGCGCGCTTGCTCATTTCATCTGCGCTTGGGTTTGTTGGGGCGGGCGCGCCGCAGATCGCGTTTCCGAGTTGGCCGGGAGATTATCCGGATCCGTTATCAAAGCGGTGCTTTCATGTGACTGCGTTCGGTCCCGACTGGGCGAGCACGACAAGCCGAATCGTCGCCGACGCGTGCGGCGGTGCAATTCAATACATCCGCGGCGATAAAGTGCTCGAGCCCGACATTCTGCGCTCGATCTGGGACGAGATCTGCCGCGCGACGCACATTGTAGTCGATCTCACAGGATTGAACGCCAACGTGGCCTTAGAACTCGCTATTGCACACACGCTCGGCCGAAACGTCCTGCTGATCTCCCAAGATCGCCAGCCGGAGAAATACTTTCGGGCTATCGCCAAACAGCGCATTCATCGCTACGCAGTCGACAGCGAGGAGGCAATCAGGGATTTTTCGTCGGTCTTAAGAAGATTTCTGAGCTAAGATCTGGCACCACTTTGACGGTCTTCTGAATTGATCGCGACTGGCTTTGATGCCGAAGCCGGATCCTCTCAAAGGTGTGGCGTAGCCCAGTTGAAAACTGACGCATCGTCGTCCTATCCTGGCGGGCATGTCAAACAACAAGGCTACGTTCGGCCTGACTTTATCGAACCGTGCATTAGTCATGCGCGGAACTCCGCCTAAAGATCTGATCGATATGGCCGTTGCCGCGGAGGCGAGCGGAAGGGTGGATGCGATATGGGTGGGCGACAGTATTTTGAGCAAGCCGCGGGTCGAATGCATTCCTCTTCTGGGGGCGATTGCCGGGCGAACTTCTCGTGTGAAACTTGGTGTCGCTTGCATGGCGACCATTGCGCAGCGAAATCCCGTGCTGCTTGGTTTGCAGTGGGCGAGTCTCGATGTATTGTCGGATGGACGCTCATGGTTGGCCGCATGCATGGGTTATCCGGCGAGCCAGCATCCGATGGCCGCCAAGGAACTCGAAGTGATGCGCGTCGCGAGCAAAGAACGTCCCGGACGAATGGAAGAAATGCTCCAGGCGTTACGGCTCCTCTGGTCGGAGGAACACGCCAGCTTTCACGGGAAATATTATTCCTTTGACGATGTAAATCTCTTGCCCAAGCCGATACAACGGCCCTGTCCGATTTACATCGCCGGGACGCCGCGCGCGGGACAGATCGGCGAAGGTGGAGTGGAGCGCGCTTTGCGCCGCATCGCTCGTTACGCCGACGGCTGGATGAGCAACCAGATCGAGGTCTCGATGTTTCGAGATTACAAAGCGAGACTACGTGAACTGCTCGCGGAGGAGGGGCGGGATCCGGACAGCTTCAAAACGGTTCTGTACTACGGCGTGTGCGTGAATGATGACCGCGACCAGGCGTTTCGCGAAGCCAAAGCTTTTCTCGACGCCTATTATCAAAAGGACTTTACCCGTCAGGGTGTCGAGATCTGGACCGCTTGCGGGCCGGTGGAGCACTGCCTCGCCTGTGTGAAAGAATTCATCGATGCCGGCGTCGATCATGTGGCGATCCGCCCCATCGGCGCAGATCTCAATGCTCAGTTCCGAACGTACCTGAAACACCTTCTTCCCGCTTTAACGGCAGCGACCGAAGCTTAGATCAGCTATCGACGCTGACAATCTGCTCCCGAGAATTATTTCTCATAACAATTTCCGGCTCTGCGTACCGAAGTCAGTATTGTGCGCTCAGTCGGCGAGCAACTTTTCACAGTGCGTAAATAGAACGGAGGCTGCGGTGTTCCGAAAGTAGGTCACCTGAAACTCTCAATTTCCGATATTTGCGCCGAGTAAACAGCTTCTGCCTCCCGTCGCTCACCTGAGACCTCTGGTGTTTTCGCTTTAGAGCACAATGGCAGAACTGCATTCTGCGGCTCGCCAGGTTCAATTTCTCATAACAACTGTTTGAAAACCCCAGATACTTCGCTTCGGCCCAATACGAGTACAACTTTCGACGAGTGCACAAGCCAGGTTTTTTTGCGATGGGTTCTTTGTCACGCACTTCTCCACTTTGAATGGCATAGACATTGCCTCGGTTTGACTTCACGCTTGCGTAGGCAAACTGATGCATGCGCCTGTCGTGTGAATATGAAATTGAGGAGAGTGACATGGCAAACAAGAGTAAGCCAAACGGTAAAAAAAATTCGGCAACGGATGAAAAGAAAACAGCGCAGTACGGCGAGCAAACCGTCACCACTGGCACAGCAGGAGAGGTTCACCAAACCGCTGGCGGCAACGTGCCGGTTTTGACCACCCAGCAAGGCGTTCCGATCTCGGACGATCAAAACTCACTTAAGATCGGCGCTCGCGGCCCCACCGCGCTCGAAGACTTTCATTTTCGCGAAAAATTGTTCCATTTCGATCACGAGCGGATCCCCGAGCGGGTGGTTCACGCGCGCGGTTTCGGCGCGCATGGTTACTTCGAGAACTATGAATCCCTCGCTGACATTACCAAGGCCGATCTGTTTCAGCGGCCGAAAGAAAAAACTCCCGTGTTCGTGCGCTTCTCGACAGTCGCCGGCAATAAAGGTTCGCCGGATCTGGCGCGCGACGTCAGAGGGTTCGCGGTAAAGATCTATACGAACCAGGGGAATTGGGACATTGTGGGAAATAATATTCCGGTGTTCTTTATTCAGGATGCGATCAAGTTTCCGGATATGGTTCATGCGGCGAAGCAGGAACCCGATCGCGGATTTCCTCAGGCACAAACCGCACACGACAATTTTTGGGATTTCATTTCGCTGACGCCGGAAAGCATGCACATGGTGATGTGGATCATGTCCGATCGTACGATCCCGCGATCGTTTCGCTTCATGGAAGGATTTGGCGTCCATACTTTCCGCTTGGTAAATGCCGAAGGTAAGTCTACATTTGTTAAATTTCACTGGAAGCCCAAGCTCGGTTTACAATCGGTGATTTGGAACGAAGCTGTAAAAATCAACGGCGCCGATCCGGATTTCCACCGCCGAGACCTGTGGGATGCAATAAAAATGGGAGATTACCCCGAATGGGAGCTTGGGCTACAGCTCTTCGACGATGCTTTTGCAGAAGAGTTCGAGTTCGACGTTCTCGACGCCACCAAAATCATTCCCGAAGAAGAAGTGCCGGTGCGCCGTGTCGGACGTCTCGTCCTCGATCGTTGCGTCGAAAACTTTTTCGCCGAAACCGAGCAGGTGGCGTTCTGCACACAAAATATCGTGCCGGGAGTCGACTTCAGCAACGATCCCCTGCTGCAGGGCCGGAACTTTTCCTATCTCGACACGCAGCTCAAACGGCTCGGCAGTCCTAATTTCACGCATATTCCCATCAACGCGCCCAAGTGCCCGTTCGCCTCGTTTCAACAAGACGGCCATATGGCTCTCATCAATCCAAAAGGCCGCGCGAACTATGAGCCCAACTCGTGGGGTGGCGAAGCTGGCGGTCCAAGGGAATCACCTGAGCAGGGCTTTCGGTCCTATCCGGCTGGAGAAGAGGGTGTCAAAGAGCGCGTTCGGTCAGAGACATTCGCCGATCACTACAGCCAGGCGCGGCAGTTCTACAAAAGTCAGACGCCAACTGAGCAAAATCACATCGCCAATGCCCTGGTTTTTGAGCTAAGCAAAGTCGAAACGCCGGCGATTCGTAGCCGCATGGTGTCCCATCTTCTGAATATCGATGAACAATTGGCTAAAGAAGTAGCAGGCGGTTTGGGCCTAAAAGATCTGCCCAAGCCCGCGGACGCCGCCCGTCCGACTCAAGACCTGAAATCGTCTCCCGCGCTGAGCATTGAAATAAATGGCCCGAAGTCCTTCAAAGGCCGTAAGGTCGGTGCGCTCCTTACGGATGGCGTCGATAGCAAATTGCTGCAGTCGCTGAAGAGCGCCCTAAGCGAAGAAGGCGCGCTTCTGGAAATCGTCGCGCCGAGAGTGGGCGGCGTTAAGGCGAGCGATGGATCGTGGATCGAAGCCAAACAAAAGATCGATGGCGGGCCATCAGTGCTCTACGATGCGGTAGCGCTATTAGTCTCGGAGGACGGTGCAAAGCTCGTGGCGAAGGAACCTGCGGCGCGCGATTTCGTGGCGGATGCATTCGCCCATATGAAATTCATCGGCCATACGCCAGCCGCCGTGGCTCTGTTCGAAAAGGCGGGGCTGACGGGAAATCGCGATCAAGGATTCATCACGCTAAACGGCGAAAGCGACTGCTCGGCCTTCGTTATGGCGTGCCGCAAGGTGCGTTATTGGGGTCGCCGCACAGACTAGCTCAAAAAAGAATCCTCGCGATTATAGATGCGGGGCTGAAATCAGGTTGCGGAAAAGAAGTCTCACCAGGGAAATGATTTTCCCGTGTGGCGTAATTGCTAGGACTCTCGTTAGCGTCGTCTGGGCGGCAGATGAGGGCGCGAAGTCATCTTTGGTCCTGGCTGTCTAACGGCTGGCGCGGGCCGTATCGGGACACCGGTTATGAAGCAGCAGGGTTGGTAAAAAGGCTGATAAACCGGATAGCCGGGATATTGCTGCAAATACAATTGGTAGTGCATCACGTGGAGATCGTAATAAGGGTCGTATTGTTGGGGATAGGGATACTGTTGATACTGGACGCCGTCCCAATAGGGGGCGTATGGATAGGGTGCATACATCTGCGCCATTGTTTCATGGCGCCCCAGAACTATGAAGCTTATGCCGATCGCCAGGATTAGTGCCTTCATGCAACCCCCCGATCACATTAGACGCATTACGGGTCGAAAAGCATCACGTTCGGGAACAAATTCGCGAAAAAACGTTATCGAAGTCACAACGTAACAAAACGGAAGTCAGTTAGGCGGCAAGCCCGGACGGCGGACGTCTGTCAGTACTCGTCGTTCAAAAAACTCAGCATTTCAAAGCGGTCAGGACCAATAAATCTGCCCTCGATCCTGACGCGATCACCAGAGTGAAGCGTTCGAAAACGCTCTCGGTCGGAATCGCGCACGTTTGCCGATAGCGCTACAACGACTGGATTCGGTTGGACGTTGAGCTCGAAGGAATCATCGCGCTGGCTTACGCTCTGAACTGTTCCCGACAAGCTTTCAATAGGTGGTGGCGTGGTGGAGTCTTCGCGTAGCACGCGATCGCTCCGTGCCTCTTCTTGAATACGAATCAAATCCACATAGGAGTCGCCGCCGGCATCGCGCTTGATCTGCATCGCAACGCGATCACCCGGCGCAAGCCGTGTGATGGGATATTCGCGGCCGCGGTAAAGGACCTGTGCATCATTGCTAAACGTCACACTGCGACGATCGCTGTTGTTCAACCTTAAATAAAGGCGGCGGGCGCCGACATCGACGCGCTCTACGGACCCGGTCACATCGGGCATACCCTCGGTCAGGCTGGGACGGGGAAAGAGCGCAATCTGTTCCATGCAGCCCGGGAGGCCTCCGAGAAGCATAGTGAGAAGGAAAAACAACAGCAGCACTCGCTGTCTTTGAGTTACTATTTTCTCCCAAATGTACATCAATGAGCGAGCTGAACGGTTTTATGAATGGCAGAGGGGGATTTTCTCGCATGCTTTGCGATAAATCCCCCTCGGTTCTGCCCGGCTTATAAAAAACCCTAATAAATGATCGAGCCCTTCTCGATCTGCGCCTTGCGAGCTTCGTATTCTCGGCGTGAAATTCTCTCGTTTCGGTAATCCGATTCGAGCTTGTCCATTTGGTTGTGCGCGTTTATTTCATAACCTGCGCCGGTAGCCAAACTCCCCACCGCCGCACCGCCAAGAAAGGCACAGCCGCTTTGGCTCAAACCAAGCACAAGCGCTATCGCCAAAATTGCCTTTTTCATGATGATCCTCCTGCAGTAACTTAGTCGTCAACAATTGAGCGAGGTGAGCAACGTTTGTACCAGTCTTGGGAAAAGCGTTTTTCCGGAATTGAGAACGAGTTTTCGTCGAAAAATAGATGGCCAGCAAATGAAATCAGTCATTTTCATACAATTCGTAGGGGTTTGTACTCTCGGCTTAACGACTGGAGAAGAATGACCCGTAGTTCCGATCAGAGCTCCGCGAGTTTGGATTCAGCGGTCCGAACGAAAGCGCGTGAGTCGAAATTAGCGCCGTCTATTTCGATGGCTCCGATTCGATAGAAGAGGATGCACATTGATGCGATTCAGGATACGTTTTGAGGGAGTGTCAGCGTCGCCGCGCCTGTCCAGATAAGTTTGAGGTCACGTCTCACTGCGACATATCGGCTCGACTCGATTGATTCTAGTACGACGAGCCGACTTCTATAGAACCAAAATGGGAGTCAGGGTTAAAACCTTCGATACAATCGTCGTCGGGCTCGGCGCGATGGGAACCGCCGCCGTTTATCAACTGGCGAAGCGCGGCGACAAGGTGCTTGGCCTGGATCAATTTTCTCCGCCACACGCGCGCGGCTCTTCTCACGGCGAGAGTCGAATCATCCGGCAAGCGATCGGCGAAGGCGAGGAATATGTGCCGTTCGCCCTGCGCTCGTACGAACTGTGGCGCGAGATCGAAAAAGAAACCGGAAAGGAACTTCTGACCATCGTAGGCGGACTCACGCTCCAGAGGCAACTCAACGAGACCGTGATGCACGGGCGGCGCGACTTTTTGGGCGAAGCGGTCCGCTGTGCGAAGAAATTCAAGATTCGCCATGAAACTTTCGAAACCGCGGAGATACACAAGCGCTATCCGCAGTTCGCCGTAACCGACGAGCGCGGTTATTACGAATACGAAACGGGTTTTCTAATGCCGGAACTATGTATCGAGGCGCAGCTCGATCTCGCGCGCAAGCATGGCGCGGCGATCAAAACCGACGAGATCGTTGTGTCAGTGCAACGCGACGGTAATTCGGCAGTGATGGTGAGAACCAAACTCGGCTCGTACCACGCGAAAAAGCTCATCGTCGCCGCCGGAGCGTGGATTGGGCGGTTCTTGCCAACAGCATACACGCAGCTGTTCAAAGTCTATCGCCAGGTGATGTATTGGTTCGAAATTAACGAAGGTTACGGTTCGATTTTTGCGCCACCCGAGTTCCCGATTTTCATTTGGATCTTCGGGCAGGGCAGCGAGTTTGGTTTCTACGGTTTCCCAACTCTCGACGGCAAAACAATCAAGGTCGCGACCGAGCAATTTGCGGCGAGCACCGATCCCGACCATGTGCGGCGCGACGTCGACATTGAAGAGCAGCGATCGATGTATGTCGACTATCTGCAAGACCGTTTGCCAGGGATTTCCGATCGATGCGTAACCGCGGCAACTTGTCTGTACACGACAACGCCCGATTCACACTTCGTCATTGACCTTCACCCGGAGAACGAACAAATTGTCATTGCATCGCCGTGTTCCGGTCACGGCTTCAAACATTCGGCGGCGATCGGCGAAACGCTCGCCGAACAAGTCCTCGATGGCAAAAGCAAGCTCGATATCAGCAGTTTCAGTCTGAACAGATTCAAAGCTTGATGCGCTAGAATTTACGTAACAGGATTGTGCAGAGCACAAGCAACAACAGCGAAATTTCGCGTTTTTTCGAAACAATCGAGAAAGATCTTGCACTTCGTCAGACTGTGTGAAAACTCATGTTGCGGCCAATTTGCCATCTCGAACGTAAGTGAGAGATCTTGCATTTTCAGCTTACATAAAAGAAAGCTTCACACGGGTCATTCCCGGATGCTCTTAGCGGGAATCTTGAGGTTTTGCAGTGTCTATCCGGCAGGAACATTTGAAAATGTGGGAGAAATCACGCAAACGCCGCAAACAAAACTTCAAACGAGAATACGTATGAAACGAGTAGCCCCCGAAGTAAAGGACTTAATCGAGAAGGAAATCCCCGGAACCGGCCAGTGGCATCAGACGTTCACACTTTTTATGCCCGGCGATCCTGTCACCGAGCAGCCGTTCAATCGCATCGGCACCAAGCTCGATCTCTCCGATCCGCAAGTCCGCATCGATCTCTGGAAAACTCTCAAGGACAACCGCTTCACCGATTGAAACTGGACCGCGAGAAGTATCGATACAATTGCCACATCGCGGAAGTATCACGTATCCGAGCCAGAATGGGACTGAGACGCAACCTGACCGGCTCGGAGAGACCAAATAGAATTGTCTAAAGCTGTGAGTTGGTGGTGCGCTTGATGACATTACCCATGAGCTCAGATATGGCTAATAATCGGCAGTGACAGCGACGTCTTCGAGTCAAAGCGGCAACCCGGGAGGCGCTAGAGCTTTATGGCGGGTACGCACTATGACGTGATCGTGATCGGCGCCGGCAATGCGGGGTTGACCGCAGCCTTGGCGGCGCGGCAACAACAAACGCGGGTGCTGCTATTGGACAAATGTCCCAAAGCGGCACGCGGCGGGAACACGCGCTTTTCCGGCGGCGGTTTCCGTTTCACATATAACGGTTTGGACGACATGCGGCCGATGCTGCCGTCCCTCACGGATGAGGAGGCGGCAAAGATGGAGGTCGGCACTTATTCGAACGCGGAATTTTTCGAAGACGTCATGCAGGTGACCGAGTATGCCGCCGACAAAAACCTCACCCATATTCTCGTCGATCAATCCTACGAGACGGCGCGCTGGTTGACGGACATGAACGTCAAATGGATTCTTTCCACCAGCACCCATGCGGTGAAGATGGGCGGGAAAATAAAGTTTCCCTCGGGCCGGGTAATCTCGGTCAACGACGGCGGTCTAGGATTGGTGGAAATGCTGTTTCCGACCGCCGAAAAAAACGGCATCGAAATTGTCTACGAAGCGAAAGCGACGGGATTGACTTTCGACAATCGCTGCAGAGCCACCGGCGTTCGGGCGCAAACTGCAGAGGGGTTGGTCGATTTTTCGAGTAGCGCTGTGGTCTTGGCCGCCGGCGGCTTCGAAGCCAATCCGGAAATGCGCGCACGCTATCTCGGCAGGGGATGGGACTTGGTGAAAGTGCGCGGCTCGCGCTACAACACCGGCGAGGTGCTCAATTTGGCGCTGGGATTCGGCGCACAGCCGATCGGCCACTGGAGCGGCTGCCATGCGGTGCTGGTCGATGCGGAAGCGCCCGACGTCGAATGCGCTTACGAACACCGCTATTCGTATCCGTACGGCATCATGGTCGACATCAACGGCAAGCGCTTCGTCGACGAAGGTGAGGATTTTTTCAGCTACACATACGCGAAATGTGGGCGCGAAGTTTTGCGTCTGCCGTGGCGCATCGCCTATCAGATCTTCGACAACAAGACCCGTCCGCTGCTGCGCTCCGAGTACAACAGAGGTTTTCACGTCAGCGCCGATACGATCGAAGCGTTGGCGAAAAAATTACCCGGCTTGGATTGGGAAAACGTCGTGAAAACGGTTGCCGCATTCAACGATGCGGTCACGGACGTCCCCTTCGATCCATCAAAACACGACGGGAAATGTACCCAAGGCATCACGCCGCTGAAGTCAAACTGGGCCCAGCGCTTGGACACGCCGCCGTATTACGCATTCCCGGTAACCTGCGGCATCACCTTTACCTTTGGCGGAATCGGCATCACGGAAAAGGGCGAAGTCAAAGATACGAGCGGAAATGTGATTAGCGGAGTTTTTGCCGCCGGAGAAATCACGGGCGGCTCATTCTTCAACAATTATCCGGGCGGGTCCGGCCTAATGAAAGGCGCCGTGTTCGGGCGCCTAGCAGGCAGCAGCGCTGCCGCTTTCGCTAAGGCGAAGCGCGCCTAGACAGACGCCTGCAAAAGCCTCAATGCAAGACACGATTGCCCTGAGCTTCGCGAAAGCTGTCTCGTTGTCCGATTGCCGTCATCGGGTGACGAAGTGGTGGAATAATTCGTTTCAAGATTCAATCTGCAATTCTCCACGTGCTCGTATGTTTCTGGCCCGCAATAGCTTAGCAAGAGGAATTAAGTATAGACCGGCGCTTTGTCGCAAACTCCCGCGGAATATAGTTTAAACAGGAGAAAGTGGATGGCAATCGCAATAACCGAAGAGCTGGCCGCTCACACCGCGCGAGTGCGCTACGAAGATATTCCGCCTGAAGCAATCGGAAAGGCAAAAGACTGCATTCTCGATCAGCTCGGCGTCGAACTGATCGGCTCCACATTGGAGTGGAACAAGATCGCCTATCGCTACGTCACAGATATGGGCGGGCGCGGCGAAAGCACCGTCGTCAATTACGGGAACAAAGTGCCGACGCTCGATGCGGCATTTGTCAATGCGACCTTTGGCCAAGGGTGTGAGCTCGATGATGTGGGGTTCGCGGCGGGTGGACACCCGGGCGCCGCTACGGTTCCGGTCGCACTCGCGGTGGGCGAAAAGCGGCGTAGCAGCGGCAAGGATTTTCTCGCCGCGGTCGTGGTCGGCTGTGATGTGATGTACCGCTTGCTCGCGGCGGTGCGTCCTTCCTCCGGCAAGCGCGGCTTTCATAGCCACGGCATCGGCGCGCCTTTCGGAGCGGTGGCAACTGCGGCGAGATTGCTGCACTTGACCGATGGACAGATGCTTCATGCCTTAGGCATCGCCGGCATGCACTCAAGCGGAACAATGGAATACGATCAGACCGGCGGCGAGGTCAAACGCGTGATCGCCGGGATTGCGGCGCGCGGCGGCATTCAGTCGGCGCTGCTCGCGCAACTGGGGCTGACCGGGCCACCGACGATCATTGAAGGCAAGCGCGGATTTCTGAAAGTCTTTGCGGATGTCGTCGAGCCCGAGGAAATCACCCGCGATCTCGGCAGGGATTTCAAAATCATGCGGATCTGGTTCAAGCTTTATCCCTGCGTCGCCACGGTTCAGGGAGTCATCTATACGCTGACCAAACTTATCGACGAACACGGCTTCGGCGCCGATGACGTCGAGGAGATTCGCGTCGGAATCTCCGAGACATCGCTTTCGCACGGTGGCGCGATCTATGAGCCGCGCGATACCGCGAGCGCACAGTTCAGCCTGCCATTCTCATTGGCTATTCGCCTATTGAAGAATGACAATGATCTGGGCTCTTACATGGATCCCAAACTCTGGACCGATCCGAAAGTTCTCGCGTTGGCGAGGAAAGTAAAAAGCTACGCCGACCCAAACGCAAAGAAAGACCAGAACTACAACACCACGATGGAGGTGAAGCTCACCAACGGTAGAACTCACAAAGCATTCGAGCCCTATCCGCCTGGCTCGCCGCTTAATATGGTAAGCCACGACGTATTGCGCGCGAAATTTCGGAAAATGGCCGGCGCGGTGCTAACGGAAGAGCGCATCGAACAGTTGATTCAAGCCATAGATCGTCTGGAAAATTACGATGATGTGGCGGAATTGATACCGCTGCTCGTCAAGTAAGCCCCGCCGGATTTAGGCATTAGCGCGTAGTGTCGGCACCAAGCTATTATCGTTCGCGCCTCCGGCTCAGCTCGCTCGGTTTATGCGCGCTCGGGCGGGAATTGTCGCTCTCACCTAAATATTCAGTTTGTTTATAGAAGCGGTTGCGATATGGCGTTTGATTTGTTCGTTGCAACTGCTTAGCCATATAGCTTCTACGCGGCGCAGAGTTCCGGCGCAGGTAAAAACTTCCGCAGCTTTAAGACCGATTCCTGTTTGTCCTTTACCTCGAGCATGATGTCCAGTTCCAGGTCACAAACGCTCTCGTAAAATTGAACAAATTTTCGCGCGCGGATCGACTTAGAGTGAGTCCCTGCGGGTTGTCCTGGCCACTGGTTTGAATAGTGAATTTTGACCCGGCCATCGCGCTTGCGCCAGGTTTTTGCTGCGAGCTGAATAATTGACCTCAAGGATTGTTTTTCGAAAGCGGGGTTCCAGGCGTGATGGAAGACATCGAATACGACCGGCAAGCTGGTAGCTTTCGAAGCCCTTATCGCGTCCGCGATCGTATAGCACCGCTCGTCATTTTCGATCACCAGACGCGATTTGATCCGATGATCCAGAGTTTTGCAGATCTCAATAAAGCGTCTTAAGCTTTCCGCTTTGTTGCCGTAGATGCCGCCCAGGTGAATGACGATTTTGTGGCTCTCGTCGACGCCGAGAGCTTCGAGAACAGTCGCGTGGTATTCGAGTTCCCTGATGCTGTTTTTGATCACTGCGGGCGACGTGGAGTTAAGGACGGTAAACTGACCGGGATGCATCGAGACGCGCATCTTAGTAGCATTAATGAAAGCTCCGAGGCGGGCAAATTGCGTGGCGAGGATTCGCTCCCACGGGACTTTGTTGACCGAATGAGAGCCAAACGGAACAAGATCTGAGGTGATGCGGAACAGCTTGATGTTCCGTGCCGCGTTCCATTCAAGGATTGGGCGTAGCGCCTCGAGATTCGCCGACGCGAGTTCCAGAATTCTGTCGGGCGTGGCGTTTCGCAATCGGCAAGTGCGATTAGGTGCGGGCAGTTTTGTATTGATGCATGCGTATCCGATACGGATCACGAAAGACTTCCTTGATTCAGGGCGAAGTTTTTACCGAGCGGTTGAATGAAAAGTTAGCAATACGACGCCGGTAATGTAAGAGGACAGCGAGGAGAATAATAAGACGGCGATGTGGAGCGCGTGAATCGTCTCATGGCAAACGAACATAGCTGAGGGCGAGCGCCAACTCTTCACCTTTTGTGTGATTGTGCCAGCCGCGACCGCGTCCTGAGTCATCCCTGGGCGCGAGAACGTTGATATTGTCGGCATCGAAAGCGATTGCCGGGGGAACTGCAGGTAGCGAAATTTGTTCTACAATCCGTAAAACCGGCGCGGGTTATCGTCCAGAATCTTGCGCGCAACAGCCGCAGGGATTTCGCCTTTTTCGCCCCGTTGCTCGATGATGTCGAGCGCCGCCATCTCTGCGGATTGATCGGCGTGACTGTAATCGGTGCCGATCATTAAATTATCTTCCGTACCGTATTTCAGTATGTAGGGCAGATCGTCGTTGGTCTGGCACGCGACGTAGATGCGGTTACGGCGGAATAAATCTTCGGTGAAATTTACCGGCAAAAAAGTGCGCCGAAGTTTCTTCGCCGCGAGATCGGCGTACAGATAGGGAATCCACGATGCGCCGGTTTCGATGAAACCAATTCGCAGCTTGGGAAACAGATCCGGAATGCCATGCTCGACGAGAGCGCTGAACGCGGAGATCGCATTCATGCCGCCGTCCAAGCTCTCTCCTTGCAGGCCGATCGCAGACTCGACTTTACCGGTCGCATTATGAATGCAGACAGGAAGATCGAGGCGGCTCGCCTCATCGTAAACCGGAAAGAAGTACGGGTCGCTGGCGGCGCGGTCGCTGCATTCGATTCCTTTCTTGAACACACCGCAGGCGCCATTCCCTTTCGCCCAGCGCACTTCCTCGACCGCTTTATCGATCGAGAGCAGCGGCAGCATGGCGACCCAGCGGAGCCGCCCGCGGCTTTTCTCGGTCGATTTGGCGATCCAACGATTGTACGACTTGCACAGCGCGAGCTCGACCTCGGGCCGATCGCTGAGCGCGTGAAGAAACAAAGTCGGATAGAGAACCTGCACATCAACGCGCAGCTCGTCCATGTGCCGTATGCGTGCGTCCACGTCGATCAGTTCGCGCGTGGTTTGTACGGTGCCTGTGCGCTTGTCGTCGCGCCAACGCCTGAGACGAATATTTCCGTCGATCACCCAGAGCCGGTGCGGCCGCGCATCGCCGGGCGCGGTAGGACCGCCGGGATCGAGGGTGGTCGGCTTGAAGCGGCGCGCGCCATCGTCGAGATACTCCCATGTCGCTTCCGATTCATCTACATGCGCATCGACATCTACGCGAAACATAACGCCTCCTTTTACTAACCGGTAAAGTCACAGAGACAGCTTTCGTTTACCGTTATTGCACGGTAGGAAAACTGTCAAGCAACGCCGAAAGTTCGGCCGTCGATCGGTTCTTTCCAGTGGTTTTCCTGCAAAGTGTCGCAAAAAATAGACAGCTCCGAGGTTATTAGAGTTTACCAAAAGAAGACCGACCTCTAATCGCGTTTGCTCAGAAGAACACTCGTGATTCCGGCAAGCTGGCGTAGTCAGCGGGACCCGGAAGCCAGGCTCTAACGGGCGTATGGCATACGACCTTGTTGATGCCGGTTTCACCATCTGACGACCGAAGCTCCGCTTGTGCACTAGTTTGGCTCAAAAGGGCTGAACGTCAGGAACCACTGTTTTCCGGCTGGCACTGCTTCTGCAATTCACACGCAGGAAAGGAGGAAATATGGATAACAACAAATTTAAAGGCAATTGGCACGAGTTCAAAGGTGAGGTGAAGCGGAAATGGGGGAAAATCACCGATAACGATCTTCTCGAATGCGAGGGGGACTACGAAAAGTTTTTAGGAATCGTCCAGAAGCGATACGGTGATGAAAAGGAAGCGGTGCAGAGTTGGGCAAACGATTGGTATTCCGAGCGGGAGCAAGACGAAATCCGGCGCAGGCACGATACGATCTCTCGTAATCAGGTATGATTTAGGACGGGCGAGGTTGAGCAGGTGGTGCCTCGACAAGCTCAGCATGCACGGACGACTATCCGCACGTGCTGAGTCGTCGATTTGATTATTCACACGCAGCGAAACGCACTAAACTGCCGTAGTCATTTAACTGCAAAGCAATATATCCGTCCGCCTCCGCCGCGCGGAGCGGTATCGGCACAGCTTCCATTCTCATGCGACGAGTTCCATACGGAATACCTTCCGGATGGATCGCCACCGGGACCCAGGCCATCCGAGTGACCCACCTGAGCCTGTTGGTCTGGAGATGCCGATGTCCAATCATTGCATGTCTTTCCGGGCATGAGCTTACCGTCTGCCGTCGAGCCGGTCAGAACGTCATGCACAACGGGTTTTGGCGAGTCCGGCCAATTTCCAGGAACGCGCTGACCGTGCTCGTCGAGAAAAACGTCGGCGTCTCCTTTGCGCCCGTGTAGCTCGTCGAGATTTTTCGCAACTACGACACCTTTGACATTCGTCCAAGGGCCAGTGCCGATGCGACTGCGCGCGTCGGCGGGCTTGTTGCCGTTATCCGGATCATGTTCGGCGCTCAGGTAGGCGTGCCAGGTCTTGTTTCCTAAACCGACGCCGGTTGCGAGATTCTGGCAAATTTTATCCGCCCCTCGCAGTCCTCCCAGATTGGCCGTCTTGCTCCCGGTACTCGTCACAAAAAAGCTCGTGGCGGGATTAGCCTGAGCGCCTTCGGCGCCCATACTCTGGCCGCTGTTGCCGCTGACAATTCCCAGCGCCGCCAGTGCCGCCAGAAGAACGATTTCTTGCTTCATAAGTTTTCCTTTCGGCTCGATATTTTGTCAGGATGTTTTTTGCTCAACCAGGGCTCAAGCACGGGGCACGCTACACCGCACCCCTTTATGGAGTCAAGAATGTGCTCGCTCAGCGCGTGGTTCGGTGAGGTGGTGTAAGTCGAGCAATCAGGTAAAGGCGCGAGCAAGAATCAACAACCTAGAATCCAGCCTTCCTCGAAGCGGATGACGTGATCCTCCACGGATCCACTCGCTATGCCGCGAGGTATCGCGAATTCTTTGACGAGCGCGTTCCTTGCGTCGAGATCGCGCGCCCAGTGCCACATCGCGCGCACCTGGCCACGATCCTTGATCGTGTCCGGAAGCGGCGCTCGGACGCTCGGATAGATTTCGGCGTGAAGGACTCGGAGCTTCGGATCGAGCCAGTTTCCGGCCGGTGGCGCCCATCCGGTTTCGAAAGGCCAAACGGCGGAGCATCGAGAGAAGAGTGGATCGAAGCGGAGATTTTCGAGGCGCGGAATGCCGGTAAGGACCTGGCTACCGACGCTGCCGGTCCCGAATAAACGGAACGGAGTATCACTTTTCGCTCTTCGGTCAGTGATGCGAAGCGCGGCGATCGATGTGCTACGGGAGACGAAGGGCTGTCGGGGTTTGTTTTGTGGAACGCAAGTATTCTTATTAGGCTTGAAGAGACACCAGAACGGACCTCGCGCAATGGGACTCGAAACTTGGGCGTTGATCTCGTTAGCGACTGCGAAGCGATTGCTGTGATTGTTCGGTTGTTGGCCGGGTTTTGTTCCGATGTCATCCTGAATGTGGTTGCGCAGATATTGCCAGACGATACGCCAGGCTGGCAGCTCAGCGAAACAGATGTTTGGTAACAGCGAGGCGAAACCGGCCGGATAACCATAGCCAAAATCGGCGCAGAGTAGTACGCGGCCTTTGTTTCGCGCGACAACCGACTGGATCTCGGCGTGGATAATCCGTTCCGCTTCGGTTCGCGATGCCGGACTTACGGTAATGGGCGCTACGGCTTCAGCGGATCCGTGTGCGATCCAGATGCAGTCTGGCCTGGCGGCACGGCGCCGATCGCTGCCAGACCAGTCCACCATTACATACATGTCGAATAGCGGCATATGATCACGCGAGTTATTGCCCGATGCGAGAACGGTCTACAGCTTCGCACACAAAATCTTTACTACTCGCTTCAAGAAATGTCAGTTGGTGCGACGACAGAGCTCGGCAGATTCTAGCGCGGCCGCAAGGCTGAAAAGAAATAGGTAAGATTAGAAAGGATAGAAGCAACTCAAGCATGATAAAAGCGGAGTCGTTGTGCTGGGACTGAAGGGCTTCACTCATGCTTGACTGGCCGATCAATGTCATTATGATTTGCCTACAGTTTTAGCGCGGTTTTCAGCATTCGATAGAGATATGCCTGTCTACATGGATCGCCACTACGTTGAAGGAGCGACTCGCCATGCCGTTGCGGATGCGCACCAGAAGGATCTCGCGCTTCAGGAAAAATACGCTGTGAAATTTCTGACCTACTGGTTCGATGAGACGCGCTGTACCGCATTTTGTCTGATCGAGGCGCCGGATCGGGAAACGATCGAGCGCGCGCACAACGAAGCGCACGGTTTGATTCCCAACGAAGTGCTCGAAGTCGATCCCGCCGTGGTCGAAGCGTTTTTGGGCCGGATTAAGGACCCGCCTGCGCCGCCAACGAAGACAGACGGCGTTTCGATCGATGCGGGTTTCCGCGCGATCATGTTCACGGATTTGAAGGATTCGACCCGCATGACACTGCTCTACGGGGATGCCAAGGCGCTCCATCTGATGCACGTGCACAACGCGCTAATTCGGAACTCGCTGAACTCCAGCCGAGGGCGTGAAATCAAACATACCGGCGACGGCATCATGGCGTCGTTCCTCTCTGTTTCGGATGCGGTGGAGTGCGCGATCGCCATACAGAAAGCTTTCACGGCATACAACCAGGAGCATGGCGAGACGCCGTTGTATGTACGCATCGGGATCAGCGCCGGCGAGCCAATCGAAGAGCATGGCGACCTTTTCGGCAAGTCGGTCCAATTGGCAGCACGGCTCTGCTCGCACGCTGAGCCTGGCAGGATTCTCATCGATCAGGTGGTACTGGATCAGTGGCCAGGTAGAAAATTGCCGGTCTCGGATTTGGGAGAAGTCACGCCAAAAGGTTTCGATCACGCCGTCAATGTCTACGAAGTCGAGTGGCCAAAGATGTAAACTTTAGCCTCTGCTCGCTTCAAATCAGCCGGAGCAACACGAGCGCTGCGCTTTCGGGGGCGCTCGATCCCTCTTGCCTTTGCCATGCGGTCATCTCTGTAATTTGTCGATTATTCTCGTATCGTAAAACTGCGTCACGGTGGCGTCCTTGGCCGCGGGGAGGATCGTCCCGCCGAGGAATTTTAGGATCTGCTCGAAGCCGCGATCGGTGAAGCTTAAATCTCGATTGAAACCGGCTTGCTTGGTGAAGAACTCGTAGGTCTTGTTCAACATCACGGGATCGGTTTCCTTGGTATATTTGGCGAGCACGGACTTGGCCAACTGCGGATTTTCGTACCAGACATCGATTCCCTTTCGAACGGCGCGGAGGAGGCGCAGCCAAACGGCCGATCTTTTCTCGACCTCATTTTTTCTCACGATGATACCGACGTTTTGATAAGGGAGATCGTAGGTATCGACCAGCTTACTAAATCCGTGCGCGTCCGCCTTGAACGTCACCGGCGGCGTCAGTCCGGCAGCGGCGATCTGGCCGGAGATGAGCGCCGGCCAACGATTCTCCAGGCCGCCGACAGCCAACAATTTCACATCGGTGTCGGGATCGAGGCCGAGTTTGACCAGAGTCGTTCTCACTCCATAGTTACCGGGGCTGCCGATCCGGTCCGTACCGACGACCTTGCCACGGAGTTGCGCGGCGGTTTTAATTTCTTTTTGCGCGTGCAGCGAATAGATCATCTTGTTGAGCAACCCCGCGATCATTGTCAGGTTTCCGCCGGCGAGAACGACCGGCACGATACCGGGCGCGGAAATCTCGACGGCATCGACTTCGCCGGCCAGCACCGCGGCAATCGCGGCATTCGCTTGAATATAGACGAGCTCGATTTCGAGCGCTTGTTTCTGAAATTCACCAGTGGCCGCTGCCATCCACAACGCCGCCATCGAGCCGCTGATCGTAATGTAAGCGATCCTGAGTTTTTCCGGTTTTTCTGCAGCCATCGCGGCGCGCGTGCTGGAGAAGGCGAGAACCAAGAGCAGAATCAGCATGCGACAGCTGCTTCGTTGCATAGCTGACCGGTTGCGCAATGCCGGCCGGCTCAGCTTAGAGATGGTAGAGCGCGGTGACGTTTTCATGCGTGAGTTTGGCCTGCATCGTCGGGCTCAGCTTCTCCATCGAGTCGCGAATGAACGATTGTGAATCGGGCCATACCGAGTCTAGGTGCGGATAGTCCGAAGCCCAGCAGAAATTGTCCGGCGCATAGTCCTCGGCCAGGCGCGCTCCCACTTTGTCGTCCTGGAAAGTCGCCCACATCTGGCGGCGAAATAGCTCGCTCGGCAAGGTCTTGATGAGATCGTTGTACGAGCCTTCCTTGAACTTGGTATCGAGTCGATCAAGCAGGTATGGAATCCAGCCGATGTGACTCTCGGCGAGGACGATTTTTAGTTTTGGATGGCGCTCCAATGCGCCGCACAGAATCACCGAAGCGAGGCACTCGTCGGCCTGCATCGCCACCACGGCCTGGTGCGCCATCATCGAGACTTTGGGTATCGTCCGCGACAATTTCTCCTCTACGCCGCGCGGGCCGACGGTGGTGGTGCCGTGGCCGGCGCCGATATGAAACGAAAGCGCCACGTCCGCTTCTTCCGCCGCACTCCAGAGCGGCTCCCACATCGGATGCCAGACGGGCTCGGGGCCATTGAACCAATCGAATAGCCCGCCACGGAGGCCCAATCCTCCCTTGCCGATCCTGCGGACCTCGTCCACCGCGCCCTCGACGGAGTGCGCCGGAATGTCCGCCACACCGATCAGCCGTTTGGGATTGTACTCACAGAACTCGGCGATGAAGTCATTGTAGGCGCGGTAGGTCATGGTGATAACTTCCGGATCTTTTATGCTGTCTTCGATGAAGCGAATACCATAAATAACTTCCGCTTCGACGCCGTCGATGTCCAAGTCCTTGAGCCGGAGCTTGGGATCCGAGGGATGCGTCGGTTCCCATCCGACATCCATCATTCTTTTGCCGCGATGGCCGGTGAGCCCGCCTCGTCCCATCCAGCCGCGATACGCACCCATGACGGCGCCATTTCCCACCCACGTCGGGATGCCGTCGATATCGACCACCTTCGGGACCTTGTCCTTCAAACGAGCGATGGTGCGAGAGGTAAACGTGTCGGGAGGAAGAAAAAAGAGATCGAGATGGCCATCGGCCGATATGACTTTTCTATCCATGCTAACTCCCTCGATGATGCTTGACGAATTTGGCCTATGCCATATCACGGCAATCGGCAGCGGACCAGCGTCGAATTTCTCTTCAGTCGGATCCGCAGGGGTCAAAGAACCGTTTAGTCGAGCGCCGCCAAAACGCGAAAGGGCGAGATGCTGATGCATCAAAATGGATCCATGGAGCGAGCGTCTCTGTATCGGATCGATTGAGTTTTGCGGCGCCAGAAACGCGGATGAACCCTTGTATTCGGGGCGTCGTTCGGCCTATTTTTTGGCGAGAAATTCTCGGGAGGTGTGAATATGCCACGCTATCTCGTTTTGGCCAACCAAACCGCGGCAAGTCCGGAGCTGACCGGCGTAATTCGCGAGCTTATTGCTAACGATTCAGATACGGAATTCGTCTTGCTCGTTCCCGCGACGCCGGTGGAAGATCTTCTCGATTGGCAGGAGGGGGACAATGAAACCATCGCCGAGCGCACCGCGCAAGCCGCAAGAGATCATCTCATGGGAGTGGGCGCGAAAGTCGCGCGCACGGAAGTGGGCGATGCCTCGCCGGTGAAGGCGATCGAGAACGAACTGGAAAATCACCAGGAAACCTATGACGGCATCATTATCTCCACATTGCCGCTACAGCGATCGCGCTGGGTGGCTTTAGATCAGCCGCGCCGCATCGAGCGGCGCTTTAAAGTCCCGGTGCGACACGTGGTAGGGCATTCCGTGACGATGAGCCGTGAAGATCTCATTAACGGACTCAATGAAGATCTCAATCTCGAGCTCGAAGCGCTATTGAGAAGCGTTTATCACGCCGCCGCCGGCCGCGGCATGCTGGGCCATGAACTCCGCGAGTTATTAAAGAAGGAACTTCCCAGCGAGCTCGAGCACGCGACGTTTCTCGCGGACAAAATCGTCGCCTTAGGCGGCGAAGTGCGGATCCGGCCGGCGATGCCCGCAGAAGTTGCCGCTGCACGGGAGCTTTTACAGCAGAACATCGCGGCCGAACGGAAGATCATCGGCAATTATGCGAAACGGATCGAGCAGGCGGCGGAGTTTGGCGACAAAGGTCTGGCCATTCGGCTGGAGAATATACTGGCATCGGAAACCGATCACCTCGAACAGCTCGAACGTTTGGGACGTTAGCAGGGGCGACCGCTCGCGTCTGATTCTCTTGCGTGGTTATAGGTGAAGCTCGGTCCGCGCAAAATTCTATCGAAGTGCCTTCTGGCGCAACGCTGAGTAGCGGCCCAGACTGCCAACGATTCAGTCGTTAGCTTAGCGAGGGTCTCCGATTCCGTACGGTGTCAATGTGCAAGCGTGTGCCAATTCAGAATTCATCGCCTGTGAGGCGGACCGAGGCGTGGCAGTGTTGCTGCCCAGTCAATCCGCGATCGCAATTCATCTGTTGCTCAGTTCCTTTAACGCTTCCTTCAAATAACTCTGATCCACATATTTTGCCGGACTTGGCAGCGGTCCCTTGAGCTGCCCCTGCTCGCCGTAAATTTGTATGAGAGTTTTGACGCCGTCGATATTGACATCTGCGTCCGGATACCAAATTCGATTTGCGGTATAGTATTCCCATCCCTTGCGGGCGTGCGCCGGTTTGAGCTTCATCTCCTTCGTTAGAAAATCGATCGCCGGATCCTTGTTCTCGAAAACCCAACGCATCGCCAAAGCCATGCCTTTGACGAAACGCATAAGCAGAGGCCGGTTGGCTTCCGCCCAGGAGCGCCGCACCGTCATTGCGGTGAGCTGATAATTCGGCAATACGTCTCGATACCAGCCGATGACGTTGAATCCCGCTTCTTCAGCCGCAAAATTAAGCGGTATGGCGAGCGGTGCTGCTGCGATCTGGCCGCTCGAGAGTGCCGCGAAGAGATCGGCGGTGCCGCCGACGTTGACCAGCTTGTAATCGCGCGGATACTCTAATCCCTTGGATTTTAACACCTGCCTCAAGGGGAACGTGATGCCCGAGGTCAGGCTCTGACCGCCAATCGTGGCACCGCGCAGATCTTCATAATGCTTATAATTTTTTCCGCCCATAATCGCGTGAGAGAGACCGTTGATGAGGCCTACTACCATCACCAGGTCGATACCGCGCTCGCTTACATCCATCACCGCATCCGGCGTCGCGCCGCCAACGTAAACGGAGCCGGCGACCAGCGCTTGAACCGACGGCGGCGTTCCACGGAGGAGAATCACCTGCGCATCCAGACCCTGCTGCTCGAAGAAGCCTTGCTTCCAGGCGACCCAAAGAGGCCCATACCCGAGAGTCTTACTGGACGCAGCAATCGGAAATTTCACTTTTTCCTGGGATTCAGTGGGCAAAGACGAAAGGACCAGTACCGAGACGATGACGCTCGAAGTAACCCCAAGCCGAAGTAATCTCATGTGGCACGCTCCCTCGACGAAAGATCCATTAGCGCGAAGCGCTTATCGTTTGCTGAATATGAAACGACCAGTTAGCAGCAGAGCATATTGAGCCGGTAATTCGAATGTCAAGCGACTATCGCGTGCGGTTGAAATGAAAAGCTCGAAAGAAAGCTTGAGCGCGATAATTGTTGGCGGCAGCGGTTTGACGAGCGCCAATGCGACCCGATTGCCGAACGGCTACGGAGAGTCTAGGGCAGATGGTAGTTTCTTGCGGACAGCTTCGCTAGCACGTTCCGGAAATTTCGAAAGTTGCAATATAGAGGCACGCCTTTGTCTAGTTTGACCGCCGGTAACGAAGCAGAACGTCACCCGATAGATAGGGCTTCGCCTCGACGAGCTCCAGCTTCGAGTTTTTCGAGATGCCGGTGAGCAGCGGCCGGCCGCTGCCGAGGAAAACCGGGCAGAGGACGAATTGATATTCGTCGATTAACCCGTGCTCGGTGAGCTGAGAGACGATGGAGCTGCTGCCGAAGATCATCATATCTTTCCCGGGCTGGCGTTTCATGTTCTCGATCTCCCGCGGATCGAGTTCGCGAGCGATGCGGGAATTTTTCCAGGTCGCCTTCTTCAGGCTCTTCGAGAAAACCACTTTGCTCGATTCGTTTAACCATTTGGCAATGGCGTGGTGTTCCTTGGTTCGTTCTCCACGATGGTGCGGGTCCGGCGCAGTCGCAGAGCCGTCATCGACCCGGCTCCAGAATTTCTCGAAGAGCTCGTAGGTGCGGCGGCCGAACAGCATCGTATCGAAAAGCGGAATGCCGGCCGCGGCCGCCTTGGCCTGCTCTTCGTCGGGCACGACCCAGTCCAAGTTGCCGTCGGCTGCGGCGAAATATCCGTTTGCCGTCATCCAGTTGAACGTCACGATTCGGCGGGTGGATCCCATAAAGTTCTCTTTCGGAGCATAGTTTTTCGCGAAGGGGCATGGCTACGTGCTCAGGAGTAATTGCCGTCCGGTTTCGGTAGTTATGCTCCCTGAACAGTAGAATTGTTTTCCGATGAAATTGCCGCGAAGGCTTGAGCGATACGCGGCGGCGCATGCGGACGCGCATACATCCGCTCCATGTAAGCCACGAGCTGCGGGAAATCGGCGAGCAATTTAGCCTCGTTGCTCCAATCGAGCGTGTAGGCTGTCACGAAATCAGCGACTGTCACGCTATCCGCGGCGATGAACCGACGTCCTTGCATGTGCTTTTCCAGCACGCTTGCCATTTCTTTGAAGTCACGGCCGGCAAGGCTCACGTCTTTGGGCAGTCGCTCCTCTTCGGGATACAGTGCTGTATGACGCGAAATGCGCCATAGCGGCTGTTCCAATTCGGTCGCAGCAAACAGGAGCCAGCGATTAACCTGCGCGCGCGCTTCGATACCGACGGGCAGCAGATTCCTCTCGGGATATTTTTCCGCAAGATAAAGCACGATCGCCACCGATTCGGTGAGCACTAAATCGCCGTCCACAAGGACCGGTAACTTCCCGGCCGGGTTGATCTTAAGGAACTCGGGTCGGCGGTGCTCACCGGCCAAAAGGTTGACTCGGATAGGCTCGAAATCAACACCGAGTTCCTGCAAGGTCCAGCGCACCCGAATCGCTCGGGTCGGCCCGAACTCGTAAAGCTTTATTTTCATTTTCCAACTCCCTTTCTTTGGGCTTTGTCGAGCCACTGTCTGCTCCTTCTCCATCAATACGACGAACGAGGGAGCCGCTTTCAGGACATCAAGCCGAAGAGCCGGTATGACGCAGAACACCGATATTTATTGAATCTACTTCGGTTCCGCCACACTAGACTAAAACTCTAAAAAACCTTGAGCTTGGCAATAAGAACCAACCGCGGAATTTGTCGTCCCGAATCACTTGCCGAGCTTCATTGCTTTGGGGCGAGCGAGAAGTCGATCTACATACGCTTCTAGTTTCGGCCGGCCTGACGGCTTGCCCCAGATCCGCTGCCAGATAAACATCGAACCGATCATCACATCGGCAGCCGTAAACCAATCGCCGAACAGATACGGTCCGTCACCGAGTTCGCCTTCGATCATGTCTTTCACGACTTCGAATTCGCTCCAGCCGCGCTGCGGCAACGTCTGAACGTTCAACAGCGCGTCCCCCATAGCGGGCTCGAGCTGCGAACTCGAGTAAACCATCAATGAAAGATAGCGACCTCTTTTGCGTGCGGTAATTTTGGGCGCGAGATTCGCTTCAGGAAATTTATCCGCAAGGTACAAACAGATTGCCGCGCTTTCGAATACCTTGACGTCACCGTCGAGCAACGCGGGGAGCTTTCCCGCGGGATTGATCTTGAGAAACTCCGGTGTTTTATGCTCGCGCTTGGTAAACTCGATCGGCACGATTTCGTACGGCACGCCGCACTCATCGAGCATCCATTTGGCGATGACGGCACGGCTCTGCGGATTGAAATAGAGCTTCATGGGACACCTCAAGTAAAATAATCGAACCCGGACTCATTCAGTGTGAGAAGGAAGCGAAGCGAAATCAACCTGGCGAAGTATCAAAGAGCGCGAATCAGCGTGAGCATGTTGACAGTCACACGCCAGCGCTTCTAGAGTAGGCGGCGCTGAATCGCGCGAAAACGATGATGAGTGCAAAAATATCGGCATTGCTGTTTTTACTCTTGTGGTATGGTGCTACCAGCTTCGCTGCGGAGGCGAAGCTGGACTGGCGCGCCGAGTGGGAAAAAACGGTTGCGGCGGCTGACAAGGAAACTATTGTCAGCATTTATATCTTTGAAAATGGACCTCTCACTGAGGAGACGGTTCGTGCTTTTGAGCGGGCTTACCCGAAAATCAAAGTCAGCCAGCTCCGCGGCCGAGGCAATGATCTCGGCCCGCGGCTGGTAGCCGAGCGCCGTGCGGATAAGCGCATCGCGGATCTCTTCGCCGGCGGCAAGGGAACCGCGTTCAGCACGCTTTATGTCGGCAAGCTCCTCGAGCCGATCAAGCCGATTCTGCTGCTGCCCGAGGTATTGGATGAGAGCAGATGGTGGCGCGGCAAGCATAAATACGTCGATCCGGAAAACAAGTATATTTTTGTCTATATCGGCAATGCCGGCGGAGTCGAGATCAATTACAATTCCAAACTGGTCAACCCGCGCGAGTTCAGCTCGTACTGGGATCTGGTGCAGCCCAAATGGAAAGGCAAAATCGTCGCAGTGGATCCGCGCCTGCGCGGCATGGACAATCCCGTGTTGTTCTTCTACTACCATGCCAAGCTGGGGCCCGAATTTATCAAAAAGCTTTACGGCGAAATGGAAGTGTCGATTACACGGGATTACCGTCAGCCCATCGACTGGCTCGCGACCGGAAAATTTTCACTCTGTATTCCGTGCGTCTCCGATGAGATGGACAAAGCAATGGAACATGGCTTGCCGGTCGGCCAAATTCTGAATCTAAAGGAAGGCGGCACTCTAAGCTCTTCGGGCGGAACTCTGAGCTTGCTACAAAACGCGCCGCATCCGAATGCCGCCAAGATTTTCGTCAACTGGCTGCTGTCACGCGAAGGACAAACGGAAGTTCAGAAGGGACGCAAGGGGCGGCCGCGCACCGGTTCCAACTCGTTGCGCATTGACATTCCGAAGAACAACCTGCCCGAGGAAATTCAGCGGAAAGAAGGCGTCGAATATTTCGACGCCGATGATGAGAGCAACGCGGACCGACGCCCTGCCGATAAGTTATTCAACGAGATTTTCGGTAAACCGAACAAGTAGCTGCGCGCCGATGCTCAATAAAATTCCTGCGAGCTTCAAGATTTCAGTTAAGAAAGATTTCTCCCGCTGGTCGAAATGACATGCTCTGGCTTTGCGGTTGTTTACTTCCCTGAGTGATTTCACAAACGCCTGTGACTGATGCGCCCTCTGTGTAATCTCGCTCATTCAGCGCCATTCGTGTTTCGGATAGCGCCGCTGCAATTGCGTTTTGAGCTTGGGATAGGTTTCGCGCCAGAAGAGCGACAGATTATCGGTGACCTGAACCGGGCGGTTGCTTGGCGCGAGCACCTGAATCCGCACCGGAACACGACGGTTAGCGATCCATAGCCCTTCTTTGATGCCGTACAAATCCTGGATGCGCGCGGCGATGAGCGGCGGCGCGTCGGCGGCATAAACGACCCTTACCATTCTTCCGCTGGGGAGCTGAATGCGCTCCGGGGCGTATTCGTCGATCCAGTTTTGCTGCTGATGAGATAGCCAGGACTTAATCAGCGGCAGAACCGGTCGATGCTTGATCTCGTTGTAGCTCGCCGCGCCATGGCAAATGTGCTCGATTATAATTGCACGCTCGTTATCACCAATGATCGGCAGGTCGAGATCCGGCATCCATTCGCGCAGCCGATTGACCCGCAGAATCCAGTGCTCGACGGCGTCGTTCCAGTTCTCGAGAGTCAATCGTCCAGCCAAAACTTCGCGGGTCAGAATCGCCGCGGCTTCATCCAGCGGAACGTTTTCGGTGAGCTGCTCTTGCAGAACGAGATCGCGAAAGCGAGTCTCTGAGCGAGATATCACGCGCTTTAATGCGGCATCGTAAAGCAGGCTCTTGGTTTCGCGGAACTCAGCCGGGAAAAGCTCGCGCAGCCACTCTTGCTTAACAGCCGTTGCGAGATTCAGCACGACATTCAGATTCCGTTCTCTGCCTCGCATGGTTTCCACTTCCCGAATTTCAGACGCGACGAAAAGCGGCCCCGCAACGACGCTCTCCCGCGCCAGGGTCCCGCGACGGCGGTGGACCAACTCGCAACGTGAAGAGCCGTTCAATCGTCGCGCGAGGTGATCGGAGAAGCCGACGAGCACACAACGCTGGACTGCTTCGCGCATGAGGGGCGTCTCCTGTATAGCCAAGCCTTCCTCGGTGGAAATCTGCAAAAATTGCTTGAATACTGACTCCACTTGACGCGCGGCCTGCGGATTCACCCCGAGCCGTCGGCAGGCCTCGTTGCTGTAACCGCTCCGCTCTGCTTCTTGCCAGGCGCGCATGAGCACGAAAAAGTCCGACTCGCTCTCGGCGCCAATCAGTTCTTCACGCGAATTAGGGTGTTGCTTTTCTTGCCGGCGCAATAATTCGCGACCTTGCGTCAGCGCGGCGATCAAAGCGACGGCACGGACGCAGCCATATTGTCGAGCCCCGAGCAACATGCGCGCGTAGCGCGGATGCAAAGGAAATCGTAACATGCGGCGCCCTAGATTCGTGATTGCGCCGGTGTTCGGATCGACGGCGCCGAGATCGATCAGCACCGTTTCGGCGCGTTCGAGGGCATTGGTGTCAGGTCTCTCGAGCCAGCGAAAGCTCTTGACATCTTTGACGCCGCCCGCTTTGAGCGTGAGAATCACTTCGGCCAGGTCGAGGCGCTTCACTTCCGGAATTTCCTGCGCGGCTCGCGCCTGGTGCTCGTGCGCGGTCCAAAGACGCAAGCAGTGGCCGGGAGCGGTGCGTCCGGCCCGTCCGGCGCGCTGATCGGCCGCGGCTCGGCTGATTTTTTCGATCAGCAAAGTGTTGATGCCGCGGTACGGATCGTGACGGGGAATTCGCGCGAGACCGCTGTCGATCACGAGACGCACGCCGTCAATCGTGAGCGAAGTTTCGGCGACATTGGTGGCGACCACGATCTTGCGTCGATCATAGCGGGCGAGGGCGGCGTCCTGATCCTTCGGCGTGAGCTCGCCGTGCAGCGGAAAAACGGCGAATTGCGTGCCGAGAGCGGCTGAAGCCTCGCGCACGGTACGCGCGATCTCGTAAATTCCAGGCATAAAGATGAGAACGTCGCCTTCCAGGTGTTGAGGGAGCACTCGGCGAAGCTCTTTGACCGCTAGACTCCAGACGGGCGTATCGCCGGCGGGTTCAGAGAGATATCCGATGCTGACGCTATGGGCACGTCCTTCTGACGAGAGTACGGAGCACGGCTGGAGATATTTCTCCACACCGGCAACGTCCAGGGTCGCCGACATGACAATGATGATGAGGTCGGGCCGCGATGTTTGCTGAATTTCAAGAGCGCGCGCGAGCGTGATGTCACCGTAGAGGTGGCGCTCATGAAATTCGTCGAAAATGATCGCGCTCACGCCGTCCAACTCCGGACGATCGAGCATCCGGCGCAACAGCACGCCTTCTGTAACATAGCAGATGCGAGTTGAGTCGGAGATCACGCTATCGAAGCGCATCTGGTAACCAACTTCACCGCCAAGCTTTACGTTTCGAGCTCGCGCCACCCAGCTCGCGAGGATGCGGGTCGGCAGTCGCCGCGGTTGCAATATCATGACCTGCGCGTCGCCGAGCAGTCCGCCGTCCAGCAGCATTTGCGGCACCTGTGTCGATTTTCCCGAGCCGGTAGGCGCAGTCAGCATCAGGCGTTTTCGCGTCCGCAGTGTTTCGCGGAGTGACTGCTCGATTTCAAAAATAGGCAGATCAGATTTTTGCATCGACGTCGGCAAATTAACATATTTGCGGGCGAGTTGCGGAAAAGGATCTCTGTGTGTGCATTATTCTGCTCCATGAAAACCAGAACCAAAAATCTCTCCAACCCCTCTTTGTGAAGAGGGATAAAACAAAATCCCCCTTTGACAAAGGAGGATTTAGGGGGATTTGCTTTTAATCGGCTGCCGAGGGCGGCCCGGAGCGGCAAATCAAAAAAGCGACAACTGTTTAGGGCGGTCAAAAACGGAACGGCCTTCAAGGGATGGAGAGATCGCTTGTTCGTGGCGAATCACCGCATCGAAATCGGCTTGAGGTTCGAGCTCGGTCTCGATGGCAGCAACGAATTGATTCAGACGGCGAAAGCCCTCGAGCTTGTCACGGTCGCCGAGCTTTGCCTGATCGAGCGAGCTTCGGAGGCAGTCGAACGACTCATCGTAGATTTTCAGCGGCACTGGAAACGGATGACGATCCTTGCCGCCATGAGCGAACGAAAAGCGCGCAGGATCTGTGAAACGGCTTGGAGCGCCGTGAATCACTTCCGCGAGCAACGCGAGCGACTGAAGCGTGCGCGGACCGAGCTTTTGCAAAAGGAGCAGCTCGGCAAAATCGTGAAGATCACGCTCGTATGCCACAGCAAGCACAGCTCCGAGCCGCTTGAGATCGACATCGCGCGCGCGGACTTCATGCCGTGCGGGCAGTCGGAGATGACGCGCTTCTTTCAAAGTTGCCTCGGGATCTGCACGACTGATTTGAAGCAGGGCGGTTTGCGCAGGCTTTGCCTGAGCGTCAACCAGGTTCATGATGATACCCTGATGCTCGCCGACGATCCCGCTGTGCGGCTCAGTGACGAAATCGCGAACGTTGGTTGAGTGCCAGTGATAACGGCGCGCCATGCCGGTGTAATCGTTTAAGCCCTGCTGCACGACCGCCCATTCGCCATTAGCCGTCACAATGAAGCTATGCAGATAAATCTGGAAGCCGTCTGCGACCGCATTATTATCAATCCGAGCTGTCAGCCTGCTCACGCGTACGAGATTGTCGCCGTCCAAGCCGCGGCGGTCGGCAATTGCGCGCAGTTCCTGCGGCGTATTGCGTGAGACCCTGCCGCGTCCGCCGCAGATATAAACGCCAAGCTCGCCGGCGCGCGGAGCGAGGCCGCGCTTGAGAGCTCCCATCACCGAGGTCGTAATCCCCGACGAGTGCCAGTCCATCCCCATCACGGAGCCCAACGCTTGAAACCAGAATGGGTCGCTCAGTCGGGAGAGAAATGTGGAAGGACCGTAGTCGCGAATGATTGCTTCGGCGATGGCGCTGCCGAGTCGAGTCATGCGTTGGGCCAGCCATTGCGGAACCCGCCCGCCGTGAAGGGGTAGATCTGCGACTCCGGAGCGTTTCATGAGGTGATTCTAACTTGATCGAACAAAACGGCAACTGTTACTGAGGGGTTCAAGCCGTTCGACCGCCTTTGGCTCAGTTCAATTCGTTCAAAGCACTTGCGGATTTCAAGACGCATCATAGTGCTGCCACCGCGGGAATAATTTCCTTGCGCATGATGTCGATAGGCTTGATATTGTCGGCTCCCGGTAAACTGACGATGAAATGCTGAATGCCCGCTTCGCTGATTCGCCTGCAATAATCAATGGCCTCGCGTGCGCTCACCTGGCCGGCCCGGAGATCGATAGCGCCGATAGCAGTGCGCTCGATCACTTGGAAGGGCCGCCCGATGGCATCGCAATGACGGCGCAGGACATCGAGCTTGGCACGCAGTGCGTCTGTTTCTTCGAACGCGTAAAGGTTGCATGCATCGGCATATTTGGCCACCAACGGGAGAGTGCGCTTTTCGCCAGCGCCTCCGATCATGATGGCCGGATGAGGCTCGGAAATCGGCTGCGGCACGTTGAGGGTTTGCGCCAACTGGTAATGTTTGCCGTTATAGGCTTCGACTTTGCCGGACCACATCTGCAGCGCGATCTGGACGGTTTCTTCGAGCCGCTCGAACCGTTCTTTCATCGGCGGAAAAGGAACGCCGAGGGCTTTGGCTTCGTGTTCATACCAGCCGGCGCCAACGCCGAAATATGCGCGCCCGCCGGAAAGAACATCGAGGGTGGTCGCCGTCTTGATCAAAATGCCTGGGTACCGATAGATCACGCCCGTTACGAGAGTGCCGAGGCGGATCCGCTGAGTAACGCTGGCCAAGAAATTAAGAGCGCTGTAGCCTTCAAGCATCGGCTCGTCGGGTTTGCCGAGCATTTCGATCTGAAAAAAATGATCCATGACCCATAGACTCGCAAAACCAGCCTCCTCCGCAGCCTGGCCGATAAGCTTCAGCGTTGCAGGAATCTGCTGGGCACCGCCGGGCCAGGTAAAAGACGGTATCTGAAGTCCCAATTTCATGATCTCACCTCCAGGCGCCCACGGCGCCGCATGAAACAATTTGATTTCGCGACTTTAATTTATGCTAACAGTTCCTGCCTTCGCCCAAAGACCCCCGGCAAATTCACAGACCGAGTTGATTTATAGAGATATCTTTCACAGACTGCTCCTGTATCTTTGCTCTAACACGAAAAGACGAACCACGGAGACGCCGAGGACAGGGAGATCGGTTTAATCCAGTCCTCTGCGCCTCCGTGGCGAAATTTTCGGATAAACTGCCATGGCGCCGATCATTTCCATCTCCAAACTGACCAAGACTTACGCTTCAGGATTCCAGGCGCTGAAGCCAATCGATCTCGAAATCCGCAAAGGCGAGATATTTGCGCTGCTCGGTCCCAACGGCGCCGGCAAAACAACGTTGATCAGCATTGTTTGTGGTATCGTTACACCGACGAGCGGGAGGGTTCTCGTCGATGATTGCGACATCGCGCGCGATTATCGCTGCGCGCGATCGAAGATCGGTCTAGTGCCGCAAGAACTCACCACGGACGCTTTCGAATCCGTTTGGGCGACGGTAAGCTTCAGTCGGGGATTGTTTGGGCGCGCGCCCAATCCCGCCTATATCGAAAAGGTGCTGCGCGAACTTTCTCTTTGGGAAAAGCGCAACGACAAGATCATGACACTGTCGGGCGGGATGAAGCGCCGCGTCTTGATTGCTAAAGCGTTATCGCACGAACCCGAGATTTTGTTTCTCGACGAGCCAACGGCCGGGGTAGACGTGGAATTGCGGCGCGATATGTGGTTGCTGGTGCAGCAGTTGCGTGAAAGTGGCGTCACTATCATTCTCACGACTCACTACATTGACGAAGCCGAAGAAATGGCCGATCGGATCGGGGTCGTTCACAAGGGCGAACTGATTGTGGTCGAGGAAAAAGCGGAGCTGATGAAAAAGCTCGGTAAAAAACAGCTCACCCTGATCCTGCCGGAGCCGCTCGTGACCATTCCGAGCGAACTGAGACAGTGGGGTTTGTCGATCAACGGCGCGGGACACGAACTGGAATACACCTACAGCACCAACCAGGAGCATACTGAGATTCCTAGGTTGTTACAGCGCTTGAGCGAGCTTGGAATCGAGTTCAAGGACCTCAATACCCGGCAAAGCTCGCTCGAAGATATTTTTTTGAGCCTGGTAAGCGAACGTAAATGACAACGAATTCATTGCTCTTCAACAAGCACGGTGTGTGGGCGATCTATAAGTTCGAAATGGCCCGAGCCTTGCGCACTATCTGGCAAAGCGCCGTGACACCGGTCATCACCACATCGCTGTATTTTGTCGTTTTCGGCTCGGCGATCGGATCGCGGATGAATGAAGTGGGCGGCGTTTCTTACGGCGCCTTTATCGTGCCGGGGCTAATGATGCTATCGCTGTTCACACAAAGCATCTTCAACGCCTCTTTCGGCATTCACTTTCCGAAGTTCATTGGCACGATTTACGAGATTTTATCCGCGCCGGTTTCGTACATCGAGATCGTTCTTGCCTATGTGGGCGCGGCGGCGACCAAATCGACGATTCTCGGCTTGATTATTCTCGGCACGGCTTCGTTGTTCGTGCCGATCAAGATATTGCATCCCGTGTGGATGATCGTGTTTCTTGTGCTCACGGCGGTGACTTTTAGCCTGTTCGGTTTCATCATCGGAATTTGGGCCAAGAACTTCGAACAGCTGCAATTTATTCCCATGCTCATCGTGACGCCACTGACGTTTCTCGGCGGCGCTTTTTATTCGATCGACATGTTACCGCCGGCGTGGCGCACTGTTACGCTGTTCAATCCGGTGGTGTACCTGATCAGTGGTTTCCGGTGGAGCTTCTACGAGACCTCGGATGTGAGCGTCAAAGTCAGCCTGATCATGACTGTGGTATTTTTTACTATCTGTCTTGCCACGGTCGCGTGGATTTTCAAAACCGGTTATCGGTTAAAGAGCTGAAATAGCTCGAACCAGGCATGGCCAACAAAAACAGCGCCGGATTGTTGTTGTATCGCCGTCGCGGTGAGCTCGAGCTATTTTTGGTTCACCCGGGCGGACCGTTCTGGGCGAAGAAAGACATCGGCTCTTGGACCATACCTAAGGGAGAAATTATTGAAGGGGAGGAGCCACTCGAAGCTGCCAAGCGCGAATTTTTCGAGGAAACTGGTTTTGAAATCAACGGCAACTTTCAACAGCTGAACGCGATCAAGCAAGCCGGCGGCAAGATCGTTCAGGCCTGGGCAATTGAAGCCGACTGCGATCCGGCGCAGCTTCAGAGTAATCGGTTTGCCATGGAATGGCCGCCGAAATCAGGAAAGACAAGGGATTTTCCGGAGGTCGACCGAGGCGGATGGTTCACGCTTGCAGAAGCCCGGACAAAGATTCTCGGCGGACAAATAGCGCTCATCGACCAGCTTGCGTCGGTGTTGGAGAATCAATTCCAGGAGAAGCTGCCGGAGTAGAAGTATCTCGCGATGTTAAATGCGTAGTTCGGTTCTCATCGCTCAAAACTATGGCTCGTTGCTGCAACTGATGAGCTGATTTGCGGTTTTTGAAATCTGGCAGTCCGCTCGAAGAAGGAAACCATCACTGGGCCAAGCGCTGCGTAACCCTTAACAACGATATGGAGGTTGAAATTCGGCAAAGGTTCCATAGGGAAAATTTCGGTGCTGATAACGCCAAAGCTCAGAAAACAACAAGAACGCCTGCGCGCGCAAATCGCTGAAATAAGGTGATGAGCTCGTTGGAAAGTACCCGTTTAGGCCTGTGTAGAGCGCAGCGTCTGGATGAGATGATCCAGGTTGGTCTTGATGGTCTCGAAAGGAACGTTCGAAAACGCGGGGTCCGTTTCGCTGCGCTCGGCGGCCGCGATCTCACCTTCGACACCTTTCAAGTCGGAAGCCAAGCTCCGGTTCACTAGAGATTGAACAGCCTCGAGCGAAGTTTCGGCACGGGCGAGCTCCTTGACGGCTCGGTCCTTCTCGCTCATTGCGGCCGCGAGCACTTCGGCGTTGCTGACATGGAATCTGGCTTCAAGCAGATCAGTCACGGCGGGATTGGCGGCATTAAAAATTTCCCATTGGGAACTGTTGTATTCGAGTAACCACTCTCGCATGACCATTGCGCGACGCCAGGTTTTTTCGAAGAAGTTCATGGCATCCGCGACTTGTGCCTCTCGGATGGTCGTGCTGGAGCTTGGTTCGTCAGCGCTCAGCTCGGAATGTGATGTCCGGGATAGCAGATTTACAGGCTGGCGAGCAGTTAGAACCGTGAGTAAAAGCATTAGGAAACAAAAATTAAAGAACGATTGGTTCCACATACGTACCCCCCGAAGTCTTCGGAGCATCTGGCGGGATGTCCAGGGCATCTCATCGCAACTAATTACAAAATAACCAAAATTTCCAATTTCGTTAATAGGGGAGCTGAACGTTTCAACCCGACGTGATCACGGAGTAGGCATTTAGAAATCGAAACGATTCTTTTTACAGAATCGGCTGAAGACCAAAACTTAAAGATTGTTGTCCTTAGACCGTCTTTTGTTCGTCGTATGATTGTAGGCCCAACAAAATTATAAAGGAGACTTGTTATGAGCAAACCGGAGAAATCGGAATATATATTACTTTTTCGGGGCACGGATTGGCATAAAGGGCTGTCCCCTGAAGAGATTCAGGAAGTGGTGAAACAAATGTATGCCTGGCTGGATCGATTGACTCTGGAGGGAAAGGCAAAAGCCGGTAAGCCGCTGTTTCCGGAAGGTAAGATCGTTTCGCAGAAAAAAGGCCGCTCGGTTGCGGACGGGCCGTTTGCCGAATCCAAAGAAGCGATCGGCGGGTTCTTTTTGCTCGAAGTGGCGAGCCTTGAAGAAGCCGCGGAAATCGCCAAAGAGTTTCCCGGCCTGAACTATGGGGCGTCGGTAGAAGTAAGACCGGTTGCGCCGGAATGTCCAATGGCATTGGACGAGAGCAATCTTGGAGCAAGGCAGCGCGCGACCGCGTAGCGAGCTAGTAGAGCTACGGTGCTCCCGCGCGGACAAATTGCGTCGCAGTTGCTTTTGTGAAGGTTTCATTCTGAGCGTCAGCGAAGAATCACTCTTAGTGCCAACGACAAATACTAGATCCTTCGGCTTACGCTCAGAATGACACTCGAACGACGTTCACCGAGGAGTGCAGCCATTCTCAAACAATTGTACGGCGACAATCATCCCGCGTTTTTTGTTGCATATCATGCCAAGCCCTGACCCGACAGCGCCGCTTTCCTCCACCGCTGAAGTTACCGAGGTGGTAGAGCATTTTTTCAGGCACGAGTCGGCGAGGATGATCTCGACACTGACCAGGATCTTCGGGATCCAGCATCTCAATCGTGCTGAAGACGTGGTGCAGGAGACACTGATCAGAGCGCTCCAGACGTGGCCCTATTACGGCATGCCAAAAAATCCGTCGGCCTGGATCACCCAGGTCGCAAAAAATCTCGCCCTCGATCTCATTCGGCGCGACAAGATCTTCCGCAACAAAGAAAATCAGATTTCACACCTAATGGAGCAGATCTCTGCCGACGCCGAAATCCTTGATTCGAAGGCAAGTCCAGATGGCATTACCGACGATCGTTTGCGCATGATGTTTGCTTGCTGCCATCCGCGGATGCCTCGGGAAATGCAGGTTGCGCTCGCGCTCAAGACGCTCTGCGGATTCAGTCCCGGGGAAATCGGCCGCGCGTTTCTCACATCGGAAGCAGCCATCGCCAAACGGCTTACTCGGGCCAAGCAAAGGATTCGCGAGGCGCGCATACAGTTCGAGATCCCCAGCGGAGAAGAATTGACCTGCCGCTTGGAGAGCGTACTGCAAACCCTGTATTTACTGTTCAACGAAGGATATAAAGCCTCGGGCGGCGAACAGTTGATTCGCGCCGAGCTTTGTCACGAAGCCATTCGTCTGAGCACGCTTTTGGCCGAGAATCCTGCGGGCAATCAGCCCCAAACGCACGCGCTGCTCGCGCTTATGCTCCTGAACGGGGCGCGCCTGCCCGCCCGTCTGGATAGCGCCGGCAACATCCTTCGACTTGAGGAACAAAATCGCACCTATTGGGATCAATCCATGATTGCGAGAGGGCTGTATCATCTCATGCAATCCACGGCCGCCGATCAGGTGAGCGAGTATCATTTGCAAGCGGCGATCGCCGCGTGTCACTGCGCCGCCAAAGATTACGGCTCCACGGATTGGCGCCGCATTCTGTCGCTTTACGATCGGCTTGTCGAATTAGACGATTCACCTATTGTCTCTTTAAATCGAGCGGTTGCGGTCGCCAACGTGCACGGTGCGCGAGCCGGTCTTGAAGCAGTACAGGCGATCGGTGATCTGAAACAGCTCAACGGCTATCATCTACTCTATGCAGTCTTGGGCGAGTTCGAGGCGGATTTGAACCACCGCGAAACGGCGCTGCAGTATTTTCGCAAGGCGCTCGAACTGACCACGCTCAAGTCGGAACAGCTCTTCCTGACTAAAAGAATCCAGCAATTGGATGTAGCGAGTTAGCTGAACAGAGCCACCGCATCCAAACCTTTCCCCCGGTCGAGGGAAACGGCTCGAAGCCTCTATTCTACAATTCGGAACCGGGCGGATGTTCAGTCGAGAAGCGGTCTCTCACGTTGTTCGCGCTCACAAACTCGACTATTGTCAGTGCGATGCGCGAGCGAGGAATCTTGATTCATCTCTTCTCGGAGGCTGTGTCGCAATTGGCGATGGGCGATATTGGTCATCTCGAGCGGCAGCGAGAGATCTTGCGTTCTCAGTATGTGCGAAGAAAGATTTCTCGGCGTCGGCTCGAAAGGACAGACTACGATCAGCTGTCAAAACCGAAGGATATCTCGATGTTGAACCAGATTCGAATCGGCATATTGCTGATAATAGCGTTGCAGCTTCTGCCATGTAACGTTGCGATGGCGGCGGAGCCGCGCGCTGCATGGCAGATGGCGGCGGAGCCGCGCGCTGCATGGCAAGTGGATTGGGAGAAAACGGTAAAGGCGGCGGAAGACGAAGGCGCGCTGGTGATATATATGACCCAGGCTTTCGAGCCGGTATTCCGAGAGAGCTTTCAGAAAAAATACCCCAAAATCAAAGTCGTCACCGCGACCGGCAGAGGCCCCGAGCTGAGCCAGCGGGTCATGAGCGAGCGTCGCGCGGAAAAGTTCGCGGTGGATCTTTATATCTCCGGGAATATCTCGCCGTTGACAGTCTTTCATCGAGCAAAAATTCTGGAGCCGATCAAGCCGTTGTTGGTGTTACCGGAGGTCGTCGACCCGTCCGGCTGGTATGAGGGCAAACACCATTACGACGATCCGGAAAACCGCTACATCTTCGTTTTCGAGGGAACGCCGCGGAGCGGCGAAATCACTTTCAACACCAAGTTGGTCAATCCAGCGGAGATCAAATCGTACTGGGATCTGCTCAGCTCGAAATGGAAGGGCAAAATCGTCTCTGTGGATCCGCTGGTCTCTGGACCAATAAGCGCCGCGCAGATATTTTTTTATCGACAGCCGGATCTCGGTGCGGAATTCATCCGAAAGCTGCATGCCGAAACCGATATTGCCATCGTCCGCTCCAACGAACAGATGCTCGACTGGCTGAGCTCAGGAAAGTATGCGTTCGGTATCGGCGCACGCGATGTAGATACGGCGATGATGCAAGGGCTGCCGCTTGCGCAGTTTTTACCAGGTTCGCTCAAAGAAGGATCTTCAGTGACCGCCTACAACGGCACCTTGAGCTATTTCAATCGTGCTCCTCATGCCGCCGCGGCGAAAGTCGCGATCAACTGGCTTTTGTCGCGCGAGGGTCAAACGGCATGGCTCGACGCCAATCAGAAAACCGGTGGGCTTTACGATTCGTTGAGAGAGGATATCTCCAAAGAAAAAGTCAATGAAAGGGCGCGGCGAGTGAAAGGTGGCAAGTTCCTCTGGTTGAATCCAGCCTGGATCGAAGATCTCGATACGATCCGCGGCATCATCAAATCCGCACTCGCGAGCGCGGCAAAAGGAAAGTGATGCCCAGCAACCGCTGGATCGGCAAGGGTTTCGGGAGGCAGCCAACAAAGCGGAGATCATATCAGTCGATGACGCTGCGACGAAACAAGTTCCCGAAAAGCGTCGCGCTATCTTTACGCGCAAATTCTGTTATAGTGTCAGCGATGTAAAGGTTGGCATCCCGAAGTCCAATTAGCACATGCTCGGTCCAATATGACCGAGTCTCTTGGAGGCGGTCCCCATGGGCACCGCCTCTTTGCGTTTTTACCCAACAAATTGACCACTACCCAGGAGGTTTTTACTGTGGTGCGCTATACGAATCAGTCAGAAGGGGATCGGATTGCCTTTATCGGTAATTACCTGCCGCGGCAATGCGGCATTGCGACGTTCACTACGGATCTATGTGAAGCTATTGCCACCGAATTCTCCGACAGAACATGCATCGCGGTACCCGTCAACGACATTGAGAGCGGCTATGCCTATCCGCCGCGCGTGCGCTTCGAATTGATCGAGAAAGACATCAATTCTTATCTCCGAGCCGCCGACTTCTTGCACACCAACAACGTCGATCTGGTCTGCTTACAACACGAGTACGGGATTTTCGGTGGTCGCGCGGGAAGTCATATTCTCGCTCTATTGCGTGAGTTGCGCATGCCCATAGTCACGACCTTGCATACCATCTTGGAAAAACCCGACCCGGACCAACGGCGCGTGCTCCAAGAAGTCGCCGCGGAGTCGGATCGGTTGGTCGTGATGAGTGAGCGCGGCGCGCAATTTCTGCGCGAGATTTATCACGTCGAGTCGAACAAGATCGATATCATTCCCCATGGCATTCCCGATGTGCCGTTTGTGGATCCGAGTTTTCACAAAGACCTGTTTGGAGTCGAGGGCAAGATCGTTCTACTCAGTTTCGGACTGCTGTCCGCAAACAAGGGATATGAAAATGTCATCGCTGCTCTGCCGGCTATTTTGGCTCGATATCCAAACGTCGTATACATCATTCTCGGCGCGACCCATCCGCACGTTTTGCGTCACGAAGGCGAAACCTATCGACTGTCTTTACAATGGCTCGCCCAAGAGAAAGGAGTCGAGAACCAGCTCATCTTCTATAACCGATTCGTCGAGTTGGAGGAGCTCGTCAACTTCATCAGCGCGGCGGACATTTACATCACACCGTACCTGAATGCGGCGCAGATCGTCTCAGGCACCTTGGCGTACACGCTGGGCGCGGGCAAGGCGGTGCTTTCGACGCCCTATTGGTACGCTGAAGAGATGCTGGCCGACGAACGCGGAGCCCTGGTGCCTTTCCGCAATCCGACAGCATTGGCAGAGCAAGTCATCGATCTTTTAGACAATGAAGCGAAACGCCACGCGATGCGCAAACGCGCCTATCTTCATGGCAGGACGATGATCTGGCCGCAAGTGGCGCGACGCTACATGAAAACTTTTGAGCGTGCGCGCGCCGAACGGCGGCACTTTACGCCGCCCGGCCCAGTCGTCAGGGCACTCGACGAATATCAGGGCGACTTGCCGCCCCTGAAGCTGGATCACTTGCGCCATATGGCAGACGACACCGGCATGCTGCAGCACGCTATTTTCACGGTTCCCAACTATCACGAGGGATACTGTACCGATGACAATGCGCGCGCGCTGATGGTGAGCACTCTGCTCGAAGAAATCGGCAACGAAGAAGCATTGGAACTGGCCTCGCGCTACCTCGCCTTCGTTTGGTATGCGTTCAACGCCGAGACCGGTCGCTTTCGCAATTTTATGGACTATCAGCGGCGTTGGCGGGAACAAGGCGGTTCTGACGATAGTTATGGTCGGGCCCTGTGCGCCCTTGGCACGGTCTTGGGCCGTTCCAACACGCCCGCGCTTCACAGCATGGCTGGCTGGTTGTTCGAACAGGCGTTGCCGGCAATTGTGGACACCACCAGCCCGCGGGCCTGGGCTTTTTCATTGTTGGGCATTCACGAATACCTAAAGCGCTTTTCAGGCGATCGAAGAGCGAGCCAAGTTCGAGAGGAATTGGCGGATCGTCTGTTGGCGCTATATCAGTCCAATCGCTCTGATCAATGGCGCTGGTACGAGGAAGGCCTGACCTACTGCAATGCGGCGTTGCCTCATGCCTTGTTCATGTGCGGCGAATCGATGTCGAATGACTCGATGACCCGTGCCGCGTCGGAGTCGCTCAACTGGCTCGCCGACTTGCAACGCGCCGACGAAGCAGGAGGACATTTTGTGCCGATCGGGTCCAACGGGTTTTATCATCAGGGCGCTAAACGTGCACGATTCGACCAACAGCCGGTGGAAGCTCAAACCATGGTGTCCGCCTGTCTCGAGGCCGCCCGCATCACAGGAGACAAGCGCTGGCGAAAGGAAGCGCGACGAGCGTTTGAATGGTTTCTTGGACGCAACGATTTGAATCTTCCCATTTATGACCCGATGACCGGAGGATGTCGTGACGGTTTGCATGCTGACCGCGCCAACCAGAATCAAGGCGCGGAGTCTACGCTGGCGTTTCTTCAAGCCCTGCTGGAACTCCGCCTGGCTGACAACGTCTTGCAACCTGTGGAGGCACATTCCTGATGAGGAACCAGCATCTCGAGCTGTTTAGTCGGCATTCGGAGAATCCTATTTTGACCGCGAGTGACTGGCCTTATGCCGTAAATAGCGTTTTCAATCCCGGCGCAACATTGTTGCCCGACGGTACCACGCTGCTTTTGTGCCGCGTGGAGGATCGCCGGGGCCATTCCCATTTGACTGTGGCGCGTTCCGACAACGGCATCGATAACTGGCAAATCGATTCTTGCCCGACGTTTCCAGCCGATCCGGTAAATTTTCCCGAAGAGTTGTGGGGCGTTGAGGACCCGCGCATCACCTACGTCGAGGAACTCAAGAAATACGCCGTCGTCTATACCGCGTACACGCGTGACGGTCCGGGTGTCTCGCTGGCGCTGACTGAGGATTTCAGCCAATTCGAGCGCTTGGGCGTAATTATGGCGCCGGAAGACAAGGATGCGGCGCTACTTCCTCATCGGATTGACGGCCACTGGGCGCTGATCCATCGTCCCGTGAGTGCGCCGCGGGCGCATATGTGGATCTCATTCTCAGAGAACCTTTATCACTGGGGGGGCCATAAGCTCATGCTCGAAGCGCGCCGCGGCGCGTGGTGGGATGCCAACAAGATCGGGTTATCGCCACCGCCAATACTAACTCCGAAAGGATGGTTGGTCATCTATCATGGCGTGCGCCAGACAGCGGCCGGGGCGATTTACCGGCTGGGACTTGCGCTGTTCGATTTAATGCAGCCGGAAGTTTGTCTCAAACGAGGTGATGAGTGGATCTTCGGACCGGAAGAAACCTATGAGCGGCGCGGCGACGTCGATAATGTGGTTTTTCCATGTGGCACAACCGTCGCTCCCGATGGCGACACTGTGCGACTGTATTACGGCGCCGCGGATACGACTATTGCAATGGCCACGGGGAGCATTCAGGCCATGCTTTTCGCGCTTGAGCAGACCGATAGGATAACGCCGGGTGTTGTCTAATTTGGACAGATCTCTCTCACTGAAGGAGCCGGAATTATGATCCAAGAGACTCCTCAATTGGACAATTTCAAGCGGCAATTGCGCGATTCTTTGCAGCGCGAAACCGCCAATAGCCGCGCCGTCAGGATCGCGCGCCATGCCAACGTCTACAACTCCGGCGATCAAGATGAAATGGTTTATTTCATCGAGACCGGCCAAATCAAACTGCTCATGCTCTCTTCCGAAGGAAAGGAGTGCCTTCTGGCGATCTATAGCGATGGAGATATTTTCGGTGAGCTGTGCCTGAGTGGCCTAGGCGCGCGCTTGGAAACCGCAACGGCTATGAAAACAACAGTCCTCAAACAGATTCCATGCTCGCAGTTTTTTGCGCGGCTGACACGCGATTCGCTGTCGGAGGGCTTCGTGCGCTATCTGGCCGCTCGTATCGCCGATCAGCAGCAAGTCATCGCCAACCTGGTGACCGTCGACAGCGAGCAACGGCTCGGCCAAACGCTATTACAACTGGCTCGCACTATGGGCAAGAAAGACCCGCGCAGCATTCGAATCGAGCTCAAGATCACGCACGAGGAGCTGTCTGAGATGGTCGGCACAACGCGGCCCCGAATCAGCTTATTTATGCAGAGATTTCATAACCTTGGATTGATCGAGACCAATAAGGATAGGTTCTTCGTTATCAAAGAAAAAAAACTTACCGATTATCTCGCTCAGATCGCCTAAATTTCAAAAGAAGTTAGTCCAATAGTGAACAATCGTCGTTTCTGAATAGGCTCACAGTGCGCTATCCTGAAGCTACGTGCAGCCACGCTTGGCTGATCGCCTTCCTGCTACGTGATCCTTAACGTGATCTCATCGCAATAGCGGCGATGTAGAGCTTTATTGGTTTCTGGCGCCGATTGGCGCCGCCTGCGCGACATACGGAGGTTCAATGCAATTTAAGGTTGGAAGTAAAGTTGTCTATCCGTCTCAAGGACCGTGTTTGATCGATGCACTACTCACGAAAGTAGTCGCTGGCCAATCCACTGGCTTCTATCGCCTAACACTGTTGGACGGTAGCGGCGACGCGGTTTTGGTCGCCTCGAATAAGGTAAAGACAACCCCGGTTCGAGGTCTGGTCACTAAATCAGAAATTCCCAAATTGCTTAATCGTTTAGAAAATTTGCCTCTTGCGTCGATCAATTGGCGGCAGCGCGGCATCGACCACGCCAAACTTTTGGCCTCCGGATCGGCATTTCACTTGGCAGAAATTGTCGGCGCGCTCAGTGAGTTGAGCGAGACCAAGCCACTCCCGTCTCGGGATCGACAAACCCTGGAGAGGGCAAAGAAGTTGCTGATTTGCGAGATTTCCGAAGTAACGGGAGAGAGTAGAACCGCGACAGAGGAAAAGATAGATAGAGTTCTCAACACAAAAAAAAGCAAACCTATCTTTCCTGACACCACCAACGACTCCGGGCAGCACCTTCAAACTGGCAAAAGAAAGCGCCCAGCCGTCGAATCTACCCGATAATTACGGCACTCGCCGTTGTCATTCCAGGAAGACTTACCGGCGTCAAAACGCGAAAGAGACTTAATGCGGGCGCAGAAACTCGGTCAAAGGTCCTCAGAAATGAGCAGACATGTCACCGGGAATAATATGCGAGAAAAGCAATTCGCCGACATTACTCGTACCGAAATCAGAAGCACCAATCCGGCTTGGTATCAAATCGTCTCGAAGCATGCAAAATCGAATTTGCCAAAGGCGGTCTGGCAACTCTTCAATACTTTGGGTTCGTACATCGTGCTCGTGGCGCTGATGATTGTCATCGTGCAGCAGGGATATTCTTACTGGATCACTCTGGCGCTTGCTGTCCTGGCGGGAGGGATTCTTGTACGCGTTTTCATTCTTTTCCACGACTGTTGCCATGGGTCGTTCTTTGCCTCGCGCCGGGCAAACACAATTCTCGGCTATGTCACGGGTATTTTGACTTTCACGCCGTTTGATGATTGGCGATATGCTCACAATAGGCATCACGCCACCTCGGGAGATTTAGATCGGCGAGGAGTAGGCGATATCTGGACGATGACTACTGAGGAATATCTGACAGCATCGCGACTAACGCGGATCGGGTACCGAATTTATCGCCATCCTATTGTTTTGTTCGGCCCGGGAGCGGCGCTGCTGTTTTTAGTGCTCCAGAGATTTTCGAAAAAAGGTGCTTCCCAAGCCGCACGGAAGAGCGTGCTCATAACGAACTTGGCACTTTTGCTCTTGGTGGCTGTGGCGAGCCAGACGATTGGATTGCAGACATATTTAAGAGTTCAATTGCCAATTATTCTAGTCGGCGGCGGCCTTGGACTGTGGTTGTTTTATATTCAGCATCAGTTCGAAGATGTATATTGGGTGCGTCGCGAAAATTGGGATCCAATGAGCGTTGCGCTATACGGTAGCTCCTATTTCAAGCTGCCGAAAATACTACAGTGGTTCACTGGCAATATTGGCCTGCATCACATTCACCATGTTCGGCCGACTATTCCCAATTACTACTTGCAGCGGTGCTATGATGAAGCGCAGGCCCTTCAAGCAGCCCCAACGATCACACTCAAAATGAGTTTTAGATCGCTAAGACTGGGCCTGTACGACGAAAAAAATCAAAAGCTGGTTAGTTTTCGTTCCGTATTGGCGCGAGCAGCGAACCAGCAAACCGTGGAGCGTTGCTTAACGTGGCGCTGCAGTCTGCACGATTCGATAAACGCTTGAATGCTTGATGCGGTGCGCATGACCTTGCTATACCGACCCAATTGACGTAGGCTTTGCTTCGACTACCAAACGCCTAGGGTTGCCGTCTCTGGTTACCTGAAATCCTTCAAGTAAGCCCCTCTTCCTCAGCCCTTCAACGAAAGGCCGTCAGCTCCGGCCACGAAAGGGAACACCATGCGCTCTTTAGCACTTGTTGTGATTGCAATGGCGTCGATCATTATTGGGGTTGTCTTAAATAGTCTGCGCACAATCTTATATTCGCCCCGAGCGAAGCCGGCCAGACCCGCAGCCGAACCGGACGCGAATTAACTGCAATATCTGCTTAAGGAGGAGGATGGCCTCTGACAGACATTCGAGCGATACTAAAAGGCGACGACAGATGAAAAACAGCTTATCGTACAAAAACTGTGTGATTCGGTGCGAATCCTTCCAATTGGCCCAAAATACCGGTTGGATTCCCCGCTATTCTTTGACGCGACCCGGCGCCGACAAAAGATCGAATGCTGCTCGATTGCATTACGATCGTCTGGATCAAGTTTTTTGTACAGAGGACGAAGCCGACAGCTTTGCGCTGCAGGAAGCTCTGCGGTGGGTTGCTGAGAACATTCAGCCTGTATGGGTGAGCGAATAGCCAGGAGGGTTTACGTCATTATTGAATCAGTTGCCGGAAACAGTTTTCACCACCACAGTCGATGAGTTGCTTAACTGGGGCCGCGCGTCGTCGCAGTGGTACATGCTCTTCCCCTTGGCCTGTTGCGCCATCGAGTTGATGCAGACCGGCGGGCCGCGCGCCGATATCGATCGATTCGGTGCGGTGCCGCGCGCCACACCGCGATAATCGGATCTGATGATTGTCGCCGGAACGCTCACCTATAAAATGGCCAAGCGCACCATGCTTCTCTACGATCAGATGCCCGATCCGAAATACGTCATCTCGATGGGCAGCTGCGCCAACTGCGGTGGGCTTTTTCAGCTTGCCTACTCGCTCTGCAAAGGCGTGGACAAGATTATTCCCGTCGACGTCTACGTTCCCGGCTGCCCACCGCGTCCGGAAGCCCTAACCGAGGGGCTTCTGAGAATCCAGGACAAGATCATGCACGAGAAATGGCTGGTAAAAATGAGCCAGGCATCAACGTAAAATTTGATCCGCCAGAAGAGAGGTCCACTGCAATGATAGAAAAAGTAACGATAACGGATCGGGCCGCAGAAAAAATCCGCAAGCTTCTCGCCGGTGTCGCCGCTGGACATGGGCTGCGCGTCACGGTCGTCGAGGGTGGCTGCTCAGGTTTCGAATACAAAATGGAACTTGGACTTCCCGAGCTAGAAGACGAAGTCTTTGAAAAAGACGGTGCCCGTGTCTTTATCGACGCGCAGAGCATCCTCCATTTGAGCGGCACCGAGCTCGATTACAAGGACGAGTTGATGCAATCCGCCTTTGTCTTCAACAACCCCAACATCAAAGGAACGTGCGGCTGCGGTACCTCTTTCCACACTTGATTGGTGATAGGGGTCGGGAGGAACCATGACGGAGCGAACGGCACAACCGGAAGAGAAAAAGAAACGTAAAGGCACAGCTCTTCTTGCCGTGATGGACGAAAATTGCAGCAGCTGCGCCGGCTCGCCGCTATGTGAACTGCACTGCCCGGTAGAGAACTGTATTAACTTGCTCTACGAGGAAACCCCAGCCGGCGGATTGAAGCCCTATCGGGTTTGGGTAGACAACGACAAGTGTATCGGCTGTCAGATGTGTTTCAGCGACGATTTGACCAAGATCCATCGCCACAAGGACACCGGCGAGATCTTCCGCGAGTATGTCGGGAGATATTACGACAACTCTAGAAAGCCGGTTGAAGAGAACAAGCTGCCGAAGAAATTTCAGCTTGAATTGATTGGCACGGAGTCCGACGATCGGCTTGATAAAAAAATCTGCCCCTGGGACGCGATAAAGATGTACGAATTCGACGAGGGCGCCGAGCTGTCCAAAAATTTCTACGAGCCGCATAAAATCGATGCTGTGAATGGCTTATACGTCATGGACGCCGATGAAAAAAAACGGTTGGAAACAAAGCAGATCGAGCTCTACTTGGCCGGCGAGTCGGAGGATCGTCTCTGACCTCCATAGCCTCGACAAGAATGGAAGATCTATGATTTCGTGATCGAACACATCAGCGTCGTGAATAACTACCGATCCCAGTTCGATCGTATCATCGCGTGATCTTCTTCCGCGGAACGGGTGCGGAAGATGAAAGAAAAGCAGCCCTATAATCGGAACAGATCGCATAACTGCTGTGACGAGATGAAGCCGGCGAATGGGCCGGATTGACAAATCCACGCCGGATGACTTGTGGCATACTTTTTTGACTGCAGGCCCCCGCGGTGTAGGTGAACGGACCATTTCCTCAAAAGGCGCGTACGAAGCGCTGCATTCAATGCTTGAAATAGATCATTTCACTGACCTGGTTCGCGATCTTCGTTCCGCGCGCCAAGTCTTAACCGTCAGAAAACTGGGGTGGCTTATACGAGATACATTTTTTCGGTGGATTGCTGATAACCCGTTTCAAATGGCCGCAGCTCTGGCTTACTACACGCTTTTTTCGATAGCGCCGCTCTTGCTGATCGCCATCGCCGTTGCCGGCTCGTTGTTTGGGCGAGAAGCTTCCCAAGAACAGCTTATCGGTACAATTCAAGACTTCGTCGGGTTTCAGAGTGCGCACGCGATCCAGGCGATGGTCGAAAGCGCCAATCAGAGACCGCAATCAGGATTCTATGCAAGTGCCGTCGGCATGATTCTTTTGTTGCTCGGCGCCGGAGGTGTGGTCGGACAACTGCAAGACTCGCTTAATACGATCTGGCGGGTGACGTCCAAACCCGGTCGCGGCATCATAGGTTTCGCAAAAGATCGCCTGGTCTCCTACTCGATGGTTCTAGCGGTGGGATTTTTACTAGTGGTCTCGCTGGTCGTCACTTCTATTTAGGCCACAGCTCGGTGACATCCATTTACGGCGCCGCCCAAAAAAAAACATGAGAGACGAATAGTAGACCCACAACAAAAGAGTGACGAGTGAACCGGCGCTGAGTTAACCCAGGTCTACGCGACCCAGTACGGATCTAGAGTCATTCCGCATGACTCTGAAGTCCACGTCGAGGAATCAATCCAGAGTAAATCGCGCGATGTAGACGTGTTTAACCGCCGCAGTCCTAACTGTGATTTCGGATATCGTAAGCAGCTATTTGTGGATCGATCCTGCGATTGCGTACATTCTGGATTTCACAGCCTCGTTTGCGGTCATTGCCCTGCTTTTTGCCGTGATCTACAAATTCGTGCCCACAGCCCGAGTGGCATGGAAGGATGTCTGGCTGGGAGCCGATTAAAAATTTCCCGATTGAAAACATCAGCGGGTCGGCGGCTGAAATGCGCGTAAACCAGCTGCATGGAACAAAAAAACTTTCGTGTGAGCTATATGTACCTGTTCGGCAACGATAAGAAAGGTTTATGAAAAGTCCACAAACACATTCCAATCTCCCTAGTAGTAGCCACACCGAAACATCTTCGCTGATCGCCTTCGGGGCCGTTGTACTGATAGTTGCGTCTCTTTATTGGGCCCAATCGGTTCTTATTCCGATCGCGCTCTCTGTCATGCTAACCTTTTTACTAAGCCCGGTCGCTACTGCTCTGGAACGAACCGGTCTTGGACGGCTTCCTTCCATCATCCTGATCGTCCTACTTACCTTTTCCCTGCTCGCCACCGTTGGCTGGGTGGTTGCGATCGAGTTCACCAGCTTGGGTAATGAGCTACCAAAGTATACGGATAATATCAGGCAGAAAATCTCCGACGTGCGCGGGGCTGGCAAGGGCGGCGCCCTGGAGAATGTGCAAAAGGCGATTGAACAGGTCAAGGAAGAGATTCAAAAAAAGGAAGAACCTCGAACGAACAAAGAAAAGCCGAGCCAGGTTGTTGTGCAGCCGCAGGAATCATCTAGGTTTTGGCCGATTCCCCTCGTCTCCACGGCAATGTTAGAACCGCTTGCCGCAGCTGGTCTGGTGATTGTGCTGGTGGTCTTTATGCTCGTTCAGCGCGAAGACCTACGCAATCGCCTGATCCGTCTCGTCGGTTATGGCCGTTTGACGGTCACGACCCAGGCGATGGAAGAAGCGGGTCAGCGCATAAGCCGCTACTTGCTCATGCAAACGATCGTCAATTCATCCTTCGGGTTGGCGGTGGGTTTGGGACTCTATTTTATCGGTCTACCTTACGCGATCGTCTGGGGCTTTCTTGCTACGGTATTGCGTTTCATTCCATACGTCGGAACTTTTGCGGCGACAATTATGCCAACTGCCCTCAGCCTCGCGGTTTTTCAAGGCTGGCTGTGGCCGATCTTCGTTGTCGGATTGTTTTCGTTCTTAGAACTCCTCAATAATATGATTTTGGAGCCTCTGCTCTATAGCGAAAGTGCCGGCGTTTCCGGAGTCGGACTTCTAGTTGCAATCGCGTTCTGGACTTGGCTTTGGGGGCCAGTCGGACTGGTCCTCGCGACTCCCCTCACCGTTTGTGTTGTCGTGCTTGCCAAGTACGTGCCTTGGTTGGATTTTATCGGAGTGCTGATGAGCGATCAGCCGGCGATGGAATCGAAGATCAGCTACTATCAAAGACTGCTGGCTATGGATCAAGCCGAAGCGGCGGAGATTGCGGAAGAACATCTCAAGAATCATCCGCGGGAACTGATCTTCGATGCGGTGTTGATTCCGGCGCTGAGCTATGCGCGACGAGACCGCGAGCTTGGCAGGCTGACAGAAGACGGCGAGCAGTTTGTTTTCCGAGCGACACGGGAAATCGTCGAGGATCTTAACAGTCTGATGCCCGAGAGTTCGCCGGTCACACCCGACTCTGTCAAGACCGCGACGATTGTCGAAAATAACCCCGTCATCCCTCCAAAAAATTGCGTTCTGGGATGCCCAGCCCGTGATGAAGCGGATGAAGTCGCGCTCCACATGCTTACACAGTTATTCGATTCGACCCGATATGAAGTCGAAGTGATGTCCGACGCTCTGCTCACTTCCGAAGTCGTTGGCGTTATTGCCGATAGAGGTCCGGCGGTGGTTCTTATAGCAACAGTATCACGGGGCGGCATGACGCACGCACGTTATCTATGCAAACGATTGCGGACACGGTTTCCCCATCTCAAGATTGTTATCGGAAAATGGGGTCTGGGAAGCGAGGATAGCAACAGTGTCGCGCTCGCGGGTGCCGACAGGGTGGGGACTACTCTGATTGAAACACGCGACCAGATCATCCGATTGAGCCAAATCAGCCTTGATCCCGATACTCCCCAAACTGTTCCGTCTCTGTCTCCTCTTGATTCAGACCTGTTTGCAGACGCCAGCGCCTCAATTTAACGAGCGCGCAAATAATCGAGCGGATTTCTTAAGACAAGCGGTTTAGGCAGCGATTGATGCTTTTTGTGCCGTAGCACTTAATTTCGTCCCGAACCCAAACTTGCCCTGCTGGTCCACCCGCAAGTCACCTGGCTTTGCCCCTTAAGACCCCCACCCGGATCAGCGCGGCGCCACTTACAAGCGCTAACCCGATCAATAATGGTGACATCGGGATGACCTTCTGGCTGTCAACAGTGGCTATTAGGGGGTCACTGTCGATCGCCTTCCCGCGGCTTGTGTAAGGAATTCCGCGATAGGCGAAAGCCACAATGCCGAGAACGACGAGAGCGATTCCAAAAAACTGCATCAGCATGATACGCATCGTAATGTATTCCTTCGTGTTTTGAGGTGAAACGGCCGATCCGCTCACCGCATTCCCAAGACCCAACACCAGCTAAACCATTCGTTCTTTTAGCCTCCCAAGTTTTCCCGCCGATCTTCCTGATAGGCCTGCTTTTCAGCCTCCGTTGAGTGAAGGACCGAATCGGAGGGTTTACAAAGTATGAGCTTTTTTCCTTCTTGTAGAATCACCTCCGCAGTCTGGCGCAGCTTGGTCGCCTGATGTTTCAGATAATCAACGCTTTTACCGCTACGTTCACGAAGCTCGCGCTGCTGTTTATCGACGAGAAGCGCGGCCATCACTCCGCCGATGGCGGCAAGACCGAGACCATTAAGTAGGTAAAAAAAATCGCCATTCGGTGTCATACGTTTGTCCTCTCGAACGTTTCGTGCATTGCGCGGCTCCTTTTATGATTACAAGTAGAAGTTAAGCACCCGCACGCACAGTGTCTACGATGAGAAAATAATAAAGTCGTCGATAAACACCGCTTCATAACAGGCGCGTATATATACCCAGTGCACCGCGAGCGAGTCGGTAACATGCAGTCCGGGTGCTAGGGTCAGTGTGGTCAAGTAAAAACCGCCCGGCTCGAGACTGTAAGTCGGCTGACGAACAAGCCCCCGCCATTGACATTGGTAGCAACGTGGCTATGTTGAGAGACCTCTCCGAGAGTCACGACATCGAAGCGTCACGCTAGCCCCACGATAGATCTCTTCATTCACGGTAATGGTGGGTGTTCAAAACGGCTGCCGGCCAAGAAGGCAAGCCCACGAGCGCAATCTACGGACAACGGGTTAAGAATTGGCTCGAGAAACGCCTTGACACAGCCACAGCGGTGTAAACGGAAACCGCGGCGGATACGGGGCGAAAAGGATAGCTGGAAAATGGAATTACGTAGACATGCTTTTATGTCGCACGGATGGGTTCGCCTTTGGCCACCGCACTGGAAATGGACCTTCGGAGGGGATAACACCCGTCCCTTCGGAGAAATGGGGGTTCTCGAAAACATTCAGCGATCAACTGTGGACCCCAACGCGTGCTATTTGATCATGAACCATGCAGGCGCTAAGTATGTGGCTCATCTCCATTTTGATCATGAAGGTTTTTGCGATCAGTTGTGTGATTTACTGCCACGTCATTATGGTCGGTCACTTCAAGAAATCGGCAAATTAGATATTCCCTAGTGTTTAGCCTTCCCCGCACTAAGATGACTTGCTGAGCTTTTTAATTTTCAACATTGTCCACTATTAGACAGCAATCACCGCCGGCGATGGTTACCTTAAGCTAAGGCGAGAGCTGTAATGGCGCGCAAGAGGTAGAAGGCCCGTCGACAGAACCAACGTGGGCATGGACTTCCGCTCGGTTCGGCAACGAACGTATTCCCGATTCAGACCGCTTCCTCTTCCAAGAATCAAAGGCTTAACCGGCCTAAAAAAGGAGAGTTATGAATCCTCTATTTATAATCGCGGTGCCACTGGGGTTGGTGATCCTGGGCATGGTACTGAACAGCTGGGACCTCGGGTTCAATCAGCCGATGAGCTCGCCGGAGCAAGATCCGGTCAAGAAACTGACGGCGGAAAAGGAATCCTATCGCAAGTTCTTCGATGTGCAGAGAGCCCAGGCGAAAAAGCGCCAGAAGCGGGTCGGGCAGTATGGCTGGTTGGTGATGGCCTCTTTCATTGGCGCCTTCATCTGGCTCTATGCGGATACTGTGAGCAAGACGAGCCTATCGAATCGAATTGCCGGGCTGCAAACCCTGGCAACCGAAGAAGGCAAACAGATGGTGCTCTCGGTGACTTTGAGCGACGGCAACAATGTCAAATACCTGATCAAACTGCCTCAGGCGGATAAATTGGTGGGCGCCGCAAAGGAAGCCCCCGCCCCAAATGAAAAGGTCTCATCGTGGGAGATCGAAAAATTGGGCACGGCTCTCAGCACCGGCGATAATCCATTGCCGCTTGGCATCGATCTGAAGATGTCCCAAGTAGCCGTCCAAACCAGATAGGCGCGACAATTCCCAGAGCCGAACAGACCCGGCGCGGCGGATACTTTCTCTCGGTAGCAGTCACGATTCCGGCCGCGCCGTGTATACCACGGAGTTAACAGTGACGATGATTTCTATGGATAAAGGTTCGGAGCCGATTGATTCGGCGGCGCAAAATTCGCTCAGCCAGTTTGCCAAGCTGTTGAAAGAATTCGCCACGAAAGTTGAGGTTCGTGAAGATACGGCAAGCTACTGGCAACTCGTCTTCTTACAGAGCAAGGCTAACGGCTGTTCTTATCGTGCCGAAGATCTACCGGATTCGAAGTGGCACTGGCCCAAAGGTACTTGGTTTCAGGAGCAGCGGCGTCATTGCCTCCATCCTGGCAAATTTGCCGGACACCAATGAGCAACTAAATCCTGCGTGATCGGCATGCTGAACCCTTAGCCGATCAGTCAAGGAGGAAAAATGCATAGTCGAAACATAAATTTCAAGCTCAGACCCAAACGCGTAGCGGAGTTTAGCAGGATTTTTGAAGAAGAAGTCATTCCTTTGCTCCAGAGAGAACAAGGGTTTGACGATGTCATCAGCTTCATCGCTCCGGATCGTAATGAGGCGGTTGCTATCAGTCTCTGGGATAAAAGAGAAGACGCGGAGGCCGACACCCAAAAAACCTACCCTGAAATTTTGAGAGCTGTCGCAGGCGTGATTGAAGGCACTCCTAAAGTAGAAATCTTTGAGGTTGAAATTCGACCCCGCACTCGATTGGTGCTAGGTCGATTGGCTCGATGGTTCCTGACGATTCGGAGGCGGAAAGGCTCATCTACGAGATGCCCGCAGCCGCTCGGGCCGATCTTACAAGCCAAAGTCTCCGCAACGTAGTCGAATAGCGCAGCTCAGAGGAACGTAAGGTTGAAAACCATGAATACTGCGACAAATGCGACCGAAGAGCTGGTCAACCGAGAATATAAATACGGTTTTATAACCGAGATCGAAACCGATACGGTGCCTCGCGGGCTCAACAAGGACATCGTTCGGTTGATTTCAGCCAAGAAGAACGAGCCGAGCTTCATGTTGGACTGGCGCCTGAAGGCTTACCGGCACTGGGAGAAGCTGGAAAAGTCGGAGGCAGAACCAAAATGGGCCAACGTTCATTATCCGCCGATCGACTACCAGGACCTTATCTACTACTCGGCGCCAAAGACAAGCGCCGGCTTAAAGAGCCTTGACGAGGTAGACCCCAAGCTGCTTGAAACCTATGCGAAGCTTGGGATTCCTCTCTCGGAACAAAAGTGGCTCACGGGCGTCGCGATCGACGCAGTTTTTGACAGCGTCTCGGTGGCGACGACGTTCAAGGAAAAACTCGCAGCTTTGGGGATCATCTTTTGTTCCTTTTCCGAGGCGCTGCAGAAGCATGCCGTACTAGTAAAAAAATATCTCGGCTCGGTGGTGCCCTACAGCGACAACTTCTTCGCCGCCTTGAACGCGGCTGTGTTTAGTGACGGATCGTTCGTTTACGTCCCCAAAGGCGTGCGCTGCCCAATGGAGCTATCGACGTATTTTCGTATCAATGCTGCAGAGACGGGCCAGTTTGAACGCACGTTAATCGTTGCCGATGAAGGCAGCTCTGTGAGTTATTTGGAGGGATGCACGGCGCCGATGCGGGATGAGAATCAGTTGCATGCAGCCGTCGTGGAACTCATTGCCATGGACAATGCGCAGATCAAGTACTCGACGGTCCAGAACTGGTATCCCGGTGATAAAGAGGGCAAAGGCGGCATCTACAACTTTGTCACCAAGCGCGGCAAGTGCCTGGGAAACAACTCCAAGATTTCTTGGACGCAGGTTGAGACCGGATCGGCGATCACTTGGAAATATCCGAGCTGCATCCTGCAAGGGGACAATTCGGTTGGAGAGTTTTACTCGGTGGCCCTCACCAACAAGTATCAGCAGGCGGATACGGGCACCAAGATGATCCACATCGGGAAAAACACCAAGAGCACGATCATTTCCAAGGGGATCTCCGCCGGACATGGACAAAACACCTATCGGGGACTCGTGAAAGTTATGCAAGGCGCCACGGGCGCGCGTAATTATTCGCAATGTGATTCTTTGCTGTTGGGCGATAAATGCGGCGCGCACACTTTTCCTTATCTTGAGGTAAAGAACAACTCATCACAGGTGGAGCACGAGGCTTCGACTTCGAAAATCGGCGAAGATCAGCTGTTTTACTGCAGGCAGCGCGGGATTTCTCCGGAAGACGCGGTAACGCTGATCGTCAATGGTTTCTGCAAACAGGTGTTTCGCGAGCTGCCGATGGAGTTTGCCGTGGAAGCGCAGAAGCTTCTCGGTGTCAGCCTCGAAGGCAGCGTCGGCTAACGGCAGCCAAAAACTGCGGCCAGACGCCCTGAGCAGCCGAACTATTGCGATTTTTCGATTGAGAGCGACAAAGAGATGAAAAAAGACTTCCGCTGCGATTCCTTGACGCTTCATCCTGTCCAATCGAAAATCCAATGGTTTTAAGTCACAGAGAACGCCACCGTACAGAACGCATTGGTTGGCTGCGTGCGACGGTATTGGGCGCAAACGACGGCATCGTTTCGACGGCGAGTCTGGTGCTCGGCGTCGCCGCGGCGCATGCAACGCACGGCGACGTACTGGTCGCGGGAGTCGCTGGGCTGGTCGCTGGAGCAATGTCGATGGCTGCCGGCGAATACGTGTCTGTCCACTCACAGGCAGACACCGAGCAGGCCGATCTCGCGCTTGAGCGCGCGGAACTAAAATTAGATGGCCCCGGCGAGCACAGGGAACTCACGGCGATCTATGTCGAGCGCGGCCTCGATCCTGCGCTCGCGAAACAGGTGGTGGATCAACTCACGGCTCATGATGCCATAGGCGCGCATGCCCGCGACGAACTCGGTATATCCGAGACTCTCAGCGCGCGTCCGATCCAGGCTGCGCTGGCGTCGGCCAGCAGCTTTGCTGTTGGAGCAACCATGCCTCTTTTGACCGCCATTATAGCCTCTGAAGCGAATCTGATCCCTGTGGTTTCTGGAACGTCACTGGTATTTCTCGCGCTCCTGGGTGGCATGGCGGCGCGGGCCGGCGGCGCACCGGTGACCGTGGGCGCAATGCGCGTCACCCTGTGGGGTGCGCTAGCGATGGGAATGACTGCTGGGGTCGGTCGTCTTTTCGGAACGGTCGTGTAGAGGCGAAAGGCAAGGAAGGTCTCTACGAAGAGTACGTTAAGTGCTACCGGAAAGTATAGTGCAAGAATAGCTGCCGGTGTGAATGAGCGCATTCGAAACTGAACCCGCTGAGTTGACATCCGCCGCGCTTACCGGGAGTTTCCCAACAAGAAAGTGGGGTAAAATGAACTTATCAGTGCATAAATTTACCAGCCGGATTCTTCCCGGTTTATCCGACCGGCAATTCGCCGAAACACCGGTTGAGCCGGGACGACGAAAGCGTGTGAAGAATTTTATCGCTGATGTGCGCAAACAATACGCGGAGAAAAAGAAAAATTTACCGCCCAACGACAAAAGGTATCGGCCGTCTCGGATCTGGTATTTCTTTGCCATCATTTTTCTCGTGCTATCGATGCAAAATTTTTTTGTTGGCACTCACGTCGAGCTTATTAGCTATAGCCAATTCAAGGCTCTCCTCAAGAAAGATTTGATCAGTGATCTTGTCATTCGCGAAACGACCATCGACGGCAATTTAAAAGGAGCCGCGGTTAAGGAAGTTTTCACGCCGGAGAAACTTAAGGAAGTTTCTCCGGATATCCTTGCCGGTAAAAAAGTTTTTCCATTCAAAACCGTGAGAGTGGAGGATCCGACGCTCACGTCCGAGCTAGAAACAGCGAAACTGCCCTTTAAGGGAGAAGTAAGCAGTAATTGGCTGCCGACGATTTTGTCCTGGGTGGTTCCCGTGGTGCTATTTGTTCTCATGTGGAGCTATCTTGGCAAAAAAATGGGGTCGGCAAGCGGCGGTTTGATGCAGATCGGCAAGAGCAAAGCCAGAGTCTACATCGAGAAAAAAACCGGAGTTACGTTCGCCGACGTGGCGGGCATCGACGAGGCCGAAGAAGAAGTCGCGGAGGTGGTCGGGTTCCTGAAAGATCCGGATAAATATCAACGACTGGGCGGCCATATTCCCAAGGGTGTGTTGATCGTGGGGCCGCCGGGCACAGGAAAAACGCTTCTGGCTCGCGCTGTAGCGGGCGAGGCCGGGGTTCCTTTCTTCAGCCTGACCGGTTCCGACTTCGTCGAGATGTTCGTCGGCGTCGGCGCAGCGCGGGTCAGGGACCTCTTTATGCAAGCGATGAAGAATGCCCCCAGCATCATCTTCATCGATGAGCTCGATGCTGTCGGCAAAGCTCGCGCCGTAAGCATGGTCACGGGCAACGACGAGCGGGAACAAACACTGAATCAACTTTTAGCCGAGATGGATGGGTTCGATCCAAATCAAGGGGTGATCATCATGGCCGCCACCAACCGGCCGGAGATCCTCGACCCCGCGCTGCTCCGTCCGGGGCGATTCGATCGGCAGATCCTGGTGGACCGTCCCGACATCAAGGGACGCACGAAAATCCTCCAATTGCACGCAAAGAAGGTGAAGCTTTCCGCTGACCTCGATCTCGCAGCGGTGGCAGCCAAAACGCCCGGCTTTGTCGGCGCCGATCTCGCCAACATCGTCAATGAAGCAGCGTTACTGGCGGCGCGTCAGGACAAAGCGTCGATCGATATGGCGGAATTTGACGAGGCGATCGAACGGGTAGTCGCGGGATTACAAAAGAAAAGCCACGTCATCAATCCCAAGGAGAAAAAAACTGTTGCCTACCACGAGTCGGGCCACGCGCTTTTGGCGGAGCTGGTGCCGGGCGCTGACCCCGTTTCCAAAATTTCTATTATTCCGCGCGGAATCGCCGCCTTGGGTTATACGACGCAGCTACCGACCGAAGACCACTATCTCTTGACACGTTCTGAACTGGTCGCGCGTATCGATGTTCTTTTGGGCGGGAGAGTCGCGGAGGAGATCGTCTTCGGTGAAATATCGACCGGCGCGCAAAACGATCTGCAACGAGCGACCGAAATTGCCCGGACGATGGTCACCCAATTCGGTATGAGCGAAAAGCTCGGCCTGGCTACTCTCGAAGGACCGCGGCGCGCCACGTTTCTGATGGTGCCCACTGAAAGTCGCCAAGAGTACAGCGAGGAAACCGCCCGCCTGATCGATGCGGAGGTTAAACAAATACTATCGGAAGCACATACCAAGGCCCGCGACATTTTGCTTGCGCACCGCGCCGCGCTGGAGGAATTGGCGCAGCTGCTGCTGGAAAAAGAAGTTGTCGATAGGCCGGCTCTGCAGGCGATTCTTAAAGTCAGAAGGATCGACAGCGTCAAAGAAAAAAATGATAAGAAGCGGTCGCCGGAAGTGCAGCGGAGCGAAAAGATTCAGCCAAATGTGGAGCGCGAGATATGAAGAACGAAACAGAGCGACACGGAGAAAGACCGGAATTTGATGAGCACGCCAACGAAGAAAATTATTTTGCCGTGAAAGAACACGAGCTCGTCGAAGATATGAAGGCCGAGTTTCGCGGGGTGCAAGCAGCCCGCCGGGAAGCACAGATGGCGACCTGCCCAAAGTGTTCAGGGCAATTCGCCAAGTATCGGTTTCTGGGGTTCGAGTTGGATCGGTGTGAAACTTGTGAAGGGATCTGGCTCAACAAAGGCGAACTCCAAGGCATTTTGAGACAACAGGCCCGCGGTCCGCTGGGAGTCTTTCTGGATCGATGTTTTTCCAAGGTCAAAAACGGAAATAATCCTTAGCTCGGTAGCCGGGCAAGCTGAGGGACTGCGAGGACTCGGAATGCTGGAATTTGAACTCTAGTCCTGGAAGTTCGCGAAGTTTTAGCCCGGCTCTCAAACGGGTCAAGGTTCGCTAACTTCTATATCCGTCTACCGAGACGAGTCGAAAGAGCCCGCGAGACCGGTCTTTTCGCCCGGAAAAAATCCTTTAAGCCTGTTCAATTTTAGACCGTAATTCCTGCCGAGCCGATGCTACGCTCGCTGCAAGTGGAGACAATGGCAGGCTCTCCGGGACCTGCCGTACTCGCGCACATCGGTCTTCGTACCGCGTTCACCCGACAGGCGAATCCGTGGTCGTGAAGGCGCGCATATGGATATCGAACATCGAGAGAGGGTGGAAAAAACTTGATTCAGGCCGTCACCCGAAACCTTAACAAGCGTTGGACTGAGCTGCTGCAAGCGAGGCACTGAAGTCACACATCGAGAGGAGGATCAGCGTGAAAGAACAGCTGAAGGAACCCTTAATCGAGAGTTAACTGCGCGCATCGCGCAAAGTACTGCGGCATTGACTGTAACAGACGCCCATCTGAGCGATAAACATTTTCGCAATCCAATAGAAAGTTCAGAAATGAGGACAGATATCGGTACCGTCACGGCCAGCATAGCTCACGATGTCAACAATATTTTAAGTATTATCCAAGCGTACGCAGCGCTCATCGTGAGCAATCCTGCGGAGACAAATTCTGTTACTGAGAATGCCGAAGCGATCAGAGCAACCGTGCAGGAGGGTATCGCGTTGACGCGGCAGATGCTTGCGGTTGGGCGAAAAACAAAGACAAAGTTGGGGCTTGCAGATATCAATGGCCTGCTCCAACAAACGATTAAACTATTGTCCCCGATGTTTCCGACGACAACCGTGCTCGCCGCAGATCTCGATCCGGGCGTGCCGATGGTCATGATCGATAGCGGTTCGATAAATCAGGCCATACTCAATATCTGTTTGAACGCGCGAGATGCGATGCCGGACGGTGGTAAAATTATTTTTCAGACCCGAACGACCGTAGGTGCCGTTTTGCGCCCACGTTTCCCGGACGCCAAAGCCAAACAATACGTACACGTCAGTGTCGCGGATACCGGCGTTGGAATGGAAGCGGGGGTCAGGAGCCGCGTCTTTGAATCGTATTTTACCACTAAGAAGCCTGACCAAGGGACCGGACTCGGGCTTTCGATCGTTCATGGCATTGTCAGTGAGCATGCAGGCTTCATCGAGGTGAGCAGTGAGCCAGGTTGCGGTTCGAGCTTCCATCTTTATTTGCCGATTCCAGGCGACAAAGTAGCGACGAATGCCGTAACGCCTCCACGGGCGCAAGACGAAATAGAAGATCGATCGCGGCCGCGTGGGACGGTTCTCTATGCGGAAGACGACGCAAGGTCTCCGGTTTGATGCAGCGGTTTTTAGAGCGGGATTTGAAGTCCTGAAAGCGCAAGATGGGGCCGAGGCGGTGGAAGTACATTCGTCATAAAGATCTCATCACCATCGCGATTCTGGATTTCGGTTTAGCCAAACTGAACGGCTGGGATGCTTTTCAAATGATGAAAAAAATCAATCCGAAGCTAAAAGGTATTCTTGCCAGCGGCTATCTGTCCGCCGAAGCCGAATCGTGGTTGGCAATAGGAGAGCTGAACGGTGTCCTTCAGAAGCCCTACGCCCCGGCAGATGTTCTCGCCACGATCAAACGGACAATTCAGGGCCAATAATATAGCGGGGAGTTTTGTATCGCTGTTTGGATGTTTGTAGTTATTCGCGGGACGCCGACTGAGCTACCCAGGGCAGCTCAATGTGACCCGTAGACGCTTGATTAGGCACTTGAAGCGGCGCGCGATAATCCATTGGTAAATCGTCCAATATTAGACTGCAAATGCTTTGGGGCCGGCCTAAGCTTCCGTCCATTACTACTATTAGGTTTCATCTCCACGGGTTAGTTGAAGATGTTCAAAGCACGTTGACTTGAACGCTAGTCACGTCAAACGAGAGTGCCGCGATGAAAAAAATGATGTTGCTGTTGGTGCTGATGATGGGTCCCGGTCTCGGAGGGGGAACCGTTGCCTTATCAAAGCAAGCGAGGGTCCTCGGCGTTACCGAAGAGCGGCTTGGCGCACGACCCGCGCACGAATATGGCACCGAACATCAGGTCAATGCTGTAAACGAAAACAACTATGGCAACGAAAAACGATTGCTTCGCATCGGTCCGACTAACGAGGTCGAAATGAAGCGATTAAAGCTCGTGTTTCTGCTAGTGATGAGTCTAGGTCAATATCGCACGCCAGTTTACTAGTCACTCATCACAACAGTAGGAAAAGTTGCGGTCTAAAACTCCGCAGGTTGTACTGCAAACGAGAGATTTCATGTACGCAATTATTTGGCCGGTGCTGATAGGAGTTATCGGTTGGTCGATAGCAAACATGGCAGGACAACATCAATACGCACAGATTTTAGGCGCCGATCCTAGCGCGCTCGAGATCATGCTGGGAATTGTTGTCACCGGTGTCGGCTGTCATCTATTCTTACACAGTTCTTCGACTCGATGACCGAATAGTCTGCTCGCATCGAATAAGGGCAAGCTGATCGCCCCGAAACTTATTAGCCGAGGCGTCATCTGCTTTCGGAGTTCAGCTCTGCCGTTCATCATTGCCTGGCAGCAGAGCGGTTAAAGCGAGCGCGGCTCCGTGATTTATCCTTCATCGCCTTTTTCCCGCTTTCCGAAGTGGACGGCACGAGCCACGGGCCATCCAAGCTGCATTCATGGCTGCGGCTTTGATCATCGTCGTCTGGCACCTCACCGGTCCAATATTCGAGTTCAGCGACACATAGCAGTTGATCATCAACACGGGCACGACGATCGTCACATTCCTGATGGTGTTTTTGATTAAGAATACCCAGAACCGTGATAGTCACGCCGTCCAACTCAAGCTCGACGAGCTGATTGGCGCGGTGAGCGGCGCGCACAATGCCTTACTCGATATCGAGGGCTCGAACAATCGGAGCTCGAGCGGTTTCGCGTGCGCTACGAAGAACTTGCGCGCACTGCACGCGACGGGTTGCGTAACGTGACGATGATTTCTATGGATAAAGATTGGGAGCGGATTGATTCGGCGGTGCAAGATTCGCTCAGCGCGTTTGCCAAGCTGTTGAAATAATTCGCCACGAAACTTGAGGTTCGTGAAGGTACGGTAAGCTATGGCAACTCGTCTTATTGCAGAGCAAGGCGAACGGCTGTTTCTAGCGTGCCGAGAATCTGCGACTCAGCCCGATTAACCCGGTCAGCAGTCGGCTCGCATATTTCAGGCGGTTTTGTCGGTCAGATGCTTGGCACAGGCATCGGCAACTTTACTATCGACTTTATCTTCACCCGGCATGATCGCCCAACTGTACTTTTCGATGTAACGCCCGCGGTCCCAAGAATCCTTTCCCTTCATTTCTTCGAGTCTTTGGACCTTCGCCGTGTCCCGGTTTAACTGTGCCACACAGATCGCTCCGAGGCGGTCGGCAACCGCACCGGCAGCAGACTCCTTGGCCATTGCCGCAGCAGTGCCACTCGTAACCCATCCGCCATAGTTGAACCCCACGACAGCCAACAAGGCTGCGCCGCCAATGGCACTCCACGAACCGAGCTTAATTTTTTCCCAATCCATACGACACCTCTCTAAAATTCAGGCTTGGAATACGCGGATTTAATTCTCCGCACTGGTGACAAATCCAAAAATCGGAATATTGTTTAGCGGCGGAACATTCTTCACAGGCTGTGCACTTTTCATGACGACAGAAACCGCAAATCATGCTTCATCCTGCGCTGACTGAGAATCGGTTGCTGTCCAATATTGGACATCTTGAAAAATATTTTCGCAGCAATGGCGGTCCGGTTAGTCTGGTCCGAGTGTGATCACTAATAGAAGATTTCAGCGCAACAAGTCTTGCTCGCGATGTAACTGCCAGTAATCGATATGCAATTATTCCTGAGACGCTGCCGACACACTACCCTGCTTATTGTTTCAATTCTCCCCCTTACAATTAGGCGAAGCGCAGTTGCGTGAGCGACGCGCGCGCCGATCCGCCGCTAATATCCGGAATGATGTTAAGCTCGAGCGTGGTTGCTCCGGCGAGATTTAGCGAATAATCCTCACATTCGCGTGTCGTGTCGGGAGGGCTGAAATTGTACTGCTGACGTACGATCTCACGGTACGAATGGCCCCCGTCCGCGGACCACCGAAGCACAAACTGCTGAGTGCGCTCTAACTCTGTTTCGTCAAACTGTAGATGCAGACGTTTGATGGCCTGCGGTTGGTTGAATACAAGCCGCACCGTCTGCGGACCCGGTTGCGCCGCTCGCCATCCAGTTGCAGTTCCCGGGAGCAACCCTGCCTCGATTGGATACTCCGCGTCTTCTGAGGTAACTTCAACCTCCGCCAAAGCCTCCTCATTCAACCAGTGTTGGTCCGAGAGCGATGCATTTTGGGTATTCTGATCGATAATCCGTTTCAGCATGACTGACCTCCGAAAGCTACGAATAAAAGCATGCCTATAGATATAGCGTGCACCTTATTTGTTGATCATTAAAGAGCGGGCCGCCGACAAAAAATCGATTTAAAGGCTCAACTGGTTCAATATTAGACATTCGCCGTTTCCAAATCGTAATGCTTACATACTATGAATTAATCATTAGATGCCAAGGCAGTCGGAAAATTCTTCGTGAAATTTTGTCTACCTTAGAGAGAGGTCTTTGCAAAAAGGAAAGTAAGATCGACTTTCGCTTCAAGGGATTCTTATTCGTGGGGAAGTCTCGGGCAGGAGACGGACAACATCGATATGCACGATCGGGTTCTCGGGCCACGACGAGCGCCCACGTCCCGATGGCGATCCTCAAGAGAGTAGCTCGATTGATGGGGGGCTGTCCGAAACAGACATCACAAAGACTTAATTTAGCGGCAAAGGACGCACTGAAGATCGCATACTGGAGGAAATACGAGTGGAAGAACAGCTGCAGGAGCTTAATCGAAAGTTCAGGGCGGGAATCGGGCCACGTACGGTGGCACTGGCACAAGCAAACGGCGGTCTCCTAAGCGGTAAGTTTTCCACCCAGGTCGGGAATGCATACAGGGCAGATATCGGTGAGCTCGCAGCAAGCATAGCTCATGACTTCAACAATATCTTGAATGTCGTCGAAGCCTATGCGGCACTCATCGTGAGCAATCCGTCCAGACCAAAAGATGTGATCGAACATGCCGAGGTAATCAAGGAAACCGTCGAGAAGGGCGTGATACTGGCACGGCAGCTAGTGGCGCTTGGACGAAAGGCGGAAACAGAGCGGGAGTCGGCAAATATCAACGATTTGCTCCACCGGATGGTCAAGTTACTCACGCCGATGTTTCCGACGACCATTGTCATCGCCGAAGATCTCGACGCGTGCGTGCCGATGATTATGATCGATTCCGGTTCAATCCATCAGGCGATACTCAATCTCTGTATAAACGCGCGGGATGCGATGCCAGAGGGCGGCAAGATTCTTTTGCTGACTCGATTGGTTGCGGGTGCTTTATTGCGCCAACGCTTAGTCCAGGCCGAAGCAGAACATTATGTATGCATTAGCGTCGCGGATACTGGCGTTGGAATGGAAGCAGAGGTCAGGCACCGCGTCTTTGAATCCTATTTCACCACCAAGAAATCGAGCCGAGGAAGCGGCCTCGGCCTCACAATAGTTTACAGGATCGTCGCTGAACATGCGGGCTTCATCGAGGCAACCAGTGAACCAGGTTGCGGTTCGACCTTTCAACTATATTTGCCGGTTCCATGAGACGCACCAGTGGCAAACACTGTGACGCCGAAGGCGGCGCATCTGCTGCTTAGCTCAACTGACTGTCGGTTATTTCGCTTTGACATCCATAATCCGGTCACACTCTTCCGCGCAGCGGAGTGGTGAACACTCAGCTCCCATTTGTCGACCAATAAATGTAATGCGGTACCGGTCAGTTTGAAGTTTTGGTCGGCAATTATCCACACTTGGTAGAATAATAACTACAAGATAAGGAATCGTTACTCGCTGAAAACAGTTTGTAGTGAACCGATGAGCCATGTTTTTGTTACATTAACGACGGAATCGTCGATTAACACTTTCTCCGCACACATTGGGCACTAAACTTGCGCTAGTATAATCACGCGAGGCAAACCGCCCACTTGATATGGGGCGATCCCTGCAGGGTCGCTGCCATCCCACCACGTGAACACGCTGTGACCGACCCTCGGTGACAGTGGCACCCATTTTCGATTGCCAAACAAGACAAGGCTGCCAGGTGCTGCGGCATAATAGCTTCGGAAAAGTAGGAGTGAAAAATCATAGAGGAATTAAGGAGGTTTTGTGAAAACAGGTGTTTTAGCACTAGTTCTAGTAGCATTTTCATTGTTAGGCTGCGGCAAAAATAATGAGGCGTCGAAGAGAGATGAGCCCGCTCAAACCACCGCAGTTGAGCCGGACAATACCGGGCGCAATGTTAGAGACGCCGATGGAACAACCAAGACGCCGGGAGATCAATCGGAGAGCGAAACCGATCGGACGATTACTCAGAACGTCCGGCAAGCGGTGACAGCCGACGATTCGATCTCAACGAACGGCAAGAACGTTAAGATCGTCACGGTGGATGGCACGGTGACGTTACGTGGTCCGGTCAAGAGCGAGCAAGAGAAAACTAATATTGCTGCCAAAGCCCAGCAGATCGCAGGAGTTAAACAAGTCGATAACCAATTGGAAATCGCCAACTAATATCCGAGGAGGATAACATGTCAAAAGCAGTTTTTTGTTTAAGCGATAGTGAAGTTCAAGCGGGAAATATCGTCACAGAGCTAAAGAGTGCCGGGTTTTCGAACAATGATATTTCGGTGCTGTTTCCAGACAAAGCAGGAACCAAGGATTTTGCTCACGAACAGCACACTAAAGCTCCAGAAGGAGCTGCGGCAGGAGCGGGGACAGGAGGCATTTTGGGTGGAGGATTGGGATGGCTCATCGGAATCGGATCCTTGGCGATTCCCGGGGTCGGCCCATTCATCGCCGCCGGACCGATCATGGCGGCTCTCGCCGGTGCAGGTATCGGCGCCGCAGTCGGTGGGCTAACGGGTGCCTTAGTCGGCATGGGCATCCCTGAATACGAAGCCAAACGCTACGAGGGAAAAATCAAAGAGGGAAACATCTTGATCTCCGTACACTCGGAAAACAGCGAAGAAAGAAAACGCGCCAGGGATATTTTTGAGCGTGCCGGCGCTCACGACATCTCGTCGACCGAAGAAGAGAGTGTTCCCAAGGAACAGAGAATCGCTTAGTTTGCTACTTGCGAATCCGCAGACTGAGTCGGCGGATTCGCCGCTTGACCTGGGCGCTAATCAACATTAATGACTCTTAACTTTGTGAGGAGATAAACACGATGAATGCTTTGGAGCTTCTTAAAGCAGACCATGAAAAGGTGCAACAACTGTTCAAAAAGGCGGAAGACGCTAACCCGGAACGCCAGAGACAATTGTTTGAGGAAATCAAACAAGAACTAGAAACTCATACGCACATCGAGGAGACGGTTTTTTATCCGGCGGTAAAAGAAGCCGACGAACTCAAGGATATGGTCCTGGAGTCGCTCGAGGAACACAAGCAAGTCAAGACATTGCTGCGAGAGATGGAAAACCTTACTTCGGACAGCGAGAAGTTTGAGCCCAAGCTCAAAGTTTTGATGGAAAATGTCGAGCATCATGCTGTGGAAGAGGAAGAGAAGAAGATGTTCCCAAAGGTGCGCAAAGTCATGGACGCCGAGAAGTTGGATCGGTTAGGTCAGGAGCTCGAAGCCGCCAAATCGAAAGATCTACGAAAAGCCAGTTGAGTTTTCAGATTTTCGTCGCTAAAGAGAGCGGCGAAATTCATCGGCGAAGCTATCTTCAGCCATGGCGCCATCGGTTGCGCCATGGCAGCTTCGATCCAGCGAGCTCGGCCGCGGTTCCCCATTATTGCGCTCCCGCTGATCACGACCCAGGAAACGATTGCGGTATCTAGCTGATAGAGTTATGGACGCCAAAGCGGTGATTCATGTCGGAATTGGTTTGATTTGTTTTGGAATCGCGGCTTTGACTTACCCGGGCGTTACGAGTACGAGCAAAGTTGTGGAGAATGCGCACCAGCAGTCAAGCATTAAGAACCGGGATAGCACCTTCGTTCCACCCTTCGTCGGTGGATTGTTGCTAGTGGTGGCGTCGTGTTAGTCGCTATGGGAGCCAACGCTTCCCCCCATTGAAGGTCGGGAGATCGCGCGCGCTTGTTGTTAGCATTGGCATTCGTATTGTGTCAGCTATCAGCGAACTGACCAACGGCAATCACGAAGCGTGACGCGGGCAATTCGATCTGCACTGTACACACTGGCGAGCTGGTGATTCGTCAAAACCATCATTCGTCGGAGGATAGAGTGAACCGTGGATCGTTTCTTCAATACACGCCGACCCCGTTGGCGTTTGGCACCAGCGGCTTGCGCGGTCTGGTCACAGACATCACCGACCTCGAAGCTTATATCAATGTCAAAGGTGCCCTGCGGTATCTTTTGAAGATCGGCGATATTCGTGCGGGTGGAGGAGTAGTTATCGCCGGCGACCTGCGGCCGAGCACCGATCGCATCATGCGTGCCTGCGCCCAGGCTATCATCGATTCGGGTTGCCAGCTCGAAAACGCCGGCAAGATACCCACGCCAGCATTGATCGCATACGCCGTCTCCGCCAAGCGCGCTGGCGTGATGGTGACCGGCAGCCACATTCCCTTCGATCGCAATGGCATTAAAGTAAATAAGAGCGTCGGTGAAGTGTTGAAATCGGACGAAGCGGGCATCATCCGTGAAGTCGATCGTGTGCGTCGGGAAGAGTACGGCCGCAGCGCGACTGAATCCCCATTTGACGCTGTCGGAATGCTCAAGCGAGCAGCGGATCTGCCGCCGGTTGATTGCAGCGCCGAAGAAACTTATGTTGATCGCTATCTCAGGAGTTTTTCTCGAGGCCTTTCTGGTCTGCGAATTGTCGTTTATCAGCATTCGGCGGTGGGCCGCGATATTTTGCCGCGCATCCTGAGCGAACTCGGCGCCGAGGTGATTACGGCGGGGCGCAGCGAAACGTTTATTCCCATCGATACGGAAAATATTACAGACGAACAGTTAAACCGGCTGGAAGATCTAGTCATCGCCGCTGAAGCGGACGGCCAGCCACTTCATGCGATCGTCTCCACTGACGGTGATTCCGATCGGCCACTGGTCACTGCTGTGCTCTCCGACGCCGAGCGACAATCTGGAGCAAGGCGGGTGCGTTTCCTGTCCGGTGACTTGTTAGGTATCGTCGTCGCCGAATATCTCTGCGCCGATGCCGTTGCGGTTCCCATTAGCGCCAACGATGCGGTTGATCGACGAATGAAGGAGCGGGAGGCCACTCTCCTGAAGACAAAGATCGGCTCACCTTTTGTCGTCTCGGCGCTGGATGAATTGCGTCGTACTGAAAAATTCGCACGGATCGTGGGCTGGGAAGCCAATGGCGGACTTTTGACCGCAAGCGATATTCAATTAAGTGCGGGCATCTTGCCGGCATTGCCGACACGCGATTCGACTTTGCCGATCGTGGCAACTCTGTTTGCCGCAGCCGAACGGGGCATTGGCTTGTCCAGTTTGTGGGATCGGCTACCGGCGCGCTTCGGGCGCGCCGGCTTGCTCGATAACGTCTCCGTTGCAGTAAGCCAGGCGATTCTAGCTCGCCTGATTCCGTACCTTAGCATCATCGAGGTCGAGTTCGACGGACCTAGTCGTGTTCTTGACTGTAGTGAGACGGTGACTGTGGCCGTTCCTCTAGAAGAACCGGTGAGCAAAAAGTGGCAAGAAAGCAAGGCCATGCTAAGCCGATTCTTTGACTCCGCATCGGGATTCGACGAGATCGTGCGGCTGAATGTGCTCGATGGCGTGCGCATCTATTTTCGCAACGGCGACATAGTGCATATCCGGCCATCCGGCAATGCGCCGCAGCTGCGCATCTATGCCGTCAGCGATTCTCAAGCACGGGCAGATGAAATCGTTTCACTGGCGGTCCGTGAACCCGACGGTGTTTTGCGCCAGCTGGAACGAGCGTTCACGTAAGGACTACTTCAATGCCCTGGGGGTTGCGAGATCGATCGAAAAAGAGCGATAAGTGAGGCGAAGTCGCTATGTTTCCTTTCGGGATAATTGCCACCGTCTTCGTGATCGTCGTTTTATTGATCGTTAGCGGGATCAAGATCTTGAGAGAGTATCAGCGGGCGGTGATCTTCAGACTTGGCCGTTTGGTATCGGCGCGTGGTCCCGGAATCACGTATGTCATTCCATGGGTCGAAAAAATGGTCCGGGTGGAACTTCGCACGGTGACGATGGATGTTCCTCCGCAAGACGTGATCACGCGCGACAACGTCTCGATCAAAGTCAGTGCGGTTCTCTACTTTCGGGTGATCGATCCCAATCGCGCGCTGACAGAGGTGCAAAATTACCTCTTCGCCACTTCGCAACTGGCTCAGGTGACGCTCAGGAGTACTTGTGGGCAAGCTCTATTGGACGAGCTTTTAGCTGAGAGGGAAAAAATCAATACCCGAATTCAGGAGATCCTGGATTTTCACACTGAGCCCTGGGGAGTGAAAGTGGTTTTAGTCGAAGTCAAGGACATCGATCTCCCCCAGGAGATGCAGCGCGCCATGGCCAAGCAGGCGGAGGCGGAGAGAGAGCGGCGTGCGAAGGTCATTCACGCCGAAGGCGAGTTCCAGGCCTCGCAAAAACTCGCGGACGCAGCCGGGATGATGGCAAAACAACCGGCGGCCATGCACCTCAGATTTCTGCAAAGCCTCGTTGAAGTATCCGCGGAAAACAATTCCACGGTAGTCCTGCCACTCCCCATCGATTTGCTGAGGCGTTTTCTGCCGTAGAGGCATCACCGCCGGCAGGTATATTCTTTTCAAGAGTGTCCTTATTAGCAGCAACCAGGATGCTAAGCTTTCGCGGTTTGGAAACTCCATCCGCAAACCTTATCCGCCGGTTTCATTTCGGCGCACAAGGAGAATAACCATGAAAGAGGACGCACGAAAAAATTCCCATAGGCGCAAAAGACAAAAGAGGCGCCTTGCTTTGAGCAGTACATGGCGGAGAAAAAATCAAAACCCGCGTTAGCTAACAAAGAGTAGGGAGGCTCATTTGACTGCGTGCACGCACGAGAGTGCAACCAGGCCTCCCAAGGTGAAATTTTCGGCAAACACGACAGAGCCAATTTCTAACAGTGCTTGCCTAACAATGGCTCGGCGCTATCATGAAGAAAAGCAGGAGAAATCAAAATGGATTTCGAGAAAGCAAAGCTAAACCCCGCAGCGGTTTTTAAGAGCCCTCAAGAAGTTGTTTCAATCCAAGAATTTTCCAGCACATTGGGATCCTAAGCTTAGAATTCCACGTGGACAAGTTGTCGC